>ENA-UOOM01000340-UOOM01000340.1-fermentation-metagenome-genome-assembly--contig:-NODE-340-length-55661-cov-16.341150_pt1 | contig 55661 bp, 52 predicted proteins | sample MGYA00245781_ERZ724031 | MGnify/ENA primary metagenome ERZ724031 (study PRJEB28704, sample SAMN03018317) | fermentation metagenome | biome: anthropogenic terrestrial biome; feature: soil; material...
TAAAAACATTTGATTTTAATAATAATCATTATTTTGAGCTGGGGTATGATACGGGGAAGAGAACACAGGAGGCAGTTAAATTTTAAAGAAAAAAGAATCAGGCTAAAAGCCCGGATAATATTATTCATTATCAGTATAAAAATTCAAAGGAACGTCTAAAATATAAAATCTTGAGTTTTCAACGTAAAAACATATTGAGTTTTATGTAAATCATAAAATTTTGTCTTTCGTGTAAAAAACCTTTACGTTCACAGCATATTAATTTTTTGTTTTTCGTATAATCATACATATTTTATTGAAAAGCGATAATTCCTATTTATTGCAGCAGATTCAAGGTACGGTAATGCAAATATATTATGCATTTATAGTTAGATTGTTACCTGCTTTTATAAACTCGGGGAGTTTGCTGAATTTGCGGATAATAATCATGGCCATGCCAATCAGCACTTTGCTTAGAATATTTCGGAATATATAATTCTCTTTGAAAGATTTACTAAGCTGTTTGTACTTATTAATTTTAAAGAGTTTATTGCTAAAAATAAATAGATGGAGTTTTTTTATTCCATAAACAAATGAACTATGATACAATAAAATATAATAAATAGATAGAAACGTTAATGTTAACAATAAAAAGGATTAAATTTCTTATTAAAGGGGATAAGATGAAGGAAATTACTACACCATTACAAGCTATCAGAAGAAAATGTTACGAATGCAGCAACGGACAGTATTGGGAGATCAGAGGCTGTTTAGTAAAAACATGTCCTCTTTATGAATTTAGAAACGGTCATATACTGCAAAAGCAAAAAGAAGGTACATTTGAACAAATATCATTGAATTTTTTTGATGAGGAAAGTTAGGAATATAAAAAATTATTCTATCGACCTCATCAGCTATTCCATATGCCAATTGTTTGAGAATGGTGTAATTTCATAAGGTGGTCAAACTGGTTCATTAAAACAGACTGGGTCATTTACAGCATTCGGTCATTTTAATTCAAATACTAATTTCAAAACCACCGTCAACCTTTATAACCTGTCATCAATAAATGATGAATCATCAGAAACTAAAAATGGTGCTACATTAGCAATATCTTCAGGAAGTCATACTCTTTTTAGAGGTGCTGCATCTATCATGCTTTGAACTGTAGCAGTTCAACCAATATTATCAACCATTGCAGGAAAAGCCTGTATTATTAATATCATTGTGCTATGGATAATGCTATTCCTATTTGTCCCAGTTTTTTTCTATGCCTAATAATTTTGCCTTTCTAACTATGGTTGGTTGGGTAGTCTTTAGTGCTTCGGCAGCTTTATAGGTTGTTTTGTACTTTGCAAGTGCTTCTTGAATTAGTTTACGCTCTAAAGATTGAACGGCACTTTTTAACGAAAGTGTTTCATCAATTTCAAAACTTTTATCAGATTTCAGTTTAAGTAGTTCATTAGGCTGCGTTATATACAGAACTTGATCTGAAGATATAATATCTTTTTCTCCCACAATAACAAGTCTTTCTATAGCGTTTCTTAATTCTCGGATATTCCCAGGCCAGTCATATTGCTCTAAATACAACAAGGATTTTCCACTAAATATTTTATTTTTTTCATATTTAATATTGAATTCTTCTAAAAATTTAATACAGAATAGTTTAATATCATCCCTACGTTCTCGTAAGGGTGGAATTTTGATAGGAATTACATTTAATCTATAATATAAATCTTGACGAAAATTACCAGTCTTAATAAGTCCAAATAGATCTTCATTTGTAGCTGATATAACACGTACATCTAAGGCTATTTTTTTTGTTCCGCCTACACGCATAAATTCATTTTCCTGTAATACTCTTAGAAGCTTAGGTTGTAAGTTTAAAGGCATCGAGCCTATTTCATCAAGTAAAATAGTACCCTCATTAGCAAGTTCAAATAATCCTTCTTTACTTTTTACAGCCCCCGTGAAAGCACCTTTTTCATATCCAAACATCTCAGATTCCAAAAGATTTTCAGGAATAGCTGCACAGTTAACTGTAATTAAAGGTTTATACTTTCTATGGCTATTGGAGTAAATTTCCTTTGCAAAAACCTCTTTACCTACTCCACTTTCACCTAATATTAAAATAGATGCATCTGTTTTTGCAATGGTAGGAATTAAATTTTTTATTTCTTTTACTTTTTTTGAATTTCCTATAATCTTAGAAGTATCTTGGTTTTCTTTAAGAAATTTTATTTTTTCACATAGTATTTTATTTTTCTCTATTTCAGCATCTAATCTTTCTTTCCAATTAGAAAGTTTTGTTAAGTCTTGTACTAGAGTGAAAATGTATTCGATTTCATTCTTACCATTGAATATAGGGGTACTTGTAACCATTAATTTAGCATCCTCTGGGGAGCTGGTAACCATAGATACTTTTTTTCTCTCACTTAGTGCTCTTATAGCAGTAGACTGTGATGAAATCTCGTCAAAATGCTTGTATGTAAATGTGCTTTTATCATCATTTAATTGAGTATGTTCGTTAATTGTAAGAAAATATTTTAAATTTTTACTCATTATTTCTTGAATGTGTTTGCCAAAAACTTCTTCCTTTTTCAAATTATAAGCTTTACTCCAAGCTTTATTTACAAAGATTATGTAACCCTCACTATTGATAATGTGTATTGGTAAATCAACTAAATCTGATACTAAAAAAGCATTTAGATATTTATAACTTTCAGGAAAACTATAATTGTATGCCATAAACTAAACCTCCAATAATAAATTCCGTTAGATGATTAATTATAACATACACAAGACTAATATTCAAACGAAACATAATACGTATCTTTATTAATAATACGAAAATGAATTAATTTATGCTTGAAGAATAGTATGAAAAATGCAAAGAACAAGTAATTTTTAATATAAATTGTGTATGTCATATTTATTATTAATATTTTTCAAGAGGAACATTATTGCTTTGAAAAATTATATATATAACATATACTACTATATATTGTGTAAGTAGTATATTGCAAAACTGCATGCAGTATGCTGCTGCGAAGTTTTCTAAATAAAGAAAAGATTTAAATAATATATTTTAAAACTTGGTACAAGAATTGCTATATATGAGGTTAGCCTAAATAAAAAAATAATGAATTAATAAGTTCGGGCAATAATACTGCAGAATTACTGCAAAAAAATATAAATACATAAGGAGTAATAAATATGGGAAGAGAAATACTTAAGGGTATTATTGATGTTCATGTTCATGCTGGTCCATCTGTAGCAAATAGAGCTGTTGATGCTGCCGATATGCTTAAAGAAGCACAGGCTGCAGGATATGCAGGTTTTTTAGTTAAAGATCATTATTTCCCAAGTATGCTTGGCAGCAAAATGGTAGAAAAGCACTTAGGAAATGGAAGCTGTAAAGTGTATGGCTGCATGGTACTTAACAATTCAATAGGTCTTTTTAATTTAAAGGCATTAGATACCGCAAGACAAATGGATGCAAAAATTATATATTTTCCAACAGTATCTACAAAAAAGCACATAGATGACCATAAAAAGTCCGCATTTGTTGGAGGAGGAAAGTCTTCAATTCCTGAAAAACCTGTTGTTTATGTTGATGAAGAAGGCAATATGGATTTAGATGCTATAGAAATACTTAAGTATATGGCAGAATATGACATGGTTTTAGGGACAGGTCATGGAAGCCTTTGGGAAATTGACCACTTAGTTGATAAAGCTTTTGAACTTGGGGTGAAGAGAGTTCTTGTAAACCATCCTCATTACAATATAGGTGCATCTTATGAAGATATGGCTAGGTGGGCAAGATTGGGTGCATTTATTGAGTTAAATGTTTGTGTATTTAACAGTGGCTCTAAAATAGGTAATGTAGATGATATAGTAGCTAAAAAAATGATTGATTCTTGCGGAGCTGAAAGTATTATTCTGGACTCGGACATGGGACAAGCCGGAAATGGCTCTCCTGTTGAGGGAATGTATAATTTTATTAATCTTTTGATGAATGAGTATGGAATAACCGATGAGCAAATAAACATTATGGCCAAAAAGAATCCCGCAAAACTATTAAATTTATAAAACTAAAGAAATTTTATTAAATAAAATAATTATTAAAATTAGGAGGAAAATTAAATGACAACAGTAGCATCAGGAAATTGGAATGAATCACCATGGCAGGAGGTTAGAGAAGGCATTACAAGAGTAGTATTCGCTATGGAGGCAGACAGTATTTGCTGCACAATAAATAAGGTGGAAAATGGGAACGAAGTGAGACCTCACAAGCACCCAAATGAACAAGTTGCTCTTGTTATAGAAGGTGAATGTGATTATTATGTAGATGGAGTACCTTACAGATTAAAGCAAGGCTCTTGGGTTACAGTGCCAGCTAACGTGGAACATTACATTCATGTTTATGACAGTCCTGTACCATGTATGAATATGGATATATTTACACCGGACAGACCTGAATATACGGAATCTTATTCTAAATTCATAGCAGGACAAAAAGAAAAGTAATGTTTACATTATTTTTTGACTTTAAGCATTGCATTAGAGTATATAAAAAATATTATTTTTAGGAGAAAATAAATCATGAAGAGAAAACTAACACTTTTAATAGCTTTACTATTAATAACATTAATTGCTTTTACAGCTTGTAGTAGTGATGAAACTTTAAAACAAGGTGCCAATGGAAAAGCTGATTCTAAAGAGACCATTAATGTTACTTTTGCGGATTATGGTTCAAGTTCAATGCCTCCAGCAGATGCTTATAAATTCGGAGTAAATTATATATACGAAAATAGTGGCGGAAGAATAAATATAGAATATGTGCCTGATGCAGTATTAGGGAATGAAACAGAAATGATTCAACAATTAATGGATGGGACTATGCAAATGGGTACTTTGGGAACAAGTACCTTTAGCAAATTTACTGATAAGTTCGAGGTATTTCAGTTACCGTTTTTAATTACGGATTACGAGAAAGAGCAAATAGCTTTTGAAAGTGTAGAAGGACAAGCGTTATTGGATACAGCTGAAGAACTTGGGCTTAAAATTGTAGGTTATACAGAAAACGGCATAAGACACTTTGCGAATAATATCAAACCGATAAATAAACCAGAAGATCTAAATGGTTTAATTCTAAGAATTGTTCCAAGTACATTACTTCAAAAATCCATGGAGCTATTAGGCGCAAATCCAACTCCCTTAAATTACGGCGAGGTATATACTGCTCTTCAAAATAAAGTAATTGATGGTGAAGAAATAAATATTACATCCCTATATGCTATGAAGCATTATGAAACAATTAAATATGTTTCTGAAATAGGTATGTACCCTTTTCCCACCCTAATAGTTTTTAACTTGGATTTTTGGAATTCACTACCTTCTGAAGATCAGACTTTGATTTTAGAAGGTTTTGAACAAGGAAAAAACAATTTATTTGCTGAATATCTTCCTAATTTTGAAGATAAAGCGAAAGCAGAATGCGAAAAAGCTGGACTTGAGTTCAATTTAATCGAAGATAAGAAGTCCTTTATAGGAAAAGTAAAGCCGGTATATGATGATTATATAGGTAGAGATCCAAAAATCAAAGCATTTATTGAAATGATGGAAGGGTTACAATAATTTTAAATTATATTCCAAGACTCCTACATAAGTGGGAATCTTGGAACTACAAGGAGGTATTACATTGGACGACAAAGTAGATATTTTTGATAAAATTCTTAATAAAATAGCAACATTAGTAAAATACTTTTTAGGTATATTACTTGGTATTATGCTTGCAGTAGCACTTTTTACAGTTTTTACACGTTACTTTTTAGGAAAGTCCTTTGCTTGGTCAGAAGAATTAACCCGTTATTTAATAATATGGATTTCTTTCTTAGGAGCAGCTGTGGGATATAAGGAAGAAGGGTTGGTTTTCTTTGATATGATAGTAAATATTGTAAAAGGAAAAAACAAGAAAAACTTATTGTTGTTTAATAATACTGTTACCTTAATGTTTTTTGGTTTTATTTTTGTAAACTCCTTACAAACAATTATGATGCCATCTGTATTAAAACAAATAAGTATAGGATTACAAATTTCAATGGTTATACCATTCTTAGCCATTCCATTAGGAACAGGACTTTTAATTATATTTGGAATTAACCATTATAGGGTGATTTTAAGAAAATATGAGGAAGGGGTGTATAATTAATGGCAATAGCTGGAACATTGTTTATTTTAACATTGTTGTTAGGCGTCCCAATGGCAGTAGTTTTAGGTGTTGCTGGGGTAGTGCATATTTTTGAAATAGGCAATCCTGCTTTCTTAAACGTAATAACTCAAAGGGTTTTTGCTGGAATGGACGTTGTTGGTCTTACATGTATTCCATTTTTTATAGTTGCTGGTGAAGTTATGAATGCCAGCGGTGTTACTTCAAAACTTTTGGAATTCATACGTGCATTAATAGGACATGTGAAGGGAGGACTTGCATATGCAACAGTGATTATAGCTATGATACTTGCTGCAATATTAGGTTCTGCAAATGCAGTTGCCTCTATACTTTGTGCGGTTCTTATTCCTGAGATGACAAAAGATAGGTATCCAGAAGAATTTAGCGGTGCATTAATAGCATCATCAGGCATCCTTGGACCGATTATTCCTCCTAGTGTTACATTTGTATATTTCAGTGTATTAAGTAATGTATCTGTAAATGCATTATTCATGGGTGGTATTATACCAGGAATCTTATTAGGTGTAGGATTTGCATTTATAATATTTTTAAGTGTAAGAAAATTTAAATTGCCTAAAGGAGATCCTTTTGATTTTAATAAGTTAATAAAAACATTCTTTTCTGCTTTACCCGCCCTAATAGTTCCAATAATTATAGTGGGTGGTATAATGGGTGGAATATTTACTCCAACAGAATCCGGAGCTGTATCTGTTTTAGCATCTATTATTGCTGGATTATTTTATCGTAAATTTAAATTTTCAATGTTACCAGCTATTTTTGTTAGATCTGCTGTAGCTACAGCAGGTATTTTCATAATTATCGGTTTTGGTAATGTTATTGGTTGGTCAATGGCTATTGATAGAATTCCTCAAGCTATACAAGCAGCAATATTAGGGTTTACAAATAGCAAGACTATAATTATATTAATTATGCTTGGAATTTTAATTTTGGTTGGTTGTATAATGGAGGCTACAGCAGCAATACTAATATTTACACCAGTTATGTTGCCGATAGCAACATCTATTGGGATGGAACCAGTACACTTTGGTATAATATTCTGTATTATGCTTACTATAGCTTTAGTAACACCTCCAGTTGGAATGACACTATTTGTTACATCAAATATATCTGGTATTTCTCTCAATAAATTGAGTAAAGCAGTAGTACCCTTTGCTATAGTAGCGTTTGTAATAACATTTGTATTAGCATTTTTACCTAATGTAGTGTTGGCTATTCCAAAAGCCCTTGGTATACTCGCAGGATAAATATATTAAAACTTAGTAAATAATTAGGAAGGTGTAATTTTATGAATAAGGTATACTCATTGAGAGATAGAATACTAAATAAAGAAGTCGTCGTTGGTTTGTTTTATAAACTTAACAGTCAAGCAATAGTTGAAATGGTTGGCAATGCAGGCTTTGATTTTGTTATTATAGATACAGAGCATTCTAATTATTCAAACTATGACGTGGAAGGACTAATAAGGGCAGCAGAATGCGTAGGAATGAGCAGTGTAGTAAGAATCAGAGAAGCTATTCCTGAGGATGTACTTCATGCTCTTGATTCGGGTGCTGATGGCGTTCAAATTCCTAGTATAACTTCTGTAGAAACAGCTACGGAGGTTTGTAAATCTTCTAAATATTACCCGCAAGGAAATAGAGGACTCTCAACAACGCAAAGAGCAGCAATGTACACAGCATGGAATAAAGAAGAAAGCTATATTGAACATTCTAATAAGAATTCTTTAGTGGTAGTCCATGTGGAAAATAAGGAAATGGCGGAAAGGGTTGATGAATTATTACAAATTCCGCAGATAGATGTGATTTTTGTTGGTCCTGCAGATTTGAGCCAATCAATGGGAAAACCTGGACAAGTGAATGATCCGGAAGTTGCTGCTGTTATAGAAGGTGTATTTAAAAAAGTCTTAAAAGAGGATAAAGCAGTTGGAATATATTGCAGTACGCCAGAAGCAATTAAAAAGTATGTTGGGCTTGGTGCAACATATATTGCATTTGGGTCAGATGTTACAGCTATGGTTGGAGCTTTAAAGAATCTAAAAAAATCTGCTGAAGGTGCATTAATATAACGAACAATACCTAAAAGTTAAAAAATCTAATGCATATTTACAATATTGTAAATGTTAATTAAGAGTAAATATAGACAGCAATCGATGCTAAGAATGGTTGAAATAAATATAAAAATAACAGCAATCAAAATTAAAAATCGGTTGCTGTTATTTTTATCATAAAGATCATAAAAGTAAAACTAAAGCTTTCTTACTGGAGTTAGTTGGAGCTCCTAAGACGCTTACTGTATATTGCGCTTTTATAGTACACCTAAATCAGTCAAGTTGAAATTGTGCAGCGTTTTCGTCTAAATTGTGCATGTTTTCCGCATAGATTGATAAATGAATATAGATGGTCATATTCCTCAAAGGGAAAAGGAAGACACTTATGAATAATTTTATTTAGATTGCACAGTCGAGAAATGTTAGTTATAACAATAGGTTTGCTAAAATAATAATATAAATATAAGACTGTTGTACTTAAGTTAGTATGGCAGCCATCTTGTTTTTTAGCTTTAGTTATTGTTTACTAGACAGTAGTTATTTGTTCTTTCATATCTTTTTCATACTTCATATTTTTTCCCAAATGCAGAAAATGCATATATTGACTAAGCAGTCAGCATATATTATAATAATATTGACTACTTGGTCAATGCCATTTTTGGAGGGGAGCAATGCTTGATGTAACGAAAAAAGATAAGATAATGGATGCAGGTCTTGAAGAATTTGCCGAATATGGGTACAGTATGGCGAGTACAGATAGGATAAGTGATAGGGCAGGGGTATCTAAAGGACTGATTTTTCATTATTTTGGATCAAAAAGTAAACTTTATATGATTTTGGTGAATGATTGCATTGATAAAATGCTTGATAAGTATGAAAATATTGATATTGACAACAAAGATTTTATATCCATCATTAGGGAATTAACTAAAATAAAATATGAGTTTTTTATTGATAATCCGTTGCGTTACAAGCTGATAATAAATGGATTTAACAATACCCCTAAAGAGTTAGGCAGAGAACTGAATCAAAAGTATGAAGAAATCACCCAAATCGGAATTGATAGTTTCACACATATAATCAAGAGTCTGCCTTTGAAAAAGAATGTTTCGGTTGAAAGTGCCGTATCAATTATATTAGGTATACAGAATGTTATTCAAAATAAATATTTATATCATTTCACGGATGCACCTTATAGTTTTGAAAAGTATTTTAATGATGCGGCTGATGAATTTATAGAATTGATTAATATTGTATTGTATGGAATTATAGATGGAAAGTAATGGGGGAATTATGAGTAAAATAGTTTTGAAGGTTGAGAATTTAAGTAAATATTATCAGATGGGTGAAGTAACCGTCAAGGCTTTGGAGAATGTAAGTTTCGGTGTGGAAAAGGGCGAATTCATTGTAATATTAGGCCCAAGCGGCTCGGGAAAAAGCACACTGCTTAATATTATCGGTGGAATGGACGCACCAACAGGCGGCAGTGTTTTTTTTAATGATGAAATGATTACAGGTTTTACCGACAAAGAACTTACAATGTATAGAAGATATAAAATCGGTTTTGTATTTCAGTTCTATAATCTTTTGTCTACTCTTACGGCTAAGGAAAATGTGGAATTAGTTGCGGAAATAACCGACAGTTCAGCCGATATTGATGAAGTAATGGAAGCGGTGGGACTTGGAGACAGAGCGGATCATTTTCCTTCGCAAATGAGCGGCGGGGAGCAGCAGAGGGTTGCCATAGCCAGGGCTGTTGCAAAGAACCCCGATATATTGCTTTGCGATGAGCCTACGGGTGCGCTTGATTTTGAAACAGGAATATCCATCTTAAAGGTTCTGAAAGATGTAAATATAAAGTATAAGAATACTGTAGTTGTAATTACTCACAATACACCCATTGCACAAATGGCTGACAAGGTAATTAAAATGAGAAGCGGCGGTATAACTGAAATTATTGAAAATAAAAATCCGATTGAGCCTGAAAGGATCGTATGGTAATGAAAAAGCTTGATAAAAGACTTTTCAGAATGATTAAAAACACAAAAGGTCAATATATTGCTGTTTTGTCAATAATAATCACGGGGATTTTCATTTTTACCGCTGTAAAAAACTCTGCCTTGAATTTAAGGGATACCCTGAATGATTATTATGAATCTACTAATTTTGCAGATATTTTTGTTACTGCCGGAGCACTTCCTGAAAGGCTGGAAAGACAATTGAGCAGTGAGGAAAATATAAAGGAAGTTGATTTGCGGCTGTCTTTTGATACAAAGTTAATTACTGACAATGATGATGAAAGAGTAACTGTAAGAGTAATATCTGTTGACAAAAATGAAGATAAAATAAACAAACTGTATTTAAAAAAGGGAAGAAGAGTCCTTTCCGAAAGAGAAGCAATTGTTATTGACCAGTTTGCCGTTGCAAGAAAAATTGATGTGGGTGACGAAATAAAACTTAATATAAATGGCAGGGAGCATAAATTAAAGGTTTCTGCAATTGCCTCAAGTCCCGAATATGTTTATATGATGGAGAGCGAACAGGTGCTTCTGCCTGACCCCAACAGCTTTGGCGTAGTTTTTATTGAGGAAGAATATTTGAGAAAAATATCCGGGAGCGGATATTTCAACGAAGCTGTATTGACGGTTAAAAATCATGAACAAATAAACAAAACAAAAGATTTTTTGGAGGATAACCTTAAAAAACATGGCGTACTCAGGGTGTTGGACAGGGATGAACAGCTAAGCAACAGTATGCTGAATGAAGAAATCAACGGTCTTGACAAGGTATCGGGGTCAATACCCATTGTGTTTTTGCTGTTTGCCGGGATTATGCTTGCAACAATGCTTTCAAGGATTGTTAAAAAGGACAGAACTTCAATCGGTGTTTTAAAGGCCGTAGGTTTTTTGGACGGTGAAATAATCGCTCATTATCTGAAATATGCCGCTTCCGTAGGAATTATAGGGGGAGCTTTGGGGTCAATTATAGGAACCGCGGCTTCAGGGGCAATGACAAGCATGTACCTGGAATTTTTCAATATACCCATACTTACTGTTAAAGTTTATTATAATAGAATTATTATAGCGGTATTTTTATCTTTATTATTTTGTATAGGTTCGGGATTTTGGGGAATCAGAAGCATTCTAAAAATTAATCCCGCTGAATCCATGATGCCTGAATCACCAAAGCAGGGTAAAAGGATATTTCTTGAAAAATTCAAGCTTTTCTGGAACAGACTCTCATTTTCCTGGAGGATGGTTTACAGAAATATATTCAGAGAGAAGAAAAAGTTCATTATTATTGCCGCAGCCGTATCAATAACTACCGGTATGATGATTATGACAATGTGGATGAATGATATAATGGATGTTATGTTCATAAAGCATTATTCTGAATTTATGAAAATTGAATACAATATATCCTTTGAAGGATTTCAGGATAAAAGAATTTTAAATGAAATAAAAGAAAATATAAGCTATAATAATATGGAGGGAAGAATTGAATTTCCTTTTGAAATAGAAAACGGCAGATATTCTAAAACGGTAAACATAATAGGCCTTGAAGATAAAACGGCGTTTTATGATTTTTATGATATTGAAGGCAACAAGCTCAGAGTTCAAAAAGAAGGAATATTAATTTCCTCAAATTTGGCTGAAGCTCTTAATGCGAATATAGGAGACAGAATACTCTTGAAAAGTTTCTTGCCTGACGGAGAAGAAAAGTATGTAACCGTAACGGGTATATTGAAACAAAGCTTAGGAATCAACGGTTACATGAATATAAATTATTTAAGCAAGGAATTTCTTGATAAGGGAGTTATAAATGGCGTATATATCAATTCAGATGACGATGTCAAGGTTAAATTAGACAATATAAAAAATATTTCTTCAATTCAATCCCAAATAGATATGCAGAATGTATTTGAAGAATTTACAGGACTGATAGTTGTATTCATGGGTGTGATGGTTATTTTTTCGGGAATGCTCGGCTTCGTAATTTTATACAGCATGACTCTCATGAGTATCAATGAAAGAACATTGGAATTTTCATCAATGAGGGTAATGGGATTAACAAAAAAAGAAATATTTAAGATTATCATGAAGGAAAATATGGTAATGTCCGTCTTGGGTATAATAGCAGGAATACCTCTTGGGAAATGGCTCATAGATTATATGGGCATAATGTTCAGCACTGACATTTATACCATGCAAGGGAAGGTGACATTAATGGAAATAATCACAGCAATTATTTTAACTGTTATATTTATAATTTCAGCGCAGCTTATGACCTATGCAAAAATACACAAATTAGACTTCATGCAGGCACTTAAGAATAGAATATCATAAAATCGATTTGGAGGCAAAGATGAAAATAAAGTATAAAAAGAAATATGTAATATTATCGGTGTTTTTAGTAATTGCTTTTGTAATGGCGTTTTCGTTCCTTTCGGGCGGCCAGTCCTATGAAGGCAAGACTTCAAAGGTCGAATTGGGCACAATTAGAAAAACCTTAGATGAAACGGGTACTGTATTTTCTAAAAGAGTCAATACCTTTTATTCGGATATGAGCAGAAGAGTTGAAACTCTTAATGTGTCTGTCGGTGATAAGGTAAAAAATGGAGATGTAATATTAGTTTATGAAAATAATTATGATTTGGAAATAGAAAGGGCAAACAAGCAAATTGAAGCAATTACGGCAACTTATAACGAATCAATCAAGGGAGCCGATTTTCAGGAAATTTCCAATGTAAAGCTCAATATAAGCACAATTGAAACCAATTTGAGCTTTGCAAGAAGCAACCTTGAAAAAATAGAAACTTTATATGAAAATAATGCCATAAGTCAGGTGGAATATGATGAGGCAAAAAATAATGTTGTTGTATTGGAAAATCAGCTGCAGGAAGCAAATAACAATTACAGCCTGCTGATTCAAGGCGTTTCGTCCAATGTAAAAAAACAATATGAAGCTCAAATTGATGAAGTGATGATACAAATTAAAATTTTGGAGAAAAATATAGAGCAATCTTCAATAAAAGCTGAATTCGACGGTATAATAACAGAATTAAATGTTCATCAGGGCAGCATGACACAGACGGGAGTACCGGTTGTTGAAATTCAGGATGACTCTAATCTTGGGATATATGTGGAGGTGCTGGCGGAAGATGCTATGGAGGTTCTAAAGGGAATGACTTTTAATATCATGGAGGATGATGAAGTAAAAACGGGTCTTTCTATAAGCAGAATTTATCCGAAGGCACAGGCAAAAATTTCCGACTTGGGTGTTGAGCAAAAACGTGTTAGAATAGAGGCTGATTTGGACGATACTACATATAAATTAGGCTCGGAAGTTGATGTTGAAATAGTATTGCAGGAAAAAAGCGGTGTATTATTGGTTGATAAGGATGCGGTTTACGAAAAGGAGCATAAAAAATATGTGACAGTTATAAACGGTAAAAATCAATCAGAAACTGAAATTACTGCCGGGCTTGAGGATGATAATAATGTGGAAGTATTGTCGGGACTTAAGGAAAATGATGTTGTTTTAATTGAGTTCTAAACGAAAGATGGTACAAACAATGCAGGGGGACTCACCTTTAAGGAATGTTCCCGAAGCGAAAGGAGAAATTTATGAAACATGATTTGATAATAGTTGGGGCAGGTCCCTCCGGGATATTTACCGCCTTGGAATTAAACAGGAGAAATCCCGATAAAAAAATATTGTTAATTGAACAAGGAAAGGCAATTGAAAAAAGAAATTGCCCAAAGGACAAAACAAAAAAATGTATTAACTGTCAGCCTTATTGTAATATTACAACAGGATTTTCGGGAGCGGGCGCATTTTCTGACGGCAAGCTGTCCTTAAGCCCCGAGGTGGGCGGAGATTTACCCGAATTGATAGGATATGATTTTACCCAGCAGCTTATAGGGTACACCGATGCCATTTATTTGGAATTCGGTGCTGACAGTAAGGTTGAAGGTATAGAGGCAAAGGAAGAAATAAAGGAAGTAAGAAGAAAGGCAATCGAAGCGGGACTAAAGCTTGTGGATTGTCCAATAAGACATTTAGGAACGGAAAAGGCTCAGGAAATATATCAAAAAATTGAAGAATATTTGATTGATAACGGTGTTGAAATTAAGTTTAATACACAAACCACTGATATTATAGTTGATGAGGGTTTAATTAAAGGAGTTGTTATTACCGATTCGTTAAAAAAGAAGGACAGCGAAGAAATTTATGCTGATACTGTTGTTATTTCAGCCGGCAGAAAGGGAGCAGATTGGCTTAAATCACTTTGTGTCAAGCATAATATAGCTCATAGGGCAGGAACCGTTGACATAGGTGTAAGGGTTGAAGTAAGAAATGAAGTAATGGAAAGGGTAAATAATATTTTGTATGAATCAAAATTAATAGGTTATCCCCGTCCTTTTAAAGATAAGGTAAGAACTTTCTGCCAAAACCCGGGGGGCTTTGTCAGCCAAGAAAATTACGACAATAATCTTGCTGTTGTTAACGGACATTCCTACAAAGACAGAAAATCAAACAATACAAATTTAGCAATACTGAGTTCACACAATTTCAGCAATCCTTTTAATGAGCCGATAAAGTACGGTGCCAAGGTTTCAGAACTTCTGAACATGCTTGGAGACGGAAAAATCTTGGTTCAAAGATACGGTGATATAATAGACGGCAAAAGAACATGGCAGCATGAATTATCCAGGTCAAATGTTAAACCGACCTTGCCCGATGCAGTAGCCGGAGACATTACTTCAGCCATGCCATATAGAACAATGACTAATATTTTGAACTTCATAGAGGCATTAAATGTTGTAGTACCGGGGTTTGCAGGAACAGAAACACTTTTGTACGGACCCGAAGTAAAGTTCTACAGCAATAAGGTGGAAATAAGTGAGGATTTTGAAACCAGCATTAAAAATCTATATTGCTTGGGAGATGCAAGCGGATGGACAAGAGGGTTAATGATGGCTTCCCTAATGGGAGTAAGAATGGGACAAATATTAGGAAATGGTACACACCTTTAATGCAGGGTGACTCCTTGTGAGAAGGTATTAAAGGAATGTTTCAAATTGAAAAGGGGACACACCTTAACTAAGAAAAAGTCTTTTGGTTAAACGTTAAGGAATGTCCCAAAATTAGGAATAAATAATAAAATTGCCAATATATTATACTAATGTTGTTTCAACATCAAATTATTACAGGAGGGAAAATAATTTGGAATGGTATAACAAAGGCAAAGGTGAAGTATTAAAGGAACTAAGCACAGATATAAGTGTAGGTTTAAGTGAGAAGGAAGCAGAAAGAAGAATTGAAGAGTACGGCACAAATGAATTGGAGGTTCAGGCAAAAAAGAGCATGTTAGCTAAATTTATAGCTCAGTTTGCAGATTTTCTAATCATTATTTTGCTTATTGCGGCAGGTGTATCGGCATTTGTAGGCGAAAAGGAAGATGCTGTAATTATTTTAGCAATAGTAGTTATTAATGCCGTCCTTGGTATTTACCAGGAGGGAAAGGCTGAAAAATCGGTGGAAGCTTTGCAAAAGCTAAGTGCTCCCAATGCTAAGGTTATAAGGGAAGGTAACTTGCTTATAATGCCTGCAGCTGATATTGTTCCCGGAGATGTGATAGTATTGGAGGCAGGAGATATAATTCCCGCTGATTTAAGACTGTTTGAAAGCTCAAATTTAAAGATTGAAGAAGCATCCCTTACAGGGGAATCAGTTCCTGTAGAAAAGGATTCAAAAGCGAAGATAGTAGGTGCCGTCGGAATCGGGGACAGGCATAATATGGGATTCTCAAGCACAATTGTAACATATGGAAGGGGCAAGGGAGTAGTTACAGCTACAGGCCATAATACCGAAATAGGAAACATAGCCGTAAAGATACAATCCTACGGTGAGGAGGATACTCCGCTTCAGTTAAAATTAAATCAATTAGGGAAGGTTTTAGGAACTCTTACAATTGCTATTTGCATAATAGTTTTTATAGTAGGCATGCTTCAAAAAAGAAATCCTCTCAATATGCTTTTAACTTCCATAAGTCTTGCTGTTGCGGCAATACCCGAAGGGCTGCCCGCAATTGTTACAATTGTTTTGTCCATCGGAATGAACAGAATGGCATGTAAAAATGCCATTGTAAAAAAGCTTTTGGCAGTTGAAACATTGGGTGCAACATCTGTTATTTGTTCGGATAAGACAGGAACATTGACACAAAATGAAATGACGGTTGTAAAAGCATATGTTGATGACAGAGTTTTGGATGTTGAAGGTATCGGATACGACCCAAAAGGAGATGTGAGGCTTAACGGAAGAATAATAGGAATAAACTCACTTCCTAATCTAAGAAATTTAATATCCATAGGTACGCTGTCAAATGATGCAAAACTTGATAAATCAACTGGAGCTTATAAGATAATAGGCGATCCAACAGAGGGAGCAATCATTGCTCTTGCAGGCAAGTTAGGACAAACCTCCGAGCAGCTTAATATGATTTATCCAAGGATTGCGGAACTTCCTTTTGATTCGGGAAGGAAGATGATGACAACATTCCATTCAAATTATATTGAAGGAAAGGTAGTTTCGTTTACAAAGGGAGCTCCTGATATTGTTATAAATAAATGCAATAAAATAGCGTTAAACGGTAAAATTGTTGACTTTAACAATGAATTAAAAGACAAGGTACTGTCTGTAAATACAAAGTTTGCAAGGTCTGCCCTAAGGGTATTGTCTGCCGCCTACAAGGTGTGGGACAGACTGCCGGAGCATCCTTCTTTTGGGCAGGTTGAAAATGACATGATATTTGTGGGTTTGGTAGGAATGATTGACCCTCCGAGACCCGAAGTAAAAGAGTCCATAAATCTTTGCAGGGAAGCAGGAATTGAAACCGTAATGATTACCGGAGATTACAAGGAAACGGCTTATGCCATTGCAAAGGAACTGGGAATGGTTGAACATGAAGGACAGTCCATAATGGGCGAAGAATTAGATAAATATTCAGATGAAAAATTAAGAGAAATTGTAAAGAAAACCAAGGTTTATGCAAGGGTATCCCCGGAGCATAAGGTTAAAATAGTAACCGCATTAAAAGAAAACGGCCATATTACCTCAATGACGGGGGACGGAGTAAATGATGCCCTCGCGCTTAAAAAGTCGGACATAGGCGTTGCCATGGGAATTACCGGTACAGATGTGGCTAAAAATACGGCGGAAGTTATACTTACGGACGATAACTTTGCAACAATAGTAAATGCGGTAGAAGAAGGAAGAATAATATTTTCCAATATTAAAAAATTTGTATTCTTTTTATTAAGCTGCAACATAGGAGAAATTCTTCTTGTATTTGTAAGTATTTTGTTAGGCTGGGAGGTTCCGCTTTTGCCGATACAGCTTTTGTGGCTGAATCTTGTTACGGATAGCTTTCCCGCAATGGCATTGGGTGTTGAAAATGCTGAGCCGGGCATAATGAAACAGCCTCCGCGAAATACGAAGGAAGCAATACTTGATAAGGAAATGCTTGGAGGAATTGTGTTTCAGGCAATTGCCATATCACTTGCATCACTGATGTCATACTATTGGGCAATAAGAATGTATGGCACGGGAAGCGGTTTAATCCATGCCAGGTCGGTGGTGTTTACAACATTGATTTTGGCAGAGCTGTTAAGAGCATTTTCTTCAAGATCGCAGGTTTATACTTTGTTTAAAATAGGGTTTTTCTCAAACATAAGAATGATACAGGCAGTTTTAGCATCCTTTTTGCTGACGGCTGCCGTTTTATACATACCTTCATTAAATGAAGTATTTGATGTAGTGCCCCTTACTCTTAGGGATTGGCAGTTAATTACGGCATTTTCGTTCATACCTTTGCTGGTCGGCGAGTTGTATAAGGACTTATTCAAACAAAAGCTTTCCTAAAAGTTTGGTGAATTCGTGTATTTCGTTTAAATCTATTCCGCTGTAGTTTAGTGAAAACATAAGCTTGTTGCTCTTGTTTTTGATTATATTAATGAGGATGCGTAAATTCTGCGCATCTTTTATTATTTTTTGTTCATCCTTTTCGGTATTAGCCTCACATACAATATGAAGACCGGAATCAGAGCTGATCACTTCAATTTTATCATTAAATTCTTTTTTGAAATTTGCCATCAGCAATGAATTTTTCTTTTTGTAAATTCTTTTTATTTTTCGCAGATGCTTAACCATGTACCCTTCCTTCATAAAATTTGCAAGAACTAATTGGTCAATTTTAGAAGTTGATTGCGTATGACGGTTTTTTATTATATTATATTTGGGTAAAAGTTTTTTGGGTATTACCATGAAACTTATTCGAAGAGACGGTAACAGCATTTTGGAAAAGGAGCCAAGATATACTACACAGTCATTTTTATCAAGTCCCTGGAGACTTGGAATAGGCATACCCCCGTATCTTATTAAGGAATCATAATCATCTTCGATTATGAGACCACTTTTTTTGTAAGCCCAATCCAATAATTCCATTCGCTTATTTACGGGCATTATTGTGCCAAGGGGATATTGGTGAGAGGGACTTATGTATATTACTTCGGCATCGCTTTTTCTAAGCTGTGAAATCGGAAAGCCGCTATCCGTAATTTCAATATGCTTTATATTGAACCTATAGTCCTCGAAAATAAATTCCGCCTTGTTAAAACCGGGCTTTTCAACGGCAACCGTGTTGTAGTCTTCCCGTATGAGTTCTATTAATATTCCTAATAAGTACTGTACTCCTGCTCCCACAATTACCTGCCGGGCATCGGTGTGCCCTCCGCGCATTGTGTTCACAAAATTTGCTATTTCTTCTCTTAAAAGTTCTTCTCCCTGAATGGAGCAGCTGTTGTATATATTTGTTTTCGGATCTGAAATAACCTTGTTATACAGTCTTTTCCAGTTTGAAATGTCAAAGCTTTCCTTATCCACTCCATCATTCAAATATATTATTTCATCATGCTCTTCTATCATTTTTTTGTGCACTTCTTCAATATCAAAATTATAATCGCTTAAATCGCAAACATAGTAACCTCTTTTTGGAAGATTATCTATATAACCTTCCGCCACTAATTGGCTGTATGCATTTTCGATGGTTGTTTTGCTTAAATTCAATGTTGAAGAAGCCTCTCTGATTGACGGAAGCTTTGAATCTGGCTTTAGTAAACCAGAGGTTATTTCTGACTTAATGTATTCATACAATTGAATATATAATGGCTTATTGCTTTCTTTATCAAAAACAGGCGAAATAATCATAAAAAACTCCTTTTTAAGGTTGGAGGACACAACTTCGATACAAGGTGACTCCTTGGCTGGGGCTATTGAAGGAATGCCCCCAATAATTGTGATGGACTTCTTAGCATTTGGTAATAAAGTTACACATATTTTAGCATATAATTAACAAAAATGATATAAAAGATTGATTGCCGTATGGTATAATGTGAAATGAATAGAAACTGCCGTTAGTATCATTATGATGGCTCAACCCGAGGAAGATCATACATTAAAAGATGAGATCCCGTAGCTTTAAACTCAAATTTATTTGTTCGCCGGAAAGGAAATAGTATGTATAAATTAAATGAAATAGAAAATTTTAAATATTTGACATTCCCTATTTTAGATGAATATGAAGACCTGCTGCACTGCTTTACCACAAGAAAGGGCGGTGTCAGCAAATCAGCCTATGAATCCATGAACTTAGGTTTTGGAACAGGCGATGATGAAGAAAATGTAAGGAAAAATTATTATATAATGACTGAAAAGTTAGGCGTTAAAATAGGAGACATTGTTGAAACAGACCAGACTCATACCAATAATATAAGGTATGTTACAAAGAAGGATAAAGGAAGGGCTATGAAGGATCCAGAATACACTGATATAGACGGACTTTATACAGATGAAAAAAATGTTGCGTTAATGTCCTTTCATGCGGATTGCAACGCGGTATTTTTTTATGACCCTGTGAAAAAACTCATCGGATTAAGCCATGCGGGATGGAGGGGGACAGTGTTAAATATTACGGGGGTAATGATAAGAGCTTTAGCCGATTTAGGAAGCAATCCTTCTGACATAAAGGCAGCCATAAGCCCCTCATTAGGGCAGTGCTGTTTTGAAGTTGATAAGGATGTTGCAGATTTATTTATTTCAGCAGACATAAAGTATAAGGATTATATGATAACAAAAGGTGAGAAGTACCACTTTGATTTGTGGGAAATTAATAAATATAATATGATTAAGGAAGGAATGAATGAAAAAAATATTGAAATAGCGGGTTTGTGTTCTAAATGCCACAATGATTTATTTTTTTCACACAGGGGACAAAAGGGAAAAAGGGGTTTAATGGCAGGAATTATTATGATGAAATAAATTATTTAAAGTCATATCCTCTGTACATGCTTAATATAATAATATATATAAAGGCGTGAGGAGGGTATGAAATTGGCTTATAATAAAATTATATCTTTGATATTGATTATTTTTATAGCTGTAGGCTTAACTGCATGCGGCACTTTAGATATGATGGTAGGTCTGAAGGAAGAAAATAATCCGGATATAGCCGATTTGACTGGACTGTCAGAATTCGAAATCGTAGAAGACGCAATCGGAGAAGGAGCATTGGAAGAAGCAATAGAAACTGTTAATGTTACTATTGAAGATGTTAAAATGACGGACATAATAGCATATTATGAAGATGAAAACGGCTTTGTGGTTCCGGTAAACACAAAAATCCCGTGGGAAGAAGGAATTGCAAAAGCAACACTCAGAAGTATGGTTGTAGGAAGTGAAACTGAGAAGAGAATTACTCAATCGGGATTTCATGGGGTGCTTCCCGAAGGTACCGAAATCAGAGGAATGTCTATCAAGGACGGTATATGCAGGGTAGATTTCAGCAAAAATATTTTAAATACTTCCACATATGAACAAGAAGAAAATATGATTTCTGCAATTACATATACACTTACTGAATTCCCAACCATTGATAAAATTGAATTATTAGTTGAAGGTCAGGCATTAGCTTCTCTTTCCAAGGGATATGCGATAAATACGGGATTTGAAAGAGAAAACATAAACTTGCACGGCTCTGCGGATGGTGTTAATTACACAGTTTATTATAAGGCTCCAGATACCGAAGTTGAGGGACATTATGTGCCAATAACTTTTTCTGCAGGTAAAATTGCAAATCCCGCAGCAACCGTTGTTGAAAAATTATTTGAAGGACCTCCTGCTGATACAGCCCTCAGCAATAATATTCCTGTTGGTATTAATTTGAGGGAGGTTAAAGTAATCGGAGATACTGCAGTGGTTAATTTAGGTGTTGAAGCGGTCAATCTGTCTGAAGAAGATTACAGGGATATGAATTCAATAGTGGTTCTTTGCTTGGAGCAGTTTAATATAGGTGATGTTGAATTTAATATTGAAGGATTGTCATTTGAACAAGCGGGATTATATTTTGAGGATAGCAATGTAACACCTGTATTTAACCAATATTAGGGGTAAGGGGACACACCTTAAATGATGGGTAAGTCTCTGTGGGTGAGTATTTAAGGAATGTCCCTGAATTGTGGGGACACACCTTTAGCAATGACACATAAAAAATCCGGGAATGTATATTTCCCCGGATTTTTGTTAGTTATTTTTTGTAGTTTTCCTTGGCTTTTATTGCGAAGTCAGGTGTCTGGATTGCTTCATACGGGGCACCTTCTTCTATTTCACCTGCTGACTTCATTATATCAATAAGTCTGTTGTAACCGTCTTCACCAAGCACAAGGTCAGGATTCCAAGCATCTAAATCCTTGTAAGTCTGAACTATTTTAGCTAAAAATTCTACATCGGAATCCGGAAACTGAGGCAAAATTACTTCAGCCACTTCCATAGCGTCATGTTCATCAACCCAAACCATTGCTTCATAAAGGGCGTTTGAAAAGCCTTGTATAATTTCAGGATTCTTTTCGATATAGCTTTCAAGCGAACTGTAGCATGTGTAAGGAATATATCCCGCAAGTCTTCCTACGGACTCAACAACATATCCGTTTCCCTGAAGCTCAAAAGTAGAAGCCAAGGGTTCAAAAAGAGTGGTATAATCTGCTTCTCCCGAAGCAAATGCTCCTGCCATCATATCAAATTGAACGTCTGTTCTCACATCAATATCTACGCCGGGGGTTAAGTTATTTTGCTTTAATACATATTCCAATGCCATTAACGGCATTCCGCCTTTCCTGCCTCCAAGAATTGTATGACCTCTTAATTTGTCAATTGTAAAGTTGTCATCCTTTTCTCTTCCGACTATGAATGAGCCATCTCTTTGTGTGAGCTGAGCAAAATTAACCGCCAAGTCATCTCTTCCCTGAAGGTATACATAAACGCTGGCTTCCGGTCCCATAAAAGCTATGTCGGCTTCGCCGCTTACCAAGGCTGCCATACATTTGTCGGCACCTCCGCCATTTGTTAATTCAATACTTAAACCTTGCTTTTCAAGTAATCCCTGTTCAATTGCAACATACTGCGGTGTGTAAAAAATGGAGTGAGTTACCTCTATCAGGCGAACCTTCTGATTTTCTGCCGGTTTTTCATTACAACCTGTAAGCACCATGGTTGTAATAAGCAGCACAACAATAAGTAGAGAAATAAATTTTTTCATTAAAAATCCTCCCAAAATTAGTCTTACGAATATAATATTCAATTCGCTATAAAAGCGTTACAGTATCCTTGGAATAAATATGTTTATAAAAATTAGTAGAATTTTAAATTATATTATGGTATATTATTCTTGTATGTAAAATTTGAGTAAATCGTATTAAAATATGCGTAAACTTTAAAAACGGGAGAATGATATGATTGTATCTTTTTCAGATTTTTTAATGCAGATTTCTTCTAATCCGATGTTGCTGGGTACCACAATTTTAACCTTGGCGGTTATAATGGTTAATGGATGGACGGATGCACCAAACGCTATTGCCACATGCGTTTCAACCCGTTCAATATCAGCAAGATCGGCTATTTTAATGGCAGCAGTATTTAATTTTTTAGGTGTTTTCTTAATGACAATGATTAATGCAAATGTAGCCTTAACAATTTATAATATGGTTGACTTTGGAGGAAATCCAAATGATGCGTTGGTTGCTTTGTGCGCAGCATTATTTGCAATTGTAACATGGTCTACAGCTGCATGGTGGTTTGGAATACCTACAAGTGAAAGCCATGCGTTAATAGCGGGTATATCAGGTGCCGCCATTGCTTTGCAAAATGGATTGCAGGGAATAAACGCCGGTGAATGGGTTAAAGTATTGTATGGGTTAGGATTATCTACATTTTTAGGCTTTGTCATGGGATGGATTGTTGTTAAAATAACTGAGGCAATTTTCAGGAGAATGGTCAGATCAAAAGCAAATTCCTTTTTCCAAAATGCACAGATTGCCGGGGGAGCTGCTATGGCATTTATGCACGGTGCACAGGACGGACAAAAGTTTATGGGAGTATTTATGCTTGGAATTTTTTTAGCTAATGGACAAGCGAATGTTACCAATTTTCATATTCCTGTATGGATGATGATTTTATGCTCGGCAATTATGGGCGTCGGAACATCTATAGGCGGGTATAAAATTATTAAGTCGGTTGGAATGGATATGGTCAAGCTTCAAAAATATCAAGGCTTTTCAGCGGATATCGCTGCAGCCACTTGTCTTTTTATTTCCACAATTATAGGAATACCTGTAAGTACTACCCACACAAAGACTACGGCAATAATGGGCGTAGGAGCTGCAAAAAGATTATCTTCGGTAAATTGGGGCATTGTTAATGAAATGGTTATGACATGGATTTTGACTTTTCCCGGATGCGGAGTAATAGGATTTTTAATGGCTAAATTATTTATGATTATTTTTTAATATACGAGGTGAAATATGGCAAGAAAAAATGATTTTGATTACTTTGAGGGTTTTATAAAATTGGCTGAATACAGCTATAGCGCGGCACAGCTCCTGGATGATACATTGCGTAATTTTAATGCGGATACATTGCAGGAAAAGATGAAATCCATGCATGACATAGAGCATTCGGCAGACATAGAAGGTCATGAAATAACCAGACGGCTTGCAAAGGAGTTTATTACTCCAATTGAGCGAGAAGACATCATAATGCTGATACATGAAGTTGACGACATTACAGATTGTATTGAAGATGTGCTTCTGCATATGTATATGTACAACGTAAAAGTGATTCGCGAAGATGCAATTAAATTTTCCGGACTGATTTTAATGAGCTGTAAAGAATTGATTGATGCGTTCAAAGAATTTAAAAATTTCAAAAAGTCAAAAGAAATCTATAATAAGATTATAAGAATTAACAGAATTGAAGAAGAAGGGGATAACCTTTACACTGAAATCGTAAGAAAGCTGCACATGACAACCTATAATGCCGTTGATATTATGACATGGACCATAGCATACAATCGACTTGAAAAATGCTGTGATGCTTGTGAAGAAGCTGTTAATGTCATTGAAAGCGTAATTATGAAAAACTCATAAAGTCGAGATTTGTTAAAATTAATTATCTTATTGTTTAAAAATGTGTTGCAAAGTGAATGTAAGGTTGTTAAAATATATCACAGGAGGCGCATATGTATAAACATGATAAAATTTCACCTGCAGTAATAAGAAGATTACCTAAATATTATAGGTATCTTGGAGAATTGAATAAAATTGGAGTGAACAAGACTTCCTCAAGAGAATTGAGTGACATGACTGGTTTTTCAGCTTCCCAAATTAGACAGGATTTAAATAACTTTGGAGGATTTGGACAGCAGGGATTCGGATATGATGTTGGAAATTTGAGAAATGAAATAGCAAAGATACTAGGTCTGGACAAAAAATATAAAATAATAATCGTAGGTGCCGGAAACATAGGTCAGGCAATTGCTAATTATACAGGATTTTATGAGGCTGACTATGAAGTAGTTGCTTTGTTCGATAAAAATCCAAAGCTTATAGGTATGTCTATAAGAAATGCATTGATATTAGATGTTGACGATATAGAAGATTTTCTTAAAAAAGAACACATTGATATTGCGGTTATCTGCACTCCTAAGAGCGTAAGCCAGCAAGTTGCCGAACAGTTAGTACAATGCGGTATCAAAGCAATTTGGAATTTTGCTCCAAAGGATTTAAAAATGCCAGAGGAAGTACATGTGGAAAATGTTCATTTAAATGAAAGTTTATTCTCTTTGACTTATTATTACAATAAGATGAAAAAGGAAAGCGAATTATAAAAAATCAGAAGCTGAAAGGCTTCTGATTTTTTATAATTGCTGTAGATGTATATTTTTTAATACTTGAAATAATACTAATAGGGTGATAGAATAGACTTGTCCGGTAATATTGTTATAATATTAGCAATATTTAAGATAAAAAATTCTTAAATTATTTATTTGGAGGTATAGTTATGGTAAAAGAGAATTTAAATCCATTGGAAAATTCTCAGAGGCAAGTAAAAGCTGCTTGTGACGCTTTAGGATTAGACCCGGCTGTATATGAGATTTTAAAAGAGCCTCAAAGAGTTATTGAAGTTAACATTCCTGTTAGAATGGATGACGGTTGTATGAAATCATTTAAGGGATTCAGAGCATCACATAATGATTCAGTTGGTCCTACAAAAGGTGGAGTTAGATTCCATCCCGGTGTAACATTAGAGGAAGTTAAAGCTCTTTCTATCTGGATGACATTCAAGGGCGGAGTAATGGGGCTTCCTTACGGCGGAGGTAAAGGCGGAATTATATGTGATCCGTTGACACTGTCACAAGGAGAATTGGAAAGGCTTTCAAGAGGCTATATTGACAAACTTTATAAGTACTTAGGAGAAAAAGAAGATATACCGGCACCTGACGTAGGAACTAACGGACAAATTATGGCTTGGATGGTTGACGAATACAACAAGCTGACAGGAACATCCGCATTAGGTGTTATAACAGGAAAACCGGTAGCATGGGGCGGCTCGGAAGGCAGAAATGAAGCAACAGGCTTCGGAGTTTCAATAATTGCCAGAGAAGCAGCTAAAAAAATTGGTATTGATATCAAAAAATCAAAGGTTGCTATCCAGGGATTTGGTAATGTAGGACGTTATACGGTTAAAAATGTCCAAAGACAAGGAGCTAAAATAGTAGCTGTAGGTGAATGGGCACCAAAGGTTGGCACATATGCAATATATAATGAGGACGGTTTGGACTTTGAAGATATGTTGGCTTATTTCAATGAACATAGAAATTTAGTTGATTATCCGAAGGCTAAAATGATCAGTCTTGATGAATTCTGGGGACTGAATGTCGACATATTGATTCCTGCAGCATTGGAAAATGCTATAACTAAAGAAGTAGCAGAGAAAATTAAAGTTAAATTAGTATGTGAAGCAGCAAACGGCCCTACAACTTCAGAAGCAGACGATGTTCTGAACGCAAGAGGAATCCCTGTTACTCCGGATATCTTAACCAATGCCGGCGGAGTAGTTGTATCATACTTTGAGTGGGTACAAAATCTTCAAGGATATTATTGGGAAGAAAAAGAAGTAGAAGGAAAACAAGAAGTTAAAATGGTTCAAGCATTTAGCAATGTATGGGCTCTTCAAGAAGCACAAAAATGTACTACAAGACAAGCCGCTTACATGATTTCAGTTAAAAAAGTAGCAGAAGTTATGAAATTAAGAGGATGGTATTAATATAAATAATCGGTGAAGAATAGCTGAAAATAAAAGCTTCTATGGCACTTTAGTCAAAGAAGCTTTTATTTTAAAATAACAAGGTTAATTGTAGATTATGAAAATTCTATATGAAGAATACAAAGTAGCAAACATCCATTAAAATATTTTAAAATGATAATAGGAGGATTATAAATGCCTATAAAAATTTTAATATTACAAAAAATCCACGATGATGGGATTAAATTATTACGTGAAAATAACTATAATATTGAGGTAGCTGAGTCATCAGACGAGAAATACCTTATAGAAAAAGTAAAAGATTTTAATGGAATACTTGTTAGAGGCATGGTGCCGCTTACGAGAAAAATAATTGAAGCAGCTGATAAATGTGAAGTGATAGGCAGGCATGGGGTAGGGCTTGAGACTATTGATATGAAAGCAGCTACAGAAAACAATATTCCAGTAGTATATGCTCCAGGCTCTAATTCTGATTCAGTAGCAGAGCATACAGTCGCCCTAATGATGACTCTAGCTAAAAAAATATGTAAACTCAATAATAGCTTGAAATATTACAATGATTATAATATCAGATTAAATTTATCGTGTTTCGAATTAAAGGATAAGACTCTTGGGCTGATTGGTTTAGGTAACATAGGGAAAAAAGTAGCCAAGATTTGCGAAAAAGGTTTTAATATGAAAGTTATAGGATACGATCCGTATATCACAAATGAAATGCTAAAGAATGATAGTCTTCAGGTAAGTTTAGTGAAAAGTATTGATGAAGTATTGAAGAACTCAGATATAGTATCATTGCATTTGCCTTCAACAAAATATAATTCTTGTTTGATAGGAGAAAAAGAACTAGTTTTGATGAAAAAAAGTACGTTGTTAATTAATACTGCCAGAGGTACTTTAATTGATGAAGAAGCACTTTTTAAAGCAGTTTCTACCGGTGTAATAGCTGGAGCAGGGCTTGATGTATTTTTCAATGAACCACCTCTTGCAGACAACCCACTTTTAAAACTTGATAATATAGTTGTTACACCCCATACTGCAGCCCATTCGCAGGAAGCAAACCGTAATATGGCAATAATGACAGCCAAAGGAATGGCTGATGTTATCAATGGTAAGAGACCTGCGTGCATAGCTAATCCAGAGATATGGGAAATCCGAAGGGAGAGAAAATAAATTAGGGGACAAGACCTAAGGTATTATAAACTGATTTAATAACATAGAAAGAAGAAGCATTTTTTGCTTCTGAGGTCTGGGGCTCCACATATTTTATCTTTGAAAGTAGAAATAAAAAGCAAATCCTTAAAGCCTTTATAAACACAAGGTCATAGGGATTTTTGTTTTGCCAAAAGTTGAGGAGATGTTTACTTTATTTTTAGATTTAGGCATGAATAGCGTAAATCAAATTTTTTTTCAATCTAACTAAAAATTAGTTTGACAATAAGCATTAGTTTTGGTAAAATGAGTTAACTAAGTAAATCTTAAATTTATACAAGGAGACTATTTAATGAAGAAGCTTAAAGATGAATTTGAAGTATTCAGCAGGCTCGCAAAGGGGATTGCAGCCCAATTCGGTGAAAAATGCGAGGTTGTGCTTCATGATTATGACGAGCCATTCGACCATACAATTATTGCAATTGAAAACGGACATATTACAGGCCGGAAGGTTGGTGAAAGCAGCACAAATTTGGGTTTGGAGGTAATGAAAGGCTCGAAAGAAGGTGATGACAAATATTCATATATCACACAGACAAAGTGTGGTAAAGTTTTGAGATCCTCCACAATATATATCAAGGATGAAAACGGTACTGCAATCGGATCCTTATGTATCAATTTTGACATAACCGACTTGAAAATGGCAGAGAATACACTTAGAACGATAACGAACAATAATTCCAATCAAGAAACACGAGAAGTAATTACAAATGATATTAGTGAATTACTTGACGCATTAGTCTGGCAATCTATAGATTATGTGGGAATTCCTGTAGCACATATGAGCCGCGAGGATAAAATTAACGGACTTAAGTTTCTCGATAGAAAGGGCGCTTTGCTAATCAAAAAATCCGCTGAAAAAATTGCGAAAGTTTATGACATTTCATTGTTTACTCTTTACAATTATCTGGATGAAGGCAAAAAAGTAAACAATTAGAATATTAAAGATACCAACTATGACGCTGTGCGAATTTTGAAAGCTTCAGTCGCTACGCTCCTTTCGCTTTTAAAATTCGATAAAAACCTTAAAGCAAGTGAAAATATATGAAAGGAATGTATGGTTTAGTTACCAACTATATCATAAAAGGATCAATTGATGGAAAGATTGTACTTGGATCAGTTTAAGAGTTACCACTCATTATCCGAGGTGAAGTTGTCGCCTGACGGAAGTTTTGCGGCATTTATTAAAAATGGCATTGATGAATGCAATAGGTATATTGCCAGTATTTATCTTTATGAATATGTGTCGGGAAGGGTGAAACGACTGACTACAATGGGTGAAGAAAAGAATTTCGTGTGGCAGGATAACGAAACTATTCTTTTTTCCTCAGTGAGAAGTGAAAAAAACAAAAAACAAATAGAAGAAAACCCGGATCTTACTTTTTTTTATCGGATTTCCATCCATGGCGGCGAGGCTGAAGAGGCATTTTCTATCCCTTTAAAGGTTAAGGAATTTTATATTGCCAAGGGGGACAATGTTATTGTATCTGCAGTGTTTGAAGGTAGCAGACCAAATTTTTCCGAGCTCTTTGGAAAGGAGAAAAAGGAAGAGACTTGGAAGGTCAGAGAAGAAAAGGATATTCAGGTGATTGATGAATTGCCATGGTGGTCAAATGGGACCGGATTTACCAACAAAAGGAGAACACGTCTCTATGTATTTAACATCAAAACCAATTCGGTTACTCCCATAACCGGTCCATTGTTTCAGGTGAATGGTTTTCGACTTAGTCCTTGCAAGAATTACATTCTGTATTATGGTTTCGAATTTTTGAATGTGTCAGAAAGAATGGTTGGCTTGTATTTATACAGTTTCAATGCGGAAGAGAACAAAGTTCTTCTTGATCCGAATTATGCCATTATCCAAGCTGATTTTCTTTATGAAAATACAATCGTTTTTGCAGGTAGCGAACAGAAAGCATACGGACTATATACGAACCCGTGGTTTTACACAGTGGATATCAATTCTGGTGAACTATCGGTTTTAGCTGAGTACGACTGCAATGTCAGCAATAATATTCTCAGTGACTGCAGACTTGGTGGAGGCATAAACTTCAAGGTATACGGAGGCAGTCTTTATTTTACTGGAGTTGTGATACATGATTGCTATCTTAATAAAGTGGATGGCAATGGGGAGATAAGTCATGTGATCAAAGAAGAGGGAAGCATTGATTGCTTTGATATTGGCAGAAACGGGATTATTTTTGTTGGTATGTTAGGTCAACGCTTGCAGGACATATATAAATTTGATGAAGTAAAAAAAGATATGACGAGGATTACTTTATTTAACGAAAAAATTTATACAAATTACTATGTAGCAAAACCGCAGCCTATTTCATTTACGGAAGCAGAAGGTTTCACCGTTGAAGGCTGGGTACTTCTTCCTTTTGAGTATGACTTGAAAAAAAAATATCCTGCGATCTTATATATTCACGGTGGACCAAAGGGAGCTTATGGAACTATATTTTTCAACGATCTGCAATATTTAGCTAGTCAGGGATATTTTGTTATGTTCTGCAATCCACGCGGTAGTGAGGGGAAAGGTAATGCATTTGCTGAAATACGAGGTAAATATGGCACCTATGATTATGACAACCTTATGCAATTTGTGGATCTGTGTATAGAAAAGTATTCTGCCATAGATAATAGCCGACTCGGAGTCATCGGAGGGTCTTATGGCGGATTTATGACAAATTGGATCATATGTCATACGGATCGCTTTAAGGCGGCCGTTAGCGAGCGTTCCATAGCAAACTGGATGAGTTTTATCGGCATGAGCGATATCGGAATTAGTTTTGGAGAGGATCAGATGGATGCCGATATTTGGAGCGATTCTGAAAAAATATGGAGGCAATCTCCGCTTCGCTATGCAGATAAGGCTAAAACTCCTACGCTTATAATTCATTCGGAGCAGGACTATCGTTGCTGCATTCCGGAGGGTTATCAGATGTTTTCAGCATTGAAACGTTTTGGGATTGAAACTCGTATGTGTATATTCAAAGGGGAATGTCACGATCTTTCCAGAACGGGTAAACCTATTCATAGAGAAAGACGACTTAAGGAAATAACAAAATGGTTCAACGACAGGTTGTTACTAAGTTGAAAGTGTGCTGATTATTTACTAAGGGACTATAGTTTTACATCTGAAGCGAAATGAAAAGAAAAGGAGGTAATATGTATAAACATATAAGATTATTTAGCTTCAGAAACAGACTATATTTAAATATGAAAATAAAATATATTAGTTAAGGAAATGGAGGTTCGTTTATGTCTCAAAATATGAATACGTCATTACCGAAAAAAAGGGGATTATTTATAAGATTTCTTGATCGCATTGAAATAATGGGCAATAGATTGCCTGACCCTTCCGTATTGTTTATATTCTTCTGCGTGTTAGTAATAGTGTTATCATGGTTAGGAGCAACACTTGGATGGAGTGCGGTTCATCCCGGCACTGGTGATAAGTTGGAAGTATTCAACCTATTGAGTAGTGAGGGTATACAATATATGTTCTCCAATATAGTTACTAATCTTACAACATTTGCTCCATTTGGAATAGCAATCATAATAATGACAGCCGTCGGTTTGCTTGATGATTCAGGGCTTTTAAGAACATTATTTGTACAGATGAGTTTAAAAGTAAGTAAAAAGCAATTGACATATGCAATCGTGTTCCTTGGGATTATGGCAAACATGGCATCGGATATAGGTTTTATTGTAATGCCTCCATTGGCAGCAATGCTTTTTATGGCGGCTGACAGAAATCCCATAGTCGGCATGTGCTGTTCCTATGCAGCCTGTGCTTGTGGAATGGCGGCAAATTTGATAGTTACCGTCGGAGATGCCACTATTACCGGCATTACATTGTCAGCAGCTAACATTATTGATCCTAATTTTACGATGAGTCCTGCTGTCAATTGGTATATAATGGCTGCTGCAGTCTTTATACTCACTCCTGTAGCAGTAATTGTCACCGAGAAAATCCTTGAACCTCGTGCAGGAAAATGGGTACCTAATGAATATGCTCCGACCTTTGACCGCGATAACTATACTTTGTCCGAAAAAGAGAGAAAGGGTTTAAAAGTTACGGGAATAGTTATGTTAATAGTTGTAGCACTTATTCTCCTTGGCACGTCACCACTATGGGGAATTTTGAGAAATGCGGAGGATGTTCCGATTTTTGCTGCAAAAGGTTCACAGCTCCCTTCAATAGTTGCTTTGATTACAATTTTAATGGGTCTTCCTGGTATAATTTACGGAAAAGTTGTAGGGACGATTAAAAATAGCAAGGAATTCGGCAGTGCATGTACTAAAGGTCTTGTGAGCATTGCACCCTTAATACTTATTTGTGTAATTGCAGGCCAGTTTGTAGGCTACTTTGGGAAAAGCAATTTAGCTCTTATTGCCGCTGCAAAGGGCACAGAGATTATCAAGAATTTAGGCATACCTGTATTGCCGCTGTTGATTATAATGATTTTTTTCTTCATGGTTGCAGACTTTTTCATTGCCAGCAGTGCAGCAAAATGGACTATGTTCGCACCTGTATTCGTTCCTATGTTTATGATGCTGGGCTATCATCCTGCTGTTCTTCAAGCAGCTTATAGAATTGGAGACAGTGTAGTAAATTCCATAACACCATTTCTGGCTTATTTTGCAGTCTTGATTGGATTTGCCCATGAATATGACAAAAATGCCGGTATAGGCACACTGTTAAGCAATCTTGTACCATACTCAATATTTTATGGCATTACATGGTTGGTATTATTCAGCGTATGGTTCCTATTGGGTATTCCTTTAGGACCCGGAGCGAGTGTTTTCTTGTAATATATGTAAAAAGGCCAAACTGCCTTTCTTATTAATGACATGCAGTTTGGCTGATCTTAGTTAAATATTTAGTTTAGGAGGGATAACACTTGATAATAAGAGATATTGAATATATTCCTATAAAGGTGCCACGTGCAGGAAAATGGCGCAGTGCATTAGGTGCTCATTCTTATGGTGATGCGGCAATAGTAATTTTATACAGTGATAATGATGCTTATGGCATTGGGGAGGTATCTTCTATATGGGATTCCTTTGCTTCCGGTTTGGTTAATGGGATGGGTCAAAAACTTAAGGATGCCATAATAGGTATGGATGTTTATAATATTATTGAAATGCATAAAAAAATGGACGCAGCTATTGCATGGAGTCTTTCAGGCAATTGCATAAAAGCCGGCATTGAAATGGCAGCTTATGATTTAATAGGGAAAATTAAAGATATGCCTGTTTATAATATTCTTGGCGGAAAAAACAGGGAAAAGATACAGGTGTCCCGTTCTATAGGAATGGGAACAATTGAAGAGAGGTTTGAGCAGGTATCATATTTTGTCGAAAAAGGATACAAGACAGTGAAGCTTAAAGCTGGTCTAGATATGGGAAATGATTTAAAAGTCATAGAGGCAGTTCGTAAAGAATATGGATCTGATATCAGCATAAGAGTTGATGCAAACATGTCATGGAAGGAACCTAAGTCCGTGCTTAAGCTTATTGATAAGCTGTATGGACTTGGTGTTATATCCATTGAACAACCGTTATCTCCCGATAATATTGAAGGACTTGCTTTTCTGAGGGAGCATTCTAAACTTCCAATAATGGTGGACGAATCTTTATGGAATCCGATCGATGCATTTAAAATTATAAAAGCTCAAGCAGCAGATATTATGAATGTTTATGTAAGTGAATCAGGTGGTCTTTATAATGCTATGATGATTGCCAACATGTGTGATATATCTGGCGTGGGGGTTTGTATCGGTAGTATGCCCGAACTTGGAGTCGGAACAGCAGCAGCCCTGCATCTTGGTATCGCCGCTCCTCAAATTAATCATCCAAGCGATGTCATAGGCAATACTTATTTTCAGGATGATATTATTGAAGAAATACTTCCATTCAAGGATGGATATGCATATTCAATTGATCGCCCAGGATTGGGAGTAACCCTGAATTGGAATAAGATTAATAAATATAGGTCTGATAAAGAAAAAGAAGGTAAATAGATGATAAAACAAGAAGTTTTAGAAGAAATCCGACAGTTAGAATTTTTGGATTTATCGGTTATTCTCGGGAGACCCGGAGTACCATCAACAGGAGGATTTTATTGTGAAAAGGAAAATGCACTTGAGGAAATGAAGAGATTAGGTGTTAAGAATGCTCTGACCTATCACATAACTTCAAAAGGCTATAAACCTGTTTATGGAAATAAGCGTTTGATTGCAGAAATTGGAGAAACAAAGGAGCTGCTCATTTCATGGATCTTGATACCTGATGAAGAGGAGATGGGATGCACACCTTCACAATTCATTATTAAGTTGAAAGAGAATAATGTCAAAGCTGTAAGACTATTCCCTGCATCTCAGAGCAATGCCAGTGTTTCTACCAGGTACTCATTCACCAAATGGTTTTATGGTGATTTCATGGAAGCTCTTGAGAAGGATAAGGTTCCGGTAATATTATCGTTTAATCCGCATAGACGTGCAGAGCCTGAATGGGATAAAATTTTCTCTTTAGCTTCAGAATATCCTGATTTACCGATCATACTTACTGATGTTTTTACTAGAGCCACTTTATCGCTGGTAAAGCTAATGAAGCTGAAGCCCAATATATATGTCCAAACAACTGGATTATGTTTGCAAAGACAGCTTGAATTCATGGTAGATAAGCTTGGCCCGGAAAGATTCATAGCAGGGAGCAATTATCCAGATATGCATTTGGGAGCAATGATTGCACAGGTATATTTAGCAAATTTGACTTATAAACAGAAGAAGCTGATTGCAGGGGATAATGCCAGATGCCTAATGGGGATTATTAAAAATGGAGGTAGTGAATAATGTTATCAACAATGGGGTACCGAATAATAGATTCCCATGCTCATATAGGTCCATATTTTAATTTCTTTATACCTTTCAACAATGCTAAAGATATGTTGAAAACTATGGATTTGTCAGGCATTGAAGCAACAGTTATCTCAAGCAATGCGGCTATATCGTCTGATGTAATTATGGGAAATAAATATACTCTTGAAACTGTAAAAACATATCCGGGCAGATTTCTTGGGCATTTTATGTTTAATCCTAATTATGCTGAAGAGATGAAAAGATATGTCCCGGAATATTTTAAAAATGACGGGATAATAGGTTTTAAGATTCATCCCGAGCTGAGCGGAGATTATCCTATGCCGGGAAAAGGCTATAGGTACATGTGGGAATACTCAAATAAGCATAGGATACCAGTACTTTTTCATACATATTTTGGCGGAGATAGGCTGGAAGTGATAGAGGCTGTTGCTAAGGATTATCCAGATTCACCGATGCTGATCGGGCATGGGGGCTCAGATCTTGGAATTGAGAAAACCGTTGATTTGGTTAATAAATATCCCAATCTATACTATGACATGTGCAGTCCATGCAATAAGAAATATGGCGCTATTAAACTTGTTGCTAAGGAATGTAATCCTGACAAGGTTCTCTTCGGTACCGATACACCGTGGAATGACCCTGACCTTTCCGTAGGAGCAATCCTTCTTTCGGAAGTTGAAGATAGTATCAAAAGAAAGTGGTTTAGTGAGAATTTCTTTAGATTATACAAGAGAGCAAGTAAAATGCTGGTTCCATAAATTTAACAGATTTAAAATGAGCATTACTATTATGGAGGTAAGTACTATGGATATTTATGAGAGATTGGATGAATTAGAAATAGAATTATTTATACAAAAACCATCAATAGGAATATTTGTGCCTATGAAAGAGTTTTGCGGTAAAAATGTTTACACATCCGGTCACGGGTGTGCATATGACGGTACAATAAAATACATCGGAAAGGTTGGTTCTGACGTAAGCCTCGAAAATGCAACGTGGTCTGCAAGGCAATGTATGATCAATATACTTAGCAGCTTTCACAATCAATTTGGCGATTTGAATAAAATAAGCAAGGTTATTAAAATACTTGGATTTGTAGCAAGCAGTAGTGATTTTTACGATCAATCTAAAGTTTTGAATGGAGCCTCACAGCTTTTGATAGATATTTTTGGCGAAGAAAACGGTAAAGCTGCGCGCTCGGCTATAGGCGTGGCTGTCTTGCCTAAAAACCAACCTGTTGAAATTGAAGCTATCTTTGAATTGAAATAGTAAAGTTATTTATTATTTGAGGTGATAAAAATGATGGTAAAATGGTATGAACTTACAAAAAACCAATTTTCAGAATATAAGAACGAATCGTTAGTTGCAATTAATTTTTCATCAACAGAGCAGCATTCCAATCATCTTCCGGTGGGAACCGATGGAATTTTGGGTGAAGCTGTGCTCATTGAAGCTGCAAGAAGGTCAAAATCAAATATTTTGGTAATGCCTTCTGTCTATTATGGGTACTCTCCCCACCATAAGTTTGCACCTGGATATGTGACGATAGATCAAAGTACTTTGGTATCTTATTGTGAAGACATAGGCAAATGTGTATATGAAAATGGGTTTAACAAGCTTGTTTTTTTAAATTCTCATGGCGGAAACATGTCATATCTTCAATTTGCAGTAAATGAGCTCGGTGAAAAATACGAAGATTATATGGATGTGGCATTGATTAAATACTGGGATCTCATAGATGATAGAATCGCTCAGGTCAGGGAGACTACCATGGGAGGAATGGGGCATGCAGGAGAGTTTGAAACATCAATGATGATGTATTTACACCCTGAACTTGTCAATCGGAAAGCTATTGCAGAATGTCCGCCAGCAAAAGGAGATCCATATTATCAAGCGGATTTAATAGGAAAGAAAAGATACGGCAAGTTTATCAGCTTCGATAAATACGACAAAAATGGGAACTTGGGGCAGGCACAGTTTGCCAATGCAGAAAAAGGAAAAGTTTTTTTTGAGGCAGCTGCAAATGCAGTTGCTAGGTTTTTTGATTTTTGGTGCTCAAATACCGAAGAAAATAAATGATGAAAATTATAATAATACTCATCTTTGATGATTGTAATATCATATATAAGAAGTGATATGGGTTTTTAATAAAAATCTCCTAAGATTTGAATCACAGGAGATTTTTAGTTTTATAATAAAATATTAGGGTGTTATAAAAAACACTTTAAGAAAAATACATACATGACTATAGAAATCAAATTAGGGAGTGTACCATATTTGGAAAACACACATATTTTCAAATTGACAATCGAAGATATTTCTGCGTTTTTTGCAAAAGAAATTTATACGTCCTCTTATTATAATATTAATCCAATTATTATTCAGATATAGCTGTCTTATTGCCTTTATAATAATTATATGCCCTCTCCATATGTTTGCACATATAATCTATTGCTTCATCAGGTTTTCGATCTCTTATACTTTCAAAAATTTTCGTATGATAATTAACTATTCTGTCACGTTTATCCAAAGGTAAGTTATAAGTAATTTCGTAAAATTGCTTTCTCATTAAAATATTCAATGTTTCCATCAATTTATAGCAAAGGCTGTTGCCGGAGCATTTTACTATCTGCATATGAAAATCATAGTCGATTTTTGCGAATATATCTAAATTATCACCAATATGCTCCTTGTTCATTTTTATGATTTCTTCTAATACTTTTAAATCTTCTTCTGTTCTTTTTTCCGCCGCAAGTTCTACCATTGACATTTGAATTGAACGTCTGAGTTCAAACAGCTCAAGGTCGCTTGTCTTTTCAAACATTAGTACATAAATTAAAGGCATGTAGCTTTTTGTACTTTCAGGCTTATTTATTCTGATACCTTTGCGAGGACTTACCGTAACAATACCTAAAAATTCCAAAACGCGTAAAGCTTCCCTTAATGTAGGTCTGCTTACGTTTAACATACTTGTAAGTTCAGGTTCACTGTAAAGCTTATCCCCGTATTCAATTTTATTTTCATTCAATAATCTGATTATTTCTTCGATAATTTGCATATATGCTTTTTTGTTTTTAACCGGTTTTAAATTTAAATTATCCATAATTATGTTTTTTAAATCTCCTTCAGTTAGTTATTCTCAGCCTAATACCTATAAGTTAAATAAATTATTTATACAAAAATTATAACATGAAGAATTGAATTAATCAATAAAAATTAAAATTATCCAACGAGTCCAGATTTCATGCTCAATGTATTCTATCATTTTAGAAATTAACGTTCAGGATGTTTTCTATTCTTTTTTTGATTGAGTGCTGGTACAGAATGATATCAACATCAGCATCAAGACGATACGGCAATGCCTCCATGTTTTTATAATTTTATATTGACTAAATAATATTTAATGATATAATTAAATGAGTTAACTGAATTAAATAAATAAAGCAAGACATATATTAAGTATCAGATTAACTTTAAGTACCCTGTTAAATAAGTTTAAGGAGGCATAGATGGTTAATAAAGTTTATTCTTTGAAGGATGCAGTCGCTAAGTTTGTCGAAGATGGAGATCGTCTAACATTGGGGGGATTTACCACAAATAAAAAACCCTATGCGGCAGTTCATGAAATATTGCGTCAAGGTAAAAAAGATTTTATCGCTGAAGCTGGTCCGGCAGGCGGAGATTGGGATTTGTTGATAGGTGAAGGAAGAGTAAAGGTTTATATAAATTGTTATACTGCAAATCCAAGGTTGACAAATATTTCAAGACGTTTTCGCGATGCTATACAAAAAGGAACACTTATATTTGAAGATTACTCTCAGGATGTATCTGTTTTAATGGCACATGCAGCAGCATTAGGATTACCTTTTTTGCCGGTTAGATTGATGATGGGGTCTGGCTTAACCGATAAATGGGGTATTAGCAAAGAATTGCGCCAAACTCTTGACAAAGTTCCAAAAGACAAATTCGTATATATAGACAATCCATTTAATCCGGGAGAAAAGATTGTAGCTCTTCCGGTTCCCAAAATTGATACTGCCATAATACACGTACATCAGGCTTCCCCCGACGGAACAGCAAGAATCTTCGGAAGTGAGTTTAATGATATCGATATTGCTATGGCAGCAAAGAAAACTATTATAACTTGCGAGGAGCTTATCAGTAATGAAGAAATACGAAGAGATCCTTCCAAAAATTCAATTCCCGGATTTTGTACGGATGCGGTGGTTCATTCACCTTACGGAGCACATCCTTCTCAGTGCTACCATTATTATGATTATGACATTCAATATTTTAAGGAATATGATGTTGCTTCTAAAACTGAGGAGGGGTTCAAAAAGTTTCTTAATAAATATGTTTATGGAGTTAGTTCTCATGAAGAGTATTTAGAGATGTTAGGCTCCAACAGGCTATTAAAGCTTAAAGTAACACCCGGGCTCGGATTTTCGGCAGATTTAAGCAAGGGGGCAGTGAAATGACAGATTATAGCAATTATACTAATGAGGAAATACAAGTTGATACGATAGCTAAGTTAATAAAAGACGATCAGATTGTGATCGTAGGAACCGGATTGCCTATTTTAGGGGCTTCCTTGGCAAAAAAGGTTTATTCTCCTAATTGCAGACTTATAGTGGAAAGTGGATTGATGGATTGTGATCCGATAGAAGTTCCGCGGAGCGTGGGTGATCTTAGATTTATGCAACACTGTGCTGTACAATGGCCGAATGTAAGATTTATAGGCTTTGAGATCAATGAATGGATTCACGGCAATGGAAGAGTTATCGCATTTATAGGAGGGGCACAGGTAGACCAATATGGCAACGTGAATTCAACAAGTCTCGGCGATTATCATCTCCCTTATTTTAGACTTTCCGGCAGCGGAGGAGCAAATGGGATAGCAACATTCTGCAATACAATTATAATCATGCGGCATGAAAGACGAAAGTTTATAGAAAAAGTCGATTATATTACCAGTCCGGGCTGGATGGATGGATCTGGAGGCAGAGAAAAAAATGCACTTCCCGGGGACAGAGGTCCTATGATGGTAATAAGTGATTTAGGGGTAATGAAATTTGACGAAAAAACAAAGAGAATGTATTTGGCTGGATATTATCCAAAATCATCGCCTGAGATGGTTATAGAAAACACAGCATTTGAAATCGATGTTTCAAAAGCAGTGGAAATTAAGGCACCCAGTCCTGAAATTATCAGGATTATCCGTGAAGAAATAGATCCGAATCAAGTATTTGCAAAAAGACATTAAGTAAATAAGATGAAAGGAATGTATGATTTAGTTGACTACTATATCATACAAGATTTTTATGAGTGATATATTTACTATGGGTATTGATATTGGTTCCACGGCTTCAAAATGCATAATCCTAAAAAATGGTCAGGATATAAAAGCAAAATCCAAGATAAATGCAGGGACGGGGACCAGCGGACCTGACCGGGTAATAAATTCCGTTCTTAATGCTTCTAATTTAAACTTGAATAATATATCCTTTATCATGGCAACCGGCTATGGCAGAAATACCTTGCAGATAGCACATGCTGAAATGAGCGAGTTATCTTGTCATGCATATGGTGCACATTTTCAATTTCATAGTGCAAGGACAGTTATAGATATTGGCGGGCAGGATGCGAAAGTGTTACGCTTGGATGAAAATGGTATGCTGGTTAATTTTGTGATGAATGATAAATGTGCGGCAGGCACCGGAAGGTTTTTGGATGTCATGGCCCGAGTTCTTGAAGTGAATATTGAGGATTTAGAAGATCTATCCGCAAAATCAAAAAGAGACATAACCATTAGCTCCACTTGTACTGTTTTTGCCGAATCTGAGGTTATATCCCAGTTGGCAAGTAATGCCGACAAATGCGATATCATCAGAGGGATACATCATTCGGTTGCAAGTCGCGTAGGTGCTCTGGCAAGAAGGATTGGATTGAAGGAAGATATAGTCATGACAGGCGGTGTTGCGCAAAACAAAGGTGTTTTATCAGCTTTAGAAGGTGAATTGAACTATAAGATCCATACTTTTGAATTGGCGCAATATACTGGAGCTGTAGGGGCAGCTTTGTTTGCTTATAAAAGAGTTATTAAAAACTCATAAATAGTCTTCTTAGAAAGGAGCAATAAATGGTAGATAATATAAAAGTTGTAGAAAATGTGAAAAATAGCAGACCGGCTAAGGAATGGTTAAGGGAAATAGTTGACAAGGTATATGCCGAAGCATGGGAAGCAAAAGAAAAGGGAGAACTTATAGGTTGGTCCTCTTCAAAATTCCCAGCAGAAATAGCGGAAACGCTTGGACTGAAAATATGCTATCCGGAGAATCAGGCAGCTGCAATTTCTGCAAAGCATGGCGGTCAGCGCATGTGTGAGTATGCCGAATCTATGGGTTATGATAATGATATATGCGGATACGCAAGAATATCACTTGCTTATGCCGCAGGTGCAAAATGTGATGAAAAATCTATGCCTCAGCCTGATTTTTTATTGTGCTGCAACAATATTTGCAATTGTATGACAAAATGGTACGAAAATATAGCGCGTATGCATAATATTCCTTTAATAATGATAGATGTACCGTACAATAACACATCAGAAGCAAGTGAAGAAAATATAAAATACATCCGATCGCAGTTCGATGATGCAATCGAAGAGCTTGAAAAAATATCTGGAAGAAAATTTGATGAAAGAAAATTTGAAGAGGTGTGCTCAAATGCAAACAGAACAGCAAAAGCATGGTTAAAGGCATGTTCGTATTGCAAATATGTACCTTCGCCTTTAAGTGGGTTTGATTTATTCAATCATATGGCCGTGGTAGTTACCGCGCGTTGCAGAAGAGAGTCGAGCGAAGCATTTGAGGCATTGACTAAAGAATATGAAGAATCGGTAAAAAACGGAACTTCAACATGGAGATATGATGAAAATTACCGTATTATGTTTGAAGGTATCCCTTGCTGGCCGGAATTAAGAAGTTTATTTACACCGCTAAAGCAGTATGGGATTAATACAACTGCTGTTGTGTATGCTCCTGCATTTGGATTTGTATACGATAACATGAATGAAATGATTAAGGCTTATTGCAAAGCACCTAATTCCGTTTGCATAGAAACTGGGGTAGAATGGCGTGAGAGTATATGCAGAGAAAACAAGGTTGATGGTGTACTGGTACATTATAATCGAAGTTGCAAGCCATGGAGCGGATATATGCCCGAGATGGAGCGCAGGTTTAGAAACGATTTGGGCGTAGGGGTTGTAGGATTTGATGGTGATCAGGCAGACCCGAGGAACTTTTCCAATGCGCAATATATTACCAGGGTACAAGGTTTATTCGAAATTATGGAAGTAAAGAGGAAAATAAAAGATGAGAAGAATTAAAAATATTATAACTCAATTTGAGGAAATTTCAAATAACCCCAAAAAACAGCTGGATAATTTTATTAGTGAAGGGAAGAAAGTTATAGGTTGTTACCCTTATTATGTCCCTGAAGAATTGGTATATGCAACTGGTATGATTCCTATGGGTTTATGGGGGAAATTGGGAAGTCCCAACAAATCAAAGGAGTATTTTGCATCATTTTATTGTTCATTGGTTCAGATGAATTTGGAAATGGCTCTGAACGGTGAATTGGATAAACTATCGGGAGTTATTCATACCACACTTTGCGATACCTTACGCCCTGCTTCTCAAAATTTCAGAGTGGCTGTTGAAAATATTCCGTTTATTTTCATGGCACATCCGCAAAACAGGAAGAAAAAATACGGAATCAATTATACAGCTGAAATATATTCAAAGGTTTTGGATCAGTTGCAGGAAATAGCAAGCTACAAAGTCAACGACGATGATTTGCGTCATGCTATAAAAGTATACAATGAAAATCGTAAGGCAAAACGAGAATTTGTAAAACTAGCTGGCGGACACCCTGAAGCAGTATCGGCAGTTCAGCGAAGCTCCGTATTAAAAAGCTCTTATTTTATGGAAAAAGCAACGCATACTAAAATGCTTAAAGAATTGAATGTTCTATTATCTGAATTGCCTGTTGTGGAATGGGAGGGCATAAAGGTTGTAACTTGCGGCATTATTGCTGATAATATCGAATTATTAAAAATTTTTGATGAGAATAAAATTACAATAGCTGCTGACGATGTTGCCCATGAATCAAGAAGTTTCCGCATAGATGCTTCATTGGAGGAAAAACCCATCATTGCGCTTGCACGACAATTTGCAGAACAGGGTCAGGATCCGATACTGTATGATCCTTTAATAAATTCCAGAGCGAAACATATTGTAAACTTGGTCAAGAGCTCAAAAGCTCATGGAGTGGTTGTTATAATGATGACATTTTGCGATCCGGAGGAAATGGAATTTCCATCTATGATTCAGGTTTTGAATAATGAAGGAATAAAATATGTAAAAATCAGCTATGATCATCAAATTAAGGATTTTGGCCAGGCAAGAACATCGCTGCAAGCATTTGCAGATTTAATATGAACAGGGGGTAAGCATGAGTAAGATATTCATAAATTCAGGATGGTGTAAGAAATGTGCATATTGCGTAAATTATTGCCCTAAAGGTGTATTTGACTTAACTAAAGAGGGAAAGGCTTTTGTGAAGCATGAAGAAAATTGTATCAACTGTAGGCTGTGTGAAAAATTGTGTCCGGATTTTGCGATAAAAGTGGAGGTTTAGATATGGGTATTATAAGAGAATTTGTTCAAGGAAATACTGCAATTACAAAAGGTGCCCTTTATGCAGGGGCTAATTTTTACGCGGGCTATCCAATAACACCATCATCGGAAATAGCTGAGATATCGTCTATGGAAATGATGTTAAACGGTGGGGTGTACATTCAAATGGAGGATGAGATAGCCAGCATGGCTGCATTAATCGGCGGTGCATTAGCTGGGAAAAAAGCTTTTACTGCTACAAGCGGTCCGGGATTTTCATTAATGCAAGAAAATTTAGGATATGCACAATTAGCTGAAATTCCATGCGTCATCATAAATGTGCAGCGTTCAGGTCCGAGTACAGGATTAGCAACCAAACCGGCTCAAGCTGATGTCATGCAGGTTAGATGGGGCAGACATGGTGACCAATCAATTATCGCCTTATCACCTTCAAATATTCAGGAGTGTTTTGATTTAACTGTAAGAGCTTTTAATTTAGCAGAAAAATATAGAACGCCGGTTATATTGCTTGCAGATGAAATAGTGGCACATTTAAGGGAGAGTTTGACTATTGATAACAAGAAAATAAATGTAATTAACAGAGAAAAACCAACATGCAATCCAAAGGAATACCTCCCTTTTAAAATAGATAATAATAAGACTGCACCGCTAGCGGAATATGGGGGGTCTTATATTATGAAAATAAGTGGTTCAATGCATGGACCAAACGGACTTTTTTCCGGGAATCCGGACAACTGCCAAATCAAGACCTCTCATATAAACGATAAAATTAATAAGAATGTTGATGATATTGTTGAAATAAAAAGCTTTTATACAGATAAAAAATACGATTTGCTGGTTATAGCTTTTGGATCGACAACAAGAGCTGCAAGAGCTGCAATTTTAGAAGCTGAAAAGGAAGGTTTAAAAATAGGCTTGCTTCAACTGATTACAATCTGGCCTTTTGCAGAAAAACAGGTAATGGAATTTTCTATAAAGGCTAAAAAGGTATTGATACCTGAAATGAACCTAGGACAAATCTCTAATGAGGTTAAACGGGTATTGGGACCGGATTTTCATGTTTATACATATAACAAAACAAATGGTACCGGAATAACACCCAAAGAAATAATTGAAAAAATTAAGGAGGTGTATTAATATGGGAAACCTTACCGGAGAATATTACATTAATCAAAGAAAACTGCCTCATTCATGGTGCTCAGGATGCGGCTATGGAATAGTATTAAGTTCTGTAACAAGGAGTATGGCAGCACTGAATATGACTATGGAGAATAGCTTGGTAGTGACAGGTATAGGTTGTTGGGGAAAAAGTGATGATTATCTGGCAACTAACGGATTACACACTACGCATGGCAGAGCAATTGCATTCGCTACAGGAGTCGCCATAAACAAACCCGTGCTTGATGTGATTACATTGGTAGGTGACGGAGATGGTTGTACAATCGGGGGAAATCATTTATTACATGCTGCAAAAAGAAATATTAATATGACGGTAATTATGGCTGATAATTTGTTATACGGTCAAACAGGAGGACAATACTCGGCAGTAACACCATATAAAGCAAAAACCCAGACTTCTCAATTTGGCAATCCTGAGCCAGCAATGGATGTATGTGCTGTTGTTGCAGCTGCCGGAGCCAATTATGTGGCGAGAGGGACAGCGTTCCATATAAATCAGCTTGATAAACTTATTCAAAAAGCAATGAGAGTAAGAGGATTTTCATTTGTAGAGGTATTATCTCCATGCCCTGCACATTTTGGTAAAAAAAATGATTTCAAAAGTGCTGTTGAATTGATGAACTGGATAAAAAATTTGGCAGTACCTATAGAAGCCTACAATAAATTATCCGATGAAGAGAAAGAAAGTCATCTTGCCACTGGTACAATAATAGAAAGAAATAATGACGACTTTAGCACAAGATATGAAAAAATAAGAAAAGAAGCATTAAGCAAGGTCGGAGGTGCCAAATGAAAGGAAAAATCGAAATCATATTTGCAGGAACAGGCGGACAGGGACTGGTAACTGCAAGTATTATATTAGGAGAAGCCGCAATGGAAAGTAATTTCGAAGTTACCCAAAAAGCAAATTATGGTGTAACTACTATTGGTGGCTATGTTCAGACAGACATTGTTATGAGTAAAGAAAGTGTTATATATCCAGAAGTACAGGATCCAAACATAATATTAACTCTTACACAAGATGCGTTCAACAAATTTATCAATATAATTAAAAATGATGCTGTGATGATATTTGATAAAAATGTAATTGAATATGACGGAGATGATAAAAATGTAATAGGCTATGAAATATCAGTTGCCGCTATGGAAAGCAATAATCCAGGAGCTGTAAATATGAGTGGGCTTGGTGTTTTAATAGCTTTGACAAAGATACTTCCAAACGATGCCATAGAAAACCATATTTTAAATCAGAATTACAAGGATGAAATTAATAAACTAAATTTAGAAGCATACAAAAGAGGTTTTGATTTAGTAAAATAGTTTATTTATGTTATTTGAATTTATTCATATAGCTCTTTTATATTATTATAGTGTTGTCTTCAAGTTGAAAGATGGGCTATTGTATGAAAAGAAAATATTACAAAGATTAATATCATGCATGGAGAATAAAATCAACAAATAAAAAGGAGTTTAGCATGGAATTTTTAATTGAAGGAATATTAGCAATAACATGTAAACAAGTTATTATGTGGATAATCGGTAGTTTGCTCATTTATTTGGCAATAGCCAAAGAATTAGAACCATCTTTGTTGCTACCTATGGGCTTTGGAGCAATACTTGTAAATATACCAATGTCCGGTGTTTTAAATCAAACATTGGAAGGAATAGGATCTGTACATGGAATTATTGATTGGTTGTTTGAAGTGGGAATAAATTCTTCAGAAGCTTTTCCTCTACTTTTATTTATAGGTATCGGAGCAATGATTGATTTTGGACCTTTGTTATCTAATCCAAGATTGTTATTGTTTGGTGCAGCTGCCCAATTTGGAATTTTTGCAACAATTACTATGGCTTCATTTATGGGATATGATTTAGTTGATGCAGCTTCATTCGGAATAATAGGTGCTGCTGACGGACCAACATCCATATTGGTATCTCAAGTTTTAAAAAGCAAGTACATAGGACCGATAGCAGTAGCTGCATATTCCTATATGGCATTAGTGCCTATTATACAACCATTTGCAATTAATTTAGTTACAACAGAGAATGACAGAAAAATTAAAATGAACTATAATCCAAAAAGCGTCTCTCGAATGACAAGATTATTGTTCCCAATAGTTGTAACAATTATAGCAGGACTTGTGGCACCAGCATCCATATCATTGGTTGGATTCTTAATGTTTGGTAACCTTATAAGAGAATGCGGTGTTTTGAGGTCTTTGTCAGAAACAGCACAAAACAGCTTGGTAAATTTAATAACATTGCTTCTTGGACTTACAATATCAGCAAGTATGAAGGCAGAACTCTTTGTATCACTTGATACACTAAAAATTTTGGTATTGGGATTATTAGCATTTATCTTTGATACAATGGCAGGAGTATTGTTTGCTAAGTTCTTAAACCTATTCTTAAAAGAAAAAATGAATCCGATGGTTGGCGGGGCTGGAATTTCAGCATTCCCAATGTCTTCAAGAGTTGTTCAAAAAATGGGACTTGAAGCAGACCCTCAAAATCACCTGTTAATGCATGCGGTTGGAGCAAATGTAGCAGGACAAATTGCATCCGTTATAGCAGGTGGTGTAATAATTGGCTTAGTTCCGGGATTATTGTAGGAGGATGAAAATATGAGTGGAAATGTAATAGCATCTTTTAAACTTATGGGAATGGGAATGGCTGCTATTTTCTTTGTTATTATAGTAATATATGTTGCTGTAAATTCGATGCACAAATTTACTAATAAAAGTCAAAAGCAACCCTAAAAAGGGTTATGGTATAAAGGGCTACTTTATACTTTCTTTGAATGTTGTTTTGCCCTTAGTATTTTTGATGATTATAGGAGTCTTTTAACATATTGATTTCTAAAAAACATGCAATGCGCCACTGCAAACGAGGAGGTCAGGATGGGGTTATTAAGTAAATTATTTAAAATATGTAACAAGAGTACAGAAAAACCAAATAATAAAAAATTTATATCATCAAATTTAGAACAAGATGAAGATGAAATTACAGCAGTAATATCATCAGTATTAATAAGTATGGATGAAGAAGAGACTATGGTCGCAATAACTGTAGCTATAGCAGCAATATTATGAACGAGTATAGAAAGTAATGTAAGATACTTATAATTAGATATGGTCAATGTTAGGCAGAATGAAATTAATGATATAATATGGAGGATAAAAATGAAAAGGTTCAATATAACAGTAAATGGCAAGTTATATGCAGTAGAAGTAGAAGAAATGGACGGAAATCAACAGACATTTGCTTCAGTATCTGCACCAATAGTACCGACACAGCAGCCAGTGATAGAAACACCACTATCACAAAAATTACCACATCCAGAACCAACAAGAGTTATATCAGGCGGTTTAATGGTAGCACCAATGCCAGGAACTATATTAGATATTAAAGTTTCAGAAGGGCAGACCGTGAAGGCAGGAGATGTAGTAGTAATTTTAGAAGCAATGAAAATGGAAAACGAATTAGTAGCCCCGATAAATGGGACAGTTGAAATGATATATACAGGTAAAGGTGAATTAGTAAATGCAGGAGATTCAATATTAACAATAGATTGATAATGAATTTTATTTTGCTAGCAATTTAGTGTGGTTTATATTATTAGGATTCGGAGGTCTAAAATGAAACACAATTATTCAATGCCATCTTATTTTCAAAGTATGAATACGGTAGGAAACGAAGTAAAGGTAAACGTAGAAAATGAAAAAGAACTTAAAATGATTGAAGAAGAAATAAATAAGCAAGCAGAAGTAGTTCGTGACAGTGGGAAGCCTGATGATAAAATTAATGCTGAAGGTCAGATGACTGCTATGCAAAGAATAGATACTTTAGTTGATGAAGGAACTTGGTGTCCGCTAAACAGCTGTTATAATCCTGCGGGTAACAGTGAAAAGTCTACTGGAATATTAAATGGATTAGGTAGAGTAAACGGAAAATGGGTTTATATAATAGCTTCAGATAATAAAAAGCTTGCAGGTGCATGGATTGCAGGTCAGGCTGATAATTTATTGCGAGGCTCGGATACAGCAGAAATATTAAACATACCACTTGTATATTTACTTAATTGTAGTGGAGTTAAATTGGATGAACAAGAAAAGGTATATGCCAACCGAAGAGGCGGAGGTACATCATTTTATCGTAATGCAAAACTTCAACAAATGGGAATCCCTGTAATAGTGGGGATATATGGTACAAATCCTGCAGGTGGTGGCTATCATAGTATCAGCCCGACTATTTTAATTGCTCATGAAAAAGCAAATATGGCTGTTGGAGGGGCAGGTATAGTTGGAGGTATGAATCCAAAAGGATACATGGATGAAGAAGGGGCGCTTGATTTAATAAATGCGACTCAAGAAGCTAAAACAGATCCACCAGGTTCTATTGCAGTACATTATTTTGGAACAGGGTTTATAAGAGAAGCGTATGTTGAGGAAATAGGCGTAATAGACGCTATAAAGAAATATATTGGAGATTTACCCGCATATAATCCTGATTTTTTCCGTGTCGATGATCCTGCATCACCTAGATTTAATTCTGAAAACTTATATTCAATAATACCAATAAATCAAAAAAGAACATATGATATTTATAATGTTATTGGATGCTTATTTGATAACAGTGAATTTATGGAATATAAAAAGGGATATGGACCTGAGATAGTTACTGGTATCGCTAAAATAGAAGGATTATTAGTGGCAGTTGTCGCTAATACACAGGGAATTCTAATGAATTATCCTGAATACAAAGATATTAGTGTGGGCATAGGTGGAAAACTTTATCGTCAAGGTTTAATTAAAATGAATGAATTTGTGACTCTTTGCGGAAGAGATAGATTGCCAATTATATGGATACAGGATACAACTGGAATTGATGTAGGGGATGATGCAGAACGAGCCGAATTACTTGGCTTAGGACAGTCGCTGATTTATTCCATACAAAACTCAAAAGTTCCTCAAATCGAAATCACCTTAAGAAAAGGTACGGCAGCAGCCCATTATGTTTTAGGCGGACCTCAAGGCAATGATACCAATGCCTTTTCACTTGGAACAGCAGCTACTGAAATATATGTTATGAGTGGAGAAACTGCAGCAGCTGCAATGTATTCAAGAAGACTTGTTAAGGACCATAAAGCGGGAAAAGACCTTACTCCAATAATTGAAAAGATGAATGAATTAATACAAGATTATAAAAACAAATCTAACCCTATATATTGTACAGAGCAAGGATTTGTGGATGAGATTGTTAAATTGACAAAATTGCGCCATTATATTACAGCATTTGTTTACTCAGCATACCAAAATCCAAGATCTATATGTGCTTTTCACCAAATGCTTTTACCACGTGCTATAAGAGATTATTATAATATAAGTGGATAAATGAGCTAAAATATATGAAACTATTTAAGGGCGCAAAAAGTTGCTTTGTTTTTCTACTTGAAGCTAAAGCCTTTTGATTTCCACGGCATAGCTGGGGGGTTATTGTTTATACAATAAAAATCTTCTTTGACATAGTCAAAGAAGATTTTTACTTAAACAGTTTTATTTTTCCCGTATCATTTAAATACTTAACTGTAATGGCAACAACGGGAGCTAAGAATAATCCTCCAAATCCAAACAGTTTTAACCCTGCATACATGGCGGTGATTGTTATTATAGGATGCAGACCTATCTGGTGGCCTACGATTCTTGGCTCTAAAACATTTCTTACAACTGTAACAATCACATATAAAATCAATAATCCAAATCCAATAAAGTAGTTCTTTAATATTAACTCGACGATTGCCCATGGTATTATTACTCCACCTGTCCCAATTACGGGCATTATATCTAAAATTGCAACAATGGCGGCTATGGGCAAGGCATAGCCAATCTTTAATATTGACAAACCCGTATACAATTCAAGAAAGGTAATTATCATGATTATCATGTACGATTTTATCATTTTCCACAGTGTACCGGATACAAACTTTCTTGCTTCCTCGAAGGTTGAATTAAATTTATCGGGAAGCTGCTTCCTGATGAATGCCGTAATATTATCATATTCCAAACTGATAAATACCGAAAGAACAATTGTAAATATCACGGATATTAAATATATCGGAAAATTTGATATTAATCTTGTAGCGAACTGTACAAATGAAATTGACAGGTTTTTTACGCCATCTGCTATATAATTAATGCCGTTTGTTACAATTTGTGAAATTGTACTTGCAACATCCGGTGATAGTGTTTGTGCATTTGCAACGATCCAATCATTAAATTCCAAAAGCAGGGGCTCTATTTTGTTAAAATACAACCTTGGCATTACTTTGATCAGTTCCGTTGTTTGTGCAATTAAAAATGAAAACGAAAACCATAATATTAACACCACCACAGTATAAAACATTCCAATTACAAATAAGGCAACACCTTTTCCCGTACTCCTGACGAATTTATTAACAAACCTTGTAACCGGTCGGAGAGCCAAAGCTATTAAGAAGCCAATGAGAAAGGGCATAACCCAATGAATCATGTAAACAAAAATAAAATAAAGAACCGCATATACCGTAACTATAAAAGTAACGTTTACTATAAACTTTTTCTTGTCGTTTTCAGTCATTAATAAGACCTCGTTATTAAGAATAGAGGGACATTTCTTCATCCCGCAGAGATTAACCCTAAAAGGTGTATCCCTTACATTATAAACAATTATAATATTATTATATATTATTTGCAATAGATGAAAAAATATTACACCAATTGGCATATATGGAAAAAGATCCGGATACCTGCTTATATTTTAAACTTTTTTTCATGCTTTTTAGTTAAAAAAATTCATTATAGAAACATATATAATTTTATCCTGCAAACTGATATATGTGGTATAATGATGAAAAATTATTTTTCTATGGAGGTTATTTTGGCAATTAATACGGAAACAAAATTAACGGGGCTCATCGGATACCCCCTCATGCAGTCCTATTCCCCTGCCATGCAAAATGCAGCCTTTCAGAAATGTAAACTAAATAAAATATACATACCGATTGAGACAGAGCCTGCAAGCTTGGAATCGGTTGTAAAAGGTATTTCTAAAATGAAATTTGAGGGTTTTAATGTTACTAAGCCTTATAAAATTGAAATAATGAAATATCTTGATGAAATTGATGAATATGCAAGCTTAATAGGTGCTGTAAACACAGTTAAAATTATCAGCGGAATTTTAAAAGGTTATAATACGGATGGAAATGGTTTTTTAAGATCTTTTGAAGAAAACACAAGAGCAAAAATAGAAGGCAAAAATATTTTTATTCTTGGGGGCGGCGGGGCTGCAAGGGCAATAGCCATGACGCTGGCTTTAAATAATGTTAAAAAAATATATATTTGCAACAGAACATTTGAAAAGGCGGCAGCTTTGTCTGCCGATGTGAATAAATTAGTAAGCTGCGATGCTGTATCCATGGAATATGGAGATATGAAGAACGCAATCAATGATTCCCATGTTTTAATAAATACAACAAGCTTAGGTATGTTTCCTAATGTTGATGGAAGTCCCATAAACAAAAACTTGCTTAATGAAAATCTCATCATATGTGATATTGTATATAATCCTGCGAAGACAAAACTATTAAACGATGCTGAAGAAAAGGGATGCAAAATTGTCCCCGGATTGCCCATGCTTGTATATCAGGGAGCAGAATCCTTTGAAATATGGACGAATATGAGTGCTCCCGTCGATGTAATGTTTAAAGCTGCCGAAGAAGCTTCATTGCGCAGGCTGTAAAATTATGCTTAAATGAGTTGTGTTTTTTCAGTTTAACAGATAAGGAGCGGAAAATGAGAGAGGTCAATGTTGAAGAAATAACCAAGACGGTAGAAAGGCTATGTATAGAATCAAATTATTACCTTCCCAAGGATGTAAAGATGGCTTTGGAAAATGCAATTGTAAAAGAAGAATCTCCCTTGGGTAAAGAAATACTGTCCGACATATTGAAGAACCAGGAGATTGCAAGGACAAACAAGGTTCCTATATGCCAGGACACAGGACTTGCGGTTATCTTTCTTGAATTAGGTCAAGACGTAAGATTAGTGGGAGGAAATTTAAATGATGCGATTGATGAAGGGGTAAGAAGAGGGTATTCTAATGGGTATCTTCGAAAGTCCGCAGTTGATGATCCCTTTATAAAAAGAAAAAACACCGGGGATAATACTCCCGCAATAATACATACAAAAATTGTTTCCGGAGAAAGAGTTAAAATTATACTTGCTCCGAAGGGCGGCGGAAGTGAGAATATGAGTGCTCTTGCAATGCTTAAGCCTTCCGACGGAATAACGGGAATAAAAAAATTTGTTATAGATACTGTGGAAAAGGCGGGATCAAATCCGTGCCCTCCCATAATAGTCGGAATAGGAATAGGCGGAACCATAGAAAAGACTACCTTGATTGCAAAACAGTCTCTGCTTAGGAAAGTTGGAGAACACAATACTAATCCGAAGGTAGCGGAATTAGAAGAAGAACTGCTGCATGAAATAAATAAATTAGGTATCGGACCTCAAGGATTCGGAGGAAGGACTACAGCATTGGCAGTAAATATAGAAACCTTCCCTGCTCATATTGCAAGTATGCCCGTTGCAATAAATATCCAATGTCACGTTGCAAGACATCAGGAAGCAATAATTTAGGAGGCTGTCATGGAGAAAATAATCAAAACTCCCTTAACCGATGAATCGGTAAATGAATTAAAGGCAGGAGACAGAGTTTTTTTAAGCGGAATAATATATACGGGACGGGATGCGGCTCATAAAAGATTGGCAGAATTAATTGAAAGGGGAGAAGAACTCCCCATGGATATTAAGAACCAAACAATATATTATGTGGGACCATGCCCTGCAAAGCCGGGGCAGGTGATAGGCTCAGCGGGACCTACAACCAGCGGAAGAATGGATGCCTATGCCCCTCTCTTGATGGAGCACGGATTGAAAGGAATGATAGGCAAGGGTCTCAGAAATAAGCAGGTAGTCGATTCAATAATGAAATGTAATGCGGTGTATTTTGCAGCAATAGGAGGAGCGGGAGCTCTTCTTGCCGAAGCGGTAAAGGAGGCGGAAATAATTGCATTTCCCGACTTGGAAGCAGAAGCAATATATAGATTAAGAGTTGAAAACTTTCCTGTTACGGTTGTTATAGACAGCAAGGGAAATGATTTATATAAACTTGGCAAAGAAAAATACAAAATAGTTTAAGAAAGAATTTTAAGGTTCGTCCCCGGAATGCCCCGGAATGGCTTGTCTCGGAAACGTTTTATTATTAAGTTTTATTAATTATATTAAACTCCTCTTGCTTTAAAACATTGCTTGATATATTATTAACACAGTCACAGGTATAGACGACTAAATTCGCACATGAAAGGAAAAGTGTTGTTATGTTTAACGTAAGTTTTAAGGAAAAGGTTAACGAAATAATTTCACGACATAATAATGATAAGAAAAAAATTATCAGTATTATTCAGGAAGTTCAAAAAGAATATCATTATTTGCCTGAAGAAGTATTGGTTTATATAGCGGATACTCTCGATATCAGCCATGCAAAAATTTATGGTATTGCCACTTTTTATGAGAATTTTTCATTAGAACAAAAAGGTAAAAATATTATTAGGATTTGTGACGGAACCGCATGTCATGTAAGAGATTCGATCCCCATCTTAAATGCCATATATAAGGAATTAAATCTAAACGAAAAGAAAAAAACTACCGATGACATGTTGTTTACGGTAGAAACAGTCTCATGTTTAGGTGCTTGCGGATTAGCGCCTGTTATAACAGTTAATGATGTTGTTCATCCCAAGATGACACCCGAAGTGGTTGTTGAGCTTCTTCAAGATATTAAGAGGGAGGAACTGCAATGATTAAAAACTATGATGAATTAATATCTTGTGCTTCAACTTATAAAAAATCTTTGGACAAACAAAGAAAAAAGGTTCTTGTATGTGCGGGAACAGGATGTGTTGCGGGAGGCTCTTTAGCTATTTATGAAAAGATTAAATCTTTGATAAAAGAAAACGGTCTTTTGGTTGATATAGATTTGACTAAAGAAGAAGAAGGAATCGGTGTAAAGAAGAGCGGATGTCACGGTTTTTGCGAAGCAGGACCCTTGGTTAGAATAGAGCCATATAATTATTTATATTTGCATGTTAAATTAGAAGATTGCGAAGAAATTGTATTTAAAACGTTAAAGGAAGGAAAGCCTATCGAAAGATTAATGTACCGCAGCAATGGTGCCTTATATAAAACTCAGGAGGAGATTCCTTTTTATAAAAAGCAAACAAGGCTTGTTCTTCATAATTGCGGTCATATTGATGCCGAAAATATTCAGGAATATATCGGCAACGGCGGATACAAAGCTGCAGCCACGGCACTTAGCATGAATCCCAAGGATATATGCAAATTGATAACAGATTCAGGCTTAAGAGGCAGAGGCGGCGGAGGATATCCGACAGGTAAAAAGTGGAGTCAGGTATTATCTCAAAGCAATACTGTAAAATATGTGGTATGCAATGGTGACGAAGGAGACCCGGGTGCTTTCATGGACAGAAGCATAATGGAAGGGGATCCTCATAAGATTATTGAAGGTATGCTTATAAGCGGCTTTGCAACAAAAGCCAACAACGGATATATATATGTGAGAGCTGAATATCC
>ENA-UOOM01000345-UOOM01000345.1-fermentation-metagenome-genome-assembly--contig:-NODE-345-length-55226-cov-19.702525_pt1 | contig 55226 bp, 46 predicted proteins | sample MGYA00245781_ERZ724031 | MGnify/ENA primary metagenome ERZ724031 (study PRJEB28704, sample SAMN03018317) | fermentation metagenome | biome: anthropogenic terrestrial biome; feature: soil; material...
AAAACCTGTTCGATAGACTGTTAATAGCTACTGTAAGTTACAAAAATCAATTTAGATATAAAGTCCGATAATCATAAAATATAATATATCAGGTGTTCATTAGTTGGCTCGGAGTTATGTTAAAATCTTTTGAAAAACATTTACTGAAATATTTTGGGTCGCTAAAACCAACCTCATAAGCAATTTCAGATATATTTTTGTTTTTGCTTTCCTTATTTTTTATGATTAGACTATAGGCCAGGTTCAGTCTGTAAGAACGAATAAAGATTCCCGGAGATTTTCCACTGATAGCTTGCAGCTTCTTATTTAGTAAAGATTTACTTACTCCCATAAGTTCAACAAAGTCATCAACAGTAAAAGAATCATCATTATAATTGTCTTTCATTATTTCTAGGGCTTTCTCCAAAAAAATCTTGTCTTTTGAATCTTCTTCAAATTCAAATAATTCGGGATTCATCTCGATTGAAAATTTTCTTTGATAGCGTCTGCGGGATTCCAATATATTATTAATTCTGGCTATTAATATATCTTCGCTAAAAGGTTTAGTTAAATATGCATCTACCCCAACCCTGTAACTCTCTATTTTATCAACATTTGATGTTTTAGCAGTCAGCATTAAAAAAGGAATATGTGAAATGGATAAATTCTCTTTAATTCTTTTCGATAATTCAATTCCATCCATATGCGGCATCATTAAGTCACTGATAACAAAATCAATATTTCCATTTTCCAGTATCTTTAATGCTTCTACCCCATTCTCTGCAGAAATTGTACGATAATAATCATCCAATATTGAGCATATATAGTTTCGCATCTCCTTATTATCTTCTACAACTAAAAAGGTTAGTGATTTTGAAGATAAATTGCGCTTATTTACATAATTTGTTTTTTCTTCAAGTTCGTCTTTAAAATATTTTTTTATTTCTTTAGTCTCCTCTTCAACCAATGGCAACAAAATTCTAAATGAACATCCGTTTCCTCTATTGTTTTTCGCATAAATTTCTCCACCCAACTCATTAACAATGTGCTTTATCAAATAAAGTCCGATACCTGTCCCGCTCTGGCCAACAACTGCATTTTGAACCTGATTTTGTGTCTGATAGAACCTGTTAAATATTTTTTCAACATCATCATCGGGTAAACCAATACCTGAGTCTTTAACACATATATATATAATTTTTTTTGACATTTTATTTAAAAAAGAAGCAAAATAAATGGACACATTACCCCCATTAGGAGTAAATTTAATTGCATTCGATAAAAGGTTTGTCAGAATTTTATGTAGTGCGTCATGGTCAAAAAAAGAAATCGGGTAATTCGTTCTATAAAAACTTCTTAACGTTACACCTCTATTATCAGCTAAAAACCTAAAAGGAGTAATTATGGATCCCACAAAGTCGATAAAATTTCCTTTTGTGTAATTAACGTCAAATTTATCTGACTCAACTTTCTGAAAATCCATAAGTTGATTAATCAAAGTGAGTAGATATTTAGAACTGTCATCTATTAATCTCAATTGCTCTACGACCTTTTTTTCTTTGCTTAGCTTTAGTGCTCTTTCTATTGGCCCTATTATCAACGTAAGCGGCGTTCTTAATTCGTGCGAGACATTGGTAAAAAAGGAAATCTTATCTTTAGTTGTTTTTTGAACCTTTTTCGACATCTCCAGAATTTGAGATTGTTGACTCAGTATTTTGTCATTTTGTTGAGTCAACAAAATATTTGTGTTAAAAAGTTCTTGTTTTTGATGTTCTAAAACTTCTTTTTGATCGTTCAATTTTTTTGTTCTCTCATCAACTACTTGTTGCAGCACTTTTTGTCGTTTTTCGAGTGAACGAATTCGCACGTAGTTTAAAAAAATAATAATTGATATTAGAGTGATGATCACAAAAAAAACAAACCAAGAGGTTTTGTAAAAAGAGGGTCTTATTCTGATATTCATTGAAGTTATCTGATCAGCCTGATTTTCATCTTCGTTTTTGGCAACATATTTGACTTGAAATGTATATTGTCCGGGAGCTAAGTTCATGTAGCTGGCATACGGAGTACCGGAAGTTACTTCGATCCATTCATCATCAAATCCTACCAATTTATATTTATAAACAAAATCACTTTGATTATTATAACTTAATGATGAAAACTCAAGTGTAAAAGATTTATCCCTCTCATGAATGGATAACTCTCTAACAACAGAAATGTCATTCTTAATGTAGTTATTGCCAGGTATTATTTCTCTATTATCAATTAAAAGTTTTGTAAAAACTACTTTTTGATTTTGATAATTACTAAAATTAAATTTACTGAGCGGGTCAATTACACAAAGGCCATCAGTTGTTCCAAAATATAGTAATCCATCGTGTGAATTAAAATAGGCATTCCAATAGAATTGATTGGAAATTAATCCATCATGGTAATAAAAATTTAAAAAAATATTTTGGTCAATATTAAAACACGAGAGTCCATAATTTGTTGCAATCCAGATTCGACCTAACTTATCCTCTAAAATTCCTCTCACGTTATTATTGGCTAATCCGTTGGCAGTGGTGTAAGATTTGAATGAAATCTCCCCATTCTCGGCTATTTCCCTCCTATATGCTCCAAATCCATCACTTCCAAGCCATAAGACCGAATCAGAAGTCAAATAAAGGCTTGTAATTCTATCAACTAGTTCAGAACCGGGATCATCTAATTTGTATTTAAAATGCTTATATTTAAAATCACCGCTTTCTTTTTTATTTAAATCGATAGCATATACTCCTTCGGTACAACCGACCCATAATTGATCATTTTCATCTATAACAGCACCAATACAACCATTAATATCGTTGGAAGCCTTAAACGGTATGCGAACTTCATCTTCAATAATATCATAAAAATACAATCCCTGATTCGTTCCAATCCAAACACCATTATTAATTTTATCATAACACAATGCTCCCACATAATCGATTAGAAAAGAAGGACGAGTATCTGAATTGATATATTTATGTGAAGGCCTTTCAGGATATTTAAGATCGATTAATGAAATTCCACTTCCCCAGGTACCAACCCACAGATTGCCTATATTATCTTCGGTTATTGCACTAACTGAATTATGACTCAACTTTGTTGAAGAAGACTGGGTAAAGTGAGTAAAGCTGTCATTTTTATGTTTTTTGTTCAATCCTCCTTCTACCGTGCCAATCCAAAGCTCATTATTGGTATCCTCATAAATTGTGTTTACGGGATTCTTAGATATGCTATTTTTCTTGTTTTCATCGTGTGCGTAATTAATAACTTGTAAGCTACGTGGATTTAGTTTATTAATTCCACCTGTCTCCGTACCACACCAGATAATATGCTGATCTGAAAAAATACAATTAATAAAATCGCTGTTTAATCTGTCACTTCTGATAGTTTTCTGAATTGTAACGTGATCAAAATTGTCGCTTGCAGGATTATAAATATTTAGTCCCTGATATGTGCCCACCAAAAGAAGATTATTGTATGTTAACGACAAATATGTTATATAATCCTGAGTCAAGGATTTTGAATCCAGATTACTGTGATTGTATGTCACGCTTTTCCCCTCTTTTCGAAAAAACTTCACTAAACCTCTGTCGGTTCCTATCCAGACCTCATTGTTTCTCAAAGCAAAGCTCGTGATAAGCGTGTTATCTTCGAATTTCAACTCAGATGATACCGGTATAGCCGTTAACTGCTTATCTTTTGACTCATAAATTTTGCAAACTTCATCATTTATGCCAGTCCAAATGTTACCATCCTTATCGATATCTTCTAAAGCAACAAAAGGTATAACTCCAATAATATTTTTTAAAACGAGTACATCATCAATTTCTCCAATGGAATTGAAAACAATTTTGTATATGGCATTATTTGAGTATAACCATATGTCACCCTGACTATCATGAAGAATATTTAATATTGGCGAATTTAAAAATGGTAAAGGCGTTTCTTCATCCTTTTGTAGAGAAACTAATTTTGCCGAATTCAAGTCAAGAATATCTAATCCTCCGTCGGAAATAATCCACAGCCTGTTGTATTTATCTTCACATACTTTACGAACAAAATTGCCTTTTAATCTCGTCGGTTGGGTGTTCATGCTGTAATGAACATAATTATATCCATCGTATCGTGATAAACCGCTTCCGGTAGAAAACCATAGAAAACCACGACTGTCTTTAAATATATCATCAACATAATTATGTAATAACCCATTATCCATAGTTAAATATGAGATATTGAAGTTTTCGGCGTTTGTTACTTGTGCTTTAAGCATACTACTTTTACCACAAAAAACAGACGTAAATATGATGATAAATAACAAAATTTGTTTTCGCATACTATAAAAAGACATTGTTCCTAGAGATAAAAATTTTCAGGAAACATTTAATCTTAAAATATCAGAAGTTGAAAATAATAAAATATTACTGATATAAATTATATTTTTTATAACTCTTCTATACTTAATACTACACTTGTACGATTCAAATTCACTAAAGGATTGAATCCTGCTTTCATCAAAAAATCACCACTGTACGACTTCGTATCATCAACTGGAGTGCGCTGGTTACCATAAAGATTTATCTCTCTTATTCTGTATCGTTTATTGGGGTCCAATCCTTTTAGAATAACCGGTCGCAAAGACGGCTCTCCTACGTATCTCCAGTTTGTCAGGTAATTGAACATAACTGCTTTAGTCTTATCAGAATTCACATACATCAAAGAAGCGACGTCGTTTTCGTAGGGACTAACTAACCTGAACATATCGCCTTGCCAGATAATATGCTTAAAGTCATCATAGTTTTTTAGGGCTTGTTGACAAAAGGACATATCGGTCTCATTTAATTCATTTGCCCGTATATCAAAGCCCAGTTTTCCCATCGAAGCAACATCAGTTCTGTATTTTAAGGATTTGTTGCTCCAGTCCGTAACATGATTACACATGGCAATTGCAGGATAGTAATAGGAATAATCCCATTGCATATATATTCTCTCCAAAGGATCTGTGTTATCACTTAGCCAAAATTCAGTAAAATATTTCAAAAGGCTATAATCTGAACGGCCTCCTCCGCCTGAACAAAGCATCATCGGGACTTTTGGATATTTTGAACGAACTCGCTTAAGAACATTCTCAAAACCCTTTGTGTATTCTACATACAGATGCGATTGAGGTATTTTTTTGTTTTCAAGGTATTTGGAATGTGCGTTGAATACAGGCGCGTTACAATCCCATTTTATATATGCCAGCGATGGATTCTCTGTAAATAAATTATCCACAACTCCAAAAACAAAATCCTGAACCTCCGGATTTGCTAAATCGAGCACCAACTGATTTCTAAAATATATTTCTGGACGATTTTCTTGTCTCAATACCCAGTCGGTATGTTTTTCATACAACTCACTCTTTGGATTTACCATTTCTGCCTCAATCCAAATACCAAACTTCAAACCTGCTTTTTCGGCAGACTCAACCAGATAAGGAATTCCATCGGGTAGTTTCTGTTTGTTTGGCTGCCAGTCACCTAATCCGGCTCTGTCGTTGTTTCTCGGATATTTGTTACCAAACCATCCGTCATCCAATAAAAACATATCTACTCCCATCTTTTTTGCACCTGAGAATAATCCAACCAGTTTTTCCTGATCAAAATCGAAATATGTAGCTTCCCAGTTATTTAGCAATGTAAGCCTTTCGCCTTTTCCATCCAACAGGGTGTTGTTTCTCAGCCATGAATGAAGATTTCGGCTTCCTTTACCAATACCTTCAAACGAAAAGGTATAAATAAAACGAGGTGTTTCAAAAGGAGTCTTGGGTTTAAGTTGATATGCAGATTGATACGGATTTATGCCGGCTACCAAATGTAAGTTCTTATAAACATCTGTCTCAAATTGGATGGAGAAATTTCCATTCCAGGCAATCTGGCCAATCAAAACACTGCCATCTGTCTCTGTTGCTTGTTTGTTGAAAGACAACATAAAATTTGGAGAAGTATGCAGATTTTCACGTGTTACAAGCCGAGTCTGAATCGTGTGCATCCCTTGTTGTAAATGCGTTATAACCGGCTGCATTTCTTTGGCCCAGGATCCGTTATAACTTGTCAGATAGTAATCTTTATTAAAGAAATATAAGTTGGCCGATGCGTATTTATTCAAAATAACATTCCCATCTTCGTTATGTCGAATAACACTCCATTGTTCAATTACATCATTTTCGTGCCACGTTTTAAAAAATAAATCTACGAAAAAAGGATAAACAGGATCTTTAAGTGTTATGGAAGTCAAAGTGGCACCATCAGGCATTTTATCAACTTTATGCGCCTCATATTTCAGATCAAGAGAATTGTTTCCATCGGTGTGAACAACTGCAATTGCAGGTTCTGTAAAGTTATTGTTTATGCCTGCCACAGCAAAAACATTCGTATTTGCAGAAGCTCCCTCTGCATTTAAATTATTTACTCTGCTTGTCAATTCATATTCGGAAAAATTTTTTAGTCGTTTTCCCGAATAAATAATCTTCAATTGCTTTTCGGCATTGGTTTGCATTACGATAGCAACATTATCGGTTTCAACAGGAATTGTGATATTTTGAGCCCAAAGAGAAAAAACCGTTTGAAGCAAAAAAACTGAAATATAAATTTTGCTTTTCATTCTTTCATTTTTTAGATTAATAATAAATTGGAATTAGAAAATATAGAAATTCTTTTAGAGTTATTTCAATGAGAAGTACTTATTTCGGGAATATTGTCCGCGGGACTCAAGTACAGGATTTCTACAACTCCAGGTATACTTCTTCCTTTAATGAGTTAGTTTTCCGGGATCAGTCACTATTCGGTTATAAATCATCCACTCTTCGTTCCTGCTGCTGCCTTACTAACAAAATTACTTATCGGATAATTGAAAGTACCCCACCAAGGAGGATTTTTTTTGACTACAACCGCACTCTTGGAATAAAATGATAGAAAATTTAAAAACAGGATAACGATAAATAAGATCTTCTTCATTATACAAATTTAATTATTTTATCGGTAATAACAGAAAATTGACATTTTTTTATAATAAATCCGAACAAACAATCCATGAACTTAATTGTTTCAATAGTTAGAATAAAAACATACAAAATGAATCAAAATTCCTTTCTCGGATTAATTGAGCAAAGCATACGGAATCATTGGGATTTACCCGCGATGACTAATTTTCAGGGCAATACATTTTATTATAAAGACTTTGCCCTCGAAATTGATAAACTCCACGAATTTTTTATAACTGCAGGGATTCAGCGCGGTGATAAAATTTCAATTTGTGGGAAAAATTCCGCAAACTGGGCAATAGTATTTTTTGCAACACTCTCATTCGGAGCTGTTGCCGTTAGTATTTTGCATGAATTCGATAAAGAGAGTGTTCAGTACATTGTAGATCATTCCGATTCTAAGATGTTTTTCGTAGATGAGAGTATATGGAAAGAGATAGATGAGAGTAAAATACCAAAAGCTGAAACTGTTTTTTCACTTGATAGTTTTTCATTATTAAAAGTAACTTCAAAAGAGCTTAAGATATTTGTTTCGAATGCATTTACTTTTTTTGATAAGAAATATGAGAAAGGTTTTTTTGTTAACGATATCGCTTTTAGAACCGATAAACCGGAAGAACTTGCCGTTTTAAATTACACATCGGGAACAACAAGCAGTCCAAAGGGTGTCATGATCCCTTACCGAAGCCTTTGGTCGAACACCAAGTTTGCAAATGATAATCTGGATTTCATCAACTCGGGTGATAACATTGTCTGTATGTTACCTATGGCTCATACGTACGGGCTTGCCTTCGAGATACTAAATTCCCTATCAATGGGTTGTCATATTCATTTCTTGGGAAAAACGCCTTCTCCCAAGGTTCTGCTTGATGCATTTGCAAAAATAAAACCTAAATTAGTGTTAGCTGTTCCACTTATTATTGAAAAAATCGTGACAAAAAACGTTTTTCCGAAACTTCAACAAGGTGCAGCAAAAACATTAATTAAGGTCCCGCTTTTAAATTCCATTGTTTATAACAAGGTGAAAAAATCGCTGATTGAAGTTTTCGGTGGCCAAATGGTAGAAGTAGTTATCGGAGGAGCTGCCCTGAACGCAGATGTGGAAAAGTTCCTGCGAAAAATAAAATTCCCTTATACAGTTGGTTACGGAATGACAGAATGCGGTCCGCTCATCTCTTATTCGTTCTGGTCAGAATTTAAGGAACGATCGTGCGGTAAGGTAGTAGATAGAATGCAGGTTAAGATAGACTCCGATGATCCACAGAATGTTGTTGGTGAAATATTAACCAAAGGTGCGAATTTGATGTTGGGTTATTACAAAAACGAGGAGGCAACAAAAGCTACCTTTACAGAGGATGGCTGGCTAAAAACCGGAGATTTGGGATTGTTGGATAAGGATAATTTTGTTTTTATCAAAGGACGGAACAAAAATATGATTCTTGGCCCATCGGGACAAAATATTTATCCCGAGGATATTGAAGATAAACTGAATAACTCACCCTACATTTTAGAATCGCTTGCGATAGAGGAAAATAGAAAAATTGTTGCACTAATTGTTCCGGATACAGAGGTTTTGAAAGCAGAAAATATATTACCCGAACAATATGATTCTCTCTTCGAGAATGAGATAAGAGAAATAAACTCCAAGTTAGCTAATTACAGTAAAATTGCATCATACAGGTTAAGAATCGAAGAGTTTGAAAAAACTCCTAAACGAAGTATAAAAAGGTTTTTATATCAAAGTTAGCACACAAAAGCTTTGTCAAAAATTATCATTTTCATCACAATGAAAATCTGTTTCCGCTTTCGATAAACTCTTTATATTTTTTCTGGTTAAAGACATAATAAAATGCTCCTCGCTTTGAGGAGGATTTATCTTTTAAATCCAGTTTGTCGAGAATCCCCATTATGGCAATTTTTTTACGGAAATTTCGCTTATCAACCGGCATTTGGTATATGGCTTCCCAAAGATCCTGCAATGCCGGAAGTGTGAATTTCCCATGAAAAAATTCAAAAATAATAGGTTGCAGTGAAACTTTATATCTCAACAATCTTAAAGCATCTTCTACCATAAGGTTATGATCGAATATTAATTTGGGAAGCTCCCGAATATTTACCCATTTGGCATCAAATGCTTTGGCAAGGCTTGTGTCAAACTCTTCCAGACGCACCAGTGCGTAATAAGCAACCGATATTACCCGGTCACCGGGGTCACGATCAATGTCACCATACGCTCCAACCTGCTCCATGTAAATACCCTTCTGTCGTGTGTATCTAAATAAGACTTTTTCCGCAACTTTATCAAGTCCTTCGTTCTCGTCCATAAATCCACCCATAAGCGACCATTCACCTATGTTTGGTTCGAGTGGACGGCGAGTTAATAAAATATGAAGTTCTTTGTCTTTGAATCCAAAAATAATACAATCCACAGCGACAAGAAACTTCGCATCATGAGAATAAAATCCGGTTGGCATAATATTAGAACTTAAAAGTAAGAAATAACAAGTTAGAGAGAATGGCTTCGCCGATAAAAGTTTGAAAAAAACTTATCGGCGATAGCCATTTTAACAGATATGCATTATCCAGAACATCAAAGTTTACGAGCACCGTCACTTATAACTACGTCGTATACTTTAGGTTCGTGGCCGTATTTTTCTTTGAATTGTTCTTTTGCATCTTCGATGAAAGAATCGTACAATTCATCTTTCACAAGATTAATGGTACATCCTCCAAAACCACCACCCATAACCCGGGAACCTGTAACGCCGTGTTCTTTTGCCACATCATTCAGAAAATCAAGTTCTTCACAACTTACTTCGTAGAGTTTACTCATTCCGTGATGTGTTTCATACATTTTTTCACCAACGGTTTCATAATCGCCGCGTTCTAATGCATCACTTACATCTCTCACGCGTTGTGTTTCCTCGATCACGTATTCAGCTCGCATATAATCTTCCTCCGAAATCTCACTCTTCACTTCTCTAAGCATATCCATTGTTGCGTCGCGAAGGAATTTCACTTCAGGATGTCGTTTAGCAATAGTAGCAGCAGCGTGCTCACATGATTCACGACGTTTATTATATGCGGATGAAGCCAATTCGTGTTTTACAACCGTATCCAGCAAAACCAATTTATATCCTTCCGGATTAAACGGAAAATATGCATATTCCATCGTTTTTGTATCGAGCCTGATCAAATGTCCTTTTTTCCCGAACAACGATGCAAATTGGTCCATAATGCCACATTTCACACCTACGTAATTATGTTCAGTAGATTGTCCAATTCGTGCCAGTTCAAATTTATCGATTCCCAAATTCAGCATATCATTCAGCGCATAAGCGTATGTGCTCTCCAAAGCGGCAGATGAGGACATCCCTGCTCCCAGTGGCACATCACCTGCAAAAACAGTATCGAAACCAACTACTGTTCCACCTCGCTTAACTATTTCACGACATACACCAAAAATGTATTTTGCCCAGCCTTCTTTTGGCAAATCTTCCTCATTTAGGCCAAATTCCGAACTTTCATTCAAATCTATAGCAAAAGCACGTACTTTGTTTGTTCCGTTTAATCGAATAGCGGCTATCATTCCTTTATCGATAGCTCCCGGAAATACAAAACTTCCATTATAATCGGTATGTTCACCAATAAGGTTTACGCGTCCGGGAGACGCGTAAACTTCAGGTGTATCATTACCAAATTTTTCTTGATAAACTTTTAAAATTTGTTCTTTAGTCATTTTGATACAATTATTTCATTTGTTCTTCTGTGGGCAAGCTTTGGGGAGCAGTTACCACAGGAACATCTTCTACATCTTCAGTAGAAATATCCTTATTTACGTTTTTAGATCCAATTAAAGCGTAGTATAACAGGTAAGCTAATCCGATAAAAATCACCCAATAACTTGTAAGGTAACCGGCAGCATCAGCCACGGCTCCCTGGATAGCCGGTAAAATACCTCCACCGCAAACTAAGACCATAAATATTCCAGCAGCAGCAGGTGTGTATTTACCTAAACCTTCAACCGCAAGGTTAAAAATACTTCCCCACATAATTGATGTACAAATACCAATTATAACAAGAAACATTGCATTAATGGGTACTTGAACCATTCCAAATGAGAGTGCACCAGTGGCCGAGGTTTGAAGTGCAGGAATAGAAACTTGTGTGCTAACCGGTGAGAATATTGCTGCCAATACGAGGAGTATACCAATAAAAGAGAACGCCGAAAGCATTGTTTTACTGGATATTTTGTCACCCACAGATGCACCTAACAATCTTCCTACTAACATAAGAAACCAATATGTACCTGCAACAAATCCAGCTGTTGTTTTTCCAACCGGTGTGTCAGATAACCACAAAATTAAAATACCCGGTGTTCCAACTTCAACTCCAACGTAAACGAAAATGGCGATAGCACCTAAAATGAAGTGTCGGAATTTCATTGCTCCACTCATAAGATTCTTTAGAGGTTCTTTTGTTTTTGTAGCATGAGGTTCCGGAATATTTACGAGTAGCATCACAAAGAAAACAAGAGCAAATACTCCCATGGCAATATACATTACCGGAAATACGTCTTTAATGGTTGCTTTGGCAGCCTCACCAATTAAAATACCAACAAAGGCCGGTGTAAATGTTCCCATCACAGAGTTAAAAGATCCACCAACTTGAATGAGTTGATTTCCTTTATTTCCCCCTCCACCCAATGTATTCAGCATTGGATTAACTACAATGTTTAACAAACACATGGAGAAACCTGCTACAAAAGCTCCTAAAAGATATACTGCAAAAGCCGCTGTATGAGGTGCATGTCCTGAGAGAAATTGAATAAATACTCCCAAAAAACCAACAGCGATAGCTACAAGTGCAGTTTTTTTGTAACCTACTCGTTGTAGAAGAATTCCACCAGGAATTCCCATTACAGCATAAGCAATAAAGTTTGCCATATTTCCCAATAACCCCTGGAAATTAGAAACTCCAAATTGTTCTTTTAATACTTGCCCCATGGGCGCAGCCAAATTGGTCACGAATGCGATCATTCCAAATAGAGCAATCATCATGATGATAGGCACAATCCGGTTACTTTTCTGATCAGTTGTTGTATTCATACTTTTTGATAATAATAAAAATGTTAATTTATTTTGAGTAATCTCGTTATGTCAAAAATTTGTAAGTTGTTCTTGAATTAAATGTCTCTTCGGGTTTTAAAACTATTGATGGATACTCAGGCTTGTTAATACTGTCAGGATAATGCTGAGTTTCGAAACATACTGCAGAACGTTCGGGATAACGATGTCCGTTTTTAGCAATGAATCCGCCAGTCATCCAGTTTCCGGTGTACATTTGTACTCCGGGTTCGGTAGTATACATTTCCATTTTGATTCCTGTCTTGGGTGATTCACAAATACCCACAAACGAATATTCATTTTCGCTTTGTTTATTTAAAATAAAGGTATGATCATAACCTTTCCCAAAATGAAGTTGCTGAAAATCGTCGTTAATTCTTGCTCCAATGGTGTGTGAAGCTGTAAAATCCATAGGTGTATTTTTTACCGGATCTGCATCTCCATATGGTATTGCTGTAGCATCGGTAGGTAAATAAGTATCCGCATTCAACATGAGAACATGATCACCGATATACGGATCGCCTTCACCGGAAAGATTAAAGTAAGAGTGATTAGTAAGATTTAGGATGGTTGTTTTGTCGGTAGTCGCTCTGTATACAATATCCAGCGCATTATCATCAGTTAACGTATAGATTATTGTAACTGAAAGATTTCCGGGAAAACCTTCTTCGCCGTCAACAGATAAATAATACAATTCGATACTGTTTTGTGAAATGTTTTTTACATCCCAGACAACAGCATTGAAACCTTTTATTCCACCGTGTAACGAGTTAGGTCCGTTGTTAATGGCTAGTTTATATTCTTTACCGTCCAAATTGAACTTACCGTTTGCAATTCTGTTGGCCGTACGGCCACAAACTGCTCCAAAATAAGGTTCCTCCGATCTTAGGTATTCGTCAATTGATGAGTGCCCCAATACAACGTCAACAAGGGTTCCGTTTTTATCGGGAACCACTATCGAAACAATTTTTGCACCATAATTTGTAACGGTAACTTCGTTGCCAATTTTATTGGTAAGAACGTATAAGCCGGTTTGCTTTCCATCGACTTCTTTTTCGAATGCGCTTGACAGCAAACCGGACTTGCTATACATTTTATTCATGTTTTTGAGGTTTTAAAAATAAGATGGTGATGAAGACTGGATCTTTCTTTGAAAATTCGTGTAAAAATAACACATTTTTAAATAATTCAACGAATTTAAGAATGTGTTATTAAACATATTTCTTATAATTATAAAATTCTTTATTAAATATACCCTCATTTATTAACCGAATACAACTTTTTGGTTTACAAATTACTAGCATTTACAATTAGACGCATTTTTTATATATAACGGGCAAAAAAAATCACAAAATTTCATGATTCATTTTCGTTTTTTTGGTCACCATTACTTTATCTATTTTGTTGCCATCAACATCTACAATCTCAAATGTAGTATTTTCATACGTGAAAACGTCACCCACTTGCGGAATCTTATTAATGTTTGACAACACAAATCCGGCAACAGTAGAGTAATCTATTTCTTCGAAATCGATGATAAAATCATCAATAAAGTTGGTGAGCACTTCAATGGGTGCTTCGCCATTGATTAGTGCTGAGTTTTCATTCCGCATGAAAATATCGGGTTCTTCAATTTCATTCTCGTTAGGAATTGAACCAACCAGATTTTCGATAATATCGTGTAACGTGATAATCCCGTCCAGGCTTCCATACTCGTCTACTACGACTGCAAAAAATTTATGATTTTGGCGGAACTGTTCCAGTACTTTTCTCGCTCGAAGGGTAGAAGGAATTATCAAGGGTTCATAGACTAGCTTCTGAATATCAATGTCGTTTTTCTTGTATAATTCCGAAAATAATTCTTTCATCGAAACAATGCCCACGAACTCATCCAACACCTTATTACAAACAAGTACTCTACTGTGTTTGGCTAACAGCAAATCGTTTATTACTTCTTCTTTCTCGTTCGATATATCCACCCATTCTACATCCGTCCTGTGTGTCATTAAATGGCGTGCACGTTTGTCGGAAAAGTAAAATACCTGTTCGTGAATAATATTCTCCTCTCTTTCTATAACTCCTTCCTTTGACGCTGTCTTCAGCATGGCACGAAGTTCCATTTCAGAAATTATATCGTCTTTTGGTTTCAGTCCGATGAGTTTGTTAAACAAACCGGTAGAAACTGCCAGGAACTGAACAAAAGGATAAAAAATGATACTCACAAAGTGAATTGGTCTTGAAACTGCAGTAGCAACTTTCTCAGCATTATTCAATGCAATGGTTTTTGGCACCAATTCCCCTATAACTATCGATAAATATGTAATTGCAACAACCACAAGTACCATCGAAACAGTCTCTGAATAAGGAGCGCTCCATGCAAATTTATTGAAAAACGGAACTAAGTGAACGGCAAGAGTTGCTCCCCCGTATGCACCGTTAACAATACCAATTAATGTAATGCCAACCTGAACTGACGATAAGAAACTATCGGGGTCAGATTGCAATTTCAATGCTTTTTCTGCACCTTTATTCCCTTTTTTCCGTTCGGTTTCAAGCTTCGTCTTTTTTGCAGATACAACAGCAATTTCAGACATGGCAAAAAATCCATTCAGCAGAATCAGGAATAATATGATGAGAACATCAATCATTTTAAATAGATATTAGAAAGCAAATGTCAGACAGACGCACAACATGAGTTATCCGACAGTTAACATCGTGCAATTTAATTACCAGAGCGGTGACGGATAAACACCATCATCCACTAGTTTCTGTAGTTTTTCAACTACACCGGGACGATCATCTGCGTAAGTAACACCGAACCATTTCGAAGGAGTATCCAATACTTTTACCGAAGAAACTCCATTTACAATCAAATTGTTAACCACCAATGGGATAAAATACTCAGCTTTTGTGTTTTCCACATTCTCTTTTAAAAACTTTACGAAATGATCATCGGAATGTTGAAAATAATCGGGTGTAAAGCCCCACATATTCATAGATACCGGTGTGTTATCGTCAATGGTAATCCAATTTTCATGCTCATCTTTGTATTTAACCGCTTCATCTATTCGCTTTACTTGAGTACGTTCAACAACACCTGTTAAGTTTCCGTCTTTATCAGTTTCGCAAACACCACGGGCAACCGTTCCACTTTCCGACAGCGTGTTCCCCACTCTATAACCTATCATGCAGTATTTATTTTCGCAGTTTTCCAGATTTTTCAGATAATCTGCAAGCACATTGAAACTTTCACGTCCGTAAAAATCATCTGCATTAATAACAGCGAATGGCTCGTTGATCACTTCTTTACCCATCATTACAGCATGATTGGTTCCCCAAGGTTTTACACGGCCTTCAGGGACAGAAAATCCTTCGGGAAGTGCGTCCAATTCTTGAAATACAAGTTCTACAGGAATTTTCGATTCATATTTTTTTACGATTTTCTCACGGAAGTCTTTCTCAAACGATTGACGTATAACAAACACGAGTTTTCCGAATCCGGCATTTACGGCATCGTAGATGGAGTAATCCATTATGGTTTCGCCATTAGGTCCCACGCCATCTAACTGTTTCAATCCACCGTAACGGCTTCCCATTCCGGCAGCTAATACAAATAATGTAGGTTTCATTTATGATAAATTAATTAGTATATTTTCTCAATGCACAAATTTAAGTAAAAAGATTGATGAATAGCATTTCATCCAAAAAAGATTATTAACAACCGCTGTATTCTTCGTACGGTTAAAATAGTTTATCTTTGTTCAGAAGAACGAATTTTTAGCTTTGTAATGAAATTGGATATTGATAAACTGATGAATGAGTGTACTTTTACAACAGTACGCAGTAGCGGAAGTGGTGGACAGAATGTAAATAAGGTCGAAACCAAAGTTACGTTGTTTTTGAATATCGCTCAATCACAGGTATTATCTGATGTGCAAAAGCAATCGATTCTTGAAAAATTAAAAAATCGTATCAACAAGGATGGGATTTTGCAAATTAGCAGTGATGTTGAACGATCACAGATCATGAACAAGAAAGCAGTTGTAATTAAATTGGAGAAACTTCTAATTAAAGCACTACATATTGGTGAAAAACGCATTGCTACTAAACGCACACTAAAGTCAATTCAGAAACGTCTTGATGACAAAAAGCGACAAGCGGAAAAGAAAAGACTCCGATCGGGGGATTTCTGATATTGGACTACAATAAAAAAACAGGCACATCCATTTCGAATGCCCCTGTTTAAAAAAACACTAACCTTGAAACTACTTCTAAAACATTGAGATTATGAAAAGAATTTATGAAAAGTATATTGCTTCTCGTGCCGGAAGAACTTTGTCAAAGACTCAACCTTTGACAAAGTCACAATCGTTTAAAATTTAAACGATACACCGGCGTTTAAAACGGCTATTCCATAGCCAAGTTCGGCAAATGCGGCAAAATTATCGCTAAAAAACCACCGGCTGCCGATAAAGATAGAATATCCTATTCCGCTTCCATAACTGTTTGGGCCTGTGTAATCTCCGCTCGAAGAATACGTTACGATATTATATCCCAACATTAACCCCACATAAGGATCGAGTTGCGGAACGCTCTTGAAACCGTGATGATGATATGCGCCGCGCGCTCCCACCAGCCAGTAGTTCCATTTTTGCGAGAAACCGGCATCTTTGTACGAATATCCGGCATTGCCAAAATAACCTCCGATGCTGATTACTCCGGCATTCTCTATATCCCACATACCGTGGTCGTAAGCAAGCGTTACTGCGGGACGGCCGGTACCTAAGCCACCCAAAACGGTTCCCAGTCCAATTCCTAAATTTACCGCGCCTGTTCCTTTTTGAAATTGTTGTGCTGAAAGTGGCATAAACGCCATTGCTGCCATTACGGCAAAAAAGAAGACTTTTTTCATTTTGTTGTTGATTTTTTAAATGTTGATTGATTTATTATTTTTTATGGAGTGATTTATTTTTGCATGTCAGATTTCAGACCGCTTCGCAGTCAGCTGTTAGACTATCTAATGTCTGTGTTCTGTTATCTGTTATCTATTATCCGACCTCTAACTTTTATGGATTTTTTGCATACCGGATATTAGCGCTTGCTTCGTAAAAACTAGGGACGAAGTTATTATAAAGTCCTAGCCAATCACCTTTTGCCGGAGTGGTGGCATTTCCGTCGCCATTGGTATCGCCGCCCACCGAATCATCTTTGAAAGAGGTAAGGATAGCTGTTGAATGCAGGATAACGTTCGATGCTGCACTTCTTGAAATGCCGGCGCCTGACCGCTTGAACTTCACTACCACATTGGGACCGATATCAATAACCTGTGAACCAAAAACCTGAATGCGTTCATCTAATACATAAGGAACTTCGGTAACGTGCCATTTCACGGTGGCTTCCGTGCTGCCGCCTACCAGAGTAATACCGTTGTGGCTGTTTTTTTGCTCCAGATTTTCCGGATTATGGAATTTATTATTGGGGTTCACCGTATAATGTGTCCAGACGTACAACGGTTTTCCATTGTCGAAAAACGCGTTATTGGTAAATTTATGCGTTTCGGGGTTAGTCATATACGAACCACCGTGGAATGCAGTGGCGTTTTCGTAGGATGCTCCCGGATTAAACAAGGTGTTAGCAAAACGGCAGTTGTCAAATTCAAAAGTGGTAGTAGAACCACCGATATTTACGGCATTATAATAGCCTCCTGAATTTTGTCCGGCATAAAAGAAATCAACATTTTTAAACACGTTTCCTGTGCCACCCTGAATATAAAGCATTTTCCAATCGCCTTTTTCGGGTTTTGTGGCAGCTCCGTCGCCATTAGTATCACCACAGTAGCGGTCATCGGCAAACGAAGTGAAAACAATTCGTTTTTGCGGTGTTCCGGATGCGAGGATTTTACCGTCAAATACATCGATCCGGCCATCTTTCAGTTTAACGATAACGCCGGGCTCTATGGTCAGGACATTCCTTACCTGAATTGTCCGTTTAATTACGTAAACGTTTCCCACCGTCCAAGTAGTGGGTTGGGTAATGTGTTCCGTTACTTCCACCATATTGCAGTTTTGTGGAATTTCTTCTTCCAGAATATCGTCTTTTTCGCAAGATGCGATAACTATGGCAATTACTGCCAAAAACAGAAATTTTAAATACTCTTTCATTGATGTGATAATTTTTGTTGATGTTAATAAAATGTTTTACATATAATTATGATGTGTCTTTATTTTTTCTTTCAGTTTTTTTGCACATCTTTACCGATGCAAAATTACAAGAACGAGACAGCGAAAAATACCCCCAAAAAGGGGTTTTACCTGGCGGACGGATAATATTAACTTTGTAATGTGCAAAACAAACGTTTAATCACAGCTATACAATCCACTTATTATTAACAGATTATGAAAATAAAAAATATTCTTCTCCTGTATGTTTTTTTCTTCTTCTTCTTTTTTATGACAATAAAATCGTTTTCGCAGGATGTGGATTCACTTCTTTTGAAGCATACCGATAAGAATGGAAAAGTGAACGTAGATTCGCTTCTTTTCTTTTCGAAACGGTATCTGTATAGCCGCCCCGGCAAAGCGTTTGAAATCACTGAACGAGCCGTTGGTTTAGCAGAAAAGCAAAACGACCCCCTGCAGCTTGCACACAGTTATCGTAGTAAGGGCGCTGCTTTCACACTAATTAACACCGATTTGGATTCTTCTTTCCATTATCTCGAAAAAGCAGAACACATTTATCGTTCCCTTAAAACAAAAGAAGGAATTCTTGGTCAAGGCATGGTTTTTCACAATTACGGCACGGTTAGACAAATCCAGGGCGATTATGTACAAGCCATTGATTATTACATTCGTGCATCCAAAATTTTCGATGAGATTGGCGATGTAAAATCTCGTCCGTACACGTTAAATAACCTTGCTACGCTGTATGCGCTTGTGGGTGATTTCTCGAGATCAGAAAAATATGCACGCGAGTGTATAGAACTGTCTCAAAAAAATGAAGATGATTTTATGACAGCCACCGCGCACACCAATTTGGCGAATGCGCTGATGAAGCAGAGCAAATATGAAGAAGCCATTCCGTCGCTCAAAGAGGTGTTGGCGTATGGCAAAAAGTACGACGACACGTACAAAACATTTCTTTATCATCTGAACTACGGCACTTTTCTGATGGAATATAAAAGGGACTATCCATTGGCGATAAAAGAGTACGAAAAAGCGCAGCAGCTCGCCACAGAGGTGGGCGATGAATGGGAAATTATGAGAAAAAACGTGGCGCTGTCTGAAGCCTATTTGGAAAACCAACAATTTGGCGAAGCAGAAAAAACGGCAAGTGAAGCGCTAAAAACCGCAATCGCACTGCAAGCCAAAGACAAGCAACGCGAAGCGTTATGGATATTAGCACACGCGAATGCTCATAACCGCAATTTCGAAACGGCTTTTAACCAACTCAATGCGGCTTACTTACTGAAAGACACGGTTTTTGCCGACAATAACCAGCGGCAAATAGCACTGCTCGAAACCGAATACCAAACCGAGAAAAAAGAGATCCGCATAAACACATTGGAAAAAGAACGTGTCCTTTACGGAATAATTTTTGTCGTAAGCTTATTAGGAATAATAATATTGTTGGGAGCGCTGTATCTGCGCCAGCGTGCGAAAAAGCATTTAGCTCAGCAACAAGTAATTCAACTGGAAAAAGAAAAACAACTCATTGCCACGCACGCCATCCTCGAAGGGGAAGCCACCGAGCGCACACGCCTGGCGCGTGACCTGCACGACGGGCTTGGCGGAATGCTTTCGGCAGTAAAACTTAATTTATTCGATATGAAAAAAGGTGGTGCGCTTCTCGCATCGGAAGATGTGATACAATTTAATAAAGTGGTGGATATGTTAGACAGCTCCATCTCGGAACTCAGGCGCGTAGCGCACAACATGATGCCCGACTCGCTCTCGCGATACGGCTTGAAAGTTTCGTTACAGGATTTTTGCGACAGCTTGTCCAACGTGCAATTTCATTATTTCGGCAACGATGATCGGCTCGAGAATACGCTTGAAATTATGATCTACCGCAGCGTTCACGAGCTGGTAAACAACGCCCTGAAATATGCCGATGCAGAAAACATTAACGTGCAAATCGTTCATCAACCCGACGGGGTTTCGCTCACCGTGCAAGACGACGGCAAAGGTTTTAACCCCAAAACACCCGTTAAGGGCACCGGATTGAACAATATCCGCACACGGGCAGAATCGGTTGGCGGAATAATGAACGTCTTCTCAGAACCGGGCAAAGGCACGGAAATAAACGTAGAATTTAAAATATGAGAGAGACAGAAGTCCGATAAAATCCCAAATTGAAATGATTACCGTACATATTGTTGACGATCATAAAATATTGGTTGAAGGCCTGCAGAAGCTCATTGACGAATCGGGTTTCGCGAAAACAACGGCTGTAAGTTACTCGGGTAAAGAATGTCTTGCCAACCTGCGCCGCGAGCAACCCGACGTGCTGTTACTCGACATCAACCTTCCCGATGCCAGCGGCATAGATTTATGCAAGGAGATAAAAACGCTGTATCCGGCGGTAAAAATAGTGGCGCTGACGAGTTATTCGGAATACACTATCGTGCGGCGAATGATGGAAAACGGCGCATCGGGATACGTGATAAAGAATGCGATGCCCGAGGAGATATTGATGAGCATTGAAACGGTTGCCAATGGAGAGAAATTTCTTTGCGAGCAAATAGATATGCTGATGAAACGCTCCACCAAACAACATATTTGGCTCACACCACGCGAAAAAGAGTTGCTGAAGCATATCGTGGACGGATATACCAACGCCGAGATTGCCGAAAAGTTGTTTCTGGGCATGGAAACTGTGAACAGTTACCGAAAAAACCTGCTTTTCAAGCTCGGCGCCCGAAATACCGCAGTGTTGGTTAAGATGGCGTATGAAGAGAAGCTGATATAGCTTTCCACAAATTATCCTCCGGAACCGGAGCCGTCACTTCAATTTTTTCTTTCGAAACGGGATGAATAAACGATATTCGTCTGGCGTGAAGACTGATGCTTCCATCAGGATTGGAACGTTCGCTGCCGTATTTCAGATCGCCTTTGATAGGAATCCCGATTTTTGCCAATTGACACCGGATTTGATGATGGCGTCCCGTCTCTAAATCAACTTCCAATAAATAATAATTTTCCGATTGAGCAATCACTTTGTAATGCAGAACAGCTTTCTTGGTATTTGGTTTTTCCACATCGTAGGCTGTAGATTTATTGATCCGTTCGTTTTTAATAAGGTAATGTGTAAGCGTAACTTCGGTTTTTTGGGGTAGATTTTTCACAATTGCCCAATACGTTTTATCAACCTCATCCTTCTTAAACAACTCATTCATACGCGAAAGCGCTTTGCTTGTTCTGGCAAACACCACTACCCCACTCGTCGGACGATCTAAACGATGCGTAACTCCGCAAAACACATTTCCGGGCTTGTTGTACTTCACTTTCAAATATTCTTTCACCATTTCCGAAAGCGGTTTATCGCCGGTTTTATCACCCTGCACAATTTCGCCGGCAGCTTTGTTAACAATAATAATGTGATTGTCTTCGTATAAAACTTTCATTTGGAAAAAAATTTATAATAATGCCAAATTTCATTCTTCAGATAGCTGAAATCGATCACTCTTGTCAATTGAGATAAGTGCCATTAATCTTTTTTTAAAAGAGCGAGTGAGTTTGCCTTGTGCGGAAAGTATTTTTACGACTTCCCTATATTATACAGTTTAAGTGAGTTGTGAATAGTTTTTTCTTGCGCTTCATTGGCGTACTTTTCTACATCCACCACATTTTGGTTCATGTGAGTAATACACAATGCACCGTTAATAAAGCCACCCTCGCATGCCATTCCTTCAAAGAAATTAGCATCAATTCTGTTTGCCCTCAATTTCAGCAATGCCACTTTGCACTCGTCAATTCCATTCATAACCAAAGGTTTAAGGTTATCAATATCCATTTCTTCAGCCAAATCCGAAATTCCCCGGGCAATCCCTCCCGATTTAGCAAAGATGCGGCCATAAAATGAGGCATTATCCAACTGTGTATCTTCGCACTGCGCCGTATCTATATCGAAAGAATCAACAAACGCCTGCAATTCTTCAAACGACATTACACAATCAATGGCTCCCCCGGTCTTTTCCATTCTAAATTCTGCTTTTTTAGAACTGCAAGGCCCAATAAAAATTACTTTTGCAGTGGGATCATTCCGCTTTATCAAGCGGGCAGTTTCTATCATTGGCGAAGGTGTATGAGAAATATGTTTTTGCAAAGTAGGAAAGTTTTTTTCAATATACATCACAAACGAAGGGCAGCACGAAGTGGTCATCAAACCTTTTTCTTTAAATTCTTCGGCTTCCTTGTGAAGCGTTATATCGGCTCCCAGTGCAGCTTCAACCACTTCATAAAAACCCAGTTTTTTGATGGCGGTAACAATTTGCGAAGGCCTTCCATAGCGACATTGGCTCACGATGGCAGGCGCCACCACTGCATAAACTTTATAAGCAGTATTATTCTCTGATTTTTTCAGGATATCCACAATGTCCAACACGTACGACTTATCGGCAATTGCACCAAATGGACATTGATAAACACACGCGCCACATTGAATACACTTATCGTTATCGATAACCGCTTTTTTATTCTCGTCAATTGAAATAGCTTTTACCTTGCAACTTTTCACGCACGGACGACGCTGCGCGATAATGGCGCTATAAGGACAGGCTTTGATACATTTACCGCACTCTATACACTTGTCTTGGTTAATAACGGCTTTACGATCAAAAATATCTATAGCATCTCGCGGACAAACCTCCTGACAAGCATGAACAATACATCCTCTGCAGGCCGGACTGACAAACAATCCGTCAACAGGACATTCATCACAAGCAATATCAATAACTTCAATTACATTAGGATTGTTAGTATCGCCTCCCATTGCCATCTTTATACGTTCCTGAGTAACCGCTCTTTCCTTGTAAATACAGCATCGCAGTTTTGCCTTCGGCCCCGGGGAAATTGCTTTGGCAATATCAATATACGCGTCATCCAAGGTGTTATTATAAGCTCTTTTGATGATCTCTTTAAGAACGGTATATTTCAATAACTGTACATTCGTATCAAAAACTTTCATAGGTAGTTTTTATTGATTCTTTTTACCGAACGTCGTTAGAACTAACGCTCAGTTTGTGGTTTTTTCTTGCAATGAAATTTCAGCACAAAGATAGCTTTTTTATCTGAGGTTATTATTAAAAATTGTAGCTAATCCTCTAATATAGCCGTTAAGGTGAATAACAAAGAGGCATAAAGAAAACCTTATGCCTCAAATTTCAAAACTCACAGATTTGAACTGAAAACTCAAAACTGAAAACTGATAACTCTTACATATTCATTCCACCACACACATGAATTACCTGACCGCTCACATACGAAGATAGATCAGATGCAAGGTAAATAGCCGTATTCGCAACATCATCAGGAGTACCGCCGCGTCGCAATGGGATTTGTTTTGCCCACTCGTTGCGCACTTCTTCTGAAAGCGCTGCAGTCATATCAGTAATTATAAAGCCCGGAGCTATGGCATTTACACGAATTCCTCTTGAACCCACTTCTTTTGCCATCGATTTTGTCAATCCTATCATGCCTGCTTTAGAAGCAGAATAGTTAGATTGACCTGCATTTCCCGATACACCAACCACAGAACTCATATTAATAATGCTTCCCGATTTCTGGCGCATCATAACCGGAGTAACTGCGTGAGTAAAATTAAAAGCCGATTTCAGATTTACGTTAATAACCGCATCCCATTGCTGTTCTGTCATTCGCATCATTAAACCGTCTTTAGTAATCCCTGCATTATTTACTAAAATATCGATAAGGCCGAAATCTTTTATGATTTCTTCCACTACTTTATGTGTTTCATCAAAATTTGCAGCGTTTGAAGCATATCCTTTGCATTTCACGCCAAGTGATGCAATTTCGTGTTCGGTAGCTTTACCCACTTCGTCAATATTTAGATCAGTGAAAGCAATATTGGCACCTTCTGCAGCAAATTTTAGTGCAATAGCTTTTCCAATACCACGAGCGGCACCGGTGATAAGTGCTGTTTTTCCTTCTAATAATTTCATTATTTGTAGTTTTTAATTTGTTTTTGTTGAGTTCTAATTTCCTATTTACTTTTATTTAGTCCTTTAAGAATAAGGCTGTGAACTATTTCCCTATCCTCTTGTTTGTCTAATCTTAAATTTAAAACGCCTCTTATGACCGGAACTTCAAGCCCCTTGAGTGCATAATGCAGTATTTCGGCAGTTTTGGGTACATCTTTAACAGCAAATACACCTGATTTGCAGCCATCGGAAAGAATTGTTTCCAAATACTCTATCTCTTTTTTATCAAACTCTTTACGCACATTTTCCACCAGCCAGATATCCCGGAAAAAGTCTGCACGAAGAGTTCCGTTTCGAGTCACTACTTCTTTAATTATGGTTAATCGGGAAAAAGTGAACATCATTAATTTATCGTCCGCAGGCAAATCGCGCTTTATAACGTCTTCCAATGCAGAATATAGATTTTGTAACTCCGATCCGACAACTGCCTTGTAAATATCTTTCTTGTTCTTAAAATAAGTGTAGAGCGTCCTGCGTCCATATCCTGATGCTTCAGCAATCTCGTTCATGGTAGTGCTTTCGACACCTTTTTTTGCAAAAAGTTGACGAGCCACTTCTATAAGATTTCGTTTTGTTTTTGGTGTTACGATAGCCATAAAATGCACATTCCTGATATGTTTGTGCAAAAATAGCATAAAGTTTTCTAGAAATAAAAATATCGACGAACAAAATGGAGATAATTGGATAAATGTTGAAAATTTCAATGAAAAAATTGTGTTTCTAAATTAAAATATCTATTTTTGAATGGAAATAAAACCTTTTAAATATCAAAAAACGGAATTATGGGAATTTTATCATGGATTGTTCTTGGTCTTATTGCAGGTGCAATTGCCAAATGGTTGAAACCGGGTAAAGATCCGGGCGGATGTATCGTAACGATACTTATTGGAATTGCCGGAGCTTTTATCGGTGGCTGGATTGGTACTCTTTTGGGTTTGGGAACTATGGATAAATTCAGCCTTGTAAACCTATTACTGGCTATTGGCGGTTCACTACTCGTATTAATTTTATGGGGGATGCTCACAAAGAAGAAATAAGCTGAGAACTGTTTTGAAAATGAAAATAAAATCCGAAGCAACAATCTTCGGATTTTATTGTTTTATGGGCTTTATAATATCGTTTTGCTTGCTTTTAAAAAAATAAATCATACTTTTGTAAAACAAAATTGATTTCTAAAGATCAAGAAGACATCATTGCCTGATATCATATGCTTCAGGCTTTTTTATTAGCACTCAATTAAAATAATATACAGATGAAAACAAAGAAATTTTTATTACCTGAAACAGAAATCCCAACGCATTGGTACAACGTGGTAGCAGATATGCAAAACAAACCACTACGAATGATCAATCCGGGAACAAAAGAGCCGCTTAAGCCTGAGGATTTGTATCCACTTTTTGCAGAGGAGCTTGCACGCCAGGAATTTAACGAAACGGATACGTGGATTGAAATTCCCGAAGAAGTTCGTGATAAATATAAAATTTATCGTCCATCACCTTTGGTGAGAGCATACGGTCTAGAGAAGGCACTTGATACTCCTGCACATATTTATTTCAAAAACGAAAGTGTCAGCCCGGTGGGTTCACATAAATTAAACTCAGCTCTCCCACAAGTATATTACAATAAATTAGATGGCACAACAAACCTAACAACCGAAACAGGAGCAGGACAATGGGGAACCGCATTATCGTTTGCCGGAAAGGTTTTCGGGTTGGAGATTGCAGTTTACATGGTGAAGATAAGTTACGAGCAAAAGCCCTACCGCCGTTCACTGATGCAAACGTGGGGAGCGCAAGTAATTCCATCACCAAGCATGTCAACCAAATCGGGAAGAAAGGTGCTGACTGAGCGTCCTAATTATCAAGGAAGCCTTGGAACTGCCATTTCCGAAGCTATTGAATTGGCCATGCAAACGCCAAAATGTAAATATACGTTGGGAAGTGTATTAAACCATGTTTCATTGCATCAAACAATTATCGGCTTAGAGGCAGAAAAACAAATGGAGATGGCCGGGGAATACCCCGACATCGTCATCGGATGTTTTGGCGGTGGCTCCAATTTTTCTGGGATTTCTTTTCCATTCTTGCGTCACGTTATGAAAGGTGACAAAAAAACACGATTTATCGCGGCCGAGCCGGCCTCGTGCCCGAAACTCACACGAGGGGCTTTTAAATTCGATTTCGGCGATGAAGCGGGTTATACTCCGCTTATCCCCATGTATACGCTGGGACATAACTTCACACCGGCAAACATTCACGCTGGCGGATTACGTTATCACGGTGCGGGTAGCATTGTAAGCCAGTTAAAAAAAGATAATCTTGTTGAAGCAGTAGCCATTCCTCAGTTGGAGACTTTTGAAGCCGGTGTGCTTTTCGCTCAAACCGAGGGAATTATTCCCGCTCCCGAATCCACGCATGCCATTGCTTCGGCCATTCGTGAAGCTAATAAAGCTAAGGAAGAAGGCTCACAAAGAGTAATTCTTTTTAACCTCTCTGGACATGGATTGGTAGATATGAGCGCCTATGACCAATACCTGGCGGGTGATTTAAAGAATTACGAGGTTTCCGACAGCGAAATCGAAAAATTTTTGCAAAGTTAAAAACAGCTTGTAAGATAATGTTATAGAACATAACAAGGCATTTTCAGCTAAAAAAAGACTGAAAAAATTTGTTTGTCTCACTTCTACATTGTATCTTTGACTTTATAAAATGAATGAGTAATTGCCGCATTGGTCGATAGGGAAACTCATCAATTACATTCTATAAACCGAGACTCGTTTTTGGCATCAATGGCGGGCCGCATCCTTCGGGACAAGCTTTACGCTCAGCGGATTACAAAGATACCGGGACACTCAAATCCTGTCATAAGGAGTTTCGACTTATTCCACCGGTGCGGCTTCTTATAGAAAGCAGATTAGCAAAAGATTACATCAATTTGCAATCTGCTTTTTTTAATTTAAAAAGATATGAGTTTAGCTAAACAATATTGGGAACTGTTTCTTGTTTTTTTTAAGATCGGGGCATTCACCTTTGGCGGTGGTTATGCAATGATTCCTCTGATCAGGAACGAGGTTGTGAGCAAGCGCAGCTGGCTGGGTGATGATGAATTTATGGATACACTTGCCATCGCCCAATCGATGCCGGGCCCAATGGCCTTAAACACTGCATTGTTTGTTGGTAATAAAAGACTTGGCTTCAAAGGCAGTCTTTTTTCAGGATTGGGCGTTATTTTGCCTTCATTCGTCGTTATTCTGTTGATTGCCATGATTTTTGTTCAATTTAAAGAAAATCCGGTAGTAGAAAGAATTTTCAAGGGAATACGTCCCGCAGTTGTCGCGTTAATCGCCGCACCACTTGTAATTTTGGGAAAAGCTGCAAAAATAAATTGGAAGAATAGCTGGATACCGGTTTCTGTAGCTCTTCTGGTATGGCTGGCTGGGGTTTCACCCATATATATTGTTCTCGGAGCCATTTTGTTGGGAATTCTGCATTTGGTGTACATAAAGAAAATATTAAACCGCTAGAGGACAAATATGGAACTTTTAGAGTTATATTTATTGTTATTTTGGGTATTCCTTAAAATTGGACTTTTCGGCTTTGGCGGAGGATATGCGATGCTTCCGCTCATTCAGTATGAGGTGGTGGATGCTCACAACTGGATTACAGTAGTTGATTTTACCGACATTGTTGCCATCTCTCAAACTACACCGGGCCCAATTGCATATAATTCTGCCACATATATCGGATATTCCGTTGTTACTAATATGGGATTTGGTAATATGTATGGTGTCTTGGGATCAGCCATTTGCACATTTGCAGTAAGCATTCCATCGCTTATACTGATGACCGTTGTATGTGTTTTTTTCGCAAAATTGAATAAAAATCAATGGATGCAGGCATCTCTATCGGTATTAAAACCTGCCGTGATAGGGCTTATCGCTTCTGCTGCCCTGTTATTGATTGACGATCATAATTTTATCGATTATAAAAGCTGGATAATTTTTGGCGCAGTCTTTTTTGCTTCAATTAAAAAAGTCGATCCGATTCTTCTGATAGTACTGGCAGGAGTTGCAGGATTGATATTGTATTAGAGAAGCTTGAAAGAGAATTCACTCAACCAATAAGTTTCTGATAAGCCAACCTTTCAGCTCCATTTTCCAGATAAATGATTCCGCAATAAGTAAATCCGAGTTTTTGCAGAATGCTCTGCATCACCTTGTTATCACGATGTGTATCAATACGCAGATTCTCACATTTTTCCAGGCACCAGTTAATGCAGGTTTCAGCAATTCCTTTTTGCTTTCCGGAGGAAGCAATCCGATGGATAACTCCGTAAGGATCATCGTTTAACCACGCCCCTTCATAGATGTTGAGGTAGGTGGGTTCTTCACCAACAATGTAATAAAAAGTGCCTGTAATTTCGTTGTTTTCATTAAGGCAAACATAACTGTTGCCTTTATTTATGTCATCGATCAATAGTTCTTCTTTAGGGTATCCGTCCACCCACTGTCCTGCATTGCCGGTTTGTTGCATAAATCGACGTGCCGTCTCATAGATTTGCAGTAGTTGTGGCAAATCAGTATATTGGGATTGTCGGATTTTCATACAATTATTGTTTTTCTTGAAACTTTTTTTGTTCAGAATTCGCAGAATTACGATCTAGAAAGTCTATGCCTTTGTCATGTTGAACGAAGTGAAACATCTAAAATTTATCGTTTAAAAATGTCCAAGTTGGATTAAAAGAATTAATTAATTTTTCTTTTTTATCACGTTTCCAGCCTTTTAATTCTTTCTCTCTCAATATTGCCTGATTAATATCTTCAAATAACTCATAATAAATCAAGTAAAAGCATTTATATTTTGCTGTAAATGCTTTTGAATTCTGGCCAGGATGGAATGAAAATATAGTCTTTCAGTTAAATTATTTGTCACACCAATATACAAAACTGTCCTGTTCATATTTGTCAAGATATAAACAAAATAGTTATGAGTGCCAAAAGTTTTCATCTGGTTTTAGATTCTTCACTACGTTCAGAATGACAAAAAAACTATTCTTTTGTTTTCTTTGACGAAGTTTTAGCCGTTTTAGTCGTTTTCTTCGTAGTTTTTTTCGCAGAATCGGTTTTTAACGTTCCTTCGATTATCTTTTTACATAACTCCAATGTCAATTCTTCCGGTTTTTGTGATTTAGGAATCTTGAAATTCTCTTTTTTATATGCGATATAAGGACCGTATCTGCCATTTAACACTTGTAATTCAGGCTCTCCATCAAAAGTTTTGATGATCTTTTCTCTGTCTTTCTTCTCTTTGGCCTCGATCAGTTCGATAGCTTCTTCAGCGGTAATTTCCAACGGGTCAACACCTTTTGGTAACGAAACAAATTTGTTGTTGTGACGAATATATGGACCAAATCTGCCAATACCAACCGTCATTTCTTTATCCCGAAATGCTCCTAACGAGCGAGGCAAATCAAATAATTTGAGTGCTTCTTCCAGTGAAATGGTTTCGATAGATTGTGTTTTTTGCAAGGAAGCAAACTTAGGTTTTTCTTCTTCGTCGGGAGTTCCAATCTGTACCAATGGTCCATACCTACCAATTTTCACCGATACCTGACGACCGGTTTTAGGATCTTGCCCGAGCACACGCTCACCGGCTTTGTGCTCCATCCGCATCTCCATGGTCTCTTCCACAATCGGACGAAACACTTTATAAAAATCATTTATTGCGCTGTTCCACTGCTGCTTGCCTTCGGCAATAGTATCGAAATCTTTTTCAACGTTTGCAGTAAAATGATAATCTACAATTCTTGGGAAAAACTCTACCAGAAAGTCATTCACTACAATTCCGATGTCCGTAGGAACAAGTTTGTTCTTGTCGGTTCCTGCTATTTCTTTTTTATCGGTATCTTTTATTTTTCCGCTTTTCAGCGTGAGAATGTTATAAACTCTTTCTACGCCATCAACAGTTTTCTTTTCCACGTATTCGCGGTTTTGGATCGTAGAAATTGTTGGCGCATACGTAGATGGACGGCCAATACCCAACTCCTCCATTTTACGTACAAGCGAAGCTTCTGTATATCGCGGTGGGCGCTGTGTAAAGCGTTCTGTGGCAGTGGTCTCCTGCATCAGCAACACTTCCTTTACTTTCATCGGAGGGAGCAATCCGCTTTCGTTTTCACCATTTTCTTCATCTGTACCTTCCATGTAAACGCGTAAAAACCCATCGAATTTAATCACTTCGCCTGTAGCAACGAATTTACCATCGGCATTGGAAATATCTATGGTAGCGACAGTCCTCTCGAGTTCAGCATCTGCCATTTGCGATGCAATGGTACGCTTCCATATCAAATCATAAAGACGTTTTTCCTGTGCAGTTGCACCCGCTTCATGTTCGTTAATGTAAGTGGGACGAATGGCTTCGTGCGCTTCCTGTGCACCTTTGGATTTTGTAGTATATTTTCTGATTTTCAGGTAATTCTCACCGTACTGTCCAATTATTTCTGCTTTAGTAGTATTGATTGCGAGAGCAGACAAATTTACGGAGTCAGTTCTCATATAAGTAATCCGTCCCGATTCATATAAACGTTGCGCAACCATCATCGTCTGCGCCACCGAGAAACCGAGTTTTCGCGACGCTTCCTGCTGCAATGTAGATGTGGTGAACGGTGGCGCAGGCGATTTTTTCGCCGGTTTGGTAGTGATATCTTCGACCGTGAAAACCGATGATTTCAGTTTTTCCAGCAAAGCCAGCGCCTCTTCTTTGGTTTGAATCCGCTTGTTATATTCAGCTTTTATTTCGTATTGCTGCCCGTTCTCTTCTTTGGTAAAAATGGCGATAATTCGGTAAGCGGCTTCACTATTGAAATTCTGAATTTCACGTTCACGTTCAACAATAAGTCTTACAGCAACCGATTGAACTCGTCCTGCCGATAGCGCAGGTTTTATTTTTCGCCACAAGACGGGTGAAAGTTCAAAGCCAACAATTCTGTCCAACACACGACGAGCTTGCTGTGCATCGACCAAGTTTTTATCTATTTTCCTTGGATTTTTTACAGCCTCCTGAATGGCAGGCTTGGTAATCTCATGAAAAACAATTCGTTTGGTATCTTTATTCTTTAAATCCAGCACATCATACAAGTGCCACGATATGGCTTCTCCTTCGCGGTCCTCATCGGAAGCGAGCCAAACAGTATCTGCACTTTTAGACGCAGCTTTTAACTCCGTTACAACCTTTTTCTTGTCTGCCGGAATTTCGTAAATGGGTTCGAAATTATTTTCAATATCAATACTGAAATCTTTCTTTTTGAGATCGCGAATATGCCCGTAACTTGACATTACTTTAAAATCACTACCCAAAAATTTTTCAATAGTTTTTGCCTTTGCGGGCGACTCAACGATAACCAAATTTTTTGCCATTCATCTTATTTTAAACCCCCATAAGGGGTATTTCACTTCGTTTTTCGCCTGCAAAAGTAGTAATTTTGTATCAGCAAAAAGAATTTTTCAAAATTTTGTTATTAATTATTGTGTGAAAACGAAGTAAAAAAGAGGACATTCTCAACCTATAGCCTTGACAAAAAGCATATTACACAGAATATCCTTAATGTTTTTCAATTTTCACGCCGTAAATTTGTGAAAGGTTGTCGTGAAGTCGCTGAAATTCTGATTTTCTAATGCGAAGTTTCATCGTACAACTTTCCTGAAAATCCTGTTCCCAATTAACGTTTTCGAATTGTTTTAAGACACGCATCACATCGTTGAGCAGCAAATATTCGAAATGAATAATAAATGTCTCATCGATAGTTTTTTCAACAATTTCAGCGTTTTTTATGGCATCTTCTGCGGCTTCCTTGTAAGCTTTAATCAATCCGCTTGTTCCCAAAAGCGTTCCACCAAAATATCGAATAACAAGAATTAAAACATTGGTAAGTTCATACGAATTTATTTGTCCCAATATCGGCCGTCCTGCTGTTCCCGATGGTTCTCCGTCATCGTTTGAACGAAACTCTTCCCTATCCGATCCCAGCATATAGGCCCAACAAACGTGCCGCGCATCGTAATACTTCTTACGATGTTCATCCACTATTTCTTTTACTTCTTCAGGTGATTTCACAGGAAAAATAAACGAAAGAAACTTGCTTTTTTTCTCCGTGATATAGCCTTCGGCTGAGGATTCTATGGTTTTATAGGTATCTTGCATAGGACAAAATTACAAAATTAACATTAAAAAAGCGACACCGTTCGATATCGCTTTTTCTATTTCTAATTCGCCAAACGGTTACTAATTATCCGCATTTCGATGCTCCACAGTTACGACATTTCAAGCAACCTTCTTCAAAGACTAACGATTCGTGGTTGCAAACAGGGCATTTTTGGCCCTTCATTTCGGTTTCGTTGGGCAAATAACGTTTCAGCGCACGCTCAACTCCATTCTTCCAGGTATTGATGGTTTCGCTATCAAGTTCCAGTCCCGATACCAGTTTAATTACCTGATCAATAGGCATTCCATAACGAAGTACTCCTGAAATAAGTTTGGCATAATTCCAGAATTCGGGATTAAACTTGCTGTCCAGTCCTTCGATGGTGATTTTGTAACCTCTACGGTTTTGAAACTGAAAGTCGTAATGTTTCTGTCCATCGTTGTAGTATGCTTTGATGATTTTACCGGTCGTAACTGTTTTAGGAATCATTATTCCGTCGTCTTCATCGTTGATACCGGTAAAAATTTCGTACGGACGACCATTGAGCAATCCTATAAATGCAATCCATTTCTCCTTATTGTTCTGAAACTTAATCACATCTGCTTCCAATTCCGTAGGACGAGAAGTTACTATTTGCGGTAACTCGTAGCAATCTTCATCGTTTTTAGTGTCTTCCTTTTCTTCGTTTGTAATCAGCACACCCGAACGGGAACCATCGCGATAAACGGTGCAACCTTTACAACCGCTTTTCCATGCCTCCATGTACAGTTCGCCAACAAGTTCTTCGCTGACATCGCTGGGTAAATTTATGGTTACACTGATGCTGTGGTCAACCCACTTCTGAACACGTCCTTGCATACGCACTTTCATCAGCCAGTCCACATCGTTGGAAGTTGCTTTGTAGTACGGAGATTTTTCCACCAATGCATCGATTTCTTCATTGGAATATTTTTTAGTGGTAGAATGTCCGTTTGCTTCCATCCAATCCACAAATTTATGGTGGAAAACTACGTATTCTTCCCACGAATCTCCGTTCTCATCCACGAAATCGATCTTTACATCTTTATCGTTTGGATTTACTTTACGACGACGTTTGTAAACAGGCATGAAAACCGGCTCGATCCCCGAAGTAGTCTGCGACATCAAACTTGTCGTTCCGGTAGGTGCAATGGTCAGGCAGGCGATGTTACGACGGCCGTACTTCACCATATCCTTGTAAAGTTGAGCATCTTCGTCCTTGAGTCTGTTCACGAACGGATTGTCCTTTTCTCTTTTGGCATCGTACACTTCGAAAGCGCCACGTTCTTTCGCCATCTCCACCGATGACGCGTAAGCGTTCAAAGCGACCATTTTGTGAACTTTTTCCGAGAAATCATTTCCTTCTTCCGAACCGTATCGGATTCCCAAAGCAGCAAGCATGTCGCCTTCGGCGGTGATGCCCACCCCTGTACGACGACCTTCGAGTGTTTTCTTGCGGATTTTCTCCCACAACGTACGTTCCGATGATTTCACTTCTTCCGATTCGGGGTCGCTGTTGATCTTATCGAGGATCATATCGATCTTTTCAGACTCCAAATCGATAATGTCATCCATGATACGCTGAGCGAGCCGAACATGCTTACCGAAAAGCTCAAAATCGAAATAAGCGTCCTTCTTAAACGGATTCACCACATAAGAATACAGGTTGATGGCTAGCAAACGACAGCTGTCGTATGGACACAACGGAATTTCGCCACAAGGATTAGTAGAAACTGTTTGGAAACCCAAATCGGCATAACAATCGGGAACCGACTCACGAATAATCGTATCCCAGAACAATACTCCCGGTTCAGCCGAACGCCAAGCATTGTGCACTATTTTATTCCACAGTTCTTTTGCATCAATATTCTTGGTGTATTTCGGCTCTTTGGAATCGATAGGATATTGCTGCTGATAAACCGTCCCATCTTTCACAGCTTTCATGAAACCGTCATCAATCTTTACCGATATATTAGCTCCGGTAACTTTTCCTTGCTCCAGTTTCGCATCGATAAAATCTTCCGCGTCGGGATGTTTGATGGAAACACTCAGCATCAAGGCACCGCGACGGCCATCCTGTGCAACTTCGCGAGTAGAATTGGAATATCTTTCCATAAACGGAACCAAACCGGTGGAGGTAAGCGCCGAATTCTTAACGGGCGATCCTTTTGGCCGGATGTGTGAAAGATCGTGTCCCACGCCACCCCGACGCTTCATCAGTTGTACCTGTTCTTCATCGATACGGATGATCGCCCCGTAAGAATCGGCGCTACCACCCATCCCGATCACAAAACAGTTCGACAACGATGCCACCTGAAAATCGTTTCCGATTCCCGTCATCGGGCTTCCCTGTGGAAGAATGTACTTAAATTGGTCGAACAAGTCGAACAATTCCTTTTCGCTCAGCGGATTGGCATACTTCTTTTCGATTCTTCCAATCTCATTTGCCAATCTCCAGTGCATGTCTTCAGGCGTTTTCTCATAAATGTTGCCATCACTGTCCTTCAAAGCGTACTTGCTAACCCAAACTTTTGCCGCAAGTTCATCGCCTTTAAAATACTCCAACGAAGCATTGTAAGCCTCGTCGAAAGTATAAATCTTTTTCTTCATCAATTAAATTTTTTTTGACCGATTAATTAAAATGTTTTTCCAAATAATAAAATACAACTTTTCCCACAGTATGGTTATTTGGGATTACAAGTTTAAGAAATGTTTTAAGGTTAACAAAAAAAATCAATAAAAAGTTTTCAACAAAGCAGAAAGTTTTCCAAAATATTTTCTATTTGGCTAACAAACAGAGCATTAATTTTTCTATCAACAAGAAATGTTTTCCATTTTGTCAAACTCACAAGTCAATCAATTGGTTACATTATTAATTTGTTCGATGAGAGATTTTATTAAAATCTAAAGTAAAAAGCCACTCAACACATATAAATTATTGAGTGGCTTAGCGTTTAATAAAAAATTATTGTAAAAATGAAAAGATTTGCTTTTATGTTCGTCTAAATATCTTTCACCGCTCCCATAAACAAAACGGCACCGGTAGAGTTTTCTTGGATAAGATAAATAAAAGGTTTGTCTGCATTGAAAACTACTTTTTGCGGCGGGCCTATGGAGGTCATTTCCATTCCAACAACAGTTACCGCGGCGGCTTCGGTTCCCGATTCATCCGTGCTGATGTAGGTATCTTGTGTTACGAAAGAAATAAAAGCCCGAATATTACTATCTGTATCAAGCATCCGGGAAAAATCAGCCCTCTCGCTATCGAAAGCGATTCCCATTCCCATGTTTATCAGAACGTCGTTTAATTTTTTGCTGTATTTGGTTTTGAATTTCGGAAGATAAAGCTCTACTTCCCTTTCACGCAACGATGCAACATTTCTCTGCCAATATTCTTTATTTTTCAAGGCGGCAACCAGATCTATCTGCTTTTTACCGCTCTTAGGCAACAACACTAACATGCTAAACGCCTGATTACCATATGGAAGTTGTACAACCTGCATGGTTTCGTCTTCAGTATAATTGAAATCAGCGGTTTGTGACATCATATCCACCGTTCGTTTTGTACCGTTTTCGGTCATAAATGCTTTTTTCGATGTATTTTCCGTTTCAAATTTCGAAGTCCAAATACCCTTAAAATAAATGGCGTTAAGCAAATACATCAGAGCCGCAGGGTCGGTCTTATCAAGAACTTCCTCAATTAATCCGTTAGTATTGTCCGAGGCCCATTTATTGATAATGCCCACAGTTTTTAGATCTGAAAAATCTACCGATTGAACCGTAGCGTTGTAATAATCGGTATTGGTTTTAATAAAAGCGGGATTAATTGTAATGAACTTATTGGTAAAAATAGAGTTGGCTATCGATAATTTGGTGGATGGATCAGTTTTAAGCAAGGCTTCTTTCAGTTTTTGGTAGTATTCGTTGATCTCCTTATCGCTCCTTTCACCCATTTTCAACGTTTCTTGCATCGCAGTCTTGGTCTCTCCGGCTGCACCGTTCCACGTCATTGCCAGCGCCATGCTCAAACTGAAAGGCGATACCATAAAGCTTTTGTCTTCGCCTTTGGCTTCTTCATCGAAAACGTTGGCAAAAAATTCGAAAGCGAATTGCTGATCGGTTTTTAGAATTTCTTTATCGGTAGATCGAAGTTCTATTTCAATCGGATCGGGAAGATCTCCCGCCTTGATATCGTTATCCGATTTCTCACAGCCGGAAAGCATTACTGCAAAAGTTAGTATCAAAGAATGGATTTTAATCATTGAGTTCATATATCTAAAATTATGAGGTCATATATACATAGATGAGATATCTGCAAAAACGCTGCACGAAACAACGTTAAAAAAGCACAAAAACCAAATTTTGTTCTTTTTAACCCTACGTTGTTGCTAAACTGAAAGAATAACAAATAAATTGATTATTTTTGTACTTTAAATTCATCACTTTTTTTATTGTACTGATAATGAGAAAATGGCGTATAGAAGATTCGGAAGAATTGTATAACATAAACGGCTGGGGAAACGGATATTTCTCTATTAACGAGAAGGGTAATGTTCAAGTTACACCCAAGAAAAAATCGGGTGGAAGCGTTGATTTGAACGAACTGATGCGCGAGCTTTATCTTCGCGACGTATCGGCTCCAGTTTTGGTTAGGTTTCCACAAATCTTGGATAACCGGATCGAAAAAATTTCAACATGCTTTGAAATAGCAGCCAAAGAATACGGTTACGGATCTCAAAACTACATTGTCTACCCTATTAAGGTAAATCAGATGCGCCAAGTGGTGGAAGAAATCGTCACCTATGGAAAAAGATTCAATATCGGCCTTGAAGCAGGCTCAAAGCCTGAACTCCATGCAGTTCTCGCAATTAACACAAGCGAAAATTCCATTATCATTTGTAACGGTTACAAAGATGAAAGTTATATAGAGCTGGCATTGTTGGCGAAAAAAATGGGTAAAGAAGTTTTTATAGTTATTGAAAAACTGAACGAACTTGAATTGACCATTGAAATTGCCAAGCGGTTAAAAGTAAAGCCCAATATTGGTATTCGCATTAAGCTAGCTAGTTCCGGAAGTGGGAAATGGGAAGAATCAGGAGGCGATGGAAGTAAATTTGGATTGAACTCCAGTGAATTGCTCGAGGCTCTGGAGTTACTCAAAAAACACAAAATGACCGAAAGTTTCCGGTTGATCCATTTTCACATCGGTAGCCAGATCACTAAGATACGGCGTGTAAAAACCGCTTTGCGTGAAGCATCACAGTTTTATGTACAGCTTCACTTATTAGGATTCAAAATTGAATTTGTGGACATCGGCGGCGGACTTGGCGTTGATTATGACGGCACGCGATCGTCATACAGTGAAAACAGCATCAATTATTCTATTCAGGAATACGTGAATGACTCGGTTTTCTCTTTCGTTGATGCGGCCAACAAAAATGAAATTCCCCACCCTAAAATCATAACCGAATCAGGTCGGGCACTTACCGCACATCATTCGATTCTTATTTTCGAAGTACTGGAGACTGCCACCTTACCCGAATGGGAAGAGGAAGCTGAAGTTCAGGAAAATGATCACGAATTGGTGAAAGAGTTATATAAAATATGGGATAACCTGACACAAACGCGCATGCTGGAGGCGTGGCATGACGCACAGCAAATCAGGGAGGAATCTCTGGACTTATTTAGTCTGGGAATGCTTGAGCTGAAAACCCGCGCTCAGGTTGAACAACTCTATTTTTCAATTATCCGGGAAATAAATATTACGATAAATCGTGCAAAGCACGCTCCGGAGGAGTTGCGCCAGCTTTCATCGTTGCTACCTGACAAGTATTTTTGTAATTTCTCGTTGTTTCAATCCTTGCCTGACTCGTGGGCAATAGATCAGGTATTTCCTATCATTCCCATCCATCGATTGGATGAAAAGCCGGAAAGGACAGCCACGCTACAGGATATCACCTGCGATTCTGACGGAAAAATTGCCAGCTATACAGCTCAGGGCGGATTTCATCAATCGTTTTTACCGGTTCATTCATTGAAGAAAAACGAATCGTACTATATAGGCGTTTTTTTGGTGGGTGCTTATCAGGAAATTCTGGGTGATTTACATAACTTGTTTGGCGACACCAATGTTGTACACGTGGTAACAGACGACAACACCGGATACAGAATAGAACAGGTTATTGACGGAGAAACTGTTGCTGAAGTGCTGGAATACGCTCAGTACAATGCTAAAAAGCTGGTTCGCACGGTAGAAACCTGGGTAATGAGCTCGGTAAAGAAAGGCCAAATTTCGGTTGAAGAAGGAAAAGAATTTCTTTCGAATTACCGTTCAGGATTATACGGTTATACGTATTTGGAATAAAAAATCAAATAATTACAACAGAAAAAGGCCGCGATTTGCGGCCTTTTTCTGTTGTGACAAATACTTTATCTTAAATGAAATATAACATCCATTTTTATTTTAACAGGAATAGTCCTATTAACATCTTTAGCAGATTCCGAAATTGAAAAAGTAACTCCAGCATTTTTATTCGATACAATTCTATTAGCGACCTGTTTTAAAAAATCAATATCTTCACTATTAGTGGTAGTTTTATCTGCTGTTAAAGTAGTCAAATTTCTTACTGTTTTGGTACCGTCTAATGTCAATTTAGCATCTTTCAACACATGCCCTCCAGCAGTTATCCCAGTAATTGTAAGTTCACTTGAATTTAGTAATTCAACTTTATATACATTTTTAACATAAGCACCTAATTCAGTAAAATCTGATAGATTCATTGTTGCCGAAGCATTTGTTCCTTGAGTGGCACCAACCAAGAAAGTTATTTCATAGGCCTTATTCGATGTTACTGTGGCAGGCATATTGGGATCATCCTTACTACACGAAGAAATCGTTAAAATAAACGATAACACCATTAATAATGAGAGAAATTTTTTCATAATTGTTTTGTTTTAATGATGAATAATCTTTACAAAAATAGTCAATAAGAAATAAGTGGCAGAAGTTTTTCTTTTAAAAAAACTAAACGTGGATTATTTGTACAATTTGTTTGTGATGATGTATTCATAAACCCGATTGGGTAAAAAAGCTCTGACATCTTTTCCGGCACGTATACTTTCCCTAATAAAGGTAGATGAAATCTCTACGATCGGTGCAGCTACCAGTTGAATGTTTTCTGAAAGCTGGTTAGTTAACTCAACTATTTCTCCTAACCGGGGATAAATCAGTATTTTGAACTCTTTTACCAAACGCTCATAATCCTTCCAGCGAGGAAATCTAACCCAATTGTCGCCACCAATAACAAGTGTAAATTCAAATTCCGGATTTTCGGTTTTTAATTTTGTCATCGTATCAATTGTGTAAGAAGGTTTCGGCATACCGAATTCGATATCAGAAACTCTCAGATTATCAAAATCCTGTAATGCTAACTTCATCATTTTTAACCGGATATTACCATCAAGCAGACTGTTAGCTTCTTTTAACGGGTTATGAGGCGTTACCACAAACCAGACTTCATCAAGATAAGTAAATTCCAGCATATAGTTTGCCAATATCAAATGCCCGATATGAACCGGATCGAATGTACCTGAAAATATTCCGATTTGCTTTTTCTTCATCAATTTATTTTTAACAAATGTACAAAAAAATCGATGTTCATTGCTGACACACCGATTTTATTAATTGTTCTACTTGTGAGCTAGGCTCGCTTAAACAGCGAAATTATCCACAAGAGCAGAATTGCTCCTACTAATGCCGTAATAAGACTGCCAATAAGTCCGTCTCCTGTTCCAATTCCAAGCAGTCCAAAAACCCACCCGCCGATAAGAGCGCCAACGACACCTACAATGATGTTAACAAGCAGTCCGAAACCACCTCCACGCATAATATTACCTGCGAGCCATCCGGCAACCGCTCCAATAATGATAAACCACAACCAACCCATAATAAATAATTTTTTAGTTAATAATTTTGTTTAATAAGACTTTCTTATCAATAAATAAACAGAAAAACGAACGATTTTGTTTTAAGTCTTAAAATTTTAATTATTTTTTAGATTATCAACTCATACGGTTTTTGTAATCTTCGTAACCGAATTGACGGTATAGTTTGAATTTGTTGTCAAGTGTCCAAAGTCCGATGGATGGATGCGAGACACCGTTAAACATAGTGGTTTTCACAGTTGTGTAGTGAATCATATCTTCAAAAACGATTTTATCTCCTACCTCTAATGGTTCATCGAAAGACCATTCACCCATGAAATCACCGCTCAGGCAACTATTACCACCCATTCGATATATTGGTTTTCCCACAACAGGCTCATGATACGCTCCGCGTATTCTTGGTTTATAAGGCATCTCCAGACAATCTGGCATATGACAAGAGAACGAAACATTAAGCATGGCAGTTAATATGCCTTCGTTTTCAACGATATCCGCTACATCAGCCACTAAAACTCCGGTTTGCCACGCGAAAGCACTCCCGGGTTCCATAATGATTTCGAGATTGGGATATTTCTTCTTAAAATCGATAAGCAGTCCGATTAAATGCTCCACATTGTAATCTTCGTGTGTCATCAGGTGCCCTCCTCCTAAGTTAAGCCACTCAATCTCAGGTAGAAAATGGCCAAATTTTCGTTCTACGGCTTCCAGAGTTTTTTCTAAATCGTAGGAGTTGTTTTCGCACAGGTTGTGTAAGTGTAGTCCCGAAACTCCTTCAGGAAGTTTTTCACCCATATTTTTAGCCGTTACACCCAATCTTGATCCGGGCATACTCGGATTATATAAATCAGTTTCTACAACCGAAAACTCCGGGTTAATCCGGATTCCGCATTTTATAGATTTGCCGGATGCAACTATTTGCGGATAAAACCGGTAAAATTGAGATAATGAGTTAAATGTAATGTGACTGCTGTATTGAAGGAACGTCGGAAAATCATAATCGATATACGATGGCGCATATGTATGCGCGGGACTGCCCATTTCTTCAAAAGCCAATTGTGCTTCAGCCACAGAACTCGCCGTGGAATAACCAATATATTCACGCACAACAGGAAACGCTTTCCACATAGCAAACGCTTTAAAAGCGAGAATAATGTTTACGTCAGCTCTATCTTTTACCGATTTTATCAGATGCAGATTTTTGCGAAGCAATTTTTCTTCCATCACATAACAGGGCGATGGAATTTTAGAGAAATCTATCATTTTTTATTATTTTTGCGCAAAGATAAAGAAAACATTTTATTTAAAACCTGCGTTATACATTCATCACACCAAAACTAAATTCATGTATTTTAAATTCGTGTACGACAAAACCCTTGCTCAGGCCAGCTATGTTATCGGATGCCAGGAGAAGGGAATAGCTGCCGTTATTGACCCCAAGAGAGATGTAGATACCTATATCGAAATAGCACAAGAAAACGAACTTCAAATCACTCACATATTAGAAACACATATTCATGCCGATTTTTTGAGCGGATCGCGCGAATTGGCATTACTTACGGGCGCTGATCTTTATCTTTCGGATGAAGGCGACGAATACTGGCAATACCAATTTCCACATATCGGCCTGAAAAATGGTTCACAGATCGAATTGGGAAATGTGTTGATTGAAGCGTTGCACACCCCGGGGCACACACCCGAACATCTGAGTTATCTGATTATTGATAAAGCTATCTGCGATGAGCCTGTGATGCTATTCAGTGGTGATTTTGTTTTCGTTGGCGATATCGGCCGTCCGGATTTACTGGATAAACTTACAGGCGATAAAGCATCATCCGGCATTGGAGCACATCAACAATTTTCATCTCTGCAAAAACTGTCTAAACTAAAAGATTATATCCAGATATGGCCCGGACACGGAGCCGGATCATCGTGCGGAAAGGCCATTGGTGCAGTACCAATGAGCACACTCGGGTACGAGAAAATAAGGAACTGGGCTATGCAATTCAGTGACGACAAAGACGGTTTCGTAGAAGAATTGCTGGCAAATCAGCCGGAACCTCCCCGATACTATGCGATGATGAAGAAACTCAACAAAGAGAAACGAAAATTGCTTACCGAAATCCCCGTTATTGACAATTTATCGGAAAAAGCATACAAGAAAGCAAAGAAATCAGGTTTGCAATTGATAGATACACGTGAATGGAACGATTACGCGAAAGGACATTTGAAGAATTCGTGGAATATCACAAACTATGATTCTTTTTCTACCGGAATGGGTTGGCTAATGAATTATAATAAATCATTTATCGTAATAGCAAGGAAAGGTGAAATAGAAGATGTTACACGAAAACTCATGCGTATCGGGATGGATAACCTGTACGGATTTATTACTCCCAAACAATTGAAAGAATGGGAAAAAGGTAATCTGGTTTCAGCAAAAACCATTGATAAAAACGAATTAAAAATAAGAATGAACGATTCCGATGTTAAATTGATAGATGTTCGCAGTGAAAGAGAACACAATGAAGGCCATATCGGAAATGCCGTAAACTTGTTTTACGGAACTATAGATGAAAATATTGATATTCTTCCCAAAGAAAAACAAATTATTGTTTATTGCAGAACCGGTGGCAGATCTGCTATAGCCTATTCGGTTCTGGAATCCATAGGATTGGAGAATATTACCATATACACGGGTGGATGGGTGAATTGGAACGAATGAATAATATAATGTACTCGTTACGAGAAATAAAAAAATCGGATAATACTGCGCTGGCACAAATGATCCGCAATGTGTTCGAAGAATTTGATGCACCACGGCAGGGAACTGTTTTCTCCGATCCTACTACCGATCATTTATTCGAATTGTTTCGCAAAGCTAAATCAGTTTTGTGGGTTGCGGAAATCGACAGTAAGATAGTGGGATGCAGTGGTGTATTTCCGTCAGAAGGATTAGATAACGATACTGCTGAGCTGGTAAAATATTACATTTCCGCAAATGCCCGCGGGAAAGGCATCGGCAAAAATTTAATGTTCAAATGTATTGAATCGGCACGGTCTTTTGGTTACAAAAAACTGTACATTGAAAGTTTACCTGTTTTTTCCAAAGCAATTGCCATTTATCAACAAAATGGCTTTGTTTTTCTCGATAAACCTCTTGGGAACTCTGCTCATCCGTCATGCGATGTCTGGATGGTGAAAGAGTTGTGAGAATTTTCATTTATTCTAACCCCGCCTCCGCCAGCTGGCGGATCGTCCCCTTTATTGAAAAGTGACTGTTACTAAACACTGTCCATGAAATTTATAGCCTGTGACTCTTCTCTTGTGATCCAAGGGAGAATTCTACGTTATTAAACAGAGAAGTAGGGTTAGAGGCATATATAGTTAAAAAACAAAACCCAGGAAATTTCCCTGAGTTTTGTTAATCTATGCTCAAAGCTCTATGTTCTTCGCATTAATTTCTAAAATAAATATGCTCATCTACAGCGTCAATTACGATGGCTTTGGATTTATCCACCACACCGCCCAAGATATCTTTCGATAGCTGGTTTAGCACTTTGCGCTGCAACACCCGTTTAACGGGACGTGCACCGAATTCGGGATCGTAACCTGCTCTGGCAATGCTATCAATGGCTTCATCAGTATATCGCAATTCAATTCCGTTCTCATGAAGCATTTTTGCGATGATCCCCAACTGAATACGTACAATTTGTGCAATTTCGTCTTCGTCGAGCGGCGAGAACATAATGATATCGTCAATTCGATTCAGAAACTCCGGACGAATGGTTTGTTTCAACATCGCGAGCACCTGATTTTTGGTATTTTCGATAATATCTTCCCGATTACTCGGGGTGATTTTCTCGAAATTCTCACGAATTAATGCCGAACCCATATTCGAAGTCATAATGATAATTGTGTTCTTGAAATTCACCACCCTGCCCTTATTATCTGTCAAACGTCCGTCATCCAACACTTGTAACAGGATGTTAAACACATCGGGATGCGCTTTCTCTATTTCATCGAATAAGACTACTGAGTACGGTTTACGGCGAATGGCTTCGGTGAGTTGTCCGCCCTCGTCATAGCCCACGTATCCGGGAGGTGCGCCGATGAGTCGTGTCGCACTGAATTTCTCTTGATACTCACTCATATCGATGCGCGTCATCATATTTTCGTCGTCGAACAGATAATCTGCCAACGCTTTTGCCAGCTCGGTTTTGCCCACGCCGGTAGTTCCCAAAAAGATGAATGAACCAATCGGACGCTTAGGATCGCTCAGCCCTGCACGATTACGTCGTACGGCATCGGCGACCGCGGAAATAGCTTCATGTTGTCCAACTACACGTTTGTGCAGTTCATCTTCCAAATTAAGAAGTTTTTCACGCTCGCTTTGCAACATTTTGCTCACCGGAATTCCCGTCCAGCGAGCAACAACATCGGCAATGTCTTCCGAGTCCACTTCTTCTTTAATCATTGCTCGGCCGCCTTGTTGCTCATGCAATTGCCTGTTCAACTCTTCAATTTCCGATTCTTTTTCCTTAATTTTCCCGTAACGCAACTCTGCTACTTTTCCGTAATCACCCTCACGTTCAGCACGTTCCGCCTCAAATTTGGCATCTTCGATATCGATTTTGTTCTGTTGAATTTTATTGATCAGCTCTTTTTCGGCTTGCCATTTGGCTTTATATTCCGATTCTTCAGCTTTCAAATTCTCGATTTGCATACTAAGCATCTCTTCCTTTGGTTTATCGTTTTCACGCCGAATAGCTTCACGTTCAATTTCCAATTGTTTCACTTTCCTTTGAATTTCATCTAATTCATACGGCACACTATCCACTTCCATACGAAGTTTGGCAGCCGCTTCATCCATCAGGTCAATGGCTTTGTCGGGTAAAAAACGATCGGTGATATACCGGTGTGAAAGCTGCACGGCTGCGATAATCGCTTCATCTTTGATGCGCACCTTGTGGTGATTTTCGTACTTTTCTTTCAAACCTCGAAGGATGGAGATAGTGTCAGACTCAGTCGGTTCTTCCACCATAACAGTCTGAAAACGACGTTCCAGAGCTTTATCTTTCTCGAAATATTTCTGATATTCATCCAACGTAGTAGCCCCAATAGCACGTAATTCGCCACGCGCCAAAGCAGGTTTCAGGATATTGGCGGCATCCATCGCTCCTTCGCTTTTTCCTGCACCCACGAGTGTGTGAATTTCGTCAATAAAAAGAATAATTTCGCCTTCAGCTTTTACCACTTCGTTTACCACGGATTTCAAGCGTTCTTCGAACTCACCTTTGTATTTGGCACCCGCAATAAGTGCACCCATGTCTAGGGAGAAAATCTGCTTACTTTTCAAGTTTTCGGGCACATCTCCACGAATAATGCGGTGTGCCAGTCCTTCGGCAATAGCAGTTTTCCCAGTCCCGGGCTCACCGATAAGGATTGGGTTATTTTTGGTGCGGCGGCTCAAAATCTGCAAAACACGACGGATCTCTTCGTCACGTCCGATAACGGGATCAAGTTTACCGTTACGTGCTCTTTCCGTTAAATTTATCGCATATTTACTGAGCGACTGATAAGTATCTTCAGCCGACTGACTGGTTACTTTTTCACCCTTGCGAAGTTCGTTAATGGCTGTTTCAAGCATGTTTTGTGAAATTCCGCTATTTTTCATCAACTGCGAAGCAGGATTCTTCTCGCTGATGATCGCCAGGAGTAAATGTTCCAGCGATACAAACTGATCGCCCATTTTACTGGCAAAATCGGTAGCTTTTGTAAAAACGGCATTCGTTTCGCGACTTAACATTGGTTCGCCACCCGACACACGCGGATACGATTCCAATTCCTTATCAACCGCCATTTCAAAGTTTCGTATATTTACTCCCAACTTCTGAAACAGAAAATTGGTTACATTTTCTCCCACCAACATCACGCCTTTGAGCACGTGAGCGGGTTCAATCATTTGCTGATTGCTTGCCTGTGCCAAATCAATGGATTTTTGCACGGCTTCCTGTGCTTTAATTGTAAAATTGTTGAAGTTCATATATTTGTTTTTTAAATTGTCAGACATCAGAGCCAAGAATCAAGACAGACAATAAAAGACTATTAGACGTATTAGCATTCCGTTAAATCTTTATACCAAAAGTCTTGCTTCTTGCATCTTACTTGCGATTCTTAAAGAACAATTTTCTTGCCAAGGAAGGTTTTATGACTATTTGGCAGGGTTCAATTTATTAAATAACAGATAAGAAGGAAGGTTGGTTTTTGTAAAGTTGCAAATCTTATTTTGAAAAACTTATTATTCCGATTATAACCAGGAATCTGAAGACATATTTTTTACTATGTCCAGAGCGACAGCTAAAGAAGACAATATTAAAAAGCGCCTGACCGATTAATGATCAGACACTTTCCCCCAGTCTCCCTCTCTCCCACTCGCCTCGTCTTATTTCTCCATCTGTTCCACCACTTCCACCAACCGTACAAACTCCCTCCGATAGCCATTCGGATCATTATCCAATCCCTTGCGGGCAAGTTCCACCACTTTTTTGTACGTAGCATCGCCCTTATAATCGCTATCGCGAAGCAATTGCCCAAACATAGCCACGGCCATAACAAAATTAAAATCTTGCGATACATTTAAATTCACGTTGTTTGCCAACACCGGAACTTCCAGCTTCTTGCTCACATCCTCGGTTGGCTTTTTGTAACGAAGTTTCACGGTCAGCAATTCGTTGGAATCGGTGAATTTGGGCATCGAAACATCGTTCTTGGTTTGTTGGTATTTCAGTTTATCCACTTTGCCGACAGGCATATCCACACCCGCAGGAACAATTTCATACAAAGCCGTAACCGTATGCCCGGCGCCCAATTCGCCCGCATCTTTAGTATCATCGTTAAAATCTTCATCGTTGAGCAAACGGCTTTCGTAGCCGATTAACCGATACGCGTTTACAAAATTGGGATTAAATTCCACTTGCAGTTTCACATCTTTTGCCACGGCATACATGGTGCTGCCGAACTCGTTTACCAATACCTTGTTGGCTTCCTGCAAATTATCGATATACGCGTGATTTCCGTTCCCTTTCTCTGCCAATGTTTGCAACTTGTTGTCCTTATAATTTCCCATTCCGTAACCGAGAACGGTTAAGAAAACACCCGATTTACGTTTGGTTTCAATCAGCAACTCCAATCCTTCGGTACTCGAAACACCTACATTAAAATCGCCGTCGGTACACAAAATTACTCTATTATTTCCACCCTTCACCAAATTCTTTTCGGCAATTTTATACGCCAGCTGAATCCCTGCACCTCCGGCCGTGGAGCCTCCGGCTCGCAGGTTTTCCAATGCATCCATAATTTTTTGTTTATCCGAGGCACTGGTCGAGGGCAACACTTCACCCGCCGCACCTGCATACGCCACAATGGCCACACGGTCTTTCGGACGAAGATTATTCACTAACAACTTCATCGATGATTTAACCAACGGCAGTTTATCGGCTCCATACATCGAACCCGAAACATCAATTAAAAACACAAAATTGCTTGCCGGCAACGTTTCCGATGGAATTTCTTTCGCTTTCACACCAATGCGCACAATATTGTGTTTCTTATTCCACGGGCAAACCGTTGTTTCCGTCACAATTCGCACAGGATGCCCATCCGTAGGTTGCGGGTAATTATACGAAAAATAATTAATTATTTCTTCCACCCTCACGGCATCTTTTTCGGGTACCTGCCCCTGGTTAATCATCCGGCGGATATTTCCGTACGACGCGGCATCCACATCCAACGAAAACGTGGACAACGGATTCTGAACGGCCGATAGAAAACGGTTTTCTTTAAATGCTTCGTATTCTTCAGTATTTACTTCACGCGGATAAGGCATAACCACCGGCGGCCTGTAATAAGAATGATCGGCAACTGCAACGGCTGATACACTACCCGTCATAATATGCTTTGCCTTGCTTCCATATCCCACTACAACAACTTCTTCCAACAGTTCCACGTCTTGTTTTAAAAAGACATCTAATCGGGAACTTTTCACTTTAATCTCTTGCGTTTTAAAACCCACATAATCGAAAATCAATATTTTGCCTTTCTCGGTTTTAATCCGGTATTTCCCATTCATATCGGTAACCGTGCCTATATTTGTGCCTTTAACCGTTACCGTTACACCAATTAACGGCGATTTGTCTTGCACGTCATACACCGTTCCACTCACTTCCATTTCCTGCGCAAGGGCAGAAAAAATAAATCCTGTCATAAATAGAATCATCCCGATTCTTTGCAATGTTGCTTTCATAATTTCAAGTTTTTATAATGAATATTTTTTGAGGTTCTACTAAAGAGATACAAATTGGAATGAAATTCCATAACCGAACCGATAAATTTCTTACATTTGTGTACCGGGATAAATGTATTGAAACGTCAACTTATTGAGAACCAACAGGGACATAGCAAAATTATCGAACGAAGAATTGGTTGAGCTGTACAAAAACGGAGGTCAGACAATATATTTTCACGAATTGTATCGTCGCTATATTCCAATGCTGTACGGGTTGTGTTTGAAATATTTGGGCAACGAATCCGATGCACAGGATGCCGTTATGGATTTGTTTGAAGATCTAAATCAAAAGATTACAAAATACAGCATAACCAACTTTCATTCTTGGCTTTACACCGTAGCAAAAAATCATTGCTTGTTGAAAATAAGGAAAGAAAAACAGGTCTTTTTCGAAGATATTAACGAGACAATTATGGAAAACGGCGATTTTTTTACTCTATTAGATGAAGAGCAGTCGAACGAAGAAAAATCAGCATTGGAACATTGTATGACGGAATTGGGTGTAGAGCAGCGAACGAGCATCGAATATTTTTATTACGAAAACAAATCGTATGCCGATATCGTTTCGTTGACAGGTTACACGCTCGACAAAGTGAAAAGTTATATTCAGAACGGGAAGAGAAATTTGAAGAATTGCATCAAACGAATATTGGAAATTCAATTGTAATTCAATAGATTATTCAGTGGTAATTCAATCGTATCGTTGAAGCGGTTACATCACAACAAATTACGTGAGCAAAGCGAACAAATTACGCGAAGCAAATAACGCACAACGTGCAAATTACAACGAACAAAGTGAATTTAAAAGATTACATACACGGAAAACGGCACGGAAAGGAAGCCAATCGGTTGGAACGCGAGGCAATGAATGACTCTTTTCTGCAAGATGCCATCGACGGATTCGATTCGGTGCCGGGTGACCATATTGCAGCGATTGAGGGATTGGAAAAGCAACTGGCTCCGCAATCCAAACGCATTGATAAACGTGTATGGATATGGGCTGCGGCTGCCGTGTTTGTATTACTTATCGGTATCCCTTTTTTGCTTCGTCAACCCAATTTGAAAGATATTCAGGTTGCTTCATCTGAAACCGTAAAGCAAGAAGAAACAACCGTTCTTTCACCTGAGAAAGATACTGTTTTGGTGGCCGATCACTCACTGCCTAAGCAAGAAGAAGAGAAAATTGTAACAGCTGCTCCTAAAGAAATTGCAGTTCAGGAGATAGAAGTCTCCAAACCCGTTGTAACAGAAAGAGCAGATGAAGTTACGGAGCAGGAAGCAGCATACCCCAGACAACCGGAAAGAGTTGTAACAACTATTGAACCGGAACAAATATCCGTTGCAAGAGCCGTCCAACCCAGAAAAGAAGCCTTTCAGGGCACAGTGGCAGGTGTAACCACTACTTCCAGCACAAAAACCATTTCGGGAAAAATCGTGGATGAAACCGGTGAACCCATTATGGGAGCAACAATAAATATTAAAGATACACAGCTGGGGGCAGTAACTGATATAGACGGAAAGTTTCACTTAACCGTTCCCAAAGAGGAAAAAAGTAATTTGATCGCATCATACGTGGGAATGAAAAATGTTGAAATACCATTAAAAGACAACGTAGGCGATGTTATGATGAAATCCGATGATATGGCTTTAGAGGAAGTAGTTGTGGTGGCTCATGGAACACAGAAGAGAAAATCGGTTACAGGGTCAGTATCACAAGTAAAAGACACGATTCCTGTTTTCGGTGAAACTGAATTCAAAAAGTATTTCAAAGAAAATTACGATAAAGCTATTTGTGCGAATGAGACTATTTCAGTTAAAGTAGAGTTCTATGTGAACGGACAAGGGCAACCCGGCAGTATCGTAATAAAAGAAATTTCATGTCCTGGCATAGAAATAGAAATTAAACGGCTTTTATTAGGCTCTCCACATTGGTCTGAAACCGACTGGAAAGTTACATTGAATATGACAATAAATGAGTAGCGAAAAGTTTTATACAATCCGCGAAGAACGCGCCAATTACCTATCTCACGCCGCAGGCGTAATATTGGCAATTATCGCAATTGTTTTATTGCTTCGCAAAGCAATTCTTGCTGATAACGGCTGGGCTATTACTGCTTACGCAATTTTCGGTTTTGGAATGTTGGCATGCATGCTCTCCTCAACCATTTATCATTACGTGCAAGAACCGAAAACTAAAGCCCAATTACGCCATTTCGACCATGCCAGTATTTATTTACTCATTGCTGCAAGCTATTCGCCATTCACACTTATTTTGTTGCGCGAAGCTCAGTTTTGGGGATGGTTGTTGTTCGGGCTGGTTTGGATAATTGCACTTATCGGTATTTTTGTGAGTTTTGGAAAAATTAAACGAAACAGTCATTTAAAAACTGCATCGTACGTGCTAATGGGGTTGGTGGTACTTATCGCCTTTAAACCGCTCATAGAAACGGCAAACGAAAAAAACTGCATCGAAGTAATTTACTGGCTGATTGCAGGTGGTCTATTTTATATAGTAGGAGCTATTATTTACGCTACAGCAAAAAGAGAGTTCGTACATGCGGTTTTTCATATTTTTGTTTTACTTGGTTTGGCAAGCCATGTTTTGGCAGCATATTTAATTCCGGTATAAAACTAGACGTTATTTGCAAAAAAAATGTACAACTTTTTGTTTTTTATCAAATAAAACATACATTTGTACTTAAAGAATCACAGATGTTCTCTAAAACGTGTAAATACGGTATAAAAGCAATCGTATATATTGGCATTCAGTCAATAGATAATCAGAGAGTTACGCTGGGAGATATCGCAAAAAAAATTGATTCTCCCGAGGCATTCACAGCTAAAATATTAGGAACTTTATCTAAAAACGGTTTAATTTCTTCTTTTACAGGCCCGAACGGAGGATTTGAAATAAGTAACGACAAGATGAAATCGGTTAGAATGATCGATATCGTTACGGTCATTGATGGCGACGACCTTTTTTGGCAATGCCCTTTAGGATTAACCGGATGCGATGATTCGAATCCATGCCCCGTTCACGATAGATTTATAGAGATAAGAACAAAATTACGAAACATGCTGGAGTCGACATCGGTTTTCGATATGGCATCCAAACTGCAAACAAATATAGATGTTTTGTTAAGATAAAATTTTTTTTCATCTATTTCGGACATTTTCATCCGAAATAAGATAAAAATGTGATTTTAAGTATTATATATTCAATTTAATCCAATTATTAATCATTAAACTTGTTTAATTTATGACACACAAAAAACTTTGGATTGCACTACTTTCAGTGGTAGGCCTTTCGTTTGCTGTTTTGTTGTTTTATGGTACTCAAATTTACCAAAAAGCCCCGCCGGTACCTGAACAGGTAGTAGATGAAGCAGGCAACGTTCTTTTTACAAAGGGTGATATCCACGATGGTCAGAACGTCTGGCAAAGCATAGGCGGCCAGGAAGTAGGCTCTGTATGGGGGCACGGCGCGTACGTAGCGCCTGATTGGACTGCCGATTACCTGCACCGTGAAGCACAGTATCTTCTGAACAAATGGGCCGGAGGTGATTTTAATTCGCAAAGCGAAGAACAAAAAGCTTCATTGGAAAAACGTCTTCAGACATTTTTACGTAAGAATACCTATGACGAAGCTTCAAAAACGCTTACTATTGCTGCAGAAAGAATTGAAGCATTTGAACACGTCAAAGCTCACTACACATCGTTATTTATGAACGATCCGGCATTGGATAAGTTGCGCTCTGATTACGCCATTCCAAAAAACGCCATCAAAGACGAAGCCAGAATGGAAAAAATGGCGCAATTTTTCTTCTGGGCTTCTTGGGCTTGTGTGACTGAAAGGCCGGGAGAAACCATAACCTATACACACAACTGGCCAAATGATGCCCAAATCGGGAACGTTCCAACCGGTGATCTGGTTATCTGGACGGGATTCAGTATCATAATGCTGTTGGTGGGAATTGGAATTCTTGTTTTTGTACAAGCACGCACACAACAGGAAGAAGTGTTGAAACCCGTTGACGACCCATTGATGAACCAGGTAATTACTCCATCGATGCGAGCGACAAAGAAATATTTTTGGGTTGTAAACCTTCTCATTCTGGTGCAAGTTATGCTCGGTATATTAACCGCACACTATGGCGTGGAAGGTGATGCACTTTATGGTATCGATATCGCAAGCTTCCTTCCCTACTCCATCACTCGCACCTGGCACGTACAAATTGCTATCTTCTGGATTGCAACGGCCTGGCTGGCTACCGGATTGTACATTGCTCCATCGTTGAGTGGAAAAGATCCGAAATTCCAAAAACTGGGTGTAAACGTTCTCTTTATAGCATTACTTATTGTTGTTGCCGGTTCACTTATCGGACAATGGTTTGGTGTAATGCAAAAAATGGGATTAGTTGAAAACTTCTGGTTCGGGCATCAGGGTTATGAATATGTTGATCTGGGAAGATTTTGGCAGGTATTGCTCCTTATAGGATTATTCTTGTGGCTGGCATTAATGATTCGCCCCATTATACCTATTGTCAAGAAAGGAACCAGCGAAAAAGGATTGTTGATACTTTTCCTTATTTCCTGTTTTGCCATCGCATTCTTCTACGCAGCCGGTTTGATGTGGGGACGCACCACAAACCTCGCTATCGCAGAATATTGGCGCTGGTGGGTAGTTCACCTGTGGGTTGAAGGCTTCTTCGAAGTATTTGCAACGGTAGTTGCGGCATTCTTATTCGTAAGAATGGGACTATTGAGAATAAAATCGGCTACCAACAACGTGTTGTTCGCAACTATAATCTTCCTTGCGGGTGGTATTTTAGGAACTTTCCATCATTTGTATTTTACGGGAACGCCAACAGCAGTTATGGCATTGGGAGCAACATTCAGCGCACTGGAAGTTATTCCGTTGGTGTTAATCGGATTTGAAGCGTTCCACAATTATCGTATGAGTAAATCAACCCAATGGCTGGAAGATTATAAATGGCCTATTTATTTCTTGCTGTCTGTAGCTTTCTGGAACTTCCTTGGGGCCGGAATTTTTGGATTCATCATCAATCCTCCTATCGCGCTTTATTACATGCAAGGGCTGAACACAACACCTGTACACGGACACGCGGCGCTCTTCGGTGTGTATGGTATGTTAGGAATCGGCTTAATGTTGTTCGCACTTCGCAGTATGTATCGTAAGCAAGTATGGAGTGATAAGCTTCTTAAACTCATAAAGTTTACATTCTGGACGTTGAATATCGGTTTGCTTTTGATGGTACTGATCAGCTTGCTGCCCGTTGGATTAATGCAAACATTTGCAAGCGTAAATCACGGAATGTGGTATGCACGTTCAGCAGAATTTATGCAACAGCCCGTTGTAAATGTATTTAAATGGTTACGTATTGTAGGCGACACCATATTCGGTATTGGAACACTTACGCTATTCTTATTTGTATATCAATTAACTATTAAAAAAAATAAAAACTAAACAATTAATTTAATTCATCAGATTGCGCGCCCGGTTATTTAGCGGGCGTGCAATTATTTTCTAAAAAATAAAAATAATGGTAATAAATTCAGAAAGTATTATTGGAGAAATTGTAGCTCAAAACTACAAAGCAGCATCTATTTTTAAAGCACACAGAATCGATTTCTGTTGCAATGGAAACAGGAGCATCGCAACTGCCAGTAAAGAAAAAAACATAGACGAAAGCTTAATTTTAAAGGAGTTATCAGAGGTATTAGCTAAAAAAGAAGAAGCCGATATTGATTTTCAATCGTGGCCAATTGACTTGCTCGCCGATTATATAAAGAAAAAACACCACAGGTATGTGGTGGCTAAAATTGCTGAAATTACACCCTATCTGAAAAGAGTAGCAAACGTTCACGGGGATAATCATCCTGAGCTATTGGAAATCAGAGAATTATTTGGGCAAACAGCAGAAGAACTAACATCGCATATGCAAAAGGAAGAAAACGTTTTATTTCCATATATCATAGAAATGGTTGACAAAAAAAGCAGAGGTGAGAAATTAATAAAGCCTCCTTTTGGAAGCATCGAAAATCCGATTAATGCTATGCATATAGAGCATGACAATGAAGGTGTCCGCTTCAGAAAGATAAGTGAATTGAGTAATAATTATGAGACGCCGGAAGACGGTTGTAATACATACAGGGTAACATATAGTTTGTTAGAAGAATTTGAGAATGACTTGCACAGGCATATTCATCTCGAAAACAACATTCTGTTCCCCGCTGCAATTGAATTTGAAAAAGAGAACTTGTAAAATATAGTTTTTACATCATCTTTGTCAACGTCTTCTGACATTGACAAAGGGTTCTCTAAAATCT
>ENA-UOOM01000348-UOOM01000348.1-fermentation-metagenome-genome-assembly--contig:-NODE-348-length-55182-cov-43.516516_pt1 | contig 55182 bp, 48 predicted proteins | sample MGYA00245781_ERZ724031 | MGnify/ENA primary metagenome ERZ724031 (study PRJEB28704, sample SAMN03018317) | fermentation metagenome | biome: anthropogenic terrestrial biome; feature: soil; material...
TTACCACAGTTGCAGCCTTTTTCTTGCTTTTCTGACATAAATCGACATCTCCTCTCTTAACTACGTACGTTAATGAGTTACATCTGTAACCACTTTCAGTATAATAAATAATTAAGTAGAATAGAAATAATCTGCTCAGCAAGAATAACGTTGATTACTTAATATCAAATTATGTATGATTATATAATTACCTTCAAATAAGACGATAATAGCTGTATTAATTGAATCTGCTTTTTATTAAAATAACAATTTATAGTAAAAAAACGTTGGAAATCATAAAAAATTTTAAGTTGAGATTCAAGCTGAAAATTATTAAGGCTATTTTATATGATCCTGAGTTTAATATTGATAATGCATTGCAGATTCAGATACAATTATTAGAGAGTAAACGCCAAAATTTAGATAAATTTAAGCACACTATTAAAGAAAGAAATGGAACAGCAAAAATGAGTGATAAAGAAAAATTTAACGAATTAAAAAAAGATTCAATTAAAAATAATGAGAAGAGATATGGTAAAGAAATTCGGCAGAAGTATGGTGAAAGTGTCGTAAATGCCAGTAATAAGCACGTCGAAGAAATGTCTAAAGAACGTTATAACAAACTAAAAGAAACTGAAACTGATTTAGTAAAGAATTTAGAAACTGTTTTGAGAGATCCATCCAGAGAGGAAAAACTTAGTGATCAGATTTTTCGTGATCATCAAACCTGGTTACAAATTGTCATGCCTAACTACTCACCTAAACTTCATTTAAGTATCATTAAACTTTATGAAACTGAGCCTCGTTTCCAAGATTATTATGATCATAAGACTGGTAAAGGCGCCACTAAGATATTGATCAAAGCAGTTAAAGAACATTTAAGCAAATAATGCATAGAAAAATTAATAAAAATAATATTATGAAAGATGATTTTAAGTTCAATTTTATCTCCAACACTAAAATTAAAAATGGCATAGTTATTCCTCCCAGTCTAAGAGGATTCGTCCATGTGAATGGTCTTCTTTAGAAACATGTTGAGCCTTTTTTACATTCCGATAATTAAAAGTATCTTGCACTACACTCTTAATCCGACCATCTGCTAACATTTGTAGCAATTGTTGATATTCAGACAAGCTAACAGTCCCACTTATAAATTGAAATGATTGATCATTTTTAATCGGTTGATAATTTGTTAGAGATAAAGAAACAATTTTTAAATCATCTAGTGAATTAGTTATTTCATCTAATATTTTAATTGAACCAACCGTATCAATTACCTTATTGATTTTAGGTAAATCCTTGAAATCAAGCTTTTTATTATAATCGATAACATAATCGGCGCCTAGATTTTTAAGAAAAGCAAAATTTTGTGCATTTGCTAGAGCAACAACCATGGATCCTTGCAATTTCAATAATTGAATTAAATAAATGCCAACACCACCAGACGCACCCGTGATTAATACGGCATCTTGTTTATTAATGTAACTTTTATTAATAGCAAATTTAGCAGCGTCTGCCCCACCAATAATCGTTGAAGCAGATTTCAAACTAACCTGATTCGGTACTTTAAACAATAAAGGTGGGATTTTCGAATCAATAAGGGATCGATTGGAGCCAGCCATACTTGCACCGATTACTTCCTTTCCTATTAGGTTTTTATCTCGTAGAAAACCAACCTTCTCAACTATCCCACTAAAACTGTAACCAATAGTCATTGGTAATTTAATTGAACGTAAATCCCCTAATCTTCCCTCTTCTGTCATCCAGTCGTAAGGCAAAACTGGCGTATATTTGGTTTGAACAATTGCTGACATAGGAGAAATTCGCGGATCGGCCACTTCTTGAATTACTAAATCATCGATTCCTTGATAAGTCTTTTGAATAATTGCTTTCATAATATTAATACCTCGCTTTATTTGTTAGGCATAATATACAAAGAAATCATCCATAGAAAAAATCAGAATACTGATATTAAAAAAATACCTATCAATTTTTTAAGTATTAAATACTAATTATTTACAAAAATTTGCTTATAACGTCTTAAGGAAAGAATTCCAAAAATAATTATTAAACCAACTATCCAAACAATTGCTAACGTCGTATTCAAATTATTAAAAGAAAAACTGCCATTAAGCAATGCCTTAATAGTTTCAGTTATTGGCGTCATCGGTTGGTAAGTCGCAAATCCTCTGATTTGATCAGCCATCCCAGCTGTAGGGACAAAAGCAGAACTAAGGAATAACATAAAGATCAACAAGTATGAAATTGAATTCGAACTATTATAATTTTTAGCAGTTAACGAAACTGGCAATGATATTAAAGTAATCATTAAAGCAAATAATACAATTACTAAGATAAATAAACCAAAGTTTGCACCTGTAGTGGTTGGTCTATAGCCTAAGAGCATTGTCAATAAAAAGATCACTACTGCAGAAATCAACATAAAAATAACTGAGGCTAAAATATAAGAAGTTAGTATGGCCCAACGTTTTATTGGTAAAGATAATAACCTCGTCATGAAACCCTTATTTTTATCGTTATTTATCCTCAATGCTGCAAAAGCTGATCCCATAGCCATGGCCATTAATATAAAGCCTGGCAGTGAGTAAGCTAAATAACTGCCACTGCTGCCTGTTTTACCATTAATAGCAATATTGCCACCAATAATATAAACAAAAAATAGCAACATAGCGATTGGCATAATAAAAGTAGTAATTATAGTATCTGTATCTGTTAAATTTTGCTTAATCACCCTAGAAGTCAAAACGGATAATTGCTTAATTGTTTTCATTTTGTTGCTCTCCTTTAGTTGCATTCAAGAATACGTCTTCCAATGATTGTTTAACCGGATTAATTTCCAAAATTACAATATTCGCATTTATTAACTGTTTTAGTGCTGTTTGTAAAATAGAATCTTGAATTTCAAAGGTATCACTAACTTTCTTAAATTCTATTTTATTTTCACTGAGTACCTTTTCAGCTAAATCTAAATCTTTTGTAGAAACCGTGATTCTATGAAGATTATTTGTTTGGCTCTTCAGTTGCTCTGGAGTACCTTGCAAAGATATTTTGCCATTTCGAATAAAGGCAATCATGTCAGATAATTTATCCGCTTCATCCAAATATTGAGTAGTTAAAAAGACGGTTTTTCCTTCATTTCTTAATTCTCTAATTAATTTCCAAATCTCAAGTCTATTTTTAGGATCTACTCCTGTTGTTGGTTCATCTAAAAATAGAATATTGGTATTCCCTAAAATTGAAACACCAATATCTAACCGTCTCTTCATCCCACCAGAATAGGTTTGAATTTTTCTATTAATAAAACTACTGAGATTTAAACGCTGGGATACTTCCTTTATTCTCTTATCAACATCTTTAATATCCAAAAGCTGTGCAACTAACTTCATATTTTGATAACCGGTAAATTCGTTATCTAACGTAACAAATTGGCTATTTACACTAATATTTTCACGAATATTATCCGCAGCGCTTTTAATACTTTTCCCTAATACAAAAGCATTGCCACTATCCGGCCTCGATAAAGTCGTTAGGATACTAATTAAGGTTGACTTCCCAGCCCCATTTTCACCAAGCAGAGTAAATATTTCCCCCCGTTTTATATTCAGGTTAATTCCCTTTAATACTTGGTGCTTGCCGTATGATTTCGTAATGTTTTTTGTAACAATTGCATCCATGTTTTACCTCGCGATCCAAAAATAAATTACTTATAATTTTTAACCATGAGTTTTATTGTGACACAGTGTCACTTTTTAGTCAAAAAGATTTTAAAATTCATTCTATTAATTGTTATTTCAAAATATCTTTCATAAAAAATTAATAAACTTCAAATACTCTTTATATCCAAGCGTAAACGTACCATATCTTTTAATAACAAATTATTTTCAATTAAAGGCTTAGAATAATTTTTACTAAAAAAGTCACGATCAATTGAAATCATTCGAAACCCACATTTTTGATATAAATAAAGTGGGCCAAAACTAGTAGTACCAGTTCCAACTTCTAAAGTATGATAACCATTAATTTGGCCAAATTTAATTGCATATTGGACTAAATGGGTACCAATTCCATGTCTTTGAAATTTTTTAGAAACCGATAAATTAACAATCTCAAGAGTTTCTGGACGTGTAGGTAAAAGAACTATGATTCCTGCCAATTTACCAAACGCTACTGCCTCATAAACCCAAGAACGTTTAAGATAATCATCAACTAATTTTTTAGAAGGATCAGCATTTAATAATAACTTATAATGTTGATCGGTTATTTCTTTTATTTTTTTAATTCTAATTTTCATATTTTTCATCAATTGCATCCATTTTTAATACCTAAACTATTTATTACTAATTTTTTAAGTTGATTAACTAAAAAAGCCCATTTTGGTCCTAATTTTAATTTTTTCAGTATTAACCATTTTTTTCTTTCCAACCTTATTAAAATGGTATATATCGTGCCCTCTACTAAATCCTGAAAGCCTAAATTAACTTGTGCAATTTCGTAAGTATCACCAGTTCGATGCTCAAATATCGCCTTATAAAACAGATCGTCAAAAACAGTTGTAAGTTATCCTTTAATCACATTCATGTGATCCTCTCCTCAAAAATATAATTTGAAAAGGCAGGCGACCCTGAAAAGGAAGGTTACTTACAGTAATTTACCGCGTCCGGACTACCAACCGAACTGTGTTTTCACTTTTCAATATCTTAGCATATCAAATTTTAAATATTACGATATATTTCATTTAACTCTTGTTTCATTTTAGATTTGATGCTTTTCGGGCTTAGAATTTTTATATATTTCCCAAATGATAATAAATAGCGGATTAGCCATCCTTCATTAGGTAAATCAGTATCTACTACAACAGTTCCATCATCCCTGCTGTGAATGTCGTGATGATTAAATTCATCATATACACGGTAGCAAATTCTCTCAGAAAACAATAAACGCAAATGAATAGTTTGTTCTTGCAAATTGATTTTCGGTATTTTAGGAACAGACTTAGAAGAAAAAGTTTGCTTTAAAATCTTAATCGAACTCATTCGGTTAATTTTAAAAGTTCTAAATTCATTTCTTGTTAAGCAAAAGCCCTGTAAATACCAAGCCTGAGCCTTAAATATTAACTTAAATGGATCACATCTTCTCTTTTCTAACCTTCCATTTGCTTTTATATAATTAAACTTTATTTGCCTTTGATTTAAAATTGCAGATTTAAGTAAAGTAAAAGTTTGAGCATTATTATTTGTTTGATGCCAATTAGAAAAATCAACTTCAAGCCAATCATCAAATGAATTTTTAAATAAAGATTGGAGTTTTAAAAAGGATTGACTATTAATTTTAGGATTAATTTGTTTTAAAACCTTAAGAGCCAATAAAAGACTATTTTGTTCTTCTTTTGACAACAATACTTTATTAAGAGTGAAATTACTTAATAAATGAATCCCACCATTTCTACCCGCTTCAGTATATATAGGAATCCCCATGGTACTTAATGTATCAATATCTCTATAAATAGTTCTTGTAGACACTTCAAAAACTTTAGCTAATCCAGTTGCAGTAGTAGATTTTTTATTATTTAAAAGATAATAAATAATGCCAAATAAACGACTTTTACTCAAACTATTTTCTCCTTAATTTATTTAATAAAACATGACAGAAGATGTCAGGATTTTTATCATACCATTAAATCATAGTAATCAGGAGGTTTTACAATGAAGTTTACAATTATGGATACTAAAAGAACTAACAATTTTAATGATCCAGATATTAAGCAAAAGATAAAATCACTATGGAAAGAAAATACCAGTTCCATAAATGATGCTAAAAGGCAGGGATTAACTATCGCAAGTGTTTATTATGATTATGAATCCAATTATAAGAGTGACTACTCCATTTCACTGTGTAAAGAGAGTAACTCAAATGCTGATTTTGATACTGCGAAGTACCATTGGAAAGAATATAAAGTTAATCCGAATGATAAAACGAGTATCCCTAAAACTTGGAACAAAATATGGAACGATGAAAAAAAGCATTTAATTAAGCGGGTATATGATTTTGATTTTGAACAATATAAACCAGATGGAAAAATAACAATTTTTGTAGCAATTTACTAAATTAGAAAAAACAATTTGAATATAAATAAAGGGTGAGCAGAAATACACTTCTGTTCACCCTTTATTTTAATTTTCGTAATCTTCTTGAGCATCTAATCAACTAATAATACATAGAAATATCGTCTCAAGTTACCATGGCAACTCATTTTCCTTAAACTTGCCCCAATTCAACTCATGATCACGTTTACCATCATCTTTCTAATGGTTTTCTTACTTACCTAAATTAGCAAGCAATTTCTTAGCAACTGCTCTAGGAGATTCTGGATTTTGACCAGTAATCAACTGACCATCTTGAACGGCAAAACTCTTAAATGGCAATGCTTTTTGAAAGTCTGCACCATGATCTTCAGCTACTTTTTCATTTAAGAACGGTACCCGCTTACGATTACCACTTAAAATTTCTTCTTTAGTAATAAAACCTGTGATCTTTTTACCAGCAATTAAATACTTGCCATTTTCCAATTTAGTGTTTAATAAACCAGCAATACCGTGGCATACAGAGCAAATGTACCCACCCTGCTGATAAATAGCTAAGCTGATTTTCTGTAAAGCAGCATTATTAGGAAAATCCCACATAACACCGTGACCACCAGTATAATAAATAGCCGCATAATCTTCAGAATTAATATCCTCTGGTTTCAAAGTTTCCGCTAATGCGCGCTTTTGGTAATCTTGATCCTGATATAAGTGCAGGGTATCTTCATCTAAATACGTGTTTTTCATACTTCTGGGATCAACTGGAACATAGCCACCTTTAGGGCTGACAAAATCAACTTTATAAGCAGATTCTTTCATTTCACTCACAAATTCAGCTGATTCACCCAACCATAATCCAGTTAAATGATCACTATTAGCAAAATTAGTTGTATTAGTCTCAACTACTAAAATTTTCTTGTTCATTTTTATTGCCTCTTACTTATTATTAATAAAATACGGATTCAAAATTTGCGATATTTCTTTTAACAATTTTTCTTCGTTAATCGAACCATCTTTTAGGACAATATGTTCAATAATTCCGTCAATCCCATAACAAAGAAAATCAACCGTCAACTTATTAGAATCTCTTAATTCGAATAATAACTGCTCTTTTGTAAAATGATTAAACTTTTCTCGAAATTGGTAAGAATCGTTACTTTCAAATAATTTTCTAAAGAAATCACGATTCTTAATAAAGAATTTAATCCAAATTTCAATCTTATTATGGAAATTTTCTTCATTTAAATTCTGACAGGTTAATTTCAACTCATTTAGATAACTATCCATAAACTCATCCATCAAAGCAAACTTATCAGAATAATGTGAATAAAAAGTCTTCCTACCAATATTAGCCCGATCACAAATCATTTTTACAGAAATTTGATCTAAATTTTTATTTTCTAACAGTAGCTCTTTCAAACTACTCTGAATAGCATTTTTTGTTTTTTGAATTCTTCGATCTGGTTTCTTTACCACAGCTTCCACCTTTCTAAAATTTTTTCAAATAATGCTTGTAAAAGTAACTTATGTATAATAATATACACGTGTTACCTAATTTACGCAAGTTTCAATAAAGAAGGCAAATTATGAAAACAATTTTAATTACTGGAGCCAGTTCAGGGATTGGCTATCAAACCGCAGAATTATTAGCCAAAGCTGGCAATCAAGTATTCGGCGCAGCTCGCCACGTTAAAGCAATGGATCCACTTAAAAAATTGGGCGTCATCCCCATAATTATGGACGTTACAAGTGAATCTTCTATAAAAAATGGACTTCAAGCAATCATTCAAAAAGCTGGCAAAATTGACGTTTTAATAAACGGCGCTGGTTACGGCTCCTTTGGCGCTATCGAAAATGTAACCATCGCAGAAGCCAAACGACAATTCGATGTGAATGTATTCGGTTTAGCTGCTTTAACTAAATTAGTCCTTCCATATATGAAGAAACAATATTCTGGTAAAATCATTAATATTTCTTCAATGGCTGGCCGCTTCAGCAGTTCCCTGGCCGGATGGTATTTTGCTTCTAAACATGCGGTTGAGGCACTCAGCGATTCCTTAAGGATGGAAGTAAAACGATTTGGCATTAAGGTTGTTTTAATTGAACCCGGAGCTATCAAAAGCAATTGGTCACACATCGCTATGGACCACCTAGTTAAATCATCTCGCGGAACTGATTATGAGAAAGCAGCAAACAAAATGGCCCGCCAAACTAACAAAATCTACGCTTCTAAGTTTGCTTCCAAACCAAGTCTAGTTGCCAAGAAAATCAAAAAAGTTGTAGATAGCAACCATCCCCGTCCACGTTACCTCTTCGGCTTTTCTGCTAAACCAATTATCTTTTTCAACACAATTTTACCTACCCGTTTAATGGATAAATTAGTTCCAATGTTTATGTAAAAAGGAGATTTTGTAAATGAATATTCCTAAAACAATGCCTGCAGTTCAATTATTTAAATACAAGCATCCCTTTGTCAAAAATACTATTCCTGTGCCTACCATTAATGCCAATGAAGTACTTGTTGCCATTAAGGGAGCGGCATTAAATCCCGTTGATATTGGTATCCAAAGCGGCAAAATGCGAATGATCATGCCTTACAAATTGCCTATTACGGTGGGCAATGATTTTGCCGGTGTGATTGTTCAGATTGGCAAAAACGTCACTAAATTTAAGGTTAGCGATAAAGTTTATGGTCGTCCTAACGACTTCAAAAGCGGTACCCTTGCTCAATACATTGCAATTAATGAAAGAGAAATTGCGTTAATGCCTAAAAATCTGGATTTCGTTCAGGCTGCCTCTATTCCATTAGTTAGTCTGACCTCCTATCAAGCCCTGATTGAATATGGTCACCTTAAACCAGGACAAAGAGTCTTTATTCAAGCGGGCTCTGGTGGTGTCGGTACCATAGCAATTCAAATTGCTAAGGCGTTGGGAGCTTATGTTGCTACAACCGCCAGTGGTAAAAACTCTGCGCTGGTAAAATCACTGGGAGCAGACAAGGTCATCGATTACCATACTGAATACTTTGCTGATGAACTACGAAATTATGATATTGCCTTTGACACCTTAGGTGGGAATTTTTTAAAAGACAGTTTTAAGATTCTAAAACCTGGTGGCCGTGTAATTACCTTGAATGGACTACCAGATTACCGCTTTGGCGTTGATCATGATTTAGGAAGGATTAGGTCTATTCTTTTTGAAATTGCCAGTAGTCACCTTCGCCATTTAGCAAAGAAATATCACGTCTTCTATCGTTTCTTCATCATGCATCCAAGTGGCACCCAATTAGCTACCATTACCAAATTCATTGAGGAAGGCAAAGTAAAACCAATTATTGATAAAGTTTATTCCTATAACCAAGTTTTTACCGCCTACGATCATCTCCAATCAAAACACGCACCAGGCAAGACCGTAGTAAAAATAAACGTATAACTTAGTAACCGGCAAAGAAGGGAAGTGACGAAATTATTTTTTAAATTTTAATTTATGATTTTATTACTTAATAAGTTTTCTAAAGATATTACTATACACAAAAATAGGAGAAACTATCTCCTAAACTAAAAAGATTGCGGTACTGAAATAACTGCAATTTTTTTCTTGTCTACATTTTTTATTTAAATTCTCTATTACCAAAATTTAAATCTTTTATCTGTGTATTTTCAATTTAGAATCAGTATAATAGAAATAATGAGAACCGATCGGAGGTAAATATGAACGCTTTAATTGAATTAAAGAACGTGGGCTACCAAGTCAAAGATAAAACTATCCTTAGCAACATTAATTTGAAAATTAATGCTGGCACAAAGACAACCTTTGTCGGCCCTTCCGGTGCAGGCAAAAGCACGTTAGCCCGCCTGATTGCCCGAATGATTTCCTATACTTCTGGATCAATCACTTATAAGGGTAAAGAAATAACGGATTACGAGCCTACCCTGTATCGACGCAAAGTTTCTTATTGTTTTCAACAACCAACCTTGTTCGGCAATACTGTAAGAGATAACCTAAATTTCCCCTTTGTTGTACGCAAAGAGAAACCAGATCAAGAAAGAATCATTCAGGCTTTAAAATCTGTTAATTTATCAGCTAATTTTTTGGATATGGGTGTCACCGAATTATCTGGTGGTGAACGGCAACGGGTCGCAATGCTCCGAAACATTATTTTCCATCCCGACATTTTAATTATCGATGAAGTTAGTGCCGGTTTAGACGCTGACAATAAAAAAATTATCAACCATTTAATTAATGGTATTAACAAAAAAGGCGTCACTATCTTACAAATCACTCATGATGAAAGCGAGATTAAGAACGCACAAAATATTATTAAGATGAATTCCGGAAAGTTGGTACAATAATGAATAATTTACAAGCAAGCAATTATACTTTACTACTATCATTTGTTTTAGTAGTCGTTGCCCTTTTGATTGGTTATAAAGAAAAATTAGGGATCGACAAAGATATTATCATTAGTGTCGCTCGTGCAATTGTACAATTATTTATTGTTGGTTATATCTTAAAATTTATTATTCGCAGCAACAATTATCTTTTGACCCTTGCCATGATTCTTGTAATTCTATTTAACGCTGCTTGGAATGCGAAAAAACGAGGAGCGGGAATTCCAAATATATTTTGGATTTCTTTTACGGCAATCACCGCAAGTACTGCGTTAACCTTAGGCGTCCTGGTTTTAACTCATTCTGTAAAGTTCATCCCGCAACAAATGATTCCAATCACGGGAATGATTGCCGGTAACACGATGGTCGCAATCGGCTTATGTTACCGCAGCATGAAGAAAAGCTTCCATGATCAGCAGCAACAAGTTTTAGAAAAATTAGCTTTGGGTGCCGATCATAAACTAGCTTCAATGGACATTTTACGCAGCAGCATTAAAACGGGGATGTCACCTTCAATTGATTCCGCTAAAACAGTAGGTATCGTCAACTTGCCAGGGATGATGGCTGGTCTAATATTTGCAGGAGTTGATCCGGTTCAAGCCATCCGTTACCAGATTATGGTAACCTTCATGTTATTATCTGCCACAAGTATTGGCTCAGTTATCGCCTGCTATTGGGCATATCGCCGCTTCTTTAATGATCAAGAACAATTAGAATTACATTAAACAATTTATTTATTTAACGAAGAAAAGACGCCATTTTCTTAAATGACGTCTTTTCTTATACTCTCAATTTAATCAAATATCTTTATAGATTTTTTCACCAAACAATTCATTAAATAAATCTTGTCTATTGCCTGCTTCTATCTTTTTATCTTTCTGCCCCATTTTGTCAGCTAATATTGACATTAAGTAGTAGAAATTAGCTAGCATATAGTGAGAATCATGCTTAGTTATAAAAGCTATTCCTTCATCTAATATCGTGACTGATTTAGTAAATTCACCTAATTTAAAATAAATTAATGCAGCTAAGTAATATAAAATATTTTGATTTTCATCATAATTTACTTGATTTATTTCTTTAAAAGCCAAATCCATATTCTTTAGTGCTAACCCTTTTTGCTTTTTTAGAACTGCTAGATAGCCCAATGCCATATAAGTTAGACTTTGAAAAGTTTTCGATCCAGATTCAGCCAAAGATAACTTTAAATCTTGTTCAGCTGTTTTTAACTCACCAGTTTGTAAACAAGCAACAGCTAAATAGTAATAATAGGCTTGTAACTGTTCCGCACTTTTTAAATTAGAATTATTACTCTCCAAATAGTTCTTTAACTCAAAATATTGGTGCTGATTGCACAAGTACTCAACTTGCTTGTTAAATTGTTTGTTAGAACTAACAGCATAATTATCAGCTAAACTAATTTCATTTAAGTTAATTTCTAAACGTTTGCATAACCGAATCGACAGTTGCGCATTAGGAACATACTTATTATTTTCAATCGCTGACAACATTGATTGGGCACAAATATTGTTAACAAGCTCTTTTTGAGAGAAACCTTTTTCATTACGTTTAAGCTTTATAATTGTACCTAATTTAATAGTCATTTACGTTCTTCCCTATATTCCAATTGATGTGTGAAATACCTTTAAATTTAATATAAAAAGTATCTCCAAATCACTATCAGTTGCAAATAAATTCTTGCTCTTGATTATAACGCAAGATAGAAATAGCATTTAGCTATCGATCAAAGTAGAAAAATCTAAATGATTAGGTTATAATAGTTTCGTTACGGAGAGTTGGCAGAGTGGTAATGCACCGGACTCGAAATCCGGCGAACCAAGTTTTATCCTTGGCGCGCAGGTTCAAATCCTGTACTCTCCTTATTTAAGAGTGATAAGCCTATAAGATCAATACTTATAGGTTTTTTGGTACCTAATTCTTTCACAAGTAAATATAACGTTTATTGTTTAGATCACCATATATTTATCTAAATATTGATTAACTATCTTTTTTATTTTATTAAAAGATGATTTCTTATATTTATAAGGAATTACAATCAAAGGAATATTATTTTTCTTACACCAATTACTTTTAATTTTATCTCTTTGTAATCGGTTTTCTAAAGGATCCTTTTTATCGAGTAAGTGTCAATATTTTTGCGGTAGTCCAAAAACCATTAGTCTGACCTTAATTTCTTAATATTTTATGTGGTTTAACATTCGATCTAATTTAGCTAAATAGCTTCCCCCGGCAACCTCTGCTGTTAGTGCTCCGTGTTGAATGCCAACATGAATTTCATGGCGACGCTTCAAGCTGTCTCTGGCCGCTGCCAGTAGCTTCTTGTGATCTAAGCTGATTAATTTGCCTGCTTCAAAATCACTATTTAGCCATTGTTCTAAGTCACGATTCTTGATACAGGTCAAAATCCGAAGCATGCCTTCTGCTCCAGCTTCAGACCAGTATTTGCCTTGGCCTTTAACACGATAAGTGTACTTACGGTGATTGCTTTCACAGCTGCCAATTGCCTTAGTAACCTTCAAATTACGCATTTTAAACGGTTTAATGTCGTCCCAGCGTCGATTAATATAGCTGCGAAGCCGTGCTAAATGCTCGTGATTTTGTGGTGTATCTAACTCATCAATTAGTTTGCTTTCGGCAGTATCAAGAATTATATTCACTAAATCGCGGTCATATTTGAACTCTAAGGCATAAATCAATTTGCCTTGCAGTTCTGGAGCGAAACAAAGTCGGTCTTTAATCTTTTTGTTCAAATGGAAGACATCCAAAAAGTGCTCATGTTTAGCGCAACGACCGACAATTTCATCAAAGTCCTTTTTCGCGTAACCAGCACCACCATCGGCATTACTGATGATCAAGGTATTAGCTAAATCATAAGTGTTAGCTATATATTCCTTAGCTTCATTCAAAGCGTCTAGACGACTTAATGACACAAATTCTTGGGCATTAGTCCGCTCTCTACGTTTGTAGGTCACATTACGTAATCCTTCACAAACTTGATAGCGATGAAACTCCAATCGTCCTTGAGTGCCTTTAATCATGACGCCATCGCCTTCAAGATAAAGAACTGGCACTTGCTTCTTTGCAGTTTGAGCATCATAACGACTATCAGCTTCTTGTTGTTCTTTGATCTTTTGACCTGCAGTCTTAACTAAATTGCCAATCTGAGCGTGACTAATATTAAAACCCGAAAGACAATTAACAGCTAAGGCAGTATTGCGATAAGTAGCAACGCTGCTTACTTCCAGGATATTTCTTACTGCCAAGACGCTATAATGCTTGTACTTATCAAAGCCCATGAATTTATCTAAAGGATAGCGACTTTCTTGCCCAGCTTTAACGTACCTTCTTCTGACATAAGTCACTTCGCCAAAAGCCATATTGATTGAACGTTGATTCTTCTTTTCAATTTGGTAGCCCTGATTCTTCATTGATCCACTTAGCTCTTGATCTACTCGTTCCAAGGCTAAGGACATCAATTCTCTGATCAAATTGAGAAAGAAAAAGGCTATAGCTTTTTCACGCTTAATAATATTAGTTTCAGACTTTATAATTTTGACGATTTCAGTTACAATTAATTCCATAAAAGACCAGCTTCTAATGTGTTTTTTTGCTTAACATCAGACTACTGGTCTTTTTGTTTTGGAGTCAAGTCCTGAAATGGATTTGACTCCTTTTAATTTATATTTAAACGTTACCGCAAACTATTTTACACTTAGTTTTATCGAATAATTCAATATGTTTATAATGTTGAATCCCTTGAAATTCTATAAGATATAATAATTTATTATTTTTATAAACAGCAAAATCAAAAGGTAAAGAACGTTTATTTCTGCAATTACTAAATTTAACCTGTTCTTTAAAAGAAACACGATGATCAATAAGATATATGCGAATAGCTTTTTCTCCTTTAGATGTTGCACAAAATGGGCAACCAGTTTCATTTCTTGAAAGCATACTTGGTATTGAAATAAAATGTCGTTTACATTTATTATCAAAACATACAGCTTTTTTACTAGCCCTGGTGTAATGCGAACTAACTTTATACCTATTTCCAGTTGTTAATTTTAAAATTTGATTCATTTTTTTAAACGAATAGGCATTAGAATCTCCTCTTCGCTTAGATGCACTATAGGGGCAGCATTCTTCAGACACTATAAAATTATGAGGAGTCATATAAAATAAATTACCACATTCTTTATGTAATATTTTTACTTTCTTTTTAGAAGAAATTACTAAACCAATTAATTTATAATCTTTCGCATATCTATTAAGATATTTTTTAAAACTGATAGTAGTAATTTTAGCTTTCCCGCTACATTGCGGACAACCATGTCCTTTATATACAACATAAGGTTCAGTTGACCATTTATAGTTACACACTTTACATTGCATTTCAGTTTTATTCTTAGCACCATTATATTTACCAATCATAATAATAGTACCTTTACTTTCTTTAAATATCCTATTCGCTACACTTTCTTGATTACCATTAATATGATGGTAACAGTTCTTACCAATATGATAGGTCATTAAAGTTTTAGCAGTTTCATCAAATTTACGACCACATTTTTTACACTTTACTGTAATTTTTGCATATTCATTCCTATATTTACTTAAAATTTTATATTGATCGTGTTGAATATAATTTACTTTTTTTATGAATTTATCATTGGTTAAACGTTTCATAATTATATTTTAATTCAATACATAACAAGTACTTCTTTAAAAACAATTAAATTTGTTAAGTTTTAGACAAGAAAACTATTGCGGCTCACCTTTCCTGATAAAATATCTTATGAAATGTTTATTTTATAGGCAGGGACTTAATTGTGAGAATAGATAATTGGGTTGTGGTGCTAAGCTCTGCAATCATTTTGTTACTACTCATCATTAACATTAAAAATTCTCGCCGCTTTAATCTTTACGATCGTTGGCTACACCACAAATTGATCCGTAATCATGATGGCTTTAGCTGGCAAGTAATCGCCTTTTTAAATGATCCTAAGTTGATGGTAGTTTGGGCTGTACTTCTAGCTGCATTTTTAATTAATGAAGAGAAAAATATTACAGCTTTATGGGTTTTGGCAACCTTAGGGTTTGCCGACGCCACAGGAATTATTTTAAAAAGAACTATCCATAGAAGACGCCCTTTCGAACACTCAGATTTAGAAAGTGGTTATAGCTTCCCAAGTGGACACGTTCTTGGCGCCACAACCATGGCGTTAATCCTTTTGCAACTTTTTGGTAAAAAATTAGGCTTGAGTTTCATCATTATTCTTGGTGTAATTTGGGTTATGGTAATTGTCTCAAGGTTAAGTTTACGTGCACATTACCCATCAGACGTTATTGGTGCAGCGAGTCTAGCAATTCTCTGCTTTAGTATTTCACAACAAATTTTTTTGGCAATCATCTAAAATAACTTTTTAATCATGTAAACCGCTTTCATATGTTTACACCATCACAAAGTTAGGCTAAAATTTGATTTGTAGAGATTGGAGCAAATGCTCCAACGATGTTCGTACATTAATTCGGTACAACATCATAATTTTTTAGGAGGTTTTTTGATGTTAAAATCAGTCATTGAAAATATTCATGCACTTGAAATCTTTGATTCACGTGGCAACCCAACTGTTGAAGCTTTCGTTACCCTTTCAAACGGTATCGTAGGCAAGGCTGAAGTTCCATCTGGTGCTTCAACTGGTGAAAACGAAGCCGTTGAATTACGTGACGGTGGTAAGCGTCTTGGTGGTAAAGGCGTTACCAAAGCTGTTAACAACGTTAACACTAAGATTGCTAAAGCTTTAAAGGGTATGGACCCACACGATCAAGCTAAGATCGACCAAACTATGATCGACTTAGACGGTACCCCTAACAAAGCTAAGCTTGGTGCTAATGCTATCTTAGGTGTATCTATGGCCGTTGCTGTTGCTGCAGCTAAAGACAGTCATGAACCATTATACAGATACCTTGGTGGTACTGACATTGAAATGCCACAAACATTCCACAATGTTATCAATGGTGGTGAACACGCCGACAACGGTATCGATGTTCAAGAGTTTATGATCACCCCAGTTAACAAGACTTCATTCCGTGACGGTTTCGAAAAGATCGTTAACACTTACCACACCTTGAAGAAAGTTCTTGAAGGTATGGGCTTTGAAACTGGTTTAGGTGACGAAGGTGGTTTCGCTCCTAACTTGAAGAGTTCCGAAGAAGCTTTAAAGGCTTTACACGAAGCTATTGTTAAAGCTGGTTACAAGCCAGGCAAAGATATCGCTATTGCCTTTGACTGTGCTGCTTCTTACTTCTACAACAAAGATGACAAGAAGTATCACTTTGAAGGTAAAGTTCTTGATGATCAACAATTATCAGATTACTACGACAAGTTATTCAAGGAATTCCCAGAAATAATTTCTATCGAAGACCCATATGACGAAAACGATATCGATGGTATGGTTAAATTCACTAAGAGCCACAAAGACAAGATTCAAATTGTTTTGGATGACTTCATTTGTACTAACCCAAAGCTTTTAGCTAAGGCTATCAAGGAAGGTGCAGGTAACGCCGCATTAATCAAGTTGAACCAAATCGGTACTGTTAGTGAAACTCTTGAAACAGTTCGTCTTTCACGTAAGAATGGCTATAACACCATGATTTCTCACCGTTCAGGTGAAACTGGTGACACCTTCTTAAGTGACTTCGCTGTTGCTGTAAAGGGTGGCCAATTAAAGGCTGGTGCTCCTGCACGTTCAGAACGTGTTGAAAAGTACAACCGTTTGCTTGAAATTGAAAGTGAACTTGGCAAGGGTGAGCACATCGCTACATTCCCAGACAGCATTGACAAAGACTAATTAAGTTAGTTAATTCAATTTAAAATAAGCTTGCAGTTTTGCAAGCTTATTTTTTGTTTATTTTTTTCTTTAACCTAATAAAAAATTTTCAACTACGGCATAATTATGCTAGTTTAGATAATGTATTAATTATGAAAAGAAGGGAAATTATGTCTGAAAGATTTCATGGCTTAACACAAGCCGAAGCAGATAAACTCCTTAAGAAAAATGGCTTGAATGAGGTTCCAGAACCAAAATTCAATTTCTTTAAAGAATTCTTATCTAAATTATGGAATTTATCCGCATGGATTCTAGAAGCTGCCCTGCTTTTAGAATGTATTCTGGGTAAATGGATCCAGTCACTATTCGTGTTGCTAATGCTTTTATTCGCTGCATGGAATGGTGCTTCCAAGAAAAAACAATCACGGCGAGTTTTAAATAATATCTCGCATAAATTGACCCCTACTGTTTCAGTTGAACGAGACGGCAAATGGACCACAATTGATTCGAAATATTTGGTTGTTGGTGATTTAATCAGTATCCAAGCTGGGGATGTTTTATCAGCCGATATTAAAGTAATCAGCGGACAACTTTCATTCGATGAAAGTTCAATCACCGGTGAAGCTAAAACCGTTAAAAAGAGTATCAATGACAAAGCTTACGCCGGGACTACCGTAATGGAAGGCTCAGGCTTAGCTGTCGTCACCGCCACAGGTGCTGATTCACGATCCGGTAAAACTATTAATTTAATCAACAAATCTGCCGCTCCAGGTCATTTGCAACAACTGTTAACCAAAATTATCTATTACCTCTGTATACTTGATGGCATTTTGACCCTTGTAATCATCATTGCCTCATTCTTCAAGGGTGGCAATCTCAATACATTAGTCAACATGCTGCCATTCCTAGCCATGATGTTCATTGCCTCTATCCCAGTTGCAATGCCTTCAACTTTTGCCCTATCTAACTCCTTTGAAGCAACCAGATTAAGCAAACAAGGCGTTTTAACTTCAGATTTGACCGGTATTCAAGACGCAGCCAACTTAAACTTAATTTTATTAGATAAGACCGGCACTATCACTGAAAATAAGACTGCGGTCGCCCACTGGACAAATTTTAGCAACTTAAATAATGATCAAGTACTAGAATTTGCCAGCGCAGCAACTGATCAGAGAAATAAAAAAATTATTGATACCGCAATTGATGATTATGTAACTGCAAAAGGTTTACCAATTAAAACTGGTGATGATTTTACCCCCTTCACTTCAGCCACAGGTTATTCCATGGCCGATGTTGACGGTCACAACGTAAAGCTCGGTTCTTTCAAGCAACTTTCATTAATTGATGAGGACGCTAACCAGAAAGTACAAGATGTCGACTTTGGAGCCGGACGTTCCGTTGCCCTTTTAATTGATAATAAACTAGCCGGTGTATTTATCTTACAAGACAAGGTTCGTAAAGATTCTAAAGCAGCCTTAGCTGAACTTAAAAAGCGTGGTGTACGCCCAATAATGTTAACAGGTGACAACCAACGAACGGCTGCCTCTGTAGCTAAACAAGTTGACTTAAAAGGCAACGTTATTTCCATTCACGACTTTAATGAAAATACTGACATTACTAAATTAGCTGGAATTGCTGACGTTTTACCAGAAGATAAACTACGGATGGTCAAATTCTTCCAGAAGAAAGGTTACATCGTTGGTATGACTGGTGATGGTGTTAATGACTCTCCTGCTTTGAAACAAGCCGAAGTTGGGATTGCCGTATCAAATGCCGCCGATGTTGCCAAACGATCAGGTAAAATGGTCCTGCTTAATGATGGCTTAACTTCAATTGTCAAAATTTTGGACGCTGGCCACCGGGTTTATCAAAGAATGACAACCTGGTCATTGACTAAATTAGCCAGAACGGCTGAATTGACCATGCTTTTAACCTTCGGATACCTCTTCTTCAACTACATCCCTATGGCATTAAATGCCATGGTTATTTATACTATCATGAACAACATGGTCACCATGATGATTGGAACCGACCGAACCCATATCACTTATAAGCCAGAGAATTGGAACATGGCAAAACTTGCCAAAATTGCCTTTTCACTAGCCGCTGGTTGGACCGTTATTGGAATTGGATTTATCTACTACCTCAACACACATGATTGGGGGCACGGAACAATTTCAACTATGGTCTACGTTTACTTAGTATTAAGTGCTATGCTGATCGTTCTCATTACCAGAACCAAGAAATACTTCTGGCAAGATCACCCGGCTAAATTAGTCGGCATGGTTCAAATTGCTGATGTCCTTTTAACCTTCATATTGGCATTGTTTGGCTTAGCCATGACCCAAATTTCCTGGGCTAACCTACTAATTACAGTAATTATTGCCTTAGCTGCTGCTATCATAATTGATTTATTCTACCAACCAATTATGAAGAACAGATAAATAAAGATAATAGTAAAAGAAACCGAATTAAATTCGGCTTCTTTTTTTCTGGATAAATCTGCTAGAATAGCTATTAGTAACTATCAAAGGAGAAAAATAATGGTTTGGGATTGGAACATCATCCGCAAAATAATTGAAATCTTATGGTTAATTGATATTCTTCTGGCCGGTTGGACAGTTTTTCGTAGCCACCGCGACATTGCTTCCACGTGGGCATGGCTTTTAGTCCTAATTGGTATCCCATATATTGGATTTCTTATTTACCTGTTTTTAGGCAGACAAATTTCGCACGATGATATTTTTGCCATTCAAAATGAACAAAAGAAAATTCAGGATCAATATCTAACTAAGCAGCAAGAAATGCTAAAGCAATATGACATGTTGCCAGAAAAAGAAAAATCTGAACGTGCGCGGATGTTAACGACTTTAAATTTAAACACTGATAGTGCCTTCATTACCTTTGATAATAATGTAAAAATTTTTATAGATGGAACGAAATTATTTAAAGATATAATTGCAAAAATCAATAACGCTAAGGAATCTATTAATGTTGAATTCTACACTTTCTATTCCGATGATTTAGGTAATCATGTTTTAAAAGCTTTAGAAGACGCAGCACGACGTGGAGTTAAAGTTAGGGTAATCTATGACGCAAGCGGCTCTTTAGGTACTAAGCCCTCTTATTTCGATAATCTACGCAAATTAGGCGGTGAGGTACAAACTTTTATTTCAACTTCAAGCAAATATTGGTTCAGAACTCCTCGGTTAAATTATCATTTGCACCGTAAACTAGTTATTATTGATCATAAAATTGGTTACATCGGTGGTTTTAACATTGGTGACCAATACGTTGACAAATCAAAAAAGTTTGGTCACTGGCGCGATACCCACCTTCAAGTAGTTGGCCAAGCAGCGATAATGATGGAAATTCGCTTTGCAATGGATTGGAATACCTCTTGCCGTAAATCTCGTTTACCTAAGTATAATTTAAAGAATTTAGATAAACTTAAACTCAAGCGCCCAACTTCAGAAGATCAAGTAGCTATGCAGATTGTTGCATCAGGACCAGATAGTCAAAATTTTGCAATTCGGCGTGGTTATGAAGGAATCATAGCAGGTGCACGAAAATACGTTTATATTCAATCACCATATTTAATTCCTGAACCTTCTATCTTGGAAGCTTTAATTGTTTCCGCTAAAAGTAGTGTCGATGTCCGTATAATGATTCCATGTATGGCGGATCACCCATTTGTATACCGAGCAACCGAATATTATGCAAAATATTTAACTGCTAACGGAATTAAGGTTTACAAGTATAACAATGGCTTCATTCACGCAAAGACTATGGTAAGCGGCTCAAATATTTGTTCAGTCGGTTCAGCTAATCAAGACTACAGAAGTTATATGTTAAATTTTGAGGTTAACTCATTTAACTACAGTCCTAAACTAGCAGAAAAATTAAAGAAAATCTTTGAAGATGATTTAGAGCAATCAACTTTATTAACCAATGAGTACTTTGATGAACAATCTCATTGGCGGAAATTTAAACAGTACTTCTCAAGGCTGTTATCACCAATACTTTAATAAAAGCAAAAAAAGCTTCCGTTTATATTAACGGAAGCCCTTTTCTCTATCTTTGATTAATGTAAAAGCATTTCATAAACGTAAGAAGTTTCGTTTAAACAATATACACCATGAAGTGAACCAACACGTTTGAAACCCATCTTATCGATCAAGTGTTGCATCGCTTTATTATCTTCATGTGTATCTATTCTGATCGAATCTATATCTTTACGGTTATCACAAATATAATTAATCACCTCAGTTAAAAGTTTGGTTGCATAACCATTACCAGCATGTTTGGAATGAATGGCTACTCGGTGAATTACAACGTATCTATTAGTATCTTTTAACCATTTGCCCTTCATCTTATCGTAAGAGTGATCAGGTGCATCAACAATTGAAATAGCTCCTACAGTCTGCCGATCTTGCGAAATAGCTAGATAAGCCCACCCTTTTTCAATATCTTCGTTAACTTGATCTGGAGACGGATAATCACCCTGCCATTGATCAACTCCGTGTTCGGCTAATTGGTCAGCACCATCTTTTAATATATTCATAATTTGATCAAAATCAGCTTTTGTAGCTTGTCTAAGTTTCAAACTTTTCACTCTCCTTTTAAAATAGCGTTTTTAATTATATAGAAAATTAGATTGCTTGTAAAAGATTAGTAATTAAACTTTATATTTATTTAGACAAACAAAAAAGCTTTGGTTCACATCGCAAACCAAAGCTTTAATATAATTTTATAAATTTAAGCACCATGGAATTCAACAAGTGAGAAAATATCTAAATCAGATAATTTCTTATACCCATTCAAATCAGGTAATACAACATAAAATGCTGCACCAACTACCTCACCACCAAGAGTTTCTACTAATTGCTTAGTAGCTCTTAAAGTGCCAGAGGTAGCCAATAAATCATCACAGACAACAACTCTTTGACCAGGCTTAATTGCATCCTTATGCATTTCCAAACTGTTAGAGCCGTATTCCAAGTCATATGAAGCACGTACTACAGGCCGTGGTAATTTATGTGGCTTTCTAGCAGGAACAAAGCCCAAGCCTAATTCAGTTGCAACTGGACAGCCAACAATAAAGCCACGTGCCTCAGGACCAACGATAACCTCAGCTTTCTTACTTTTAGCATATTCAGCTAATTTATGTGTAGCAAGTCGATAAAGTTTACCATCTTGTACAATCGGTGTAACGTCTCGATAAACTATCCCTTTATTAGGGAAATTCGGAACACTTGCAATATGTTCTTTAAAAATGTTTGCCATAAGAAGAAAAAGCCTCCAAAAAATTTTAGTGCTTGTTTACAAACACGCTTGACTTTTATATTCTAACAAACTTTTAACTCAAAAGCATTAAAAGCCAAAATTTTTATTAATTATTTGATGAAATTATTAACATATGCCAATAATTGTTGGCTTGGCATATTACGCAATTCCCGAACAAACTTTATTTGTGACTGTGTTGCCAACAAATATTTAGAAGCCGTGAGTGGCTTCTTTTCAGGATCTTTCTTTCCAACCAATTTATCGTTATCAAGTTGCACAAATCCTAATTCGAAGAAAACTCTTAAAATAAACAAAATACTATCATAATTTAAGCCCAGATATGGAGCCACTGTGCGATAATCCTCGGGTTTTAAAGTAGGATGCGCATAAATATACTTCAAAACTTTGCCAAAGTAAGATTTATCCGGAATCTTTTCAACTGGTAATTGATCAAGCAAAAAGCGTAAATATAATTGCTGATAATTGTTTTCTAGCGCATTATCTAGATCAATCTGATTGTGCGGCACATCAAGCAAAACCGCCGTTTCACCATTTGCATTATAATCTTTTGCTAAGCTAATCTTATCTTCATCGATACCTAAACCATTTTTAACAGTTGCAATATTCTTCGGATCAAACAATAAATACCTGTCAGCAAAACCCATTACGTAACTCTCTGAACGCATATCAATTACTTGGGTTGGTACAGCCAACTTAGGTGCAGCAAAAGATACGCCTTCCATGATCCCTTGTAAGGAAACCTTGTTGCGGTAAGTATTTAAAGATAATTGAACAAAGATTTTCGAAACAAAGGGTAACAAGTTATTGTTTAAGAATGCTTTATTAAAACCAACAACATCAAGCTTGCCGTCACCTTTAACCGCATTAAACTTAACGTGTGTTTTATCTTTACCAATCTTACGAAAATCTGTAATCTGCGGATCAGAAATACTGAAAATGGGCTGAGCATTATCGGTACCAAAAGGACCTGCTTGGTTCACTTCTGCTATTGTACTAGGAGCTAATCCCTTCATCGGTAGTTCCATATCATAATACTTAGTTTCTAGACCGCCCTTAACGTGAAAACTCTTTTCAAAGGCATCCCTTAAAGCATTGATCTTATCTTCAGTCATCGACAAACCACAAGCAAAATCATGACCACCAAACTTAGTCAACAATTTTTCTTTAAGCGGATTTAATGCATCAAATAGGTTAAAGCCAGGAATTGAACGGCCAGAACCCTTTATTTCACCAACAGAATTTTTAGTCAAAATAACCGTTGGCTTGTGCAACTTTTCAACTATTTTATTTGCTACTAGACCTAACACACCTTCATGAAAAGATGGATCATAAAGTACCAATGTATTTTTACGTTGCCAACTATTTTTCTTAACTTGCTTCAAACAAGCATTATAGACTTTAGTAGTTAATTTCTTACGCTTCTCATTTAATTTTTCAACCTGATCAGCTAATTTTTGCGCCTCAACGTCATCATCACTAAGCAGCAACTCAACCGCTAAATTAGCGTCTGCTAAACGGCCAACGGCATTTAACCGTGGAGCAATATTAAAACCAATATCAGTTTCATTAATGCTGCCCATAGTCAAGCTGGCATTTTTAATTAAAGCACGCAAACCTGGACGGTCAGTCTGATTAAGTACCTCTAGACCCCGCTTAACAATTATGTGACCTTCACCAGATACTTTTACCATATCGCCAATGGTACCAATCATTGCCAAATCTAGGAGTTCCGGCATAGGATCCTGCATTAAACTACGACAAATGGTGTAAGCAATCCCTGCACCACAGTAATCATCAAAGGGGTACTTTTGACCAGGATAATTACAGTGAACAATCGCATAAGCGTCAGGCAATTTATCTTGAATAGTGTGGTGATCGGTAACAATCGTGTCGACACCCTTATCTTTGGCATAAGCTACCTCATCGATCCCGGTAACCCCATTGTCAACCGTAATAATTAATTTGGTACCATCGGCAACAATTTGCTTATAACGTTCTAGATTAGGTCCATAACCATCTTTAAAACGGCTCGGTATGAAGTAATGGACATCGGCCCCAAGAATACTCAGGGTCTCCGTCATGATCGTTGTAGAAGTTATTCCATCCGCATCGTAATCACCATAGACAGTGATCTTTTCACCCTTATCAATTGCCTGATTAATCCGCTTAACCGCTTTATCCATATCATGCATAAGTGATGGATCTGCCAAATCATCTTCAGTTGCATTAAACCAAAAATTTAACTTTTCATCCGTATTAATCCCGCGCAAAGAAAACAACTTAGCCGCAATTGGGCTAAGTTGATACTTATCAATTAATTTAGGATCTAACTCTTCCGCAGTTCTTTGTTTCCACTTCATAATTTAAGTTTGGAACCCTTCATAATATCTATTCTGCCAATCTTATTTTTTCTTAATATCGTCATCATTCATCTTAAGTACGGCCATGAACGCATCTTGTGGTATTTCCACCTTACCAACAGCCTTCATCCGTTTCTTTCCCCGCTTCTGTTTCTCAAGCAACTTAGCACGTCTATCCGGATCACCTGTGTGGATCTTCCAGGTAACATCCTTTCTGTAAGGCTTAACAGTAGCACGAGAAATAATCTTTGAGCCAATTGCTCCCTGAATATCAACCTCAAAGTTTTGCCGCGGAATTAGTTTCTTCAGCGTTGAGGTCATTTGCCGGGCTCTTGGCTGGGCCTCATCTCTGTGGGCAATAAAGCTCAAGGCATCGACCGGTTTCTTATTTAATAAGATATCAATCTTAACCAGATCGGTAGTCTTATAACCGGTAATCTCATAATCAAGTGAAGCATAACCTTTAGTGGAAGACTTCAAATCATCAAAGAAATCATAAATTATTTCAGCTAACGGCATATTGTAAATAACGTTTACCCGATATTTATCCAAGTAATCCATCGTTACAAATTCACCCCGCTTATGCTGGCACAATTCCATTACTGGACCAACATAATCGTTTGGAACCATGATCTCGGCTTTAACGTAAGGTTCTTGCACTTCTTTATATTCACCTGCGTCAGGCAAATCAGATGGGTTATCAATTACTTTGGTTGAACCATCGTTCATAATTGCGTGATAGTCAACTGATGGAGCAGTCATAATTAAATCAAGACCAAATTCTTGCTCTAAACGTTCCTGAACAACGTCCATATGCAAAAGACCTAAGAAGCCACACCGAAAACCGAATCCTAAAGCAGTGGAAGTTTCTGGTTCAAATTCCAGTGCTGCATCGTTTAATTGCAATTTTTGCAAAGCATCCTTTAATTCATCGTACTTAGAATTATCAACCGGATACATCCCAGAAAAGACCATTGGTGGAATTTGCCGATAACCTGGTAATGGTTCAGCCGTTGGTTTGTTTGCGTCCGTAATCGTATCACCTACACGGGTTTCACGAACGGATTTAATGTTAGCCGTAAGGTAACCTACATCCCCAGCAACCAAAATATCTTTCTTAATAGGGTGCGGGCTAGATACACCGACTTCGGTAACCTCGTAATTTTTACCAGTATTCATAATCTGAATCTGATCACCTGGTTTAACGGTACCATCCTCGATTCGGACAGATAGCACTACCCCACGGTAATCATCATACTTAGAATCAAAAATCAAAGCCTTAAGCGGAGCCTGCAAGTCACCTGTTGGTGCGGGAATATCAGTTACAATTCTCTCGAGCAATTCTGGAATACCTTGTCCGGTCTTACCAGATACCTCGACCGCTCCTGAAGCATCCAAACCAAGCATTTCTTCAATTTCATTTTTAGTTCCTTCAGGATCAGCTGAAGGAAGGTCAATCTTATTAATAACCGGTAGGATCTTTAAATCATCATCAATCGCTAAATAAGTGTTAGCCAAAGTTTGTGCTTGTACACCCTGAGAAGCATCAACTACAAGTAAGGCACCCTCACAGGCAGCCAGCGACCGCGAAACTTCATAAGAAAAATCCACGTGCCCCGGTGTATCAATTAGGTGAAAAATATAATCTTCTCCATTTTTAGCATGGTATTTAACCTCAACTGAGTTCATCTTGATTGTGATACCGCGTTGCCGTTCAAGCGGCATATCATCAAGCATCTGATTTTTCAACTGCCGTTCAGACACAGTATCGGTCAATTCCAAAATACGGTCGGCAATAGTTGATTTACCATGATCGATGTGTGCAACAATTGAAAAGTTGCGAATATGTTTTTGATAGTCTTTTAATTTTTTAATATCCATAAATTATTTGCACCCTTTATTTCTATCTTATTATTATAGCAAAGGACTGAGAACAGGTGAAATCAAACAAATAAAAAAGATCCTAGTGTTATTGATAACATCAGGATCAAATTCTAATCTATTACTTCAATTTATCTTTCAATCGTTCAAAGAAGCCTTTCTCTTGCGGGGTAATTGAACCACCACCAGCTTTAACAAAGTCAACCAAAGCCTGCTTCTGCTTATCATTAATTGATTCTGGAATCTGGACTTTAACCGTTGTTATCTGGTTGCCGTTTCCGTTACCTCTAAGATAAGGCACACCTTTGCCCCTCAAAGTAAACTGCTTATCGGGTTGCGTACCTGCAGGTATCTTCAACTTGCTGTCGCCATGGACAGTTTTAATGTTTATTTCGTCACCCAAGGTTGCTTGAGCAAAGGAAATTGGCACAGTCGTATAAATAGTATTGCCCCGTCTCTCAAAGTCTTTGGAAGGCTTAATCCGGTAACTAATGTATAAGTCACCGTAAGGGCCACCATTTTTACCTGCTTCACCTTGTCCTTCATAGCGGAGTTGTTGGCCATTGTCGATACCAGCTGGGATATCAACTTCAATGGTATTCTTCTTGTTTACAGTGCCTTTACCATGACAAGTTTTACATGGGTGTTCAATAATAACACCACGACCATGACACTTATCACAGGTAGTCTGCCGTCTAATAACACCCAGCATCGACTTCTGAGTTATGGTCATATAACCCGTACCATGACACTTATCACAGGTAACCGGATGCGTACCTTTTTCGGCACCATTACCGCCACAAGTTGGACAAGTCTCATCACGTGTATAACTTACTTGGGTCTTTTTACCATTAATGGCATCCATAAAATCAATATTCAGGGTGTAATCAAGGTCTTGACCACGCTGTGGAGCAGTTGGATTGGCTTGTTGCCTTTGGCCGCCACCATTAAAGAAGTCGTTAAAAATATCACCAAAGTCACCGAAACCGCCAAAGTCGCCGTATCCGGCACCTTGACCGGCACCAGCATTGCCAAAACCTCCTTGGCCGTTTACACCAGCCTGACCAAATTGATCATACTGAGCACGTTTCTTCTTGTCATGCAAAACTTCATAAGCTTCGTTAACCTGTTTATACTTTTCCTCTGCTCCTGGTGCATGGTTTAGGTCAGGGTGATACTTCTTAGCCAACTTACGGTAGGCAGAATTGATTTCTTTTTCACTGGCATTGCGATCAACACCCAAAACTTTGTAATAATCTTCTTGTGCCATCTATCAAAAGCTCCTTACTTTCCAAAAGAAAAGAACTACTCAACGGGCAGTTCTTTTCTAATTTATTCAATTATAAACCCATTATTTATTTGGGTCTACTTTATGGAAATTGCCATTTTCAGCGTTACCATCATTTGGGTTACCACCTTGTGGTCCTTTAGGACCTTGAGGGCCCTTAGGGCCAGCTTGTGGACCTGCCTGACCAGCTGCACCTTGATTGCCACCGTTAGCTTGGTATAACTTAACAGCTAAATCTTGAGCAACTTTGGATAAAGCATCTTTCTTCTTCTTCATTTCATCCAAATCATTGTCTTTTTGAGCTTTCTTCAAGTCAGCCAATGCATCCTTGACCTTCTTAGTATCGGCATCAGGAACTTTGCCCTTAGTCTCTTTCAAGGTCTTTTCAGTAGTGAAGATTAATTGATCAACGTCGTTGCGTAAATCAACTTCCTTCTTCTTTTTCTTATCTTCATCAGCGTGCTCTTCAGCTTCTTTTTGCATCTTCTTGATTTCTGCATCAGACAAGCCGGATGAACTTTTAATGGTAATCTTTTGTTGCTTACCAGTACCCATATCTTTAGCAGATACATTTACAATACCGTTCTTATCGATATCAAATGTAACCTTAATTTGTGGGACACCACGTGGAGCTGCTGGAATATCGGTCAATTGGAAGTTACCAAGTGTCTTGTCATCTGCAGCCATTGGACGCTCACCTTGAAGTACGTGAACATCTACAGCCGGTTGATTATCAGCGGCAGTAGAGAATATCTGACTCTTAGAGGTTGGAATCGTAGTGTTCTTATCAATTAACTTGGTAAAGACACCACCCATGGTTTCAATTCCGAGTGACAGTGGGGTAACATCAAGCAAAACGATGTCTTTAACGTCACCTGAAATAACTCCACCTTGAATAGCGGCACCATCGGCAACGGCTTCATCTGGGTTGATTGAGTGATCTGGTTCTTTACCTGCCCATTCCTTAACAGCCTTTTGAACTGCTGGAATACGAGTAGAACCACCATTTAAAATAACTTTGTCAATATCGCCAACTGAAAGATCAGCATCCTTCAAAGCATTATTAAATGGAACTTTGGTCTTATCAACCAAGTCAGAAGTTAATTCATCAAACTTAGCACGAGTTAAATCAGCTTCCAAGTGTAATGGGCCAGATTCACCAGCAGAAATAAATGGAAGTGAAATGTGGGTTGATGATACACCTGATAAGTCTTTCTTAGCTTTTTCAGCAGCATCCTTTAAACGTTGTAATGCCATCTTATCTTTGGATAAGTCAACACCATTTTCATCTTTAAAGTTCTTAATTAACCAGTCCATGATGCACTTATCGAAGTCATCACCACCAAGGTGGGTATCACCGTTAGTTGACAATACTTGGAAGACGCCATCACCTAATTGCAAAATGGAAACATCAAATGTACCACCACCGAGGTCATAAACAAGGACTTTTTCATCATCATTGTCTTTGTCCAAACCGTAAGCAAGTGCAGAAGCAGTTGGCTCGTTGATGATTCTCTTAACATTTAAACCGGCAATCTTACCAGCATCTTTAGTTGCTTGCCGCTGTGCATCATTGAAGTAAGCAGGAACAGTGATAACTGCATCAGTAACTTTTTCACCCAAATAATCTTCAGAGAATTTCTTAATGTACTGTAAGATCATTGCTGAAATTTCTTGTGGTGTATAGCTCTTATCACCAATCTTAACTTTATAATCCTTCTCACCCATGTGACGCTTAATTGAACTTACAGTGTTAGGGTTAGTAATTGCTTGCCGTTTAGCAACTTCACCTACTTGAATTTCACCATCTTTAAAAGCAACAACAGATGGGGTAGTCCGATTACCTTCTGGGTTAGTAATAATTTTAGGTTCTTTACCTTCAAGAACGGCAACTGCAGAGTTAGTAGTTCCTAGGTCAATTCCAATAACTTTAGCCATTTATAAACTTCCTTTCATTACTGTGCAACAACAACCATTGCTGGTCTTAATGTACGGTCCTTATATTGATATCCTTTTTGTAAAACTTTAACAACATGATCTTTTTGATCGTCACTCTTTGCAGGAACGGTTTGTACTGCCTGGTGCAAAGTTGGATCAAATTTAACGCCTTCGGCTTTGATCTCAACAATTCCATGATCTTTCATGGCTTTCACAAGTGAATCAAGAGTCATTTGGACACCCTTCTTCAATTGCTTTGAATCCTTATCATCAACTTCAGCATTTAGAGCACGCTCCAAATTATCCATTGCTGGTAAAACATCCTTGGCCAAATCTTGTGATTGATATTTAATCAGTTGGGATCTTTCTTTAGCGTAACGATTTTGCATATTTTGATTTTCTGCTTCGCTACGTAAGAATTTATCTTCCAGCTTTTTATTTTTATCTTTCAAGTCAGTAATTTCTTTATCTAATTTTTTATTACTGTCTTTCTTTGTCTCTTCTTTTTTCTTAGTACTAGGCTTAGCCTTTGCTTTCTTAGTTTTAGAAGAAACATCCTTTTTATCTATATCTTTTTCGCTTGGGAACTCTTCTTTACTCACGGCTAACCTCCTTTATTGAAATCTACCGTAATAATCGAGCAATTTCTTGGCCAACTCATTTCTAAAATATTCTAGCAAACCAATCACTTGTGAATACGGCATATTCGTTGGTCCCAGCAAGGCAATCACGCCTTTACCATGTGAACCAACATTATACTCAGCTGTTAACAAACTGTAGTTTTTCAACAATTCATTAGGTAGCTCCGATCCTAAACTAACTCGTACCGGATACCTGCCCTTTTTAGATTTACTACAGTTATCCATCAAACTAGAAATCAGATCATCATGATCAACCAATTCATAAAGAGAACGCAGATCTTTCACATCCTTCTTAGACGTATTATTTAGTAAATTGATCTGCCCATCCACATACATCTGTTCACTAGCTGCATCCTTAATGACATCCTCGACCAAACTAACAAGTTCACTCGCATGTTTGCCACCGTTCTCAACACCCAGCTTTTTCTTCAGTAGTGATGGGGTAATCTCCTTTAAAGTCTTACCAACTAGTTCATCATCAATCATTCTGACTGCTTTTTCAACTTCATCACCATGAACATTATATGGCAAAGCATAAACCTGATTCTGAACGTTACCATCACTAGTTACTAAAATTGCCATTACTTGTCGGTTAGACAAGGGAACAATTCTAAAACCGGTAACTGTCACGTCGTGACTCTCGGGTCCCTCTGCAAAAGCCGTATAATTCGTCAAATCCGACAAAATCTTGGCAGCTTCCTGGACTATTTCATTAACTTGATGAAACGGTCGATCTAATTCACTAACTATCTGATTATAAACAGATTCAGGTAATTGCAGCGGTTCAACCAAGTTATCAAGATAATAACGATAGCCATCACTCGATGGGATCCGGCCGCTAGAAGAATGGGTCTTTTCAATCAAACCTTTATCTTCTAATACCGCCATTTCATTGCGGATAGTTGCACTCGAAACTTTCATCAGTAATTGATTCATTACCGTCTTTGAGCCAACCGGGTCATGTGTCTTAGTAAAATCCTTAATGATTGTTTTTAAAATAAGTTCTTGACGCTCGGTCAACATAAATATCGCCCTCACTTTTAGCACTCTTATCTCTCAGGTGCTAACAGATTATATAATACTACCTTTTAGCAGAATGTCAAGGCGAGTGCTAAACTTATTTCATTTTTTTGTATCTATTAAGAAAAAATTCACCTGGAAATTATCCAATAGGTGGATTCTAATTATTTTTAGCAAAATATGCCTTAATTTGTTTTTGGTCGCGTTTTAACTGGTCTTTCAAAGCCTGCAGCCCGGAGAATTTAATTTCCCCACGAGTATACTTATACCATTTAATGATCATTTTTTGCCCGTATGCTTCTTTATTAAAGCCAAATAAGTTCGATTCAATGTAAATTCTTCTGCTCTGATTCAAAGTTACATTGTAACCAACACTTGTCATGGAATCATACCACTTGCCGCCAATTTTAGTTTTAGTAGCATAGACACCAATTTTAGGAATAACTTTTTTATTCTTCCAAACCAAATTAGCCGTAGGAAAACCAAGCTTATGGCCATTACGCAGGCCACGACCGATTGTTCCGCTCATTACATAGTGTGACCCCAGCAATTCATAGGCTAATTCCATATTGCCATCTCTAACTGCCCTTTTAATCTCCGTTGAACCAATCTTCTTACCATCAAAAGTCTGCTTAGGAACGTCAATTATGTTAAACCTGCCTTGCGCAAATTTAGGCAAATTTTTCATATTAGCCACATCTTTAGGGCCATAAGTGTAATCAAAACCTGCGACAACAGTATCTGGTCGTAATTTCACAATCATGTTATCAACAAATTCTTGAGCACTTAATTCACTAAATCTTTTAGTAAAAGCAGCCACCAACAGATAATCAACCCCTAATTGCTGCATTTTAAAGGCTTTTTCATCCAAGCTATCAATATAAGCAAAATTAGCTTTTTTCTCGTAAACTTCCTTAGGATGACGGTCAAATGTCATGACTGCCAGTGGTAAAGACTTTTTCTTTGCCACATCCCGTGCAACCGAAATTAGGTGCTGGTGCCCTAAATGGACACCATCAAAAAAGCCGAGAGCCAAAACAATTTTGCTCGGTATTAAATTTTCTTTAACTGGATAAGTTAAATGGATAATTTTCACAATCGATTCCTTCATTTCACCTACTCATTTTGTAAAAGCATTAAATCAGGACGGTAAACCTCACCCTGTTTTTGATAAATTGCCTTAACTTTATTATTGTATCTTAACGCGACCTTTTTTGCATCGGAAGCCAACGGAACCGAAACCCCATTTTTGACTTTCATCCATACTCCGGACGACAAATCAATTGTTGGATAATCTTTAAAGAAATTATCTATCGGTTGGATCAGCTTTGCTGCTTCATCTGGATTCGTAGTAATCTCATTTAATTTAACAGCCTGGTCAATATTAAAACCCGAGCTAGCCGTTCTGCGTAAATTAGTCATCACAGCCGGAACACCAAGTTTTACACCCAAATCATTAACTAGTGACCTAATATAAGTACCTTTGCTACATTTAATTACAAAATCAAAGCTTTCTTGAACTTTTCCCTGATCATACCGTGGCGCATTTACAAGTTTATATGAGAAAATATCCACCTGTCTTTTTGGCCGCTCAACTTTAATCCCCGCACGTGCATAGTCATAGAGGCGCTTACCATTAACTTTTACCGCAGAGTAAATTGGTGGAACCTGCTCAATTTTTCCTTCAAAATTTTTCATGGCTGCCTTTATTTGCTCGGCAGTTATAGGTTGAGTAAGTTTCTTTTCCTGTAAAACTTTGCCATCAGTATCATAACTATCGGTTGAATACCCAAATAATCCCGTGCCGGTGTATTCTTTGGGTTTAGTATGCATTAGCTCAATTAATTTAGTCGCTTGACCAATGGCGATCGGCAAAACTCCCGTAACATTGGGATCAAGGGTACCAGCGTGACCCATTTTTTTAATATGTAATGCTTTGCGTAAATGATAAACCACGTCAGCGCTAGTTAAACCTTTATCCTTATCAATAACTAAAATACCGTTTAACATATTTTATTCCTGTCTATATTAAAAAAAAGCGCCATGACGGCGCTTTTCTATTTATTATTCCGTTCGGCATCTTGCTTTTTAACCTCAGCAATCAAACGGTCAATCTTACTACCATATTTTACGGAGTTATCGCGCTTAAAAATAAGTTCTGGAACTTTATAAACCGTCAAAACTTGACCAAGCAAGTGACGCATCATTCCCTTTGCTTTCTTTAAGCCCTCTTTAACTTCTTTTTCTTTCTTAGGATCTTCTGTAAGCAAACTATAGTAAACCGTTGCATAAGAAAGATCATTGGTACACTCAACAGCAGTAAGAGTTACTTCGCTTAATCGCGGATCGCGAATGTCCCTTTGTAAAATTTTGGTTAATTCACGGAGGATTTCTCCTTCAACACGACCAATTCTGTGTTTCATATTTCCCCCTACTAAAAATTACTTAGGTTTAACCTCTTGCTTTTCGAAGGCTTCAATCTGATCCCCGATCTTAATGTCGTTATAACCATCAATAGTCAGACCACAATCTAAGCCTTGCTTAACTTTCTTAACGTCATCCTTAAATCTCTTCAGTGAGGCAACCTTACCTTTATAAACCACGACACCGTCACGAATAAGGTTAACACCGGAATCACGAGTGATATAACCAGAGTCAACGAATGCACCCGCAATCGTACCTACCTTAGATACCTTCCAAGTTTCACGGACAGTTAAATTACCAGTAACCTTGTTTTCGTAAGTTGGTTCCAGCATACCCTGCATAGCGGCTTTAACATCATCAATTGCCTTGTAAATTATACTGTAGAGACGAATATCAACACCGTCTTCTTCGGCCTGTGACTTAGCAGTTGCGGTCGGTCTTACATCGAACCCAATAATAAAGGCATTTGATGCACCAGCTAAAGTAACATCTGATTCATTAATAGCCCCTACGCCAGAGTGAATGATATTGACACGAACACCCTTGACTTCAATCTTTTCAAGTGATTGTTGTAAAGCTTCAACGGAGCCTTGAACATCAGCCTTAAGGACGATGTCAACTTCCTTCATGTTTTCCTTCTTCATTGTATCGAAGAGGTTATCCAGAGTTACATGTTGAACATTCTCACGGGACTTTTGCAGAGCTTGTTGTGCTCTTTGCTCACCAACGTTACGAGCAGTCTTTTCATCATTAAAGACAACCAGTTTATCGGCTGATTCAGGAACATCATTTAAACCGGTAATTTCAACTGGCATTGATGGCGTAGCTTTTTCAACCTGGTGACCACGATCATTAGTCATAACTCGGACTTTACCGAATCTATCACCAACAACGATTGGATCACCGTCATGCAGCGTACCTTGTTGAACCAAAACATCAGTAACAGGACCACGACCACGAGACAAACGAGCTTCAATAACAGTACCGATAGCTGCTTGCTTTGGATCAGCCTTTAATTCCATTACATCTGCTTGCAGTAAAATCATTTGTAGCAGATCTTCAACATTTTCACCGGTTTTGGCAGAAATATTGACGAAAATGGTGTCACCACCATATTTTTCTGGAATTAAATTATACTTCATTAATTGCTCAGTTACGTGCTTTGGATTTGCACCTGGAACATCAATCTTGTTAATTGCAACAATAATTGGAACCTTAGCGCTTCTCGCATGGTCAATAGCTTCGACAGTTTGGGGCATAACACCATCGTCAGCGGCTACAACTAAGACAACAATATCGGTAATTTCGGCACCGCGTTCACGCATGTTTGAAAACGCAGCATGTCCTGGAGTATCTAAGAACGTAATCAAATGTTTATCAAGGTGAACTTGGTAAGCACCGATCTTCTGGGTAATACCACCAGCTTCATGCGCAGAAACATGGGTATGACGTAACCGGTCAAGCAAGGTAGTTTTACCATGGTCAACGTGGCCCATAATTGTAACTACTGGTGGACGTTTAACCTGGTTCTTTGACTTCTTTGAAGCTGCCATTCTCTTGTTGTATAGTTTATCGATATCAGAAATATCTTCATGAACCTTTTCCTTAGCGTCAATACCATAATCAGCAGCTAAAAGTTCAATTGTATCTTTATCCAGAGATTGGTTCTGGTTGGTCATAACACCTAACATGAACAGCTTCTTAACAATTTCAGCAGGTTCACGGTGTAATAACTTACCTATATCTTGGGCATTCATGCCTTCTTTAAAGACAAGAACCTTTGGTAATGGACGAGACTTTCTCTTGGTAGGCTGTTTCTTAGGAGCCTGCTCAAATTGACGTCTTGTATTCTTACGCTTACGTCTTTCCCTACGGTCTGAATGATTACCACGGTTAAAGAATTGATTTCTACCTTTACGGCCTGGCTTACCCATGTTACGGCTACGACCATGACCATTTCCACGGCGGTTATTTTCTTTTGCAGGTGCAGCTTTTGATTTAGAACCGACAGCTGCATGTGGAGCCTCATTATTCTTCTTTAAACGAGCTGGTGAAGGTTTTAAAATCTTGGGACCAATTACCTTGTTATCAGTTGTATCTTTCTTAGAAGCCTTCTTATCAACAGTCTTCTTTACATCCTTAGTCGATTCAGTTTCCTTTTCAGGATGCTTTAAACTTTGATGATATTGCTTTTTGGTTTCTTGTGCCTGCTCATTTAATGAATTTTCTTCAACACGTTGCTTTTGCTTTAATTGCTTTAATAAGTTGCGTGCAGCTGGCTTGGCTGCTCTTCTAGGTTGACCACCACGGCGGTTTTCGTTTTGACCACGATTGCGGTCATTTGAGCGGCGATTATTGTTATTGCGTCTTCTATTGTTTCTACGCTGATTATTGTTATTTTCATGATTCTTTTCATTTTTACGAATAGAAGAAACAGAGATTTTAATCTTACTGCTCTTTTTAGAAGACTTCTCTTGCTTTTTAGCGGGAGCGGAGTTATGGAAACTACCCTTTAATTGATTCATTTGTGAATCATCTAGTGATGACATATGATTCTTCACATCAAAACCGAGGTCCTTTGCTTTATCGACCACGACTTTATTACTGATGCCTAATTCCTTTGCGATTTCGTAAATTCTTTTCTTAGCCATCCAATCACACTCCTTCATTAATCTTTTTGACTAAAGCTTTGCAAAAGCCATCATCCGTTAATCCCAAAACTTTGCGTTTTTTTCCAATAGCATGGGATAACTCTTCAGAACTAAAATTGTCAATAATTTTTACATTATTTTGCTTAGCAACCCTAGTAACCTTTTCTGATGAATCTGCATGAATATCATTAGCCAAAATAACTACCTTTACCTGCTTACCTCTGAGCCCAGCAATAACAATATCTGTACCGGAATCTAATTCCCCGGCTCGCTGTGCTAAACCAAGCAAATTCAATGCTTTTTGTCTACTCTGCACCCTTATTTATCACCAAATAATTCTTTCCTAGCTTTTTGATGATCCACATAAGAATAAAGGTCTTTATAGAATGATTCTGGAATTTTCGTACCTAAACTTCGTTCCAATACTTTTTTATCCTCTGCCATTTTAATCTTACTTGGATCCAATGACACATATGCGCCACGTCCTGGCTTCTTACCAGTGGGATCTACGGAAACATTCTTTTCTTTATCAATAACAATCCGCACTAATTCTTTTTTAGGTTGCATTGTATCGGTTAATAAATCTTTCCGCATTGGAATTTTCCTTTTTTTCAAGAAATCACCAATCCTTATTCTTTATCAGTATCTGAATCCTCATCTTCGGAAGAATCATCATTATCGTCTTCCTGATCATCATCAGAATTATCTGATTCATCTGTAGTTTCTGCGTCTGAATTATCGGAAGAATCATTACTATCATCTTCCTGAGTATCATCAGAATCAGCTGCCTCATCATCAGTAGCTTCTACATTTGAATCATCATCTGCTGCTGTTTCTTCAGCATCTTCATTATCTGCATCTGTCTCGTCTGTAGTTGCAGAATCATCCGTCTCTTTTTTATCTGAATCGTCTTTGTTTTCATCAACAAATTCAACTTCGGACTCTGGACGGATATCAATCTTATAACCAGTTAAACGAGCAGCTAAACGAACATTCTGACCCTTTTTACCAATTGCCAATGACAATTGATAATCTGGAACAATAACCAAGGCATTCTTTTCATCCTCATCGTCATCGTTACCAAATTGAACAGCAATTACTTCTGCAGGATTTAGTGCGTTGGCAATGAAGTCAGATGGATCTTCTTCATATTGAACAATATCAATATTTTCTCCATCCAGCTCATTAACAACGTTTTGAACTCTGGCACCACGTTGACCCACACAAGTACCAACTGGATCAATATTAGGATCATTCGTTTTGACTGCCATTTTAGTTCTGTCACCCGCTTCACGAGCAATAGAAACAATTTCAACAGTTCCATCATAGATTTCTGGAACTTCTTGTTCAAATAAACGTTTTACCACGTCAGGAGCAGTTCTTGATACCGTAATCTGTGCACCCTTAGAATCAGAACCAACGTGAGTTACAAGCACACGAATTTTATCTTGTGGGTTGTATGTTTCAGTCGGCATTTGATCACGATGAGGCATTACGGCTTCAACGTTACCAATTTTAACATAAACGAAGCGATTATCACGTCGTTCGACTGTTCCAGTAACTAATTCATCTTCATATTGAGAGTACTCATCAATAATATGGGTTCTTTCTGCTTCACGCAAGCGTTGCATAATAACTTGTTTGGCAGTTTGAGCGGCAATTCTGCCAAAATTCTTTGGTGTAACTTCGAAGCGAATCTCGTCCCCGACTTCATAAGCCTTATTAATTGCCAAAGCATCCTTCAAACTAACTTCAAGGCGATTATCATGAACCTCATCTACAACAGTTTTAACCGCCATAACCTTAAAGTTACCCTTACGTTCATCAAAATCAACCTCAACATTTTGTGCTTGGTTAAAATTTTTCTTATATGCAGCAACTAAAGCAGCTTTAATTGCATCAACAATCACATCTTGCTTGATACCTTTTGTCTTTTCTAAAGTGTCAAACGCTTCAAGCATTTCTTTAGACATAAGTTTTGATCAGCCTTTCTAAAATTCAATTGCAAAGCGAATACTTGCAATTAACTTACGAGGAATAGTCAGAGTTTTTCGTCTTGTTTTAATCTTTATTTCTAACTCAATTTCTTCATCATTATAAGATTTAAGGGTACCTTCATATATTTTCTTACCATTAATTTTTTGATAAAGACTGATATGAATATACTTATTAACCGCATTTTTCCAATCACGATTAGTTTTAATTGGCCTCTCAACCCCTGGTGAAGAAATCTCTAAAACATAGGGATCAGGAAAAGGATCAAGGTCTAAACTATCAAGTTTTTTAGAAACCAATTCACTTAGATCAGCTATTTCATCTATATCAATCCCATTTGGTTGGCGATCAACATAGATTCTTAGGTAATTCTGGCCCTTTTCTTTCACATATTCAATATCTATAAACTCATCATTTCGTTTAGCAATGATTGGCTTGATTTCTGATAGAACAAGATCTGTAACTTTTGACAAAAAGTTTTCCTCCGTAATAAAAAGAGTGAGCAACAATTGCTCACTCGAATTTACTTATTCGAACTTCGCGAATAAGCATAGCATATTTATACTGCCGTTGCAATCTTTAGAACAAAGAAAGCTGATTTTGTGCAGGCATCCCATCCAAAACGCCATTATCTTCTAAATAATTCATGATTGTAGTTGATAATCTGCCCCGTTTTGCCAAATCTTCCTTAGACAAAAACTTTTGCTCAGTCCGCGCTGCAACAATTTGCTTAGCAACAGTGTCACCCAATCCTGGTACTGCATTAAAGGGTGCCAAGATTGTATGTTTATCAATAATCTTAAAATTAGTGGCTTCAGATTTATTGATATCAACCATGTTAATTTTAATACCACGTTCCAAACATTCATTGGCAATTTCCAAAACTGTCAGCAAACTCTTATCTTTAGCAGAGGCGTCATTACCATCATCTTGAATCTTTTTCATAGCAGCCTTAACAGTATTTTTACCGTGACTCATCGCAACCAAATCAAATAAGTCAGCTCGAACAGAAAAGTATGCTGTGTAATAAATTTCCGGATAATAGACTTTAAACCAGGCAATTCTCAAAGCCATCAAAATATAAGCCGTAGCGTGGGCCTTAGGGAACATGTACTTGATCTTTAAACATGATGGGATATACCAAGCAGGTATCTTCTTATTTTTCTTTAAGACTGCCATATTGTCGTCACTTATACCCTTACCATGACGAACTGTCTCCATCGTAGTAAAGGCAACTTCTGGATCAACACCCCAATGTATCAGGTCCATCATTATGTTGTCACGACAACCAATAACATCTTTTAATTTACAAGTGCCATTATTAACCAAATTTTCAGCATTGCCTAACCATACATCAGTACCGTGAGACAATCCGGAGATCTGCAACAATTCAGAAAAAGTAGTTGGTTTTGTTTCTTCCAACATGCCCCTAACAAACCTGGTACCAAATTCTGGAACTCCTAAAGTCCCAGTTTCAGACTGAATTTGTTGTGGAGTAACACCTAAAATTTTAGGGCTAGAAAATAGTGACATAACACCTGGATCATCAGGTGGTATGGTTAAAGGATCGACCCCGGATAAATCTTGCAACATTCTGATCATCGTTGGGTCATCGTGACCCAGAATATCAAACTTCAAAATATTATCATGAATAGAATGGAAGTCAAAGTGAGTAGTAAGCCAAGCCGCATGAACATCATCGGCTGGATACTGTACCGGGGTAAAATCAAAGATATCCATATTATCAGGGACAACAACAATACCTGCAGGGTGCTGGCCTGTTGTCCGCTTGACCCCACTGACACCAGTAGCCAAACGGTCAAGTTCAGCTCCACGCAAATTTAATTCTTTTACTTCATCATAGTGCTTAGCATAGCCATAAGCGGTTTTATCAGCAACTGTGGCAATAGTGCCGGCACGGTAGGAATTATCCGGGCCAAACATAACCCGAATAAAATTATGGGCAACAGGCTGATAATCTCCAGAGAAATTCAAATCAATATCTGGAACCTTATCACCATGAAAGCCTAAGAAGGTAGCAAACGGAATATCCTGGCCATCTTTTACAAGTTCAGTGCCACACTTAGGACACTTCTTATCTGGTAAGTCAAAACCAGAACCATATTCCCCATTCTCAAAGAATTTAGAATATTTACACTTAGGGCAGCGATAATGAGGTGGAAGAGGATTAACCTCCGTAATTCCAGACATTGTCGCAACTAGACTTGATCCAACAGAACCTCTTGACCCAACCAAGTAGCCGTCTTTGTTTGACTTAGCTACAAGTTTTTGTGAAATCAAGTAAATTACCGCATAACCATTAGAAATAATGGAATGTAACTCTAATTTGATTCGATCCCCCACGATCTTAGGAAGTGGATTACCGTATAATTTATACGCCCTGTCATAGGTCAAACGCTTCATTTGCTCATCAGCATTATCAATGTGTGGTGGGTAAAGTCCACTCTTAATGGGTGCGATATCGTCTAAAGAATCAGCAATTTTATTAGTATTATCAATGACAACCTCTTTAGCAACATCCTTACCTAAGAAGCTAAAAGCATCAAGCATTTCCTGGGTAGTGTAGAAATGAAGGTCAGGTTGTTCTTCATCCCTATTTGGGTTTCCCCTCTGTGAAAAGGTTAAAATCGTCCGATAAATTGCATCATGAGGATCAATATAATGGACATCACCAGTTGCAACAACCGGTTTCTTCAGTTCTTTTCCTAACTTGTAAATATTGGTCAGAATATCTTCAAGTTGTTTCTCATCAGCAACCAAATGGTTAGCAATCAGCTGTGAGTAATTAGCTGGCGGCTGAATTTCTAGATAATCATAAAATCTGGCTTTTTCACGAGCCTCATCATAGCCCTTTTGCATCATGGCAGTAAAAACATCGCCTTGAGAACAGGCTGAACCATAAAGTAAACCGTCATGATACTTATTCAACTCAAATTTAGGCGTACGCGGAACCCGATAAAAATCCTTTGTACTGGCAACAGATACCAACTTATACAAGTTTTTCAATCCTGCCTGGGTCTTTGCCAAAATCGTCATGTGTGATGGCCTAGCCCGTTTATAAACCTGACCACCTTCCGCATAACTATTCATCTTACCAAGATTATCTTCATTATATTTCTTCTTAAATGCATCAAGCAGTTTATACATCAGATAGCCGGTAGCTTCCGCATCTTGATTAGCTCTATGGTGGTGTTCAAGCGGAACGTTATATTTTTTAGCTAATGAATCCAATGTATGCCGGCTCTGTTCGGGGTGCAATAATCTTGATACCTCAAGCGTATCAACAACCGGTTGCGTGATTTCATCAAGCCCGTTTCGTCTCAATGCAGCGTTAACAAAGCCTACATCGAATTGAACGTTGTGCCCACATAAAGGATCATCGCCGTAAAAATCTTTGAATTCTTTAATTACGACACCTTCATCATCAGCTTTATCAACCATTTCATCCGTGATTGAAGTCAAGTTAATAGTTTGTTCGCTCAAGGGATGGTGTGGATTAATAAATTTATCAAACCGTTTGAGCACTTCCCCATTCTTCATCTTGACCGCACCAATTTCAATGATTGTGTCGTAAACGGAGGATAAACCGGTGGTTTCAACGTCAAAAATTGTAAATTCTTTATCCTCGTAAGTCATAGATGCAGGATTAATAACCAATTCTGCATGGTCATCAATCATATTAGCCTCAAGGCCATAAAGTATTCTTACACCTGCAGCTTTACCAGCACTATAAGCCTCTGGGAACGCCTGCACGTCACCGTGATCAGTAACTGCCATGGCTGTCTGGCCAAATTTTTTGGCTGTATTTACAAGGTCCGTAGCTGAATTAGTACCATCTAGTTGACTCATATTGGTATGAAGGTGAAGTTCAACCCGTTTTTTATCACCCTTATATTTTTCTTGGCGGCCAACGTGTTCAACCGTTTCAAAACTAGTCACGTTAAAAACAACGTCGTGTGTCCACTGATCATTAGCGGCTGAGCCCTGCATTTTAGCCCAGGTACCAGGTTTTATGGCTGAAACACTCTTAATTTGTTCTTTATCAGAAACAAACTTCTTAAACGCAATCGAACTAGTGTAATCAGTAATTTCACCAGAGAAAATAACCGTCCCTGATTTAAGTTCCTTATTATTGAGTTTAAAAATGTTCCCTTCAATTACAACATTTCTGGTCCCATCAACAACATCTTTAATCTGGCTAACCGGCATATTTTCATCTAATTTACGGTTCCCATACCTCGTCTTTTTAGTTGGGTATTGTTGTGGCTTAGGCCTAGATTTTTCAGGAGTTGCATCATATGCTTGCTGCATATTTTGTTCATGTTCTTCTTGTAATTGCTGCAAATTTTCTAAATTGTTCTGCGAATTTTCTTCATTTAATTCAGTAATAAATTTTAAATTAAAGAAACCAAAATTACGCATTTCGAACGCAAGCTTGTCCAGCATTCTCTGCTCAATTAAGCCATCGACCACAGAATTATCAACCGGTATAACCCACCGGCCATCCGTTTTCTCAGGTTTATGACTAGCTATAAATTCACGTGCAACCGGCTGCAAAATTTTCGAATTTTTAACTGCATACTTCCAGTAATCTGTTAAATATTCATCTGAACCATCAGCAGTTCCCACGAAAAGCCGTGTGTTTACAAATGAAGAGAAGCTGGCAGTTATAGCCTTGGTTAACGCAATATATGTCTCATATTTTAATGGTGTAGCAAAAAAAACATGGATATCCCACCTGTGTTCTTTAGCGTAAACATCCACGTTCTCAATTTTACCTTTTTGAAGTATATCATTATCCTCAAATTGATCTGGAAAATGAATTTGCTTCAAAAGTCTTAAGAAAAGTTCGTTTTTATCAGTCACGAAAATTATCCTAACTCTTTATTTACAAAATTATCTAACTTATCTACCGGAATTTCAGTTGCCTTGGCATCAGTTGGGCGTTTAACTTCAACGATACCGTCACCAGCCTTTTTACCAACGGTGATTCGAATTGGTGCTCCAACTAAATCGGCATCAGCGAATTTAACACCAGCACGTTCTTTACGATCATCGTACAAAACATCATACTTTGCGCTAAATTTCTTTTCAAGCTGTTCAGCCAGCTTAGTTTGTTCTTCCTTATTCATCTTCATTTGAACAATATGAATGCTAAACGGAGCAACTTCCTTCGGCCAGGCAACACCAAATTTAGTTAAGTGTTGTTCAACGATGGCTGAGAGCATACGGGTTACACCGATACCATAAGATCCCATGATAACCGGTTGTGCCTTACCATTTTTATCTAAGAATTTAGCACCCATTGTTTGCGTATAATAAGTACCAAGTTTAAAAATGTGGCCCACTTCAATTGAAGTAGTGAATTTAAGCGGTTGGTGATCAACTGGATCAGGTTCGCCTTCGTTAGCAACTCGAATATCGCCAAAATCGTCAACCGTAAAATCACGGTTAAGGTTAACATTCTTTAATTGATAACCAGTTTCATTAGCACCAACGACAAAGTTATAAAGACCTTTAACAGTATTATCCGCAATAATTTTATCAGCCCAGTCTGCTTTAACGGGACCAACTCCACCTTTCTCGGCACCGGTAATTTCTTTTAATTCCTTGTCATTAGCTTCGCGAACTGAGTCAGCATCAAGCAAGTGGGTAAGTTTAATTTCATTTATTTTTTTATCCCCACGAATTAATACTAATACAGTTTGCTTGTCATCAACAATGTAAAGAACGCTCTTAACAATTCTAGTTGCTGGTACTTTCATGAATTTTACTAAATCAGCAATTGTCTTTTGTCCAGGAGTAGCAACTTTTGCAACTTCTTTTGGATCCTCAGGAGCTTGTTTAAAGGTATCAACACTTTCTGCCATTTCAACGTTTGCTGAATAAGATCCAGATTCATTAGTTGCAATAGTATCCTCACCAATATCTGCTGGGGCTTGAAATTCAGTTGAGTTCTTACCGCCCATTGTTCCTGAATCAGCAATTACTTGTCGAACTTGAACACCACAACGTTTAAAGACATTGGCAAAAGCCTTTCTCTCATCTTCAAACTGTTGGTCTAATTGGTCAGCAGTTGCAGCAAAGCTATATGCGTCAAGCATAATAAATTCACGGCCACGAAGAAGGCCAAAGCGCGGACGGTTTTCATCACGGAACTTAGTCTGAATTTGGTAAAGAGCTATCGGCATTTGCTTATAACTCTTTAGATTTTTAGCAACTATTTCCGTAAATGTTTCTTCATGGGTAGGACCAAGCAAACTTTCACGGCCATGGCGATCTTTCAATCTAAACATCTCAGGACCATATTTCTTTAAACGGCCTGATTCTTCCCAAAGTGAAGCTGGCAAAAAGTGAGGCATGGACATTTCAGGAACATCTATTTTCGACATTTCCTCTTCCATAATATTTTCTGCCTTGCGCAAAACCCTATAGCCTAAAGGCAGATAAGCATAAACACCGGCGGTGACTTGACGAATATAGCCACCACGAAGCATTAGCTTATGGCTTTCAGCTACAGCATCAGCTGGAGCTTCCTTCAAAGTTGGCATAAAGAATTTAGATTGACGCATTAACTTTCTCCTAAAATAAATTTTTATTTAATAAAGTAACGATAAATGTCATTACCAGTAACTGAAATAATCAGAATCAATAGAATTACAAAACCAATCAATTCAGCTATTGCCTCATGATCTTGTGAAATTGGTTTGCCGCGAACTATTTCAATCAGATTTAGCAATATCTTGCCACCATCCAGGCCAGGGATAGGAATCATATTAACAATTCCTAAGTTAATAGAAATCATGCCCAAGAAGGCTAAGATATAAACAAAGCCCATATTCGAAACTTGCGAAGTTTCAGAATAGATACCAACAGGACCTGCTAATTTGTTTAAACTAAAGTGCTTAAATAAACCACCAACTGCATTAAAAATCAGGCCGGTGGTCGATACGGCTGTATCCCAGCCACGTTTAAACTTTACGCCTAGATTATTATCACTTTGACCTTGCACACCAATTTGGTAAAAAGTTTGTTTTTGAACTTTCTTCTTTGTTGGCTTTACGTTAACAGTTCTTGTTTGCCCATCTTTTTCAAGTTTAAGACTTAAAGGCTTCCCGTTGCTTTGAGCAATTCGCTCGGAAACATCATTAAAACTGTTCGTTTTATGTCCGTTAACCGAAACAAATTTATCACCACTAACGATCTTTGCGGTCTGAGCTGGTGAATTCGGTGCAACCTTCGCAATAGTTGTAGTTGCCGGACCAGGAATTGTAAAAGTCCAAATTAAAAAAACTACGAAACCCAAAATAATGTTCATAAGAGGTCCAGCAAAATTAGTTGCTAACTTCTGCCAAACATTTGCCTGTTGGAACTGGGTATCACGCGGAGCAATGATTAATTCTGTTTTATTTTTATCAATAATAGTTGCATCGTGGTTAACATGATAGCTAACAGGTTTTTCTTCGTCACCATTTTCATAGCCATTGATTACCAACGAATCGACTAAATCAGCTTTGGTAACTTGAACGGGAATTCCTTCAATTGGCATATCAGATTCTGAAGCATCAATTCTAACAACTTCATTTTTGTCGTTTAATTGCAGAACTACAGTCATACCTGGGTCTAACTTACTCTCATCATCAGCACCTGCCAAACGCACATAGCCACCAAGTGGTAACCAGCGAATAGTGTACGTAGTAGGATTACGTCTAATTTGAAAGAGTTTGGGACCCATCCCAATTGAAAATTCTCGAACAAGAATACCGGATTTTTTAGCTACAATAAAATGCCCAAATTCATGAACAAATACGAGTAATCCGAATACAACTAAAAAGATTAGTATACCCTTCAATGAAAATCTCCTAGTGTACTATACCTAACAAGGCAGCGACAACTGGCAAAACGAAGAGCATGCTATCAAATCGATCTAAAATGCCACCGTGTCCCGGTAAAATTTTACCAGAATCTTTGACACCATAGAAACGTTTATAAGCAGACTCAACCAAATCACCCATTTGTCCTACGATTGAAAGGAAGAATGCAAATATAATCATTTGTAACTGTGGGTAGCCTACGTCAACAAACATGACATAAATGGCAGCACAGATAACAGCACAAATTGTACCACCGATTGAACCTTCCCAGGTTTTATTCGGACTGATGACTGGCCATAACTTATGCTTGCCGATCTTACGCCCAATCATGTAAGCACCTGTATCAGTGAGCCATACAACAACAAAGACGTAGCAAAGAAGTGCTAAGCCATTTGTATCGCTCCGGATTGCGGCCATATAGTGAAAGCCGGTACCAATATAAAGTGCTGCAAGTGCGTAGACACCGACATCGGCAAAGGTTGTCTTATTCTTTGAGAGAACAGTCCAAGTCAGCATTAACATAATAATTGCGAAATAAACACCAAATTTAGTCCAGTGCCAAGGCATGTTCTTAAAGAATGCATCTGGCACGACGCAAGTTAAAGTTGCCAATAATGCTAAAACAAAGTCTACTGAAATTAAAATTTGCTTCTTCATTAAGAAAATTTCACTGATACCGACCACGGCAAATGCGACCGTCAGCCAATCCATCCAAAGTCCACCTAAAAGGACAATTGGAATAAACAAAATTAAAGCGATAACTGCTGTAATTACACGTTGTTTCATATATTCTACCTAACTATCTGATTCATCAATTTTACCAAACCGACGATTACGATTTTGAAAATTTTCTACAAAATACTTTAAATCATCTTTATTAAAATCTGGCCAATACTTATCACTAAAGGCAAGCTCAGAATAAGCAAGCTGCCATAATAAGAAATTAGAGATTCTTTGTTCACCTGAGGTTCTAATTAAGAGGTCAGGATCACGGTATTTACCAAAATTACCAGTCATTAAATGATCAGAAATCATATCTTCGGTGATTTCATCACTCGTTAAACTCCCGCTCTCAATCATGCCCCCGAGTTCCTTCATAGCTGAAGTAATTTCTCGTCTCGAGCCATAATTAAAAGCAAAGTTTAAAATTAAGCCTGTATTATGAGCTGTTTCTGCCATTGCACGTTCAACTACATCATAAGTATTTCTAGGTAACTCATCCAAATAACCCATAATATTAACTTTGACATTATTTTCCATTAATGTGGGCATGAAACGATCGAAAAAACGAACTGGCAAATTCATTAAATAAGCCACTTCTTCTTTTGGACGAGCCCAATTTTCAGTGGAAAAGGCATACAATGTCAAGATTTTAATTCCAAGCTTATCAGCGGCTAGAGTAATGCGTTCAACATTATTCATGCCCTCATAATGACCAGCTACCCTTGGCTTATGGCGTTTTTTAGCCCAACGACCATTGCCATCCATTATAATAGCAAGATGATTTAATTGGTTTTTCTTCTTGCTCATTTTTAGCCTTGCGTAATTTCCTTACGCTTTTTATCCGCAAGTTCATCAATTTTCTTAGTTGAGTTATCGGTTACTTTTTGAACTTGCTTTTCTAAATTACGTTGTTCATCCTCAGTAATTTCATCGTCTTTTTCTTGTCTTTTAAGACTATTCATTGCATCCCGACGAACATTTCTAACAGCAATCTTAGCATCTTCAGCCATTTTATTTACTTGCTTAGCTATTTCTTGCCGTCTTTCACCAGTAAGTTGTGGAATAACCAATCTGATGACTTTACCATCATTTGCGGGTGTTAAGCCAAGATTTGAAGCCAAAAGCGCGTGCTCAATATCATCCAAACTACTTTGGTCATATGGAGTAATCAGTAAAACTCGCGGTTCTGGAATAGTAACACTCGACATTTGCGTTAAGGGTGTCGGTGCACCGTAATAATTAACCTGAATGCCTTCAAGCAAGGAAGCATTGGCTACCCCAGCCCGGATTGATCCTAAATTCTTTTGATAAACCTTAATTGATTTATCCATATTCGCTTGTGCTTTTTTTATCGTCTCATTATTCATCATTTACCACCTTCGATAATAGTACCAATATGGTCACCAAGAACCACTTTCTTGATGTTACCTTCAGTATTTACGTTAAACACAATCAATGGGATGTGTGTGTCCATAGACAATGAACTTGCAGTTCTGTCCATAACTTTTAAATTCTTAGCAATTAAATCAAGTTGGGTTAATTCACTGTATTTTTTTGCTTTTGGATCAAGTTTAGGATCGGCGGTATATACTCCGTCAACACCGTTTTTGGCCATTAATATAACATCTGCATCTATTTCAGCCGCACGAAGAGCAGCAGTAGTATCTGTTGAGAAGTATGGATTACCAGTACCGCCACCAAAGATAACTACACGACCTTTTTCTAAGTGTCGAATGGCCTTTCTTCTAATATAAGGCTCAGCGACCTGACGCATTTCAATTGAAGTTTGTAGTCTTGTCGGAACACCAACATGCTCAAGCCCATCTTGAAGAGCCAAACCATTCATAATGGTGGCTAACATACCCATGTAGTCAGCCTGTGATCGCTCCATACCTAATTTAGCACCGGTTTCACCGCGCCACATATTACCGCCGCCACAAACGACACCAATTTGAACACCTAAATCGTGAACAGATTTAATTTCTTTTGCCAGGTGAGCAATAACCGTCGGGTTAATACCTGTTCCCTCATCACCGGCTAAAGCTTCGCCTGAGATTTTCAAAATGATGCGTTTATATTTAACTTGACTCATAGCAACCTCCTCTAATAGCTTTAATTATTTTACCATATAAAATAATTCTATGTCTGTTTACCCAATAATGAAAAGGCATTTTTAAATTTTTTAATAAACAAAAAAGAAGGAGAACTATGTCTCCTTCTCCTTATAAATTTAATAATTAAATTATTTCATTTGTTCTTTTACTTCAGTAGCAAAGTCTTCTTGCTTCTTTTCGATACCTTCGCCAACTTCATAGCGGGTATAAGCAACAACTTCACCATTTTCTGACTTAGCGTATTCTGCAACGGTCTTATCAGAATCCTTAACGTAAGGTTGGTCAACCAAACAAATTTCACTTAAGTATTTGTTTACCCGACCCTTAACGATCTTAGGTACAATCTTTGCAGGTTTACCTTCGTTTTCGGTTTCCTTAGTAAAGACGTCTGTTTGCCGCTTCAAATCAGCTGCAGGAACAGAATCCTTGTTCAAGTATTCTGGATTGATTGCAGCTACATGCATGGCAATGTTTCTTGCTGCCTTTTCGTTGCCACCTTTCATGGTAACTACGGAAACAATTGCACCACCATTATGCTTATATGCACCAAATACTTCATCGTCGTTCTTAGTGATAATATCAAATCTTCTCAAAGTGATCTTTTCACCAACAACAGCAGTCAGATTAGTAATAGCATCTTGAATAGTGCCATTTGCCAAAGGAGCCTTTAAAGCTTCCTTAACGTTAGCAGGTTTAGCAGCCAAAATAGCTTTAGTAATATCATTAACTAACTTAATAAATTTATCATTTGATGAAACAAAGTCAGTTTCTGAGTTAACTTCTACTACAGCTGCAGTATTGCCATCGATAGCATATTCTGCCAAACCTTCAGCAGCAATACGACCACTCTTCTTGGCAGCCTTAGCAACACCATTTTCTCTTAAAATATCGATAGCTTTTTCAATGCTACCATCAGCTTTAACTAAAGCATTCTTAGAATCCATCATACCAGCACCGGTACGATCACGTAATTCTTTAACTTGTTTAGCAGTAATTTTTGCCATTAATGTGTCCTCCTATAGAACTAATAGTAAAAACTAGTTTTTATCGGAATCATCTTTTTCAGAATCTTCTTTACTTGAATCTTCTGAATCTGATTTCTTAGAATCTTTTCCACCGTTAGCCATTTCAGCTTCAACGCTCTTCTCGTCGTCACTGTCATCTTGACCTTGTTTACCTTCAATAACAGCGTCAGCCATAGCACCTGTAATTAAGCGAATGGCACGAATAGCATCATCATTAGCTGGGATAACTACATCGATTGGATCTGGATCAGTGTTCGTATCAACCATTGCGACAACTGGAATACCCAAAATATTTGCTTCGTGAACGGCGATCTTTTCTTTCTTTGGATCAACTACGAATAAAACATCTGGGATTCTTGGCATATCTTCGATACCGCCTAAGAATCTTTCCAACTTGTCCTTTTGCTTAGTTAAGAGTGAAGCTTCCTTCTTTGGTAAAACATCAAAGGTGCCATCTTTAGCCATTTCCTTTAATTGCTTTAATCTCTTAACTCTACTTTGAATAGTCTTCCAGTTGGTCAAAGTACCACCTAACCAACGTTGGTTAACGTAGTATTGGCCAGCACGGGTTGCTTCTTCAGGAATTGCGTCTTGAGCTTGCTTCTTAGTACCTACAAAAAGAATAACGCCACCATCTTGGGCAAAGGCTCTTACATAATTGTAAGCATCATCCAACATTTTGATTGTCTTTTGCAAATCAATAATGTAGATACCGTTTCTTTGGGTAAAAATGTAAGGAGCCATCTTTGGGTTCCATCTTCTAGTTTGGTGACCGAAGTGAACTCCGGCTTCAAGCAATTGCTTCATTGTAACAACTGGCATAAATAAATTCCTCCTATGGTTTTAATCCTCTCAAGCGTTCAATTCGATGTCTGACCACTACCCTGGGCACCAAAACACCGATCGCTCTTGATGTGTTCTACTTGCACATTGTTTAGGGCACAAAATACCCCATACACTGTACGTTAAAAATGATACTAAATTTAGACAGAAAACGCAAGGCTAAAAGTGAGCAGAATGTTTACGCAGGAAACTTTCTTTCCATTTCCTAGTATGGTGTTTAAACCAATACTCCCGTTTTAAGGCTAAACTTTTATCATCAAATTCTTCATGATAGATCATTTTTACCGGCCTTCTAGCCTTAGTATACTTTGCTCCCTTACCACTATTATGCATTTTTAAGCGGTGCGCTAAATCGTTGGTAAAACCACCATAAAAACTGCCGTCACGACACAAAAGAACGTAGAAATAATATTTTTCTTTTTGCTCGTGCCTTTTTCGGTCTTCAGGAGTTTCGCGAATGATTCTTTGAATACGGGGCAAGAAATCACCATTTTTAGCGTGAACCTCAATCGCGTCCTTTAGTACCAAACCATCACTTGCGGTATGCTTGACCGCTTCAACAATAACCAAATTACTATCCTCACCCCGGTGGGAGACAAAGGGCTGGACAACTTTAATACTCAGGTCATGCTTCATGCAGTAATAAGCAATCTCCCCTAGTCTTTCCGGCCGGTGAACCATGAACATCTTACCCTTCATCTTTAGAAGACCGCTTGCTACCTCAATGATTTCCTCCAAATTAATTAAAATCTCGTGTCTTGCGATCGCCTTTTTTCGGTCCGGATTCACCTCGTGACCCTTTGGAACCTTAAAATATGGCGGGTTAACAACCACAACGTCATAAGAATCTTTACGAAGAAATTGGGGGGCGTTCCGCACGTTATCTTGATATACCGTGATCCTATTTTCCATATTATTTAAAGCAACCGAACGACGAGCTTGGGACGCTGCCTCATCCTGAATCTCTATTGCATCGTATTTTGCACGGTTGAAATAGGCCATATAGATGGTAGCGGCACAATTACCTGCACATAAATCCACCACCTTATACCGATCATGAATCACGTCTTTAGCCGCTGAAGCTAAAAGTAAGGTATCTAATGAAAAACTAAACGCAGTCTTATCCTGAATAATTTTTAAATCATCACTGTACATGTAATCAATGCGTTCATTTTTAGCAAGTTCAACCATAAAAATTTTGTCCTCTCAGTTAGCTTTGCTATAATATCTTACAACAAAGTGGAGGAAAATTTATGTTTTATCGTATTATTCGACCCATCGTTCGTTTCATTGTATGGGTACTTAATGGGCACTTGCACGTTCACCATAAGGAACGAATTCCAAAGGGAAATTATATTTTAGCCGCTCCGCACCGCACTTGGTGGGAGCCAATTCTTTTTGCTTTAGCAGCCAGCCCAATGGAATTCATGTTCATGACTAAAATTGAACTATACAAAAATCCCGTTTTACGTTTTATTTTAGATCACGCTCATGCCTTCCCCGTTGACCGGAAACATCCGGGCCCGTCAGTTTTAAAAATTCCAATTGATGGTTTAAGAGCGGGCAAGCTTTCACTCATTATTTTCCCATCAGGAACACGCCACTCAAATAAACTAAAAAGCGGAACGTCAGTAATTGCTAAACTTTCGCACAAACCGATAGTGCCCGTTGTTTACCAAGGCCCCCTTACTTTTAAAGGTCTATTAATGAGGAAATCACTCGATGTGTGCTTTGGTGATCCTATCTATATTGACCACAAGACTAAAATGAACCACAAAAATGAAGAGAGCATTGATAGTAAAATGCAGACCGCTTGGGACAAGCTTGATAAGGAACAAAATCCTAATTTTCATTACGTCGCGAAATAAATAGATTAGCCTAAAAAGCTAATCTTTTTTCTTGCAATTATTCTTCTAATAACTTTTTATTTAGTGTTAGAATAAATTATTAGATTTAATAAACATGGAGGGAATTTAATTGTTAGAAAAGACTTTTTATAAGAAGATGCTTAGTAAATCCTTTCCTTTCCCAGTTAAAGTAACTTATTGGGATGGAAAAAGTGAGGTTTACGGCAACGGCAAACCAGAGGTTGAGATTACTTTCAATGAAAAAATCCCAATATCCGATGTGACAAAAAATGCTTCACTTGCTTTAGGTGAAGCTTACATGGACAAAAAGATCGAAATCAAGGGCAGCATTCAAAAACTTATTTGCGGTGCTTATGAGAGTGCCGACAGCTTTATGCGTTCTTCTAAGTTCCGGAAGTTTTTGCCTAAACAAAAACACAACGAAAAGCAGAGTGAAAAAGATGTCCAAAGCCACTATGATATCGGCAATGACTTCTACAAGCTTTGGTTAGACCCAACCTTAACTTACTCATGTGCCTACTTTGAAGATGGCAATAAAGACGACCTTGAAAAGGCACAAGAAGATAAGATTCACCATATCCTTGATAAATTACATCCCCAAAAGGGTAAGACTTTACTAGATATTGGTTGTGGCTGGGGTACTTTAATGCTCACAGCTGCTAAGGAATATGGCTTAAAAGTTACTGGTGTAACTTTAAGTGAAGAGCAATATAAATTAGTCCAAAAGAAGATTTATGACCAAAATCTGCAAGACGTTGCTGAGATTAAACTTGAAGATTACCGTGAACTTGGCGACAAGCAGTGGGATTACGTTACTTCAGTTGGTATGTTCGAACACGTTGGTAAAGAAAACTTAGAGGGCTACTTCTCTGACGTTTCTAAATACCTGAAGCAAGATGGTACCGCATTGATCCACGGAATTACCCGGCAACAAGGCGGTGCAGTCAATGCCTGGATCAACAAGTACATCTTCCCAGGTGGTTACATTCCAGGTTTGCAAGAACAAATTGGCCACATCATTGATAATGGTTTACAAGTTGATGATGTAGAAATGCTCCGCCGCCACTACCAAAGAACTTTGGAAATTTGGGACAAGAACTTCAACAATTCTCGTAAAGAAATCCAAAATAAGATGGGCGAAAGATTTACCCGGATGTGGGATCTTTACTTACAAGCTTGTGCTGCTTCATTTGAATCAGGAAACATTGACGTTGTTCAATATTTGATAACCAAAGGTCCATCAGGTACTAACTTACCGATGACCCGGCAATACATGATGAAGTAAAATTTTATAATAATAAATCATAATAAACTAAAAAAGCGGGGTTAAATGACCCCGCTTTTTTGCTGCTGTTTTTTTTACTTGCTTTTACTTATCTTCCAAAGGGAAAATTTTATCTGGGTTAAGAATATTATTTGGATCAAATAAATTCTTAATCTTTCTTAATAAATTCGTATAGTCTTTGCCATAGAATGATTCAAAGTTATTCTCCCTTGCATAGCCGATACCGTGTTCACCTGACATATTACCATCGAGTGCTTTGGCAGTCTTATATAGTTCAGAAATAACCTTATTGCTCTTCTTAGCATATTCAGCGTCACTCATATCATCTGAACAGAGGTAAATATGCAAATTGCCATCACCAGCATGACCAAAGTTAGGGATACGCATACCTACTTCAGTTTCAAGCTGGTCAACCCGGTCTAAAACATCAGGAATATGGTTGATCGGCACGCAAATATCAACTTCATCCATCTTAGGAGTGGACTTTTGAATAGCCAAAGGCAAGGCTTCACGGCAACCCCAGATCTTTTTAGCTTCCGGAGAATCAGCTCCTAGAACAACTGCTTTTTGTGCCTTAAATGGCTTAACTGCATCTAAAGCAC
>ENA-UOOM01000349-UOOM01000349.1-fermentation-metagenome-genome-assembly--contig:-NODE-349-length-55101-cov-7.221833_pt1 | contig 55101 bp, 50 predicted proteins | sample MGYA00245781_ERZ724031 | MGnify/ENA primary metagenome ERZ724031 (study PRJEB28704, sample SAMN03018317) | fermentation metagenome | biome: anthropogenic terrestrial biome; feature: soil; material...
ATTCCTTATCAGGCCATCGATTTCATGCCACAGGATATTTTTGTGGTCACAGACTTTTACCCCCAGCCGCTGGACCCAAGCCTGCCCTGTGACTTCACCGTCCGGCTTCACTCCCCCCGCAAAACCGCCCTGGCCACAGGGAAAATGACCGAAGGCGCTTTCAAAGAGGAAAACGTGCGCAGCTTTGCCCTGGTGCTGTCAGACCGCTTTGAGTATCTGACAGATCGTTATCAGGATATCGACCTGCGCTGCCTGTATTACCCGGAAAACCCCGCCCTTGCCCGCACGGTGCTGGACCACGCCAAAAAGGACCTGGCAGCCTGCGAAGCGCTGTTTGGGTTTTTCCCTTATCAAGCCCTCACCTTCACCCCCGCCGCCACCAAGTGGCGGGGCGGGTGCCCCTTGGCAACAGGCGTATTGGGCCTGCACCACAGGCCGGAGGATCAGGTGCTCATGGGGAACAACTGGATCATCACCCACGAGATCTGCCATGAATACTGGGGCGAATACGTCAAGGACGCCGAGCCCACAGGCTGGCTGGGCATCGGCCTGGGGCTGGCAACGGATCATGAGCTTTCCCAGGATAAAAACCTGCACCGGGCAGACCTGCAGATGTACCTGAAGGCCTGCGCGGATGGCAAGCGCACCGCCATTGACATCCCATTATCTGAGTTTGAACAGCTCATGGCCACCCCTGAGGTCTACGATTACAACTCTTCCGTCATCCACGGCAAATCCGGTGCCATCATGGCGAAAATCAAGGCCATGATCGGGAAGGAAGCCTTTTTCCGGGCGCTGTCAAAGCTGCTGCAGGGTTATGCCGGGCGCAGCATTGACCGGCACGCCTTCCTCAAAGCCATTCGGGATGAAAGCGGCAGGGACTATGCCAAAGAACTGCACCACTGGCTGAAAACTGACGACTGCATCACAGGAGACACGCCATGAACGCCACCGCCTACCGCCTCCGGGATGAAGCGAACATCCCAAGCCCGGCCCTGGTTTTTTACCTGGGGAAGATGGAAGAAAACATCCAGGCCGCTATCCAGATGGCGGGCAGCGCCAGCCGCCTCTGGCCCCACATCAAAACCCACAAATCCGCCGACATGACCCGCCTCCTCATGGCCCATGGCATCAGCCGCTTCAAGTGCGCCACCATCGCCGAGGCCCAGATGCTGGCCGAGGTGGGGGCAGAGCATATTCTGTTGGCCTATCCCCTGGTGGGGCCCAATGTCCGGCGCTTTCTCGCCCTGATTGACCGCTATCCAGACAGCGCCTTTTATGCCATCGGGGACGATGAGGGCAGCCTGCGCGCGCTCTCTGACGCTGCGGCAAGCCAAGGCAGAGCCGTCAACACCCTCTTGGACGTGAACATGGGCATGAACCGCACCGGCATTGCCACGGCCCAGGCCCCGGCGCTGTATGCCGCCTGCGCCAGGATGCCAGGGCTTACGCTGCGCGGCATCCACGGCTATGACGGCCACCACCTGAACCCGGACTTTGTAAAACGCTGTGAGCAGGTGAAGGAGGCCATGGCGGCGCTGAATGAGGCCATGGATCAGATAAAAGCCCAGGGCCTGCCCTGTGAGGTTCTGGTGCTGGCGGGCACGCCTTCCTTCCCCTGCCACGCCAGGCATCAGCAAGGCTACCTCTCCCCCGGCACGGTGTTCCTCATGGATCACGGCTATCACGCCAAATTTCCAGACCTGCCCTTCACCCCTGCCGCCGCTTTGCTAACCCGGGTGGTGAGCCACCCGGCGGAGGGCCTTTTCACGCTGGATTTGGGCAGCAAGGCCATCGCCACCGACCCGGCCGGCCAGCGGGGCATCATCCTGGGCCTGTCCCAGGCCCAGCCGGTGCTGCACAGCGAGGAGCACTGGGTCTGGCGCATGCCTGAGGGGGATGCGTGCCCCGCCATCGGACAGGTGCAGTACGTGATCCCCACCCACATCTGCCCCACGGTGGCGCTGTATGACCGGGCGCTGGTGGCAAAAGACGGGAAAATCATCACCGCCTGGCTCATCACCGCCCGGAACCGGCGGCTTGATATCTGATATTCTCCGCATTCACCTCGTAAAACACACGCGCGAGTTATTGACATTTGTCAAATACCTGATATGATGTAGTTGACATATGTCATTAACTTAAGGAGGTGTGCGATATGCCCAACAGAGACGGAACAGGCCCTATGGGCCATGGATTTGGCCAGGGCGGCCGCGGCAGCTGGCGTAGATGTCAGGCCGGCGGCCGGCAGAAGCGCCGGGATGGCAGCTGCCAGCGGCCCCTGGGCGCCCCGGACCGGGCGGCGTGGCTTAACAGCCGCAAGGCCCATCTGGAAGCGCGGCTGGCTGAAATCAACAGCGAGCTTGAAAACAACTGATTCAGGGGCCGGGGGACGCCCCGGCCCGCGACCCAATACAAGGAGAGGCTATGGCAAGACCCATGAAACGCCGCCGGGTGTGCGGCCTTCCCGCCAACCCGCGCTTTGGCCCGGCGGGCAGCGCCGGGGAGCCCATGGTCACCCTGATGGTGGACGAGTATGAGGCCATCCGGCTTATCGACCTGATGGCCTTCAGCCAGGAGGAATGCGCCGCCCAGATGGGCGTTGCCCGCACCACCGTGCAGGCCATCTACCAAAGCGCCCGGCGCAAAATCGCCCAGGCGCTGGTGGAAGGCAGAGCCCTTGTGATCCAGGGCGGTGAATACAGCCTGTGTGAGGAATCCCCGGCCACCTGCGGCCCAGGCTGCGGCCGGGGGCGGGGGCGCCGCCGGGCTCAGGGAGGCCCTACAACAGGGTGATGGTGGGCCGGTCAAAGGTGACCAACCCCTCAGCCCGCATTTTCTGAAGCTCCCGGGACAGGGAGGTGCGCTGGACGCCAAACTGGGCGGCCAGCGCCTTTTTGCTGGTGGGCAACAGGATGTGGCGGCTGCCCTGCTTTTTCTGCTCGGCCTTGAGGAAGTTGAGGAGCCTTGCGCGGATGGGCAGGTTGGTGAAGTGGGTGAGCTTGTCCTCCAATAGCCCTGCGTTGTCGGCCACATAGGCCAGATAGCGCGCCAGGAAAACGCTGTTCTCCTGAAAGAGCCGGAAGGCCGCCTGACGGCTCATCTCCAGGATCCGGGTGGGCTGATGGGCGCTCACCGCCAGCCGGTAGACCGGGCGGGAGGAGAACAGCAGGTTTCCGCCCACACAGTCCCCCTGATGGAAGGCGGCGATGGTCATCAGGTCGCCCTCCTGGCTCACCCGCTCCACCGCCACCTGGCCTGAGAGGATGATCTCAAGGCGCCCGCAGGCATCCCCCTCCCCATGGATGAGCCGGCCCTTTTTATACTGCTGCCGCTTAAAGCCGCCCCCCGCCAGCTCCCGGCGGATCACGGCCTCCCCCAGGCAGCCCAGGAGGGGAATGCTCAGGATATCCTGGATGTCCATGATCCTCGCCCTCCCCCCCTAAAACTGTTACCATAGTAACACACTTTCAGGCGCGCAGCCAGTATCATCATGGCATCACACATTCAGGAGGGCGCTCATGAAAGGAAAGATCATGGCCATCAGGCTGCTGTTCGCGGCCTTGTTTTTAGTGCTGCTGCGGCTGGATAAGCTAATGCTCTGGCTGGTCATCTATTTGGCCAGCCTGATGGTGCCCCTGCTTTTGGGCAAGCGGGTGTACTGCATGGCGGTCTGCCCCATCAACACGCTGATGCTGGGGGTGGTAGCCCTTCAGAAAAAGCTGAACATCCCTACCCGCCCCATGCCCAAGTGGCTTAAAAGCGGCAAATGGGCCTACCTGGCCCTGGGGGTCACAGCAGCGCTGTTTGTGATCAGCCGCAAGGTGCTGGGCCGGACGCTGCCGGTGATGATCCTGTGGCTGGTGGCAGCCCTGCTCCTCACCCTGCGCTATCACCCGGATGTGTTCCATGACCTGCTCTGCCCCTATGGGGTGCTTCAGCGCCAGCTGTCAAAGCTCTCCCTGTTGTCTGAGGCGGGCAGGGCAGAAGCCCGCAGCTACCAGGGCTTCACCGCCTCGGTGCTGGGCGGCAACAAAAAAGGCCGGGGTGCAAAGACCCCGGCAGATGCGGCAGAATCAGCTTAACAGCATCCTGTCATTCATCACCTCGTCCCCGTCCTGCCGGGAGAAGCGCTGGATGAGCCCTTCCACGGTGAGGTGTCGCTTTTCCTCGCCGCTCACATCCAGGATAATGCGGCCCTGGCTCATCATGATGAGCCGGTTGCCATACTGGATGGCGTGGCGCATGTTGTGGGTGACCATCAGGCAAGTCAGCCCCATGTCCTTGATGAACTGATCGCTCAGTTCCAGCACCTTCTGGGCGGTTTTGGGGTCAAGGGCTGCGGTGTGCTCGTCCAGCAGCAAGAGTTTTGGCGCCCCAATGGTGGCCATGAGGAGGGTGAGCGCCTGGCGCTGGCCGCCGGAGAGCAGGCGCACCTTTTGGCTCATCCTGTCCTCAAGCCCCAGGCCCAAACTGGCGAGCAGCCCGTGGTAGCGCTCCCGCTCCTGGGCCTTTACGCCCCAGGCCAGGGTGCGTTTTTGCCCCCTTCTCAAGGCCAGGGCCAGGTTTTCCTCAATCTCCATGTCAGCGGCAGTGCCCATCAAGGGATCCTGAAACACCCGGCCCAGGTGCCTGGCCCTTTTATATTCAGGCAGCTTGTCAAGCACGGCGCCGTTTACGCGGATGGAGCCATGATCCTGCCGGAACACCCCCGCCACGCAGTTAAGCAGGGTGGATTTCCCGGCGCCGTTGCCGCCGATGACCGTCACAAAGTCACCCGGCTTCAAGTACAGGTTCACATCATCCAGCGCCAGTTTTTCATTGACGGTGCCGGGGTTGAAGGTTTTGGACAGGTGGCTAATGGTCAGCATGGTGGTTGTTCCCTTTCGTGATATGGCGGGCTTGGCTCCTCATCTCCTTAAGCCGGGGCAAGAACAGCGCCACCACCACGGTGAGTGCTGTGAAAAGCTTGAGGTCATCCGCCGGCATGCCCAAACGCAGCACCAGGGCGATGATGATGCGGTAGGTGACCGCCCCCAGGATCATGGACACCAGGCGGCTGAAAAAGTGGTTTCTGGCAAACAGCACCTCGCCGATGATGAGGCTGGCCAGCCCAATCACAATCGCGCCCACGCCCATCTGTACGTCCGCGTAGTTCTGGGCCTGGGCGATGAGGGAGCCGGAGAGGGCCACCAATCCGTTTGAGAGCATGAGGCCGATGATCACCGTGGTGTCGGTGTGAATGCCCTGGGCCCTGACCATGTTGGGGTTGTTGCCGGTGGCCCGGATGGCGCTGCCAAGTTCCGTCCCAAAAAACCAGTAGAGGATGAACACCAGGGCGGCTGACATCACCGCCCCCACCAGGATCACCGACCAGGTCTTGTCAAGCCCCAGCCCCTCCCCAATGCGGGTGTAGGCGGTTTCCAGGCGCAACAGGGACAGGTTGGCCTTGCCCATCACGCGCAGATTCACCGAATACAGCGCGATCATGGTGAGGATGCCCGAGAGCAGCGCCGGGATCTTGAGCTTGGTGTGGAGCAGCCCCGTCGCCAGCCCCGCCACAAGCCCCGCCCCAAAGGACACCAGCATCCCCAAAAAGGGGCTCTGCCCCCCATAGATCATCTGCGCCGTCACCGCAGCGCCCAGGGTGAGGGTGCCCTCCACCGACAGGTCTGCGATGTCCAGCACCCGGTAGGTTATGTACACCCCCAGGGCCATGATGGACCACAACAGCCCCAGTGACAGGGCACCCAGCAGCACTTGTTCCACGTTTTCCCTCCGCCCCCGCCAGGAAAATATCCTGGCGGGGCATGTTTATTTGCTCTTTATTTTACGTCAACCGCAAAGGCCGCCAAAACCTCGGGGATGGTGAGGCCCAGGGCCTCACAGGCGGTTTTATTGATGAGAAACTCAAAATCCGTCTGGCTCTGGATGGGCATCTCGCCCACCTTGGTTTCGCCCTTTAGGATCCGGGCCGCCATTTGCCCGGTCTGCTCCCCCAGGCGGAAGTAGCTCACCCCCAGGGTGAAGGTGCCGCCGCCCTTGACCTGGGCTTCCTCGCCGCAGGAGAGAGGGATGCCCGCCTTCATCGCCTCCTCGGCCACAATGGCGATGGAGGAGGAGATGATGTTGTCAGTGGGCAGGTAGATCACCTCACACCGCCCAGCCAGGCTCTGCACCGCCTGCTGCACATCGTTTGAGTTGTTGACGGTGACCTCCACCGCCGCCATGCCCTGGGCCTTGATCTCCGCCAGCGCCAGCTTCACCTGGGTTTGGGAGTTGATCTCGCTGCCGGTATAGAGGATGCCCACGGTCTGGGCCTGCGGCATGAAGCGCTTGATGAGCCTGATCTGGTCGGCCACTGGGTTCATGTCGGTGGTGCCGGAAACGTTAAAGCCCGGCTTCTCATTGCTGTTGGCCAGGCGCGCGCCCACATAGTCGGTGACCGCGGTGCCCAGGATGGGGGTGGTGTCGGTTTTGCCCGCCAGGGCCAAAACCGCCGGGGTGGCGATGCCCAGCATCAAATCCACCTTGTCAGCCACAAACTTGTCGGCGATGGAAGCGCAGATGTCCTGGCTGGCCTGACCGTTTTGGTAGTCGATGGTCACATCCACCCCGTCCACAAAGCCCGCATCTGCCAGGCCCTTCAGAAAGCCCTCCCGGGCAGAGTCCAGCGCCGGGTGCTGCACATACTGAAGGATGCCCACCACAGGCTTGTCTTCTGCCAGGGCCAGGCCCGGCAGCATCAGCGCCAGCACCAACAGCGCCGCCAACAGGGTTCTTGTCCGTTTCATCCTAAAGTCCTCCTTGTTTGCTTCCTTTTTCATCAAAAACGCCCCCTGCTTGCGCAGAGGGCGATGTGATCGCGGTACCACCTCATGTTTCTGTCCGAAGACAGCTCAGGGCAACTAACATTGCCTTCCCCTGTAACGGAGGGAATCCGGCGCGGCCTACTCTGCGTTCAGCCTGCGGCTCCCAGGATGTACTCACTGCCCTGCCCCTTGCTCCCTCACACCAACCGGAAGCTCTCTTGAAGGGGTTCGTGGCGGCTACCTGTTCCTGATCATAGCCCTTGGGCAAATTGTATACAGGATTTGGCCAACCCTTCAATGTTTTTTCAGGTCGCTTTCTTTCCAAAAGCGTGGAATCTTGGCAAAGTGCAGCGTTAGTACAATTGTTTCCGTCCATGAGGGTGGGACCGGCCCGGCGCAAACAGGCGGCCGGGCAAAAGGGGCTTAGGCCCCGGTTTCCTCAGCGTAGGCGAGCATATCCTCGGGGATAGCCAGGCCGATGGCGTCGCACAGGGTCTTGTTCACATAGTAGGAGTAGTCGCTCTGGCGCTGGATGGGCATCTGGCTCACCTGGGCCTCGCCCCGGAGAATCTGCCCCGCCATGAGGCCGGTCTGCTCACCCAGCTTGTAATAATCAATCGCCAGGGTGAACTGGCCCCCCTCCTTCACCATGCCGGCATCCCCGCAGATGACCGGGCGCTTTTCAGCCAGCGCCACCTCGGCCACAATGGGCATGGAGGAGGCCAGCACGTTATCGGTGGGGATATAGATCACGTCACAGTTGTTCACCAGGGAGAGCATGGCCTGCTGCACATCGTTTGAGTTGTTGACGGTCACCTCAGTATAGGCCATGCCCAGGGCTTCGATCTCGGTTTTGGCGATGGCCGCCTGCAGCTGGGAGTTGATCTCGCTGCCGGTATAGATGAGGCCCACCGTCCTGGCCTGTGGCACAAAGCGCTGGATGAGCGCGATCTGGTCTTTGATGGGGTTCATGTCAGTGGTGCCTGAGATGTTAAAGCCGGGCGCCTCGTTGCTCTTCACCAGCCTGGCCTCCACATAGTCGGTGACCGCGGTGCCAAGGATCGGGACCGCATCGGTCTTCCCGGCCAGGGCCAAAACCGCCGGGGTGGCGATGCCCAGCATCAGGTCCACCTTGTCGGCCACAAACTTATCCGCCACCGAGGCGCAGGTGCTCTGGTCCGCCTGGCCGTTCTGGTAGTCAATGGTGATGGTTTCGCCGGGCACATAGCCCTGATCCTCCAAGGATTTCAGAAAACCTTCCCGGGCCAGGTCAAGCGCCCCGTGCTGCACATACTGGAGGATGCCGATGGCCGGAACCTTCTCCCCAGCAAAGGCAAAAAACGGCACCAGCAGGGCGATGGCCAGCAGCAGGGGAAGCAGGTGTTTGATCGGTTTCATGTGGGGTTCCTCCTTTTAATGTATGTTGGGATAAACAAAACCGCCCTCAGCGTTCGCTGAGGGCGGATAAACCGCGGTACCACCTCATTTTCTGTCCGAAGACAGCTCAGGGCAACATGCATTGCCTCCCCTGCTAACGGAGGGAAACCCGGCGCGGCCTACTACCCGGAGGATTCAGCCTGCGGCTTGCGGGATGAACTCACTGCCTGCGCCCCTTGCTTCTTCCCACCAACCGAAGCTCTCTTGAAGGTTTGCCTGGCGGCTACCTGTTCCCGGTCATTGCCGTTGTGGGCATCATAGCCCGGAACGGCGGGAGCTTCAATGTTGTTTTTGGTATTATTTTGGACATTGGAACCTTAAACATTCTTAATACAGCGCTTTGAGCGTTGACGGAGGTGTACGGTGCGGGTATTATCATTTCATGAAGATGATGTTTGTGGGGCGTTTGGCCCGTGTTCTCTCCCTGGCGTTGGCGCTGATAATCATCTCAGGGCTTATCATGCCTGTGGCCCTGGCCCAGGCGGGTGAGTTCACCGCCACGGTGACCGGGGGCGCGCTGCGCCTGCGGCAAAAACCTGATGACAACGCCAAGGTGCTGGGCCGCTACAAATCAGGCACGGTGGTGACCGCGCTGGCTGATGGCGAGCGCTATTGCCGGGTGCGCACCCCCGACGGCAAGGAAGGCTACATGATGAAGGAGTTTCTCACCTTCACAGGTGGCCTCCCCCCCATGGAGGACCCGGCCGCCTTGCCAGAGCCCGCCGGGCTGGCGGCTTCCCTGGCTAAGGTGCGCGAGGCAGCCCTGGCCCGGGGTGTTGATCCCACCAAACCCATGCTGGCCCTCACCTTTGATGACGGCCCCTCTCCGGTGACCCCGGAGATCCTCGATACCCTCAAGGCACACGGCGCCCGGGCCACCTTTTTCATCCTGGGCAAGAACATCGCCGGCCAAGAGGCCATTTTAAAGCGCACGGCTGAGGAAGGGCACGAGCTGGCCAACCACTCCTGGTCCCATCCCCACCTGACAAAAATATCAGATTCCGCGGTGCGCAGCCAGATAACCCGCACCAGCGACAAAATCCAGGAGGTCACCGGACAAACGGTCATCACCATGCGCCCGCCCTTTGGCGCCCTGAACCGGCTGTCACGCCGGGTGATCGCGGACATGGATCTGCCGGTCATCCTCTGGGGCATTGACACCCTGGACTGGAAGACCAAAAGCGCCTCCAAGACCGTCAGCGCCATGATGCAGGGCGCTGGCAACGGCGTGATCATCCTGTGCCATGACACCTGGCCCTCCACCGCCAAGGCGATGGAAACAGCAGTGCCCCAGCTGGTGGCCAAGGGTTTCCAGCTGGTGACGGTGTCCGAAATGATGTCCTTCCGCGAGGAGCCCATCAAGGCTGGCTGGGAATATAGCCACCTGGATCCCAAGAAGATCATCTCGGTCATCCCCTATGGCGAGGAAGCCCTGGACCCCTGAGGATCCCCATGAATGAGCATGCCTGCACCCAACATGATACCGCGCATACCCTCGCGCTTTGCACCGCCCGGATCAGCATTTTCCAGTCCCTTTCCATCAAGGAGCAGGAGCAGCTGGTAAAATCGGCGGGCCATCGCCATGTGGCCGCAGGCACCACCATCTTCAGCGAAGATGACCCGGCGGACCGCATCCTGGTGGTACACCGGGGCAAGATCAAGCTGTGCCACTTCTCCCCCGAGGGCAAGGAATATGTGCTGGACATCATCGGCCCCGGGGGCATCTATGGCGAGCAGCGGCTTTTCTCCGGCCTCAAGCAGGAGGTGAACGCCGTGGCGCTTGAAGCTTCCAGCTTCTGCGAGATTTATAAACGGGACATTGAGGCGCTCATCATGAAGCAGCCGGCGGTGGGCATCCGCATGCTGGAAGAGCTGGGCGCCAAGTATTCCCGCGTCAGCCGCCTTCACGAAATCCTCTCCATCAACGATGCCCGGGCCCGGCTGGCAGGCTTTTTGCTGCACACCAGCGGCGAATCCGGCGCTAAAACCCTGCGCCTGGCCCGGGAGACCATCTCCGGGTCCATCAACCTGCGCACCGAGACCATCAGCCGCAAGCTAAAAGAGATGGAGCAAGAAGGGCTGGTGGCGCTGGAAGGGCACAAGGTGATCCGCCTCCTTGACCCGGAGGGCCTGCGCGCGGTGTTTGATTCCGCCCAGTAGCAACAAACTGACAATTAAATGACCCCGATCAATATTTCCCCGCGCTTTCTGTTTATACTGTAGACAAAGAAGCGGCGGGGCTTGTTTTTACCCCAAAATGACGCCGCAAGGAAAAGGAGGCCGTTATGCGCAAACCAATCAAGAACAACGTGTCATGGGTGGGCAAGATCGACTGGGAACTCCAGGAATTTCACGGCGCTGACTACTCGGTGAACCACGGCTCCAGCCAGAACGCCTACCTGATTGAGGAAGAGAAGACCGTCCTGATCGACACGGTGTGGATGCCCCATTCAGACCAGTTTGTGGACAACCTGAAAAGCGAGATCGACCTGAACAAGATCGACATGATCGTCGTCAACCACGGCGAAGTGGACCACAGCGGCTCGCTGCCTGCGCTCATGGCGCTCATCCCTGACACCCCCATCTACTGCACCGCCAACGCCGTCAAATCCCTGGTGGGGCAGTACCACCACCCGGAGTGGAACTTCAAGGTGGTCAAAACCGGGGACAGCGTGGACATCGGCCATGGCAAGAAGCTGGTGTTTGTGGAAATGCGCATGCTCCACTGGCCGGACTCCATGGCCACCTACCTGACCGGGGACAACATCCTCTTTTCCAATGACGCCTTTGGCCAACACCTGGCAGTGGAAGAGCTGTTTGCCGACCTGGCCGACCCCTGTGAGCTGTGGAATGAAGCCATCAAGTACTACGCCAATATCCTAAACCCCTTCTCCCCCCTGGTGAAGCGGAAGATTGAGGAAGTGCTGGCGCTGAACCTCCCCATCGACATCATCGCCACCAGCCATGGCGCCATCTGGCGGGAAAACCCGGCCCAGATTGTGGAGGCCTACCTGAAATGGTCCCAGGATTATCAGGAGGACCAGGTGACCATCGTCTATGACAGCATGTGGGAGGCCACCGAAAAGCTGGCCCACCGCATCGGCCATGAGGTGTCCATCCTCTCGCCCCAAACCAAGGTGAAGGTCTTCAACATCGCCCGTTCTGACAAGAATGACATCATGACCCAGGTGTTCAAGTCCAAGGCCATTGCGGTGGGCTCCCCCACGGTGCATCAAAGCATCCTGTCCTCAGTCACAGGCTGGCTTGATTTTCTCAAGGAGCTGAAGTTCAAAAACAAAAAGGCCGCAGTCTTTGGCAGCTACGGCTGGAGCGGTGAGGGCAACAAGGTCTTGCGCGCGCATCTGGAGGAGGCGGGCTTTGAGACCGTGGCCCCCGAGATCAGGTGCAGCTGGAACCCAAGGCCTGAGGATTTTGACCAGGCGAAGGCCCTCGCCCGGGCGCTGATCGGCTGACCGGAAAAACAAGGAGGTTTCCCCATGACATTTGAAGAGGCAGTGGCACAGCATCTGAAACTGCTAAGCCAGTATGTGCCGGTGGTGGACAGGGTGCACGGCAAACAGCACCCGGAGTTCCACCAGGTGAAGGCGCTGTGGGAGCGCATGGCCCAAAAGATCCACACCGCAGGGACCGCGCTTCCGCAGCTGAGCGAGGAGTTTGCAAAGCTCCGCGAAGTGACCAGCGATTACCAGGTGCCAGGGGACGTGTGTGAAAGCTATGAGGCCGTCTACCACATGCTGAAGGACCTGGATCAAGCCTACACAGCGTAAAGGAGAGAGCCACTTGCAGCGTTTTATCATCAAACAGAAAAGAACCATCACCTGGATTAGCGCCGCGCTGCTGGTGATCGCCTTTACAAGCCATTACGCCTTCCACAACGAGCTGGTGGCCAAGTGGGCGCTGATCACAGCCTCGGTCATTGGCGCGCTGCCCATCGCCCTTCAGGCCTTCCAGGCGCTGAGGATCAAGGTGGTGAGCATCGATGTTTTGGTCACCATCGCCGTCATTGGCGCCCTCCTCATCGGCAACTATGAGGAATCCGCCATCGTCACCTTCCTGTTCCTGTTTGGCGACTTTCTGGAGCAGCGCACCCTCAACAAAACCCGCAGCGCCATCCGGGAGCTGACCGAAATGGCGCCGGAGAGCGCGTTGAAGCTGATGGCAGACGGCGAGTTTGTCGAGGTGGGCATTGAGGACGTGGACGTGGGCGATGTGCTGATGGTGAAAACCGGGGCCAAGGTGCCGGTGGACGGCACGGTGCTCTCAGGCGAAGCCCACATCAACGAGGCCTCCATCACCGGCGAGCCGGTGCCAGCAGGCAAGGAGACCGGCTCCAAGGTGTTTGCTGGCACCACCCTCGACAACGGCACCATCCGCATCCAGGCGGACCGGGTGGGCGAGGACACCACCTTTGGCAAGATCATCGAGCTGGTGGAGGAGGCCCAGGACGCCAAGTCAGAGGCTGAGCGCTTCATCGACCGCTTCTCCAAGTGGTACACCCCGGCTGTGCTGGCGCTGGGGGCTATTGTGTGGCTGATCTCCCGGAACATCGAGCTGGCCATCACCATCCTGGTGCTGGGCTGCCCGGGGGCGCTGGTGATCGGCGTTCCTGTCTCAAACGTGGCGGGCATTGGCAATGGCGCCCGGCACGGCGTGCTGCTAAAGGGCAGCGAAGTCATCCACGACTTTAGCCGCGTTGACACGGTGGTGTTTGACAAAACCGGCACCCTCACCCAGGGCCGCCCCCAGGTGGCTGACACGGTGGTGTATGCCGATGATGCACAAGCGGTCAAGGGCTACCTTGCCAGCGTTGAAAAGCAGTCCGACCATCCCCTGGCCCGGGCCATTGTGGAATACCTGGGCGAAACCCCCGCCCACGAGGTGTCAAAGACCGATGTCATCAAAGGCGGCGGCATCGTGGCCCTGGTGGCAGGCCACCGGGTGGCGGTGGGCAACGTGGCGCTGATGGAAAAAGAGAATGTCCCCCTGGGCGAAAAAGCGCTGAGGGACATCGACGCCTTCCAGAAAAATGGCAACTCCATCGTGCTGACCGCCCTTGACGGCAGCCTGGTGGCCCTAATGGGCATCCGCGACCAGATCCGCACCGGTGTGAAAGAGGACCTGGCAAAGCTTAAGAAGCTGGGCGTTAAGCACCTGGTGGTGCTCTCTGGCGACAACCAGGGCACGGTTGACCTGGTGGCGCGTGAACTGGGCCTCACCGAAGCCCACGGCCACATGCTGCCGGAGGACAAGGCCGCCTACATTGAAAAACTCCAGGCCCAGGGGCGCATGGTGGCCTTTGTGGGCGACGGGATCAACGACAGCCCCTCCCTGGCCCGGGCGCAAATCGGCATCGCCATGGGCAGCGGCACCGACGTGGCGATAGAAACCAGCGACGTGGTGCTGATGAACTCCGACTTTAGCCGCCTGCCCCATGCCCTGGGCCTGGCCCGCGCCACCGCCCGCAACATGCTGCAAAACATCCTGATCGCCGTGGGCGTAGTACTGGTGCTTTTGGCCAGCGTGTTTTTCAGCTCCTGGATGAACATGTCCATCGGCATGCTGGTGCATGAAGGCAGCATCCTGGTGGTCATTTTAAACGGCATGCGCCTGCTGCGCTACAAACTAAAAACATAAATCAAAGGAGAAACATCATGAAAAAAGCGACTTTACAGCTGGAAACCCTCACCTGCCCCTCCTGTGCCACCAAGATTGAAAAAGCAGTGGGCAGCCTGCCAGGCGTCAACAAGGACAGCCTCAGCGTGCTGTTCAACGCCAGCAAGGTAAAGGTGGACTTTGACGAGAGCAAGCTAACGGTGGAGGATATCCAAAAGAGCATCACCACCCTGGGCTACGAGGTCCTGAAAACCCAGGTGAAGGATCGATAGGAGATCTCACCTTCCCATCACGAAATCAGCCACTTTTTCCCCGGCGGCCCATAGGGAACATGGGTCGCCTTGTTGAACGCGGGGGTGTGAGAGCGCCACGCTGTCCCAGCCCTGCGCAGGGGTGAAGGACATCAGACTTTCCCCCGCCTGGTTTTTGAGAATGACCTCATGGCCACCGGCCACCTGTTTCTTCAGCAGGATCAGGGACGCGCTCTGTCCCGCGTCCCGGGGAGCTTCCGCCTCCCCCGCCGCGCCAAAGGCCATCAGCGTGCCCCCGGAGATGGTGATGTCCCTGTGGGCGTCCAGGGCGCCGTCCCGGGCACTGGCGGGGCTTGAGATGCGGATGTCACCGCCTGAAATTATCAGGTCGCCGTTGGCGTCCATGCCGTCACCCCGGGCGGTGATGGTAAGGCTCCCGCCGGTGACCTTAATCCAGTGGTTTTCCCCGCTGGGGTCAGGCAGCTGCCGCAGGTCAACCTCTTGGGCGCTGGAGGCGTTGATGCCGTCATCCCGGGCGTTGATGCGAATATCGCCGCCTGAAATGAGCACCGTGTGTCCTTCCAGGCCCTCCTGGCAGTCTGCCACCTCATGGCTTCCCCCCAGGATGCTCAGCGCCCCATCCGCTTTGATGCCATCCTTTTTTGCATGGATGCGGGTGCTGCCGCCCATGATGGACAAGTCCCTTTTGCCCTGGATGCCGTGTCCGTCCAGGGCTTCAATATCAAGCGTGCCTGTGCCCTCAACCTTCAGATCCGCTTTGGACAAAAGAGCCGCTCTGGCCCCCTTCCCCACGCGCAAGGTGTTCAGGCTGCCCTCTTCCAGAACAATCCGCACCTGCCCCGCTCGCCTCACCTCAATGGCCGGGAAGTCAGAGGAGCGCACATCCACCCCATCCAGAATCAGGGTGACTGCGTCCTCCTTCCCCGCGTCAATGAGCACCTGCCCGCCGGACAGGCGCCCCCGTAGCCGGTAGCTGCCCGGACGGGTGATAACGGCCTGCCCCGGCAGGGCAATCAGGCTCTCCCCCCGGGCCAGGCCACAGGCCAGCAGCAGCAGGATGAGCGCCGCCAGTTTTCTTGTTTTAATCAACGATCTGGGTGCCTCGAGCCCCCTCCAGGCTCTCAAGGGCCAAGTCCAGCCGGGTGATGATGGCCAGGCGGCCTTTGTGCCCCGATACGAAGCGCAGCGCCGCCTCGGCCTTGGGGCCCATGGAACCGGCGGCAAAATGCCCCTGGTTCAAGTATTCCTGCAATTCATCAGCGCTCACCCGCCCCAGGGTTTGCTGACCCGGCTTGCCATAGTGGAGGCAGGCGTGCTCCACCTCGGTGAGGATGAGGAGGGCGTCAGCGTTCAGGTCATCCGCCAGGCGGCAGGCGGCCAGGTCCTTGTCAATCACCGCGTCAACGCCGTACAGTTTTCCAGCGCTATCCCTTGCCACCGGGATGCCGCCCCCACCCGCCGCGATGGGCACAAATCCCTGGTTCATCAGGGTTTTCACCTGGTTTAATTCCACAATCTCCACCGGCATGGGGGAGGGCACCACCCGCCGCCAGCCGCGCCCGGCATCCTCCTTGAAGGTGTAACCCTTTTCCTGGGCAATGCGCCCTGCCTCATCCTGATGATAAAACAGGCCGATGGGCTTGGTGGGGTTTTTGAAAGCCGGGTCGCCCGGGTCCACCACCACCTGGCTGACCAGGGTGACAGGACGCTGGGGCAAGCCCTCCTCCGCCAGCAGCTCGCCCAAAGCCTGCTGGATGTGGTAGCCGATCATCCCCTGGCTCATGGCGCCACACACATCAAAGGGCATGGCGGGGGTCAGGTGGCTGGCCGCCTCATTTTGCATCAGAATCCGGCCCACCTGGGGGCCGTTGCCATGGACAATCACCAGCTGCCACCCGGCCTTGACAAGGCCCACCAGGGATTTTGCGGTGTCATGCACCACAGATAATTGTTCCTGGGCGGTGGCTTCGCCGCCTTTTCTTTGCAGGGCATTGCCACCCAGGGCTACCACGATGGTTTTCATGATGCGTTCTCCTTTGTCACATAAGGGCTGGTGTAGGCCTTGAGCAGGGCGCCATAATCAGGCGTAAAAGCCAGCAGGTCCCCCACCTGGTATTCCGGGGCCCCGGTCAGGTCCACAATCAGATGATCGGAGCTGGCGCCGATTATTTTGACGCGCTCATCCTTTGGTGTCAAGCCGTCCGCGTCGGTATCCTGCCGGCCAATGGCCAAAATGCCCCGGCGCATGGGCCCCAGGTCGGGGAAGGTGACATACTCGCCAAAGGCGTTGGGGCCGGAATGGCCCTCCGGCTTTGAGGGTTTGTCCTTCACCTCGATGAGGCGGGCGTGCAGCGTAAAGGCATCCTGATGCAGCTGCGGAAAGGGCTTGCCCACGGCGGTGTCCATGCCCAGCAGCAGGCCTTCACCCACGCGCAGGTGGTTGATGCCCTGGGGCAGCCTGCCCTCAAACAGCAGATGAAGGGAGCTGGAGTTGCCGCCTGAAATCAGGGGGATGGGCAGGTCAAGGGCCTCCCTGAGGCGCTTGGTGATGTCAAGCAGCACCCCCATGTTGTGTTCATCCGGCAGGATGCCCCCAAAGCAGGTGAGGTTGGTGCCCGTGCCCGCCAGCTCCAAAAAGCGCTGCTGTTTAACCGCCTGGGCGGTTGCCAGGATCCTGTCAAAATCCCGGTGGTACAGCCCCTCCCTGAGGTCGCCCAGGTCAATCATCAGGATCACCTGGTGGCGCTTTTGCAGTTTTTCTGCCGCTTGACCCAGGGCCAGGGTGGCCTCCATGCCGCTTTGCAGGCTATAGTCCGCCTCCCTGACTGTTTCCTCGGCCAGCAGGGGGTCACTTAGCCTCAGGCTAAGCCTGGGCGTGCCCCCAGGCAGGCGTGCCAGGTTTAAGGCCCTGGCATCCGCCAGCATGGGCACCCCCGCCTCCACCAGCGCCTGCACCACCGAAACATCGGCACACACCACCTTGGTGACCGCCGCCAGCGTCACGCCGTGCTTATCGCAGGCCTTCAGAATATAAGCCGCGTTTTCCTTGATTTTGCGCAGGTTTGCGCTGATTGTGGGGGCTTTCATGCCATCTCCTCCTTAAAGCTCTGTTGCATCAGACGAAGCGCTGCCGCCTGATGGGTTCTGCTGAGCACCCCCAGGCTGGCCATCAGGTAAGCCTGATCCACCAGCACCCGCATCTTGCCAGGCGCAGGGAACAGCATGTCACCAGCGGTGTTCATGTCCCGCAGGTTTCGCAGAATGTTCATGTTTCCAGGCAGGCGGGTGAGCGCCCCGCCGGTGGCAATGAGGGTGGTGACCTCACTTAAGTCCTTGCCGGTGGCATAGGTTTTGCGGCCCTCCGGCAAATACACCTGGCGCAGGGTGCCCGCATGCCGCCTGATCGCAAGGCGCCCGGCCTCAAGCGCCAGAAGGCCCGCTAATTTGATTTGGTTTTCGGTCTGGGGAATGGGCTGCCAGGTGGCGAGCTCATTTTCTGTGTCCAGGCCCAGCAATTGATTGATATTGGCCATGCCCATGCGCTGTGCCATGTGGCGGGCATTGAGGTATAGCCCCAAATCCCCCTCCACGGTGCGCTTGAAGAAGGGCTCCGGCTGGGTCTGGATGAGGGATATGGCCTCTGCCCCTTCAGCACCGGAGTGCACATCGGTGGTGGCCCCGCCGATATCAAGGGCCATGCAGTCGCCAATCACCGGCTGAAGCAGCCGCAGCGCCTCCATCACAGCACCCGGCGTGGGCAGGATGGGGCCGTCCACCATCTCCCTGATGCGGGCCATGCCCGGGGCTTTGATGATATGGGTTTCAAACAGGTTTTGAATTTCCCGGCGGGCGGGCTCGATGTTGAGCGCATCAAGCTGGGGGTAGACGTTCTCCGTCAGGGTGATGGCCTGACCCTCCCGGTCAAACACCCGTTTGACCGCCTCCTGGGCCTGGATGTTCCCGGCGTAGAGCACGGGGATGCCCAGTTTCAGGGAGGCGATGGCCCGGGCGTTGTGGAGCACGGTTTCCCGGTCACCAAAGTCAGTGCCGCCAGCCAGCAGGATCATGCCCGGGCGCAGCGCCTGCAAATCCTCCAGGTCATCCTGGCTCATTTTGCCGGCGGTTACGCTGCGCACCACGGCCCCGGCCCCAAGCGCCGCCATCTGGGCGGCCCGGGCGGTCATCTCATACACCAGGCCATGAACGCTCATGGACAGGCCCCCGGCGGCGCTGGAGGCAGCGTACATGGCCCGCCAGCCAAGCTCTGGCGCGTTCAGGCGGGTTTTCAGGTCGGCTACCGCCCCTTCAAGCCCCGGCAGCACATCCCCATCCTGGGCGGTGGTGGGGGCCATGCCCTGGCCTAAAAAGACCGGGGCAGCGTCCAGATGATGAAAAGCGCTGACCACCGTGGTGGTGGAGCCAATCTCCGCCACCACGGCGTCAATCATGTTCAGGGGTTCGGGGTTCACTTTTTGGCGTCCCGCAGTTTGACCAGGGCGGTTGCCACGTGCATGCCCTTTGATCCTCTGCCAAAGCCCTCATCGGCTCCGGCTTCGCGGGCCAGTTCAGGGGTCACCTGGGTGCCGCCGGAGAGGAACATCAATTTGTCCCTGACGCCCATTTCCCGGGCGATGCGGTCCACCAGGGCGATGTTTTTGTAGTGGATGTTGTCATGGCTGATGATGACAGAGGCCAGCATGGCGTCAGCGCCCAGTTCAATGGCGGCGTTCACCAGCTTCTCTGGCGGAACGGAAGTGCCCAGGTAGTGCACCTGGATGCCGTATTTCTCAATGCCGCCGTGCTTGATGTCGATGATTTCGCGCAGGCCCACGGAGTGCTCATCCTCGCCCACCGTGCCGCAGACCACCTTCATGGGCTTTTTCTCAATGGCGGCTCGGATCTCGTCATCGCTTAAGACATCAGGCTCCGGCGGGATCACCAATTCGTCCACTGCGATCTTGAAGGGCACCTTGCCCTTGAGTTCGATGCGGGTGCCGTCAACCGGGTGCATCACCTCAACGGAGATCACCTCCGCCTCCTCCAGGTTCATGCGGCGGGCGGCTTCCAGCGCCGCTGCCTGGGCCACCTTGGCCTCCACGGGGAAGAAGAGGGTGAGCATCACCGTGCCGTCCCCCAGCCACTCCATCTCGGGCTTCACATATTTTGCCCCAGGCTGGCGCAGGTCTTCGGTTTCGGCCATGCGGGTGGCGGCATTGTCAGTTTCGTCCAGCTCGTCAATGTACTGGATCAGTTCGGGTTTTTCCAGCGTACAGCCGCCAATGAGGCTGGCCGGGTTTTCGCCCTCCTTCAAGCCATACTGGGCCACGTTGTTGTAGCCGTAGTGGGCGGTGACAGGGGCCAGATAATCCTTTTTGCGGGGGATGAGGGTGCCAGCGCCGATGCCGCCAGCAAGCTGCCTGGCAATGCCGTCGCCGTTGCGCTCGGGGTAGTTGCCCGAGTCCACAAAGAAGCCGTCCTCCACGGATTGGAAGTAGCCGCCTTTTTCCAGCATCTCCTCCATAAACAGGATGGCGCGCTCTTTTAATTCCCGGGCGTCCTCCCGCAGGGGCCCGTCTTTTTTCAGCTCCACCATGTCCATCAGCCCGTCAAGGCCAATGAGGGTTTGCTTGGCGGTGTCGCAGGCTTCGATGTTGAAGATGTGCCAGGGCACATTGCGGCCCTCGTCCGGCGTGATGGTGGACTGGATATCCGCCGAGGTGAGCTTTGAGATGAACATGTTGAGCACATGGGTCACCGTGGCTTCCCGGGTGGATGACTGGATGTATTTGGTGTTCATCTGCGCCCGCATGCGGTAACCTTTGAACAGCTCCCGCAGCGCCACCGCGTAGGGCAGGTCCATGTATACGCAGGGTGCAGGTGTTGCTGTGGGGGGCACGGTGGACAGGCAGATCAGGTCTTTTGCCATGCCGCAAGAGGCTGAGAACTGCGCGTTGATGGCGTGCTGCACCATGAGTTCAGGCATCACCTTCCAGGCTTCCCGGGCGGTGGCGTTGGCGTTGTGGGCGCCGTCAATCTGGGCCATGCCCGCCCAGGCCATCACGGTTTTTGATTCGCAGGCGTCAACAAATGAGCGCACCATGTTGATGTTGCGGTAGAGCACGTTGTACTGGGGGTCCTGGTGGGCGCCGTTGACGCCTTCCTCGGCAAACAGCACCGCGATTTCAGGCCCCGCCACGCCTGACACATAGGAGTGGTAGTTGATGGGGCGGCCCACTTCATCCTCGATCATGTCAAGGGCCTTGCGCTGGGCGCGGATCTGTTTTCTGGTGATGGGCACGCCGCCCACCCCCTGGGGGGTGCCTTCGATGAGGCCGTCAAAGTGGCTTTGCCCGGCGGTGCGGATGACCATGATGTGGTCAGCCCCGTGGTGGGCGGCCATGCGCATGCGCCGGATGTCATCCTCAAATCGTCCTGAGGCGATCTCCGTGGTGATGACAGGCGCCGGCTGGGGGTCGATGCCCCCAAAGTGATGGGCCGGGGGCAGAGGCACGGAGCGCTTCAGGGGCTCCGCGGCATCCTTGAAGGTGAAGCTGTGCATCTTCAGCCCCGGCACTTCCTTGCGCCAGGTCCATCCCCGGCGGCGGGGGCGATAGCTGGCCAGGTCCTTTAACACTTCCCGCACATCAAGGGGGCTGTCAGGGTTTAAACGGTAGTTGCTCATGACAATTCCTCCTTTGAAAAGTGCTCGGCCAGGCCGTCCCAGCCCTTCCCCTCAATGAGGGCAAGCCCGGTTTCCCGGATGCTTTTGCCGCCAAGTTGGCTGGCTTTATACACCACATGGCCTGCTCCGTGGCCCAGCAGCTCCCGCTCCAGGCAGCCATCCACCAGGGCCTTGGCCTCGGTGGAGGAAAAGCCCATGCGCAGCAGCACGCTGCGCTCAATGGATGGGCTGGTGTACTTGCGCCCCATTTCAAGCAGCGGGCTTGTCAGCTCCCCTGCCAGCGCCCAGAAGCGCTCATGGAGCGCCTCATCGCTGAGGCCTTTCAAATGCTCCCGGCGGCTGGCGAAATCGTCTTGCCGTTTCATGATGATCCCTCCTGAATATGATTGATGACGCCTTTTACATAGGCGGCATCCGAGCGGGTTTCCTCCGCTAAGAACTGAAGGTCGTCCTCCCCAAGGGGCAGCGCTGCCCCCTCAATGGCTTTGCTGATCAGGCTTTTCCGCAGGTGGTTGAGGTCCACCTCCTGGCAGGCCATTTGCCCCGGGTTTTGGGGCAGGATGATGCTCTCGCCGGGCACCTCGTCCCGGGGGTTACCGCTCATGATGCGCACGCCATTGGCCCGGGCAAAGGAGAGCTGGGCATTGGGATGCTTGCCAGCACCTGTGTATTCGGTCTCCTGCACCACCAGGAGGGCGTCCTCCGGCATCTCCTGGGCAAGGCAGAAGGCGGCGGCCAGGCTGGTGTTGCCAGCAGGCCCGCGCTCCATGCCCTCCAGCACCGATAGCATCTCGGTGGTGTAAAACACCTCGCCCTGGGTGAGGGTGACATAGCGGGACATGTACCGAAGCGGCCTGGCAGCGCTCCTGGGCACATCACTGCGGTCAGGCCAGGTGGTATAGGGCATGCCAAAGCCGGTATGCCCGGTGGTGAAGGATTTGCGGTTGAAGGCCTGGTCGCTTGCCATGTGCAGGCCTTTGAGGTTGACGCTGGCGGCGATCACCGGGCTTTCACAGCCCGCTTTTTGCATGCCCCGGGCGGTGCCGGTGAGGTTGCCGCCCCCGGCGTTGGTGGCCACCACCGCCGAAGGCCATGCGCCGTAGCGCTCCTTGCACTGCGAGGACAATTCATAGCCCAGGGTTTCCACCCCTAAGATGGCGTAGGGCGTATAGAGGGAGGCGTTGAAGTAGCCGGTTTCTTCGAGCAATAGCAGGAAGGTGTAGAACAGCTCGGGCCCCACGGTCAGCTGCACCACCTCTGCGCCAAAAGCCTCGCACTTGCGGGCTTTCTCAACAATTTCGGGCTGGCCCAGGCCGCGGCTGTCAAAGCATTCCTGCACCACGATGCACTTAAGCCCCGCCTTGGCGCAGCAGGAGGCCACAGCAGCGCCGTAGTTGCCGCTGGTGGCGGTGACCACGCCCTGATAGCCCATTTCCTTTGCCATGTGCACCGACAGCGCCGCCCGGCGTGCCTTAAAGGAGCCGGAGGGGTTGGCCGCCTCGTCCTTCAGCAGGATTCTGGCGCCGAAGCCCGGCTTCGCGTATTTGCGGGAGAGGGCGGTGATGTGCTTTAGCTCATGCAGGGGGGTATTCCCCACGCCGTATTCCCGCTGGATGACGCTGATTTTTTTAATGTCAAGGCCGGGGGCCGCCATCATCGCCTCATAGTCAAAGGCGATGCGCCCGCTTTCAAACTGGCTGTAGTCCAGGCCCACGGCGGATTTCATGATGGCATTTTTCCTTGCCATTACCGCCTGATAGCTGTTGTCACGCATGGCTGTCCTCCCCTCTTGAGGCCCTGAGGATGCTCTCCTGGGCTTCCAGCAGCTCCGGCACAAAGCCGCCAAAGCCGTGGTCAAAGGCGGGGTTTTCTTTCACCAGGGTGCCCGTCACGGTGCGCCCGGTGCGGGTCTTCACCTGGGCGGGTTGGCCAATTTCGGCGTCTGCCAGCAGCCAGCCCTTCACCCACTGCTCAAGGGGTGCCTGGGCGGTGTCCTGGGGCACCTGGGGAGCACGCTCCCCAGGTTTTAATACCACGCTGTGCAGCTGCACCCACGTTCCTTTTTTAACCATCTCAATCGTCCTCAGGGAAGGCGATGGTCCGGTAGTCCCCCATCACGCAGCGGGGCACGGGCAAGTCAAGCATGGACAGCAGGCCCGGCTTTGCCGCCACCACAAAGGGCAGGAGGTTGCAAACCATGGCGATGGTGCCAAGGCCGCCATCCACCTCAGGCTTGATCGCCATGGCAATGGGGGGCGTGCCCGTGAGGGTGATGTAATCCCCGGTGTCAACGCCCACCAGCTGGGGCTCAATCTGCTGGGGATGGCGCATGGTGAGCTTTTCCTCGCCGTTTACAATGCCCTGGCCGGTCATGTTGACGCCAGCCACCTGGCCCGCCTTGGCCTCGCCGTGGGGGGCTTTGCGGTCGATGTCGGTGATGATGGGCAGCATCTGGGTTTTCACTGCATCCACCGGCCAGCCAAAGGCGGAGGCCATCATGTGGATGGACTCCTCAAAGCCCACGTGCCCCGCCAGGGTGCCGTCAGAAACGCCCTGGTCAAAGGCCTCAGGCGTGATGCCAATGCCCTGCTCCTCCATGACGGCCTTGCCAAAGGGGGAAAGGCTGTTCACCCGCTCGCAGCATACATGGTGAAGCTCGGTCTGTGCGCCCGAGAGGCACACGGCCAACAGGTCCATCATCAGCCCCGGGTTAATGCCGGTGCCCAGCACCGATACCTTGTGCTGCTTGGCCACATTGTGCATGTCAAGCGCCATGTCAGGCGACTGGGCATAGGGCCAGGCCATTTCCTCAGCGATGGTGATCACATTGACCCCCTGCCTGAGCACCTGCAACACCTTGGGGTAGACATCCTTCACAAAGGAGTTGGTGGCGATCACGCAGATGTCAACCGGTTTGTGGCTCAGCGCCTCCAGGATGTCACCATGCACCGGGGCATCCGGCCTCCCTTCCTGGGGGATGCCCAGCACGTCATAGGCGTTTTTGCCCACATAGGCCGGGTTGATGTCGCAGGCGCCCACCACATGAACGCCCTTGCGCTTGCCCAAAACCCTGGCGATGCCAGAGCCCATGGCACCCAGCCCCCACAGAACAACCCTTACTTCACGCATGTCTCTTCTCCTCCTTATTGGCGGCCGATGGTGGCGACCATGACGGCCTTGATGGTGTGCAGGCGGTTTTCAGCCTGATCAAATACCTTGGAGGCGGCAGAGCGGAACACCTCGTCTGATACCTCCATCTCTTTGAGGCCATATTTCTCCAGCACTTCACGCCCGGTTTCGGTTTCCAGGTCGTGGAAGGCGGGCAGGCAGTGCAGGAAGATGGCGTCAGGGTTGCCGGTTTTCTCCATCAGGGCACGGTCCACCCGGTAGCCTTTCAGGAGCTTGATGCGGCTTTCAAACTGGGCTTCCTCGCCCATGGAAACCCACACATCAGTATACACAGCGTCAGCATCTTTGACCCCTGAAAGATCGCTGGTAATTTCAATCTCGCCGCCTGTTTCACGGGCCAGGGCTTTCATTTCTTTCAGCAGGCCCTCCTCCGGGAACAGCTCCTTGGGCGACACCGCTGCATAGCGCAGGCCCAGCTTGGCGCAGATGATCATGAGGGAGTTGGCCACGTTGTTGCGGGCATCCCCCACATACACCAATTTGCACTGGGAGAGGGGCTTTTTCGCGTGCTCCTCAAGGGTCAATAGGTCTGCCAGCGCCTGGGTGGGGTGGTAGAGGTCGGTGAGCCCGTTCCACACGGGCACGCCGGAGTATTTGGCCAGGTCTTCCACCGTTTTCTGGGCAAAGCCCCGAAACTCGATGCCGTCATAAAAGCGGCCCAGCACCTTGGCGGTGTCCTCCAGGGATTCCTTCTTGCCCATCTGGGAGTTACTCAGGAAGGTGGCGTTGCCCCCCTCATCCCAGCAGGCGGTTTCAAAGGCGCAGCGGGTGCGGGTGGAGGTTTTTTCAAACAGCAGCACGATGTTGCGGCCCTGGAGCAGATCTCCCCGGATCCCGGCGCGCTTTTTGCGCTTCAGGTCATGGGCGAGGTCGAGGAAGTAGCGGATCTCCTGGGGGGTAAAGTCCTTCAATGTCAGGAAACTGCGGCCTTTCAGGTTGACGGGCATGGGAAACCTCCTTATATGTGGTGATATTAATTTCTTGATTGAATGGGGGTATCAGCGCGCTGCCTGGCGTCCTCCGGCCTGCGCTCCTCCAGGTTTTCCACCAGTCTCCCGAAGTTTGTCGCTGTTTTCGCGGTAAACCCAGGCTTGCCGGCGCCCTGCTCGGTGGATTCCCCGGCAGCCGCCGCCAGCATGCACACAGCGTGACCAGGTGTCGCGGTTGCGCTTCTCTTAGCTGATCTCTTCACGCCTCAGCGGCATGGACATGCACCGGGGGCCGCCCCGGCCCCGGGCCAGCTCGCTGCCGGCCACCTGGATGGTCTTGATGCCGTGATCCTCCAGGATGCGGTTGGTGACCAGGTTCCGATCATAGACGATGACGGCCCCTGGCCGGATGCACAGCGTGTTGCTGCCATCGTTCCACTGCTCCCGCTGGGCGGCGATCATGTCCTGCCCGCCGCAGCGGATGAGGGTCACCTCCGGCACGCCCATGGCGGTCTGCAGCACTTCCTCAAGCTGGCCTTTCAGCTCCCGGATTTTCATGCCGTCGCCGTTTTTCTCCAGCAGGAAGCAGCGCAGCACCGGCAGGATGCCGGGATGCACGGTGAACACCGTCCTGTCCAGCTGCGTAAACACCGTGTCCAGGTGCATATAGGCCCTGATGCTAGGGATGTCCATGGCCAGCACCCGGTCAATGCGGCTTTGGGGATCTGCCATCAGGCGCCTGGCCAGAATCTCTATTGCCTCGGTGTCTGTGCGCAGGGAGATGCCCACGCACAACAGCCCGTCGCCCACCATCAGAATGTCCCCGCCTTCCAGGCTATAGGGAATGTCCTGGTGATACCATGCCGGGGCGCGGCCTGCAAACTCGGGGTGGTGCGCCATGATATAGCGGCCATAGATGGTCTCCCGCTGCCTGGCGGGAGCCCGCATGTGGCTGAAAGCCACGCCCGACTGGATCACCGAGAAGGGATCCCGGGTGAAATACAGGTTGGGGATGGGATCCAGCAGGAACCGGGTCTCATGCCGCGCCAGGCGTGTCAGGGGATGGTTTTCCAGCAGCCCCGCGTCCTGGTCGGTGACGCCTGACATGGTCTTTTCCACCAGGGCCTTGGGGTCCTTGATGGCCCCCAGCATCTCCTGGAGCGCCTCCTGGTTGTACTGGGCCATGGGGCCGCCTTCCTGGATAAACTCGTTGATGAACTGGGTGCGCACGCCCTCGACCACCAGGGTGTCCGCCACCATGTCGGTGAGGTAGCGCACGCTGGCGCCCTCATTGCGCAGGGCCTGGACGAACTGGTCATGCTCCCGCTGCGCCCCTGCCAGATAGGGGATATCGTCAAACAGCATCCGCCCCAGATGCGGCGGGGTCAGCTGCTCCAACTCCTGTCCCGGACGGTGCACGAGCACCTCCTTGAGGGGGCCGATTTCACTGGATACTGATAAGCGCATATAGTTCTCCTGTTTTCTATTCTAGGATTTCAGTATATCACGTTTATGCAGAGATGTATATATTATATATCCGGCGCTCTTTCTGGCCAAAACCCTTTGATAACCTTGCGAAAAACGGGTTATGGATGCTATACTTTGAAAAAGAACAATGGCAGGCAGGAGGGCATCATGGACAATATTTGGAAGAGCATCGAGACCTTCTTTGTTTCCTTCACGGCAGACGCGGCGCTGAAGCTGCTGGGCGCCCTGGTGATGCTGCTGGTGGGGCTCAAGGCGATCAAGGTGCTGATGCGGCTGCTCACCCGATCCATGGAAAAAAGCAAGCTGGACCGGGGGCTTTTGGGCTTTATCAACAACCTCCTGTCCTTTTTGCTGCGCTTCACGCTGGTGGTGAGCCTTCTGATTTACCTGGGGGTACCTGCCACCTCGTTTATCGCCATCCTGTCCTCTGCCGGCCTGGCCATCGGCCTCGCCCTCCAGGGGAGCCTGAGCAACTTCGCGGGCGGGCTGATGCTCTTGTTCTTCCACCCCTTCCGCGTGGGGGACTATATCATCACCCAGAGCGGCTATGAGGGCACGGTCAAGGACATCTCCATGATGTATACCACCCTTGAAACCCTGGACCGCAGGCGGGTGGTGCTGCCCAACGCCGGGCTTTCAAACGGGGCCATCACCAACAACTCCGCCAACGCCATCCGGCGCATCGACATCTCCCTCACCACCGATTTTTCAGCCGATGTGCCCACGGTCCGCCGCCTCATGGAGGAGGCCGCCGCCATTCCCCCGGGCGTCCTGGCCGACCCGCCCCCCGCCGCCACCCTGGACAAGATCCAGGATGGCCTGCTGGTCTTCACCCTGCGCTGCTTCGCCAAAACGCCGGAGTGGTGGGCCACCCTGCTGCTGGTCACCGAAACTGTCAAGGCCCGGCTGGATCAGCACCAGGTCCCCGTGCGCGGCCCGCTGCGGGATATCCGGCAGGTGTAAACCAAAGGGGCTTCCTCATAGAAGAAGCCCCTTTGGTCTGGTTGATGATCATCAGCGCCCCGCGAAATCCCTCGCCGCCTTCTGCATGGCAAAGAGGTTTTTGGGGGGCAGGTATTCCGGTACGCTGTTGCCGGTGCCCACGGCCCAGCCGCCCCGGTCTGCCGTGCGCTCCAGCATGTTCATCGTCCGGTCATAGACCTCCTGCTCGCTGCGAATGCACATGAAGTCCATATCAAGGCCGCCCAACAGCGCGATGCGGCTGTGGTAGGCCTCATAGGCCTGCTCAATGGGCTGGATCTTGTCCTCAAAGGAATGCTTGGCGTCGTAGCCCAGGGCGATGATGTCATCCATCACCGTCGCCAGGTTTCCGCAGGAGTGCAGAAACACCGGCCGCCCCGCCTGGTGCACCGTGTCCACGATCTTCTGATGCCAGGGGAAGATAAACCGGCGCAGCATGGGCGGGGAGAGAAAGGTCTGGGTGTTGAAGCCCCAGTCATCGTTGGATGAAATAAAGCCCACTGTGTCATACTGCAGGGCGATCTCATAATAGCGCACCAGGCGCTTGCCCACCTCATCCACGATCCGCCCCACCAGGCCTGGATCATCGTAGAGCATCAGGCAGAGGTTGTCATAGCCAGTGAGGGCGATGAGAATTTCCAGGATGCCCCCCGGCCCCATCACGCACAACTTCATGCCATCGGGCAGGTCTCTGGCCACCTCGCCCAGGTGGGAGGAGTCAAAGTCATCCGGCTCCGGCCACAGGAACTTCTCAAAGCTCTCCTCATCCACCAGCCCCTCCCCCTCGTTTAAGGAGTGGGTTTCAAGCGCGTGGGGATCATGGGTGAAGCGGAACTGGGAGGTGTACAGCGTCGCATAGTCATAGCCCATGTTCTTGAAGGCTTCAATGGTAAACCGGGCCCGGGTGAGCTGGTCGCCGGCGGGCAGTTTTCGCCCGTTCACCTGCTCATACAGAGGCATGTTCATATACAACTCAAACAGCACCGGGCGATCGGGCGCCTGGTTGCGGAGCACCTTCAAAAGCTGTTCAAAATCAGGCTGAAAACCGGGCATGTCCGCCTCCTTATTCTGCCATTGTCTGGGCTGATTATAAGCGCCCTGATGCCAGGGTGTCAATTGCGCGGTGCCTGGGGAGCGCAACGGCAAACTGCCGCCCTTTCGGGCGGCAGCGGTTGTCAGGCTGTCATAGGTCTCAGGGTTTTGCTGTCTCGGCAGGGGCCTCGGTCTCCACGGGGGCTGCTGTCTCATCAGCAGGAGCTTCCGTTTCCGCGGGTTCCTCTGTCTGCACAGGCTCCTGCGTGTCCTCGGTCGCTTCTACGACCACCGTCTCCTCCTCAACCATTCCGTCTTCCTGGGGGGACAGGATCTGGGTGATGAGCATCACCAGCGCGGGGCCTTCCTGGGGCAGCGCCTTGTTCAGGTTTTCCATCAGCAGCGGCAGGCCCTTCTGGAGGCTGTTCATCACCGCCGCTTCATCGCTGAGGACCATTTCGCCATTGTCACCGGTCTTCAGCGTCACCACCTGGAGGCCGTCCAGCGCAGGGGCCACCGGCTTCTCAGCCGTTTCAAAGATCTTGCCGGTCAGGGTGAGCATCGGGTTGGGGCCGCCCATGCCCAGGCGGAGCACCGTCTGGGAGAACAGCTTCTCCATCTGGCTGCTGCCCTCGCCATCCAGCGTGATGTTCATGCCGGTGGCCACCAGGTTCGCCTTGAAGGTGGAGGTCATCTCCTTTTCACCGGGCTTCACATTGGTTTCAACGGTCACCAGGACATCCCGCATATTCTGGCCGCCCAGGATATCCGCTTCAAGGGCCAGCCAGTCAGGGGCCGCGGCCACGGGGGCGGGCTCCGTCGCTTCAGGGGCCGGGTAGGTGGCCGGCTCGGGGTTTTTCACCAGCACCTTCACCTTCACATCAGCGCCTGTGGCCTCATCGTTGTTGACCAGGACGGTGATGTGGGCCTTTTCCTTCTCAGTGTCAGGGGTGTCCATCACAAAGTACACGGTGTTATTGTCCTGGGTGCCGTAGGCGGTACCTGTAAGCAGCAGCACTTCCTCCGCCTGCTTGAGCTTGGCCACCTCTTCTTCCATTTGCTTCAGGTCAAAGGCTGCCTTCACGTTCTCCTGCCCGCTCTCATTGGCGGCTTTCTGAACCAGGGACTGGAGCTTCTGATCTTTCTCGAAGACCTCAAAGAGCTTCTCCACCAGCTCAGCCACATCCTTGCTGGTGAGGCGGTACTCGGTCATGTGGTGGAACTGGCCAATGCCGGCGATGTCGTAGGGGCTTGCCCCTGCCTCAGGCTTGGGGCCCAGCTTGCTGTTGAAAAAGGAGATCAGCACCTCGCTGTAGGGGGCGAGCATCTCCATCACCTTCTCAGGCGTGACGTCCGCCCGCTGCTGGCCCATGGCGGCCTTGAGCATCTGGGGGTCCATCTGCAGCGCGATGCCCGGCAGCAGGTTGGTGGTGATGGAATTCGCCATGGAGGCCTCATTGGCCGCCACCTGGAAGGTGATCAGCTCGCCCGCATCCGTGCCCAGAACGCCTGAAACGGTGGTCTTGTCATACACGGAGGTGAAGCGCAGCTTGTTCACCGCACCAAAGAGCGCATCCACCACCGCGGAGGCGGATTCATCAGCGGGGCTTGTGCCCAGGGTCATCATCAGCAATCCCTTCAGGGAAGCCGCGTCCAGGTTCAGCGAACCCTCAAAACCGATGGCTCCGCCAGCCTCCAGCACCTTATAGGGTACCGGCACATCCACCTTGGGTGTTTCTGCCAGCGCTGCGCCTGCGCCGATGAGCAGCATCAGCACGGTCATGAACGCGATCAAGCGTTTGGACATTTCTCTCATTCTTTGTCTTCCTCCATTACTTCTCAGTCGGGCAATCATGCCACTGCTTAGATTGTATCATAAAATCCCGGCCATAAACCTCAGCAGGCGTAAAGATTAAGTAATGTTTTACCATTCGTTCACAACACCGTGTCGGTTTTACATCCGCTCCCTGTATCCCCGCTCATACTGCTTGGGCACCAGATCGCCCCGTCCGTAGCGCCAGGCCAGGTCGACCGCCCGGTTGGGGTTGCGCAGCAACCCCCGGCCCATGGCCACCAGGTCGCAGGCGCCTGATTCCAGGGCCTGCATAATCAGCTGATCCTCGTCCAGAAAGCCCACCCCGGTCACCGGAAGCCCGGTGCCCTCCCGGATCTGCCTGGCCAGGGGCAGCATATAGCCAGGGTAGAGGGTGACCTGCGCTTTTTGCAGGCCGCCGCTGGAGACATGCACCATGTCCATCCCCCGGGGCAGCTGAGAAAGCCACCTGATCCAATCTGCAGGGGTGATGCCCCCTTCTATCCAGTCGGTGGCCGAGATGCGGACCCACAGCGCCTTGTCCTCCGGCCAGGCGTCTGCCACCGCCTCCACGGCCTGATTCAAAAACAGCGCGCGGTCCTGCCCATAGGCGTCCTGCCTGAGGTTTGACAGCGGGCTTAAAAACTGATGGATCAAATAGCCATGGGCGGCGTGGATCTCCAGGCCCTCAAAGCCCGCCTCATGGGCCCTTCGGGCGGCCTGCCGGTAGCCTTCTATCACCCGGGTGAGGTCAGCGCTTGTCATCTCCTCATAGCGCACCGGGTGGTTGTTATAAGGGATGGCTGAGGGGGCCAGGCACCGGGTGCCTGTGGTGAGGGATTTGCGCCCGGCGTGGTTGATCTGCAGCGCCGGCACCGCCCCCTGGGCCTTGATGCACCGGGCCAATTGTCTCAGCCCCTCGGTCTGCCCGTCTTCCCAGATCCCCAGGCACTCATCAGAAATGCGCCCCTCAGGCAGGATGCCTGTGGCCTCCACGATGACAAGCCCCACCCCGCCTATGGCCCGGGCCTGATAATGCGCCAGGTGGAACTCCCCCACCCGGCCATCCCGGTTGAAGGCGGAATACATGCACATGGGCGGCATGACCAGGCGGTTTTTCAGCTGCATGTTTCTGATCTGGATGGGCTCAAAGGCTTTCATGGCAAAGGTCCTTTCCGGCTGATATGCCTGTATCATCGCACAATCCACCCCCTCAGGCAAGCACCTGCCGCCCGGGCGCAAACTGTGATATGATAAGCCCAACAAGCGGTTTCAAGGCCATGATCGGAGGAGAAGCAAATGAAATACAGGGAACTGGGCAACACCGGCCTCGTGGTGAGCGAGGTGGGGCTGGGCTGCGAGGGCATGATCGGCGCCACCCCTGACCTGGTGAAGGAGCTGGTCACATCAGCCCTTGACTGCGGGATGAACTTCTTTGATCTGTTCTGCGCCGAGCCGGATGTGCGCAGCAACCTGGGCAATTGCCTCAAGGGCCGCCGGGACAAAGTCTTTATCCAGGGGCATATCGGCGCCTGCTGGCAGAACAGCCAGTACCTGCGCACCCGGGATGAGGCGCTGGTCCCCGCCGGCTTTGAGGATCTGCTCAAGCGCCTTGATACCGATTATCTGGACATCGGCATGATCCACTATGTGGACAACGACGCGGATTTTGACACCGTGTTTGGCGGCTGGATGATCGATTATGTCCTGGAGCTGAAAAAAGCCGGCCGCATCCGCCACACCGGCATGAGCTCCCACAACCCGGAGATGGCGCTGAAAGCGGCGGAAACCGGGCTCATTGACGTGCTGCTCTTCAGCGTCAACCCCTGCTACGACCTGCAGCCTCCCCGGGAGGATTTTGACGAGGTCTGGACGCCCAGGAACTATGAGCAGCCCCTCACCAACATAGACCCGGTGAGGGACCAGCTGTACAAAACCTGTGAGGCAAAGGGCGTTGGCATCGTGGTGATGAAGGCCTTTGGCGGGGGCGATCTGCTAAGTGACAAATGGTCGCCCTTTGGAAGGGCGATGAAGCCGGAGCACTGCATCCACTATGCCCTCACCCGGCCAGCCGCGGCCTGCGTGGTGGGCGGCTTCCGAAGCGCTGAGGAGGTGCTTAAGGCCGGGCGGTATTCCGATTTGACAGACCAGGAGCGGGACTATGCCCCCTTCCTCAAGGACCTGCCGCTTCACAGCTATAAGGGCAAATGCATCTACTGCGGCCACTGCGCCCCCTGCCCTGTGGGCATCAACATCGCCATGGTCAACAAGTTCCACGACCTGGCCCTGGTCCAGGGCTCAGTCCCCGACTCGGTGCGCAGCCACTATGAGCTGCTGGAGCACCACGCCGGCGAGTGCATCGCCTGCGGCCAGTGCCTGGAAAACTGCCCCTTTGAGGTGCCCATCATCCAGAAAATGGCGGAGGCGGCGGAGACCTTCGGGCGCTGAACAGGGACATATCTGGTTATGCGGGCTGGATGGCCCAGTCCAGCCCAAAGTCCAGCAGCGTGGCCTCCCTGGGCACCCCCTGCTCATCCCAGCCCATCATGGCGTAATAGGTTTTGACGCAGTCCTCAAATGCCGCTTCATCCAGCTTCACGCCCTGGTGCAGCCCGAAGTCTATCGCTTCCTCAAAAAACCTGCGGGGCAGCGTATCATCCTGTGATGTCAGCCCCTCCCTGCAGTTATAGAGCCTGAACATGGTCAGCCGCAGCTCGCCCAGGCGCATGATTTCATAGTCCGAGGTCTCCCACCCGGTCACCGCGGCAATTAAGCCCGCAAGCTTGCGCAGGCTGAGGGTCCGGGTGGGGGCCGTCGCAAACAGGCAGATCCCCAGCGCGTCCACAGCCGACCAGAGCGTGCTCAGGGCCTTGTAGTTGCGGACTTTTCTTTTCCCCAGGTAGTCCATGGGGATGCGCTCCAGGATGCCGATGGTGCGGCAGAAATCCAAGGTATGCTCCCATCCCACCCGCGTGTCAAAGTCCCAGTCATGCTCGCACACCTCATACCGGGGGCCTGTGTGCCCCAGGGCATAGCCCAGGGCCAGGTTTGTCTGGCTGCGCGGCTCAAAGGGCACCATCTCATTCCCTTTGACGTGAAGCGCATAGCGTTGCGCGTTCCCGCCCATTTTTTGCGCGGCCCTCCGGGTGCCTTCCGCCAGCAGGTCACCTATCCCCTTGCGGCGGGCGATCAGGTCAATCAGCTTGAGTGTCTCATTGCCCTCGCCAAAGGCTATCCTGACCTCATCCGGTTCCTCCAGCATGTTTCTCTGGGCCAGCTCCTGGATGAAGGAGATCACATACCCTGTTGAATTGGGGTCCAGCCCCATTTCGTTGCACAGGATATTCGCCTGAATGACAGTCATGGGGCTGTCATTGCCGATGTTGGGCCCCATGGCCCCTGCTATCTCCTGATGCAGCCCGCCTGACATCGCGGATGCCTCATCATCAGCGTAGCGCTTGATGCAGTCCATGGCGCAGCCAGGGCATTGCGCCACCCCCCTGTAGAAGGGGTCAAAGGCTGCCGGCTGGTAATGGTCCAGATAGTCACATGTGGCTGATTGATAGTTGTTCACGCAAACCGAGGCGTCAATCCCGTGGGTGTGGATCCAGACGCCAAAGCCCGGGCGCTGATGCTGCCAGGTCGCCAGGGGATTCCCCGCGATCCGGGCTTCAAAGTCCCGGGCGATCTGCGCCATCGCCTGGCTGTCCGCGGTTTCCGGCAGCTTGCCGCCTGTGATCACCAGCGCTTTGAGGTTCTTTGACCCCATCACAGCCCCCATGCCGCTCCGGGAGGCATGATGGCATTTTTCGCTGACGATGTTGGCAAATCTCACCAGGTTTTCCCCCGCCGGGCCGATTGCCGCGACGCTGGCTTCCGGATAGGCTTCCCTGAGGGCATCGGTCGCCTCAGAGACGGTTTTTCCCCATAGCGCTTCAGCGCTTTTGATGCCGGGCTTGCCGTCTTGTATCACGACAATGCCTGGCTTTTCCAGCTTTCCGGAGATGATGATCCCGTCATATCCGCTTTTTTTCAGGGCAACTGCAAACGGGCCTTCGCTCCTGGCCTCCCCCATGCCGCCGGTCAAGGGGGATTTTCCGCACACCGTGAACCGGGCAAGCCCCGGCCCCTCCTGCCCGTTAACCGCGCCGCTCAAAAACATCAGGAGGCTGTCCGGGTCAAAGGCGTCCATCCCGGCCCTGGTCCTGGTGAGCATGATGTATGCCCCCAGAATGCCGTTCCCGACATACCTCCTGTAGAAATTCTCATCCGGCCGCTCAACCCGCGTCTGGCCGCTGCCCAAATCAATGAAAAGGAGTTTGCCATTGTATCCAAACATGCCGCACCTCTCAATATTCAACCCAGACGTTCCCGTTTCTTGAGCTCTCAAGGCAGGCCTCGACAAACCTGATCCCCTCCGCGCCGTCCTCCACCGTGGGGAAATCAATCATGCCCCTGCTGAATGTGCCCTCTTTTTTCGCCTTGACGCATTTGATGAAGCTGGCGTACAGGTTGGCCATCGCCTCAAACCAGCCCTCCGGATGCCCGCTGGGCAGGCGGGAGTAAGCCGCTGCGCCGGGGGTAATCGCCGGGTAGCCCCGGTGCTGCTCGGTCAGGGAGCCATCCTTCCTGATGACCGTGATCTTTTCCGGCTCCTCCTGGAACCACAGGATCGTGCCTTCATCACCGTAGACCCTCACCCTCAGGCTGTTGTCATGCCCTATGGCGATCTGGCTGGTCCAGTAAAGCCCGGTGGCGCCGCCCTCATACTCCACCATGACAAAGTCGTTATCATCCAGCACCCTGCCCGGCACCACCACATCCATCTTCGCCAGCACGCGCTTGATCTTCAGCCCCGTCATGGTGGCTACGATGTTCTCCACATGGGTGCCCAGGTCTCCCAGGCAGTTGGTGTTGCCCGACTGGGCGGGGTCGCGCCGCCATTCCCCCTGCTTGCCGCCGCCCGAGTCCACATCGGCCAGCCAGCCCTGGGGGTATTCCGCCATCACCGTGCGCACCTGGCCAATCTGGCCTGACTTGATCAGGTCGGCGGCGTATTTGGCCGTCACATGCCCGGCATAGGTATAGGTCACCAAAAAGAGCAGGTCTTTCTCCCTGGCCAGCCGCTCCAGCTCAAAAGCCTGCCCGGTGTTCACGGCCAAGGGCTTGTCGCAGGAAACATGAATCCCCGCTTCAAGAAACGCTTTGCAAATAGCGTAGTGGGTGTGGTTGGGGGTGACGACCACCACAAAGTCAATGCCGTCTTCCCGCTGCGCTTCCGCTTTTGCCATCCCGGCATAGGATTTGTACAGCCTGTCTTCCGCTATGCCCAGCTCTCTCCCGGTCGCCAGGGTGTTCTCATAATCCCTGGAAAAGCTGCCTGCCACCAGCACAGCCTCGCCATCCAGGTTGATGGAACGCCGGTGCGCGCCGCCGATGAAGGAGCCAGCTCCTCCGCCAACCATCCCGTACTTTAACCTCATGCCCCATCTCTCCTCACTGTGTATTAACGCATCAATCGCTGCCTGTCATTGGTATGATAGCACAGGACAGGAGCGATAACCAAACCGGCGCCTGGCTTTTCCTCAGGCTGTTGCAGCGCGGCGATATGTGACTTTATGCCCTGGTTTATGCTAATATAAGGCTGGATAAAAAGCCATGGCCTGGTTTCCCGCGCTTGGCGCGGGCGGATGCAGGCGATGGGTTGGCCTGTGCCGGGTCACAGACGCAAAATGCGGAATAAAGGAGAAGGTCAATGAACATTCACGAAAAAACCATCAACACCCTGCGCATCCTGTCGGCAGAAATGGTGCAGAAGGCCAACAGCGGCCATCCCGGCGCACCCATGGGCATGGCGCCCATGGCCTACGCGCTGTGGCTGAAAACCATGAAGCACGACCCGGCCAAGCCCGGCTGGGTCAATCGGGACCGTTTTGTGCTCTCAAACGGCCACGCCAGCGCGCTTTTGTATTCGCTCCTCCACCTGGGCGGCTATGAAGCCATGCCCATGGATGAAATCAAGCGGTTCCGCCAATGGCAGTCCAAAACCCCCGGCCACCCGGAGCATGGCGTCCCAGGGGTTGAGACCACCACCGGGCCTTTGGGCCAGGGCATCGCCAACGCCGTGGGCTTTGCGATTGCGGAGAGCATGCTGGCCGCCCGGTTCAACCGGCCGGGCTTTCCCGTGGTTGATCACCACACCTATGTGTTTGCCGGGGATGGCTGCATGATGGAGGGCATCGCCAGCGAGGCCGCCTCCCTGGCGGGGACGCTGAAGCTGAACAAGCTGACCGTGCTTTATGATGACAACGAGATCTCGATTGAGGGCGACACCGACCTGGCCTTCCGTGAGGATGTGGGCAAGCGCTTTGAGGCCTATGGCTGGCAGGTTATCCGGGTACAAGACGGCAACGACTATGCCCAGGTGCTTTCGGCCCTGGAAAAGGCGCAGGGGAGCGAGCTGCCCACCCTCATCGTCTGCCCCACCTACATCGGCTACGGCAGCGCTGCCAAGCAGGGCAAGGCCAGCGCCCATGGCGAGCCGCTGGGCGCAGAGGAGCTTGAAAAAACCAAGCAGGCCCTGGGCATGGCGGGTGAGCCCTTCCAGGTGGATGAGGCGGTGTATGCCCACGCAGCACAGTGCCTGAGTCAGGGCAAAAAAGCCCGGGAGGCCTGGGAGACGCTGTTTGAAGCCTACGAAGCGGCTCATCCGGACCTGGCCCGCCAGTGGAAGCAGTGGCATGCCGGGCTGAACCTTAAGGACCTGCTGCAGGGCGGCAGCCTCATGCCCCAAAAGGAAAAGGCAGAGGCCACCCGCGCCAGCTCCGGCGATATGATCGGAAAACTCGCAAAGCTGGTGCCCAACCTGGTGGGCGGCTCTGCCGACCTGGCCCCCTCCAACAAATCCTACATCGCGGACGGCGGAGACTTCAGCTCCGAAAACCGCCTGGGGCGCAACCTGCGCTTTGGCGTCAGGGAGCATGCCATGGCCGCCATCTCAAACGGCATCGCCCTGCACGGCGGCCTCAGGGTCTTTTGCGCCACCTTCTTCGTGTTCACCGATTATATGAAGGCCGCCATGCGGCTGTCGGCCATCATGCGCCTGCCGGTCATCTATGTTTTGACCCATGATTCCATCGGCGTGGGCGAAGATGGCGAGACCCACCAGCCCATTGAGCATTTGGCGGCGCTCAGGGCCACCCCCGGCATGCGGGTGATCAGGCCCTGTGACGCCAATGAAACCGCCCAGGCCTGGCTCACCGCGCTCACCAGCCCGGGCCCCACCAGCCTGGTGCTCACCCGGCAAAACCTGCCCCAATACACACAAACCGCGCAGGGCAGCGAAAAGGGCGGCTATGTGCTGTCCCCGTCAGACAAAGCGCAGCCCGACCTGATTTTGATGGCATCCGGGAGCGAGGTGAGCCTGGCCGTGGAAGTCCAGGCGCTGCTTAAAGACAAGGGCAAAGACGCCAGCGTGGTGTCCATGCCCTGTATGGAGCTGTTTTTGGCCCAGCCCCAGGCATATCAGAACCAGGTGCTGCCGCCCCAGGTGAGAAAGCGCCTGGCCATTGAGGCCGGGGCCACCATGCCGTGGTACCGCTTTGTGGGCTTGGATGGCCGGGTGCTGGGCCTTGATCATTTTGGCGCCTCCGCACCGGCCGAAGTCCTGTTCAATGAGTTTGGCCTCACCGCAGAAAACGCTGCCCGCATCGCCGGGGAACTATAAAGCATAGAGGGTAAATGGCTTGAGGATGCCCTTAGAAAGCATCCTCAAGCCCAAACTGCGTTTCATAAAGCCTGGCATATAGCCCGCCTTGGGCCAGGAGCGCCTGGTGGGTGCCTCTTTGCACAATCCGCCCTGCCTCCAGCACCAGGATCTCATCCGCCGCCAACACCGTAGACAGGCGGTGGGCGATGACGATGCTGGTGCGCTGGGCCAACAGGGGCCCCACTGCATCCTGGATGAGGCGCTCGGCGATAGAGTCCAGGGAGGAGGTGGCCTCGTCAAACACCACCACCGCCGGATCCTTCAGCAGCACCCGGGCGATGGACAGGCGCTGCTTTTCGCCGCCTGAGAGCTTCAGCCCCCGGTTGCCCACCAGGCTGTCATAGCCCCGGGGCAGGCTCATGATAAAATCATGGATATTAGCCTTCTTGCCAGCGGCCTCCAACTCCGCCTGGCTGGCCGTTGGCGCCGCGTAAAGCAGGTTCTCCCGGATGGTGGCGTTAAACAGGTAGGTGTCCTGGGTGACCAGGCCAATGCTGCGCCGCAGATAACCCAGATCCAACTGCCGCAGGTCGATGCCGTCCACCGTAATGCTGCCACTGGAGACATCATACAGCCGCAGCAGGAGGCTGATGATGGTGCTCTTGCCGGCGCCCGAGGGCCCCACGATGGCGATGCTGCGGCCGCTGTCCAGGCTGAAGGAGATGTCCTGGAGGATTTCCCTGTCTGGCTCATAATGAAAAGAAACGTTCCTGAAGACAATATCGCCCTCCATCCCCACTGGCGTGATGGCGTCCGGAGCGCTGCGCACCTCATGGCGCAGGTCAAAATACTCAAAGATGCGGGCGAAAAGCGCCATGGACCGGATCCAGTCCACCTGCATGTTCATCAGGGTGTTCACAGGCCCATACATGCGCCCCAGCAGCGCCACCAGCACCGTGATGTCCCCGACGGTGAGATCCGCCTTGTGCCGCATCATCAGAATGCCGCCCACCAGGTAGATCAGCATGGGGCCAATGCTGGAAAAGGTGCCCAGCAGCACCCGGAACCAACGCCCTGCCATGCCCTGGCGGATGTTGAGCCTGACCATCTCCCGGTTGGCCTTCTCATAGCGGGCATATTCATAGGCCTCCCGGCCAAAGAGCTTCACCAGCAGCTGGCCGGACACCGACAGGGTCTCGTTGAGAATGTCATTGACCTCGTCCTGGCGCTGCTGGGCCTCCCGGGTGAGGGTCCAGCGGGTTTTGCCGGCGCGCCGGGTGGGCAGCGCAAACAGCGGCACGATGATCAGCCCTGCCGTGGCCAGAATCCAGTTTTTCTGATACATGGCGATGGCCGCCACCACCAGGGTGAGGATGTTGGAGATGATGCTGGTGAAGGTGCCGGCGATGATCTGCTGAACGCCTGAGATGTCGCTGGTCATCCGGGTGATCAGATCCCCCTGGTGGCTGGAGGTGAAAAACCGCTGGTTCATCCCCTGCAGGTGGCTGAACATGCGGTTGCGCATGTTGAAGGTGATGTGCTGAGCCACCCAGGTGTTCAGGTAGCTCTCCAGCAGCCCCACCAAATTGGACAGCAGCGTAACCCCCAGGGACAACAGGATCAGCGTCACAAGCCTGCCGAGGTCCCGCCCGATCAGGCCCTCATCGATGATGCGGCCGGTGAGAATGGCCGGCAAAAGGCGCAGCACCGTGGCCAGCAAAATGGCCAGCAGCGCCAGCACCAGCTGCTTCCAGAAGGGCTTCAGGTAGGACAGGATGCGCGCCAGGAAGGCCCGGGTGATCTGCGGACGGTCCGCCTTCTCCTCCTCGGTCAGAAAACCACTGCGCCCGCGCCCCCACCCCTGCTGCATCCACCGCTCCTTGTGCCGCCTGATCGCTCAGGCCTGTTTTCCCTATCATACCCCATCTGCGTCTGCGCCCCTGATCCACCTGCCAAACGCAGCAATCGCCGGGATCCCTTGACTCATATAAAGCCCTGGCCTGGCGTAGGCGAAGGGATTCTCAGCTTGCGCAGTCTATATATTGTGTTTTTTTCCTCGCGCCCATGTTTTTTATACCATATTTTGTGTTATAGTATTTAGACCGCAGCAAGAGGCCGGAGGGCCTCGGGAATATAAATGGGAGAATGGGCATGAGAGTACAAAAGCGAAACTACATGATTGTAGACTATAAGGAGGGCACCATCGCCAAGGCCATCCGCAAAGCGATGTCGGAGACCCTGGCCGGGGTGGACGAGGCGCTCTCGCACGAGCTGGCCGCCCGCGTGACCGAAACCCTGATGAAAAAGGACCCGGAAATCGTCTCGGTGGACGAGATCCAGAACATCGTGGAAGACCTGCTGATGCAGCATCGCAGGGACGCGGCAAAGGAATACATCATCTACCGCTACGAGCGTGACAAGGAGCGCAAGAAGGACGCCCTCCAGGCCGCGGAGGCGGAAGAGGAGGCAGGGCTGCCTGTGCTGCGGGATGAATTCATCTCCCGCTACAAGCACCTGCCCAACCCCATGGGCCCCCTGGGCAGCTTTGTCTACTACCGCACCTATTCGCGCTGGCTGGGCGATGACATGCGGCGCGAATACTGGTGGGAGACCGTGCGCCGCGCGGTGGAGTACAACTGCAACATCGTGCCGGGCACCTCCCGCGCTGAGGCAGAAGAGCTGTTTGACAACGTGTACAACATGAAGCAGTTCCTCTCCGGCCGCACCTTCTGGTCGGGCGGGACAGAGGCCAGCCTGCGCTATCCCATGAGCAACTTCAACTGCGCGGGCCAGGTGATTGATGATTTCACCTCTTTTGACGAGCTGTTCTACCTGCTGATGGTGGGCGCGGGCGTGGGCGTGCGGGTGACCATGGATGATGTGGCCAAGCTGCCCTCCATCCGCGCGGACATTCAGGTGGTGCACCGGGCCTATGAGCCTGTGCTGCGCGATGAGCGCAAGGACATGACCACGCTTGACTTCACCGGCAAGAAAAACGTGGCAGAAATCGTGGTGGGCGATAGCAAGGAAGGCTGGCAGGACGCGCTGAACTACTTCTTCAAACTGCACTATGCCAAGCGCTACCGCGACACCGACACCATCTACATCAACTACAACAATGTGCGCCCCAAGGGGGAGAAGCTCAAGGTCTTCGGGGGCACGGCCAGCGGGCATGACAGCCTGAAGAACATGTTCCTGAAAATCAAGGGCGTCTTTAACCGCGGCGGCGAGGGCCCCTGCAAGCTCAAGCCCATCGATTGCCTGGACATCGCCAACATCATCGGCGAAAACGTGGTTTCAGGCGGCGTGCGCCGCACGGCCGAGATGGTCATGATTGACCCCAGGGATCAGGACGCGATTGACGCCAAGAGCAACCTCTATCTCCGCACAGAGGACGGCAACTGGGTGATAGACCCGGAGATCGCCCATCGCCAGGTGAGCAACAACTCCATCTACTTCACCAACAAGCCCAGCCGCGAGGAGCTCAAGGGCATGCTGCAGGCGATGCGCAACTCCGGCGAGCCGGGCTTTGTCAACCAGGTGGCCGCCGCCAAACGGCGGGACAACTTCAACGCGGTCAATCCCTGCGGTGAAATCCTCCTGGACTCAAACGGCCTGTGCAACCTGACCACCGTCAATGTGATGAGCTTTGTCAAGGATGACAACAGCCTGGACATGAATGGCCTGCTGCGCGCGATGTGGCTGTCAGCCCGGGCGGGCCTGCGCATGACCTGCCTGGAGCTGGAGCTGGACCGCTGGGATACCGTCCAAAAGCGCGACCGGCTGCTGGGCTGCTCCCTGACCGGCTGGCAGGACGCGATGAACGCCATCGGCTACGGCATCGCCGATCAGGCGCGCCTGCTGCGCACCCTGCGCGAGGCGGTGCATGCCGCGGGCATGGGCTACGCCAAGGAGATGGGCATCAACAGCCCGCTGTTGATGACAACGGTGAAGCCCGAGGGCACGCTCTCCCAGCTGCCGGGCGTCAGCTCCGGCGTCCACTTCTCCCACGCGCCCTACTATGTGCGCCGCGTGCGCATCTCCGCGGATGACCCGCTGGCCAAAGTGGTGCTGAAGCTGGACTGGCCCGTGCACCCGGAGGTCAACCAGACCTGGGAGAACGCCAAGACCTATGTGGTGGAGTTCCCCATCAAAGCGCCGGAGGGCAAGACCAAGTCCGATGTGTCGGCGGTTGAGCAGCTGGAAATCTACAAGATGTTCATGCACAGCTATGTGGACCACAACTGCTCCATCACCGTGCATGTGCGCGACCATGAGTGGGAGCTGGTGGAGGACTGGCTATGGAACAACTGGGATGACTGCATCGCCCTCTCCTTCCTGCCCTATGACGACAGCTTCTATGAGCTGCTGCCCTATGAGGCCATCACCAAGGAGGAGTACGAGCAGCGCCTGGCGCAGATGAAGCCCTTTGTGCCTTCACTGCTCAAGCAGTTTGAGTCCGGAGAGGACGACCGCGAGCTGGACCAGGAGTGCGCCAACGGGATCTGCCCGATCAGATAGCGGGCATCGGGCATCGGCCGGGCTTTTCTTCAGCCGGTCCGGCGTTCCATTCCCAAGGCCTTCAACCCTTCAGGCATCATTCTTCCTTGCTCAATGAGCTGCTCCACCAGTTGGCGGTTGCGGGAAGAAAGGGTGCCTGTTTTCTTTCGCGGAGCAAAACGCTGCAGATAGGAAACCCCATCATATGCATGCCGCAGGCTCTCACTCCACCCCCAGATGAGGCCCGCCGTCAGCACGTCCTCGAAGCTCACAGTTTTTTCCCCGCTGTTCTTGCGATAGATTCGCAGCCAGATGCCCGGCGAGCGCGCGTGATTCCTGCTCAGCCAACTTTCAAGAGCCGACGCATCTTTGAACGACAGCACTTCGCTTCCTTCATGTTCCATCGGGGCCTCCTTTTGCTCCAGCCCGGGCCGCCCTGTGGCGATTGATTCTGTGTTCCTGCGCCATGTGCTTGTGTTTCCAGCCGGTCTTTCTCATTCCAGGCGCACGCGGCGCTGCGCCTGCAAAGCCAGGATTTCGCGCAAAATTTCCTGCTGCCGGGCTTCCCGGTCCGCGTCATGGTCCAGGGCAGCCGTTTCTGCCAGCGCCATCGCCTTTTGTTGGAGGGCCGCGGCAGTGGCTTGGGCGGCTTCCCGGTACTGTTCCAGCGCATCGCGCTGTGTTTTCAGGTTTCGCCCCAGCGCCAACTGCTGCTGCCAAAGCGGCAAAACCACGGTGAGCACATCCCGCAGCCTGTCGGCCATCAGCCGCTGGCTGTGCTGAATCAACCGGATCTGCGCTGCCATCTGCAGGCTGAGGGTTTTTGATATCCGCAGCTGCCCCAGCCGCCTGCCGAAGGTTTCCCTGATGCTGTCATCCATGGACGCAGCCAGCGCCAGCGCGGCATCCCCGGCCTGCAATTGCCGGTTTAAGGCATGGTAAAGCGTCCTGTTCTGAAGGTACAGGGCATCCAGCAGGGCGGACTCCTTGAGGAGGTCCAGCCTGGCCTGGTCCAGGCGGGACGCCAGACGGTCCACCATGAGCCCAGTCTGCTCCAGGTCATCCAGCATTGGCTTGTCCCTTTGGCCGGCGCCAAACAGCCCGCTGAAAAACCCTGTCCGGGGTGGCGCCGGGCTGAGGGATTCAATTTGCCCCAGCAGCTGGTTCACCACCCTGTGCGCCTGTTCCTGGGTGCCCTTTCCCGCGCGTTCCAGCAGGTACTCTGAAACCTCTGACAGCCCCCGCTGCGTGCCCGCGCCATAGGCGGTCGCAGCCAAAGGGTCCTTCAGGTCAATGGCGCGCGCCATTTCGCGAACCTGGCTCCTCTCCTCCGCTGTATCCATCGCCGCGGCGTCAAAGTCCGCGGCGATGGCTTTTGGGTCAAACAGGGCTTGTGTCATCAGTCCTCCAGGGCTTTGATCAGGCTTTCCATCACCTGGGAATCCGGCATCTGGATAATTCTGGAAATCACCGGCGCGACCCCGGGCACGGAGAGGCCCGAGACATCCACATTGGCGGCGTTATAGCCGGTGCGGAAGCCATGCTTTTCCCAGGCCAGCTCCTGGATGTCGGGCAGCATCAGCGCCTGCAGGCCCTTCTTCCCCTGTTCGTTCAAGGCGATGTAGACATGGCTGGACCAGACGGTGGGCACCGGATACAGCAGCACGATGTCATCCTTGATTTTGGCATAGTCTTCGGGGTTGGTGTGGGCAAACTCAATCAGCTGGCTTTCATAGCCCGCCACCAGCGGCCGGGCGCCCACGCCGGTTTTGAGGAACTGGCTGAAGATATCCGCCGAGCTGGTTTCCATGTAGCCCAGGCGTTCAATCAAGGCCTGCAGCCGGGGGATGACGGCCTGCGCGGTTTCCGGGGTCACCACTCGCCCCTCGTTGATCATGTTGGCCAGGAGGCCTGCGAACATGTTCCCGGAGTTGGACTTGGTGGGGTTGGTGGTGGACACCAGGATGGAGCCATACAAGGGCAGGCCCAGGTCTTCCCAGCGCCGGCCCTCTTCCAACGCCGGCAAAAAGGCTTTCATGTCCAGAAAATGCACGCCGTCGGTCTTGGTGACAAAGCCAGCCTTGACCAGCGCCTCTGCCACGATGCCCCGTGTATACAGCACGATGGGGGTATTGAAGACAATCTCGCTTTGCGGCGGCTTGCCAAAGGTCTTCTCGTACAGGTCCAGCGCTGTCTGGCTGGAGGGCCACAGGTAATCCCGGCCTGCATGGTCCAGCTTGATCATGTCCAGCGATCCGGCTTTCTGGTAGTTGAGCGTCAGGTTCATTTTATCCAGCAGGATTTTTTTGACCTCCGGGTCATCCACCAGGCCGATTTTTTCGCCGCCGATATAGCCGGTGATGGCTGTCCGCTCCACCTTGCGGCTATCCATGTAGGTGTACACACCCGCCACCACGATGACCAGCGCCAGTAAAATCAATCCCCAATGCTTGGCTTTCACAGTCCGCCCTCCATCTGCAAGGTTTTCTCCAACAAATCAATGTCCGCCTCCACATCCATCACCTCATTTTGCACCAGTTTGTTGAACTGCTCCATGAAGGCCTTGTGCAGGATGTCCAGCGCCCGGCCGGTTTCCGGGGTCAGGCGCTGCACGCGCTCGCTGTCAGGGTTTGAGGCCATCAGGTTCATGTATTTGGTGAGGATGTTGGCACCAGTATCCAGGTAGAAGCTGAAGAAGCGCCGGGCAGAGGATATCTTCTGCGGGTTCTGGCCCAGGTAGGCCAGGATGCGGTTGCCCAGCTCATGCAGCTTCAAGGCTTTCTCCTTGATGGCGGCGTCCCCCACCTGCTGGGAAGCGCGGTAGATGGCCTGCATGTCCTCATGGGCATCGCTCATGATCTGCAGCAGCTCCGGCCCGCCCTTGAGGCTGTCCACCTTCGTAGAGCCAATGCGCCTTGTCGGTTTGGTCAGGAGGAACACCGCCCCATACAGCAGCAGCGCGATGACGGCGGACACCAGGATGTGCCATTTTGCCAGCAAAAACAGCGCCAGGAAGGCGATGGCCCCCGCCAGGAAGGCAAGAATGGTTCGCAGACCTTCTTTCATGCGCATCAGTTGTACCCCTTGGCCTTGCGGAAGGCATCCACCAGGTCACGGTCCCCGTCAAACACCCGGGCATGGGTCAGCGCTGCCAGTTCGCCCAGGGCATCCAGATCGGCGTTTCCAAAGGAAATGGAGAAGATGGGGATACCCCCTCCCTTGCTTTCATAACTGCGCTTGAAGTCATTCAGGTTCATGTTGCCGTTGGCCATGCCATCGGTCATCAGGATGATGGCAGGGGTGTACTGGCCAAGGTCATAGGCGGCCAGCTGATCCAGGGCTGCGTCAAGCGCCTCGTACATCGCGGTGCCGCCAGCCGGGCTTTCCCGCTCAATGGTGCGGTAAAGGTCCTCAATGGCCACATTGCCCGCCGCTTTTTCGGTTTTTCTCAGCTCATCGCTGAACAGCAGAATCAGGTTTTCCTCATGCTGGGATGCTTGCAGCAGGTTCTTTGCCGCGCGCTCCTGCAGGAGGATTTCTGCCATGGCTCCCTTGAGCTGCTCGCTGGGACCGCCCCTCATGGAGCCGGAGAAGTCCAGCACATAGGCGGTGAGGGACGGCTTTTTGAACTGGGTCTGGTACAAGCCCAGGGCTTCCCAGAGCACCTCGCTGTCTGGCATGCGGATCGGGGAGAGAATGGTATCGGTTTGCGCGCCCCATGCCTCGCGCCAGACCTCCTTGTTTTCCGGCAGGATGCCTTCAAAGCCGGTGCGCCTGCCATAGCGCTGGATTTCCGCCTGAACCTCCCGGGACATCAGGAAATCCCGCAGCTTCAAAAACGCTTCTTCCTTTTTGCCGTCGCCCTGATCCACATAGCCCAGGGGCGCGTCGGAGATGGAGAGGCCATCGTAAGGATAGACCATGTACAGCGGCTCCCTGCCTTGTTTGACCAGCTCTTCATTGGTGCTCAGAATCAGGCTTTCATAGTTGACCATGGCGTCAAAATCGCCCTCCAGGAACAGGGTCTTCAACCATTCGCTGGAGCCGGAAGAGCGGTCCACGCCCGACAGCAAGGCCTGGATGTCTTTTTGCAGCCCGGGGTTTTGCAGGCTTTCAGAGGTGATGATGTCCGGGCTGCCCAAAAGCGCATAGAGAAAACCAATATAGGCGGAGCACCCGGAGTTGGACTGGGTGGCGCTGGTCATGCAGAAGGTGAGCTCGCCGGACTGGATTTTTCCCAGGATATCCCGCACGGATACCCGGCTGCCCACAAAGCCCAGGCTGCGGGCCAGGCTTTCCCGGATGCCAAACACCACCGGGGTGATGGAAACCGACTCCGTGTACTTGACCTTGTGCCCGGTGTCGCCAATGGAAATCCACATGCTGCTGGCTGGCCAGACCGCGTCATAGGGCACCTTGGAAAGCCCCAGGTCGCGGGAAATATCAACCGAGCCTTTATAATGCATCTCCAGGCTGATACGGTTGTCCTTGGCAAACCTGGCAAGCAGAGGCTCAAGCTCCTTGTTTTCAGAGCCTGAGGCGATGCGCAGCGTGACCGGATAGGATGAATGGACCAATTCATTGTTGGTCCCTGATGACACCGGCTGTTGCCTGCCGCAGGCGGATATCATCAGCGCGACAGCCAGCAGCAGGCACAGCAGGCTCAGTTTTTTAGCTCTCCGATTCATCATACTCTCCATTCTCCCTGGTGCTCGGGCAGGGCGGTATTCCCCACAAAAGTGTAGCAGAAGCCCACCCACGCTGCCGCCAGCGGCGTGTAAAGTCCAGGTAATTTTTATGTAAAATTTTCACTGCCTGTGGCAGCAACCGGCCGTGCCAAAGGGTTGCTTCAGCCGGATTTGCGGCAGATATAAAACTGCATTGGAATGGGGAACATCGGATAGAGAACGCTGTCCTGAATGTGGAATCCCTGCCCCTCCACAAAGCCCCGGAAGCTGCCCGCGTTCCAGCGCTGGGGGTCACGGTAGCCGCCCAGGCTCATCAGGGCGTTTCCCGCCCGGCTGAGGGCGGACTGGCCGGCCAGGTAGGCCGAGAGGAAGAGCAGCCCACCGGGCCTGATCACCCTGCGCAGCTCCGCCATGGCCTGGTCCGGATGATCCATCAGGTGCACAACCGCCAGGGACAGCGCCGCGTCAAAGGCTTCATCGGCGAAATCCAGCGCAGCAGCGTCCTGCAGGCTGAAGGTGATGTTGGGTATATCCCGTTCCCGGGCGTGCGCTGCCGCGATGTCCAGCATGTTGGGGGCCAGGTCGCAGGCCTGAACGGACCGGACAGCGCCCGCCAGCACACAGGCCGCCTGGCCGCTGCCGCAGCCCAGGTCCAGCAGCCTGTCGGAGCGCTTCAGCAGCGCCCGGCAGCGGGGCAGGAGGTCCCGGTAGGCGGCTGGCAGTGCGCTGAGGCGGCGGTCATAGCTCTGGGCGCGGGCGTTCCAGAACGCAGCGGCGGATTTCCTGCCTTTCATCCGGCAAACCATCCTTTCTCGGGTTCAAAAAGCGGACAGGGCCTTGATCCCCCGGGTGGCCCGGCGATCATGTCGGTGGCCGATCCCTGAGGTATGCGTTGGGCGCGTTCGGGTCATGGCCATGCTGGCGGATGCGCTTTTCGGCCATGCGGGTCAGCAGCTTGGCCATCAGCAGGGTCAACAGCCTGCCCAAGGGCTTCTGGGCATCCTCATACAGGTTGTCCGGGGAAGGGCTCCCAGCCTTGATATGCTGAATAAAACGGTCAAAAGCCGGCACAAGCCTCCGCCGGCTCAGGTGCTTTTCCAGCTCTTTGCCATCCAGCATCGCCCCGCCGCCCAGCACAAACCCGCCCTGCCAGGTGAGGGCACAGCCCCCGGCGAACAGGGACAGCATGTCCAGGCCGTGCCGGTGGGTATGGGTATAGGGCATGCCTCCGTTGATGATGCCGTAGAGCTTCTGCCCGGCAAACCCGCCTTCCCGCGCCGCGGCCTCCACCAGCTGGTAGAGCCTGGCCGGATAGCTATTCACATAGCATGGCCCTGAGATGACCATGCTGTCCGCCCGGCGCATGGCGGCCAGGACCTCCGTGAAATCCCCCTGCTGGGGCAGGAAAACCAGGTCCCCGCCCGCGCTTTTTTGGATGCGCCTGAGCAGCATGGCGCTGGTGCCCTGCTTGCGCGGGCTGGCGCACAGCAGCAGGAGCCTGTTGGCCTTATCCATGGGCGATCTCCTCCGCCACCTTGGCCATTGCGTCATCGCTTGCCCACGCCCCCAGCAGAAAGGCCCGGCCTTCCCTGCCCATGATGTGGCTGTTCTCCCTGTGCAAATAGCGGAAGGCCTCCTGCTCGGCTGTGCTTAAGCCATCACCAACACCAACCAGGTAATAGCGGAATCCTTCCCCAGCCATGCCCTTGACCAACTCCCCATGCTTCAGGCCATACCGCGGATCGCCCACAGACGCCATGCGGTCGATGACTTTTTTGATGTGAAAGCCCGGGCCGCCAAAGACCACCGGGCCCACCAGCACCAGCCTCTGGCAGCGCACAATCAGGGGCAACACTTTTTGCATGTCGTCCGGGATCACACAGCGGCCATAGGTTTTGCCGCTGCAGCTGCCGCAGGCGCTGCAGGGACGGATGTCCAGCTTGTCCGCAGCCAGGCAGAGGGTCTGCCCCTCCAGCTCGGTCAGGGCCTTTTGCAGGGACAGCCCTGGGCCGGGGTGGCTTTCATCGGTGATGATCAGGTTCATGGCTTCTTCCTTTCCGCCATCATCCGCAGGTTGCCGTCCAATTGGGCCAGCACCCGCCGGGCCGCGGCCAGGTCCTCAGCCGCGATGCCTGAAAAAAAATCCTCCATCAGCCCCGCGCTGCGCTCCCGGTAGCGCAGCTCAAACTCCATCGCGGCCGGCGTCTGGCGCACCAGGGTCCGCCGCTGATCCGCCGCGTCATTTTCCAGGCGGATCAAGCCGGCATCCTGCAGGCGCAGCAGCAGCTGCTTCATGTTCTGGCGGGAAGTGCCCACAAAGCCCGCCACCTGGGAGACCGAGGGAGCAGACTGAAAGACGCTGGTGCCCAGCAGCGCAAACCACTGCTTCCAGGTCAGTTCCTCAAACACCGTGTCCCCGAAGGCCTGCATGCGGTTGGCCAGGGTGCTCAGCATGGTGAACAGGAAATAGCGGTCATCAATGCCTGCCGGGTCCACCATCGCGGCTTCGGGCTGGGAAACGGCTGGTTTTTGTGTCATGGCTGCGCCTCCGGCATATAGGTAATGTGTTACCTATATGAGAATAGACCTGCCGCTGCGCCCTGTCAAGAGGTCTTTTCATGCGCTTAGTCACATAATTGTAAAATTTTCCATATTCCGCGTTAAATATGTTTGACATTAAAAAGGCGGGTATGATATGGTGTGTACAAAATCTTTAACACCATGTTTGAAGATTTTGATACACAAAAGGAACGATGAAAAAGCCGCCGACAGGCGCAAGGAGGACCACATGCACAACCGTTCAAAGGCAGCCATTCTCTCCGCTCTCACCAACCTGGTCTGGTTCATCCTGACCTATTTCTGGAACCGTCCCCGGGTGATCAGCCTGACCGGCGAGGAGCTGGCCCGCGCCTGGGGTGTCTATTTCCTGGTGCTGGTCCTGGGCTTTCTGGTGCTGAACATCCTCAGCGTCATCCTGGTCATGCTGTATGAAAAACGCCAGGGCGGCCAGGGCTTTGAGGAAAAAACCGATGAGCGCGACCGCCACATCGAAGGCTTTGCCATGAAGGCCTTTGGCCTGGTTTTCTCCCTGGGGTTCCTCGTGTCCGCGGTTTTGCTGGCTTCGGGCCTGGGCCTGCAAACCTTCTTCCATGCCCTGGCCTTTATGGTGCTGCTGTCCGGGCTGGCCATGTGGCTCACCTACCTGGTCGGCTATGAAAGGGGGCTGTGAGCATGGCGAAAAAAACCCGCGTCACCAATACCATCCGCACCCTGCGCTTCATGACCGGGGAAATGACCCAGCAGCAGCTGGCTGACCGGGTGGGCGTCACCCGCCAGACCATCCTGGCGGTGGAGAACGGCAAATACTCACCCACCCTGGAGCTGGCCTTTGCCATCGCCAAGGTCTTTGACAAGCCGCTGGAAGATGTGTTTTCCATGCCGGAAGAAGAATGAAAGGGGAATAAACCATGAAAAGCAAAGCCGATGCTTTGCCCCGCCTGATGCAGGCAGCCCTGGCCACGCGCTACGGCGGGCCGGAAGTGATTGAGTTCAAAGAAGTCCCCCTGCCGGCCTGTGGGCCCGGCATGGTCTTGGTCAAAGTGGAAGCCAGCGCGGTCAACGCCGGGGATGCCCGTGCCCGTGGCCTGCAGGTGGCGCAGCCCATGAGAACCCTGATGCGCCTGGTGTTGGGCGTCAGGCGCCTGCGCAAGCCCATCCTGGGCACGGTCTACGCGGGCACCGTTGTTGCCCTGGGGGAGGGCGCCACTGCTTTTAGGATCGGAGACCGGGTCTTTGGCGCCACACCGGGAATGAGCTTTGGCGGCCACGCCCGCTACGCCGCGGTGCCCCAGGACAGCGCCATCGCCCGGATGCCGCAAGGCGCGGACGCAGGTGACCTGGTCAGCCTGGTCTTTGGCGGCGCCACCGCGCTCTTCTTCCTGGAGAAGGCCGGGGCAGCGCCAGGGAAAAAGGCGCTCATCTACGGCGCTTCAGGCGCGGTGGGCAGCATGGCGGTGCAGATCGCCAACATCCAGGGCATGACAGTCACCGCGGTGGCCAGCGGAAAGAACCGGGAGCTGGTCACCTCCCTGGGCGCGGACAACTTTCTGGCCTATGACGCGCCGGGTTTCACGCTGCCGGCTGCGGCATTCGACCTGGTGCTGGACGCGGTGGGCAAACTGCCCGGGAAGTTGGCGCAGGCAGCCCTCAAGCCCGGCGGACAATCCGCTACCGTCGGCGGAACCACGGTATCCAAGGAAACAGCGGCGCACATGCAAACGCTGGCCGAATGGTTCAAAGCAGGCAAGCTCAAGCCGGTCATCCAGCAGCGCTTCGCCTTTGAAGACATCATCAAGGCCCATGAATTGGTCGACAGCGGGCGCAAGGTTGGCAGCGCTGTCCTGATGATGGGCAGCGGGGAATGAGCGGGCCCCCATCCATTCAGCGCCTTGCACCCCCGGCCGGGAAACCAGCCGGGGGTTTTTGATGAGGACCCAAACCAGGCCGCTGGCATAGCCGATGGGGCCGGCATGGCTCCCTTCCTCGCCTGCAATTTATCCGATTTCGTTGGCGATGCTTTGACGCTTTCTGGCACGCATCACAGCAGCGTACGCTGTCCCGCCAGTTTGACCAGCCCATCAATTCGCATCGCCACTTGCCATCTCACGCTGCCTGGCCGCCTGATGAAATAAATCCAGAAAGTCCTGCTTGTCCATTTCTCCTGACAACACACTGAACACCTGGTTCAAGATCAGATCGAACTGTTGATCACTCCAGAGCAGGTTGGGAATTTCAATGGATTGCCCGGCGCTTTGAACCGTCTCAACGGCCTGGTAGAACCTTGGGAAGCTGTCGGCGTATTTTTTGATATCGATGTTTGGGTTAGCCGGCACCTGCTGTGTCTGCTTCAAAATGCGCTCCTGCACCTGAGGGCTGAGCATGTACTTTAAGAAACGCACGCTCGCCTGTTCACGAACGGGGTCTCCGGTTTTCCCCAGCAAAAATCCCTGGCCGGAGGAGATGCAGGACAGGCTGCCTTCTGAAAAAGGGATCAGTGCGTAGGCCACATTTTTCTTGGGATGAATCATGGGGGCCCCCCACACCCCATTGATGGAGATGGCCAGTTTCCCCTGGTTGAACAAGCTTGTTTCATCCAGATAGCTGTAGTGCCCGTTTCCAGAAAAAGACTGATCATACAGCGCTTCGAGGGCTTCAAATGCGCGCAATATTTGCGCGTCATCAGGCGTTGTGTGGCGGCTTGGAAACCCGGGATCATGATCAGCCAACAGATGCCCCAAAAAGTAGAGATATCCCTCAGAGGAGGGCTGAAGTGCTTTGATGTCCTTCTTCTCATGCAGCGCCCATGTGTTGATGGCCCTGCACATTTCCACAAAACCCTCCCAGGTGCTTGGTGCCTGGTTGAAGCCTGCCGCAGCCAGGATATCAACATCATACCAATAGCCACCGCTGAGCGAGAGCACATCTGAGATGTTGTACAAAGCGCCGTTTTCAGTTGTCCAATACTTTAAATTGGTGGGCGATATGTTCTTCAAAAAGGCCGGATCCTGCTCAAGAAAGGGCATCATATCCAAGGCCAGGTGCTTTTTCGCCATGTGCTCGTACAGGGTGTTTTTTTTGCCGCCGCCCAGAAAGAGGATGTCTGGTATTTTCCCCACCATCACCATGTCCTCCACCTTGCTGATGGCCTCGGTGCTGGTGGGCATAGAGATCAGGTTCAAACGGATATCGGGGTTTTCCTTTGCAAAGTTTCCGTATATTTCACGCATCACCACATGGTCATTTTCGGTGCTGCCCCAGCCGTGAATCAGCGTGATCTCAGTTGGCAAACCCGCCTCCTTTGAGCAGGCGCTCAATAGCACGCAAGCGCCCAGCACCAGGAAAAGGCTCATCAGCTTACGCATTGCTCTCTCTGGCATGTTTGAACTCCTTTGGCGATAATCCGGTCTTCTTTTTGAACACTCTGGAAAAATACCCCGGGTCATCAAACCCTACATAGTTGGCCACTTCGTGAATCCGCCAATTGGATGCAAGCAGACACTCCTTCGCCTTGTCAATGCGCCGGCGCAGGATGTCATCAAAAAGATTGATGCCACTGTAACACTTATACAGCCTGCTCAAGTAACTGGGGTTGGCATGCAGGGCTTCGGCGATTGAGGTCAAGGTGATGTTTGTACGATAGTTGCAGGCCACATGGTGCACCATTTTATCATACAGCGCATCCACACTGCCCACGCCTGCCTGCGCGGGAAAATCGTTCTGTATGTTGCTGTTTTGAAGCACAAGCGTGTCTTTTGCTTTCCCGATCGCCCGGGGAAGCTCCTCCAGAACATCAATTTTCAGGACATATTCGCAGGCACCATAGCGCAGCGCCTGCTGGGCATAAGAGAAATCCGAATAGGCGCTGAGAATGATCACCTGCGCTTCAGGGCAGCGTTCATACAGGTAGCGGCAAACCTCCAGCCCATCCATTTCCGGCATTCGGATATCCGTAATGACAATGTCAGGATGGCCGTTTTCCATGGCCTCAATCAGCGCTTTGCCGTCAGGGTAAATGCCGGTGATGTTACAGCCCAGCTCACGCCATGGAATCATCTGCATGAGCGCTTCGCGCATGTAGGATTCATCCTCTGCCAGCATCACTGTCCACATTGCTTCTGCTCCTCCATGGGGATCGCGATGGCGATATGCGTCCCCCGGTCCTTCTGGCCGTTGATGGTCATCTCAAAATTGTCCTGATACAAAATGTCCAGCAGCCTTCTGGTATTGGCAAGGCTGGTGTGCGTATGGGAGGAGCCCTCGCGGGGAGAGGCTGTTTCGATGCACTGGGAATCAAAGCCCACGCCATTATCCGATACGCTGATGACCAGCTTGTCATCCCGGGAATCTATATGAATATCGATTTTCCCCTGCCCGCCCTTTGGCTCAAGCCCGTGGGCCACTGCGTTTTCAACCAGCGGCTCAATGAGCAGCTTGGGGATGAGGCAATCCAGCAGCCTCTCCTCACTGCAATGGATTTCGTAATCCAGTGCCTCTTGGAAACGCCCTTTTTGAAGCTGGAGATAGAAGTTCACCAGCTCCAATTCGCCTCGAACAGGGATTTTGATTTCCCGGTCGCGGAAGATTTTTCCCTGAATTAACTTGGAAAAGGCATGGAGATAGGCATATAGGTCCTCGTTGCCCGCTTTTTTGGCGGTCAGGCTAAGCATGGAGAGGACATTGAACTGAAAATGGGGGTTGATTTGTGCCTGCAAAAATTTAACCTGCGAGCGCGTCGCCAGAATTTGTTTTTCATACACCTGGGTGATGAGATGATCAATGCGGGTGGCCATCTTGTTGAATGCGACGCTGATCTGGTGAAACTCATCAATCGGAAAATCCTGCATGCGGGCGGAGAGGTTCTCCCGCCCAAAGGTGCTGATCTCTGCCGTCATTCTTTCAAAGGGGCGGGTAAATCGGCGTCCGGCTGCCAGAATCAACAGCACAATAAGCGATAGAACAATCACCATCGTGACAATCAGCGCCATGATGGTTGGCTGCAACAGCAAATAGATGTTGTTTTTATCAACACATATATGGGTTTGCAGGCCAAACCCGCTGGCAGACTGGTGGCATAGCAAATGCGCGTTCTCATCAGGGGGGCTGATGGATGCAGCCGAGGGGCCAATCAATGGCTGCTCCCCGCCGCCGATTAAAAACTCCCCATCCCCTGACAAAATGCTCCACGAGAAGCCGTGGTATTTTTCACCTTCGGAAAACATCTCCTGCAGGGCGCTGATTTCAATGACAACCACGCAAATCCCCATCTGCTCCATCTGCGCATCAAAAATGCGCAAGCACAGGTTCATCTTCATCCCCTCCACCTGGCTGGCGTAGGGGGCGGGGCTTTGGTCAAAGCGCTGCTTCAAATCCAGAAAGG
>ENA-UOOM01000351-UOOM01000351.1-fermentation-metagenome-genome-assembly--contig:-NODE-351-length-54899-cov-11.282383_pt1 | contig 54899 bp, 54 predicted proteins | sample MGYA00245781_ERZ724031 | MGnify/ENA primary metagenome ERZ724031 (study PRJEB28704, sample SAMN03018317) | fermentation metagenome | biome: anthropogenic terrestrial biome; feature: soil; material...
TTGCCGATATAGCAGAACAAATTATTATTTCTAACACATAAAAACTGATATTTTCAAGCTCACCTTTAAGCAGGGTGAGCTTTTATTTTTATAATTATATGTAGTTACGACATTTATTTTATGTTGAAGACTGGATAATATTTTGCTATAATGATGATATTATTATATAAAGGGGAAATTTGATGCCTAAAGTTACTCTTATAACTTATACTCCCAATCCGGAAAAAACAGTAGCACAGGCGGCTAAATTATGTTATTCGCCTGCCTCTATTGAAGATATATCTGAAAACTTAACAGATGAAAAAGTTGCATCATTTGTAGAAATGATTTCAAATTTAGGTCATGAAAGTACTATAGAACACGTATCATTTACATTTGGTATTGAAGGTGTATCACGTTCATTTTTAGCACAAATGACTCGCCACCGCATTGCTTCTTACAGCGTAAAAAGTCAGAGATACGTAAGCGAGTCTTCTTTTGATTATGTAATTCCTCCCGAAATTGCAGCAATCCCGGAAGCAAATGCAGAGTTTATTTCTGCTATGCAGGAGGATCAGAGGCACTATGAAAAATTAGCCTCAATATTAAAAGAAAAGCACATAAAAGAAAATGTTGCAGCCGGTATGGACGAAAAAACTGCTTGCAGTAAAGCGCAGAAACAAGCAAATGAAGATGCACGATTTGTTCTTCCTAATGCTTGCGAAACAAAAATGATATGTACATTTAATGCGCGTTCACTTCACAATCTTTTTTCACTGCGATGCTGCAACAGAGCACAGTGGGAAATCCGCAGCGTAGCAACTCAGATGCTGAGTCTTGTCCGCAGGGTTGCACCAAATCTTTTTAGAAATTCAGGGCCATCATGTTTAAACGGTCCGTGTCCTGAAGGAAAAATGACTTGCGGTAAAATTGAACAAGTTAGAGAGTTTTTTAATAATTTAGGGGAAAACTGATGGAAGGTAAATTAATCACATTAGAAGGTCTTGACGGAAGCGGCAAAGCAACTCAGACAGAATTACTTTGCCGTGAACTTATTAACCGTAGGTTAAATCTACGCAGAGTTTCTTTTCCAAATTATGATGATTCTTCATCAACACTTGTTAAAATGTACCTAAAAGGTGAATTTGGAACAAACCCAAACGATGTAAATCCATATGCGGCTTCTTCCTTTTTTGCAGTTGACAGATATGCAAGTTATAAAAAATATTGGGGAAAAGACTATGCAAATGGAGTATTAATTGTAGCAGACCGCTATACAACGTCGAATATTGTTTTTCAACTTTCAAAAATACCAAAGAAAAATTGGAATGACTTTATAAACTGGATTGAGGATTATGAGTATGGTAAACTAAAACTTCCTCGTCCAAATAAAACGATATATCTAAATATGCCAATTAATGTTTCACAAAAACTATTAAATGTAAGATACCATGGAATTGAAAATAAAAAAGATATTCATGAAAGTAATGAAACTTTCCTTAAAGCCTGTTATGAAAGTGGATTGTATGCGGCTAAAAAATTAAACTGGAAAGTAATTAACTGTGCAGAAGGCGAAAAGCCTAAAACTATAGAACATATTCATAAAGAGATAATGCAGGAAATTGATAGTATTCTTAATGAATTGTAATATTTTTAAAAAGGACGTTTATTAATGATTAGTTTTGCAGATTGGGGAATGCGGAGCGAACTTGCGAAAATATGGGAAATCTGTTTTCAAGAACCAGCCCGCCCCGCAAAGTATTTTTTAAATAATTACTTCAGTCCTCAAAACTGTCTTGTTTATAGAATAAGAGGAAAAATAGCTTCTGTTGTTTATATCTTACCGACTCAAATTGCTTCGGGATCAAATCCTCTGCAGGCTCATTATATTTATGCCGCGGCTACTATCCCCCAATACAGAGGAAGGGGATATATGGCGGCTCTTTTGGCGGCAGCGGCAATTATAGGTGCAAAACGCGGTGACAAATTTTCTGTTGTTCTACCTGCAGATTCTAATCTTTATCGCCTTTACCAAAAATCTGATTATATAAAATTCTTTAATATTAAAAAAACAACTCTTTCTATTGACGAAATGTCTTCACTTGCCGAAAATGGAATTATAAATAAAACACTGTTAACATACGGTCAAATAAACAGTCTTAGAAATTCAAAATTGTTAAAAATACCGGGTTCGGTTTTGTGGAGTAATGAGGGAATTGGCTTTGCTTTAGGAATGGGGAAAATCTATGATGATAAAATTATTTGTTCAAGAACCAAAGGAAAGCCGGCATATGCGTACTGCAGAAAAATAAACGATAATGTATGCATGGTAATGGAAATTATGGCTGACAGTAGTACAATTCATAATTTAGCCGCTAACATAATCAGTATTATACCCGCACAAAAATATGTTTTTCGTCTTCCTAATGATTACACGATTTTTGGAAATAAAAGTAATATATCTTGTTTTGGTATGATTAAGCCAATAGGCGGTTCGAGTTTAAACTGTATTGGCTATAAAACCGGCATGCCATATTTAGGTTTGCCGCTTGACTAATTTTTTGGAGGTACCTACTATGATTTATCTTTTTCTTGCTAACGGTTTTGAGGAGATTGAAGCTCTCACAACAGTAGATATTTTAAGGCGTGCAGGGTGCAATATTGTAACTGTTGGAGTAGGAGGTAAAGAAATTACAGGAGCTCATAATATCAAAGTTATTGTGGATATTGATGAAAGTGAAGCTGATACTAAAGATTTAGATATGGTTATACTCCCAGGAGGTATGCCGGGAACACTTAATCTTGAAAAATCAAAAACAGTTCAAAATACGGTTAAGTATTGCTGTAAAAACGACAAATATTTAGCGGCAATATGTGCCGCACCTTCGATTTTAGGTCATATGAATATTTTAAAAGACCACGAAGCTGTTTGTTATCCCGGCTTTGAAAAAGAACTTCATGCTAAAAAAATTCCGAAAAAATCTGTTTGTGTAAGCGGAAAAATCATTACAGCCAAAGGTGCAGGGGTAGCCGTTGAATTTGCATTAAAAATTGTTGAGTTACTGTTCGGTTCAGATAAATCAAAACTTCTCAGGGAGTCAATTCAATGCATGTAAAAAATATAAAAAAACTTAAAATTAATCTTCGTGCGGGATATAAAGAGTACAGAAATAAATTAACCCAAAGGCAAAAATTATCTATGGACTCTATGATACAAAGTCGTCTGCTTGCTCTTTTTGAATATGCGAATGCCGATACAGTGTTTACTTATGTGAGTAAATCAATTGAAGTGGATACTTTCGCACTTATAAAAGCGGCGCTTGCTAACCATAAAAAAGTCGCAGTGCCACGTTGTGTCCCAAATACTTATAAAATGCAATTTTTTTATATAAATTCCTTGGAAGATTTAGAAAAAGGAAGTTTTGGAGTATTAGAGCCGATACCCTCAAGGTGTAAGTTGGTTTTAGATTATTCTAATGGTTTTTGTATTGTGCCGGGATTGAGTTTTGATGCACAAGGCTATCGTTTGGGGTACGGAAAAGGTTATTATGACAGATTCCTTGCGCAATTTAAGGGGTTTACTGTTGGAATATGCTACGCGCGGTGCGTTCAGTGGAATCTTCCTCACGGATACTATGACAAACCTGTAGATATCCTTGTTACAGAAAAATATATAAGAAAAATGGCAAAACATAGAAATAAACCGTAATATTACTTGTTTACTGCAGCCATAACAGGAGGACTCATTAATGAATGAGGATAATAAACAAAACACCTATAAATCCAACAAAATAAAAAATTTTAAACTTAATATTCCCGATGGAGACTTTTATGACAGTGATAATACGGAACTGTATTCAAATGACAATGAAAAAGACGATATGGATGACTGCGATGTTGTAATTCATAGTTATAGTAATCCGCATGCTGCAAAAAAAGCAAAAATAACGCAGAATGAAACAGCTGCAAGAGCTGAAAGGGCACATGAAATTCGAAATCTGAAAAAAGGAAAAAAGAATAAAACTTTTTTTAAGTTCATTTGGGTTATTATGGTGTTGTTCTGTACGGTTTTGCTGTCTCAGTTTTTTATAACAGGTATTAATGATATGCTGGGTGTAGGTAAGGAAGAAGCGAGTATTACTGTAGAAATACCCAAAAATGCAACAACTGGGCAGATAGCGGATATTTTAAATAAAGCCGGAGCCATTCGAGATGTGAATTTCTTTCAATTTTATTCTAAATTAACCAAAGCAGACGGACACTATAATAATGGCAGCTATAAAATTGATACAAATATGGACTATGAAGCGATAATAAACAGCCTTCAATCGAATGCAAACCGAGTTGATACAATTAAAATAACTTTTAAAGAAGGAATTAACATATTAGATGTTTCAGCACTGCTTGAAAAGGATGGTGTTTGCACTGCTGAAAAATTTCTTTCAGCCATAAATTCGAATGACTATGAAAATTATGAAATAATTAAAGCCATTACAAACGATGATGAAAGATATTATAAACTTGAAGGTTATTTGTTCCCCGATACCTATGAATTTTATAAAGATGAAGATCCTAAAACAGTTATTAAAAAGTTTCTCAGCAATTGTAATAATAAAATCACAAAAGAAATAAAAACAGAGGCAGAAGAAAAAAACATGACCATTGATCAGCTTTTAACCTTAGCTTCTATGATTCAAGCTGAAGCGGCGGATAAAGAAGATATGTTAAAAGTTTCATCGGTATTTCATAATCGATTAAACAGCGGCGGCTTGGGGGACCTTAAGCGTTTGCGTTCCGATCCGACTATGTATTATCCATACCGAACAAAAGCATCAATTCCTGCTGATTTACAGGGCTCTTTTAAGAGCAGATATGACACATATACCGTAGAAGGCCTTCCCCCGGGACCTATTTGTAATCCGGGCTTAGATGCTATAAATGCCGCACTTGAACCTGAAAAAACTAACTACTATTATTTCTGCCACGACAAAAACAGTAAGTCATATTATGCAACAAATATCGTTCAACATAATATAAACTTAAAAAAAGCAGGGTTAAAGTAAAATTGGAGGACAAAATTGACACAAAAAAATAGAGTAGAACTTCTTTCACCGGTTGGAGATATGGAAAGGCTTGGCTCTGCAATTCAGTTTGGAGCGGATGCAGTTTATCTTGCAGGACAAGAATTCGGAATGAGAACTGCGCCGTCAAATTTCAATAATGACGAATTAAAAAGCGCAGTAGAATTGGCACACAGCAAAAATATAAAAGTATATCTAACTTGTAATACTATCCCACATAACAAAGAACTTGCCCGTTTGCCAGAGTTTTTGCAATATGCTCAGGAAATAGGGATAGATGCATTTATTGTTGCAGATATAGGAGTAATGGCGATTTGTAAAAAATACGCTCCTAAAGTAGATATTCATATTTCAACCCAAGCCGGAATAGCAAATTATGTTACGGCAAATGAATTTTATAATATGGGTGCGTCAAGGGTAGTTCTTGCTCGAGAATTAAACCTTGAGGAAATAGCAGAGTTACGTGCAAAAACACCCAAAGGACTCGAAATAGAGGCTTTTGTACATGGTGCTATGTGTGTTTCATTTTCAGGCCGCTGTCTTTTGTCGCAGTACCTTACACATCGTGATGCAAACAGGGGCGATTGTGCTCAGCCGTGCCGCTGGCAGTATTCACTGATGGAATCAAAGCGTCCCGGGCAGTATATGCCGATATTTGAAGATAATAACGGTACTTATATTTTAAATTCAAAAGATATGTGCATGATTGAACATATTCCTGAACTTATAAAGGCAGGAGTAACCAGCCTTAAAATTGAAGGAAGGGCAAAGTCAGCATATTATGTTGCTGTTACAACTAATGCGTATAGAAATGCAATTGACGAATATTTTGATAACCCGAATAAATCTGTGTCTTCTTGGATAATTGACGAAGTCAACAAAATAAGCCATAGAGAATACAGCACAGGTTTTTATTTCGGTACTGAACCCGGGCAGGTATATTCTAACGGCGGCTATGTACGGGAATATGATGTTATTGGAATATGTGAAAACTACGAAGACGGAGTTGCAAAAATTTCACAGCGGAACAAATTTTTTAAAGGTGATATTGCTGAGGTTTTGGAAGCCGGCAATAAACCGTTTGAAATAGTTTTGGATGATATTTATGATAAAGACTTTAATCCGATTGATTCTGCTCCGCATGCAACAATGACTGTATATTTAAAAACCGAAAAGCCCATTAAAAAAAGAGCAATCTTAAGAAAGAAACGATCAGATTAAATGTTTAAACATTCCTCATATTGGTAATCATACTGATATGGGGGATTTTTTATGGAAAAAAGAACAGCTGCGTTTTTTGGATTTTTTATGCTTTGTATGTTTATTTGTATATTAAGCGTTTATACGGTATCAAGTGGGGCGTACCTTGCACAGACTGCGGAAAATCAAAGCAGTTATAAACTTACAATTGCTGAAACAAGGGGTACAATTTACGACTGTAATAAAATGGCGATTACAGGAGGAGAGAAAGAATATTTGGCGGCAGTTGCTCCCAGTATGGAATCGGCAGCAGCTTTAAGCAAAGTTTTGCCCAAAAATGAAATGGAAAGTATATATAAATCTTTAACCGCTGGCAAACCTTTTATTTTAAAACTTCCCAAAAACGTTAACGCAAACGGAATAGACGTTTTCACCGTCGAAAAACGTTATTCAGATAAACAGACGGCGGCAAATATTATAGGGTATTTAGACGGTTCGGGTGTTGGAGCGGCCGGGGTCGAAAAAGCGTTTGAAGAAGAACTGTCGAAAAAACAGGGTTCAATTTCAGTTCAATATAAAGTTGATGCGGTTAACAGAGTTTTAGTTGGAGAAAACAGAAAAATAAATGATACATCATACTTAAAAAACAGAGGCGTTGTTCTTACAATAGACAAAAATATACAGGAAATTGCAGAAGAAGCGGCTGAAAAATATTTGAATAAAGCCGCAGTACTTGTAACCGAAGTCCCTTCATGTAAAATAAGAGCACTTGTAAGTTTACCTACATTTTCACCGAATGATGTCGCATCTGCCCTGAATTCTGATGATTCTCCCCTTATAAACAGGTGCCTTTCTGAATATAACGTCGGCTCTGTTTTTAAAATAGTTTCGGCAGCATCTGCGCTTGAATATGGAATTTCTCCAAATACTGAATACACATGTACCGGTGCAACAGATGTTTACGGAGGAATGTTTCATTGCTTTAACGGCAAAAGTCACGGCAGTGTAAATATGAAATCAGCAATTGCCCAGTCCTGCAATACTTATTTTATTAATGCTATGCAGGAAGTACCGCAGGCTCAATTTTTATCTACGGCTCAAAATATGGGATTTGGCCGTTCATTTGAAATTGCACCGGGAATAGTTTCACGTCCCGGAAATCTTCCTACGCTTAAAAGTCTAACAATACCGAGGGCTTTGGCTAACTTTTCTTTTGGTCAAGGCGAATTGACTGCAACACCGCTGCAAATAGCCGCTATGGTAAATACTGTTGCAAGCAGCGGCTGTTTTACCCAGCCATATTTATACGAAGGACTCGTTAACGAAAATTTAAACTATATTTATAAAGCACCAGAACAAAAACACACACAGGTAATATCAGATAATACAGCGGCTCTGCTAAAGGATTTTATGAAAGAGTCAATAGAAACCGGTACAAGCAATAAAGGTAAACCTTCAAATGGAACTGCGGGGGCAAAAACAGCAACTGCGCAAACGGGAAAATATAATGATAAAGGTGTAGAAATAGTTCAGTCTTGGTTTGCGGGATTTTATCCTTATGATAACCCAAAATACGTTATAACGGTTTTTTCAGAAGACGGTACGGGCGGCGGAGCAACCTGCGGTCCTGTGTTTAAACAGATAGCTGACGAGCTTGGCAAAAAAATAATTCAATGATATGTGATTGACAATATTTGCAATACAGTTTATAATTACAGTGCAATTAAATGTGAATTTTGAGTTAATTGCACTATAAATTTTTTAAAAGGCGATAAAGGGTATAAATGTACCGAACAGTGCCAAAGAGAGGTAATCCATGGGTGAAAGATTACTGCATTTGTGGGTACGTAATGCCAACCCGTAGCCCTGCGGCGATGAGCTGCGGCGTGTCCCGCGTTAAGGGGCTTAAAGTGGCGCTTTTTGCGCAATTTGGGTGGTACCACGGATTTCTCCGTCCCATTGTGGATGGTGAAGTCTATTTTTTTTGCCCGGTAACCCGCAAAGGGGTGGGTACAAACAATAAAAAGTTTTAGTCTATTATTTTTGCCTATAGGCGGAATGGAGTTATAAATATGAAATGGACAGGGTTAAATGAACTTCGAGAGAAGTATTTGTCTTTTTTTGAATCAAAAGGACATTTAAGACTTCAAAGTTTTTCTTTAATACCAAAGGATGACAACAGCCTTTTGCTTATTAATTCAGGTATGGCACCTATGAAAAAGTATTTTACGGGAGAAGTTACCCCTCCGAGGAAAAGAGTAACTACTTGTCAAAAATGCATTCGTACTCCGGATATCGATCGTGTCGGAATTACTGACCGACACGGAACATTTTTTGAAATGCTCGGTAATTTCTCTTTCGGCGATTATTTTAAACATGAAGCAACTGCATGGGCATGGGAATTCTGTACAAAGACACTTGAACTTCCTGTTGATAAACTCTGGGTAACCATTTATCAAGACGATGACCAAGCTTTTGATATTTGGACAAAAGAAGTAGGGGTTGACCCTTCACGTATAGTCAGAATGGGTAAAGAAGATAATTTCTGGGAGCACGGTTCAGGTCCATGCGGACCATGTTCGGAAATATATTTCGACCGCGGTGAAGAATACGGATGCGGTTCTCCAAATTGCGGCATAGGCTGTGAATGTGATCGTTATATAGAATTTTGGAATGTGGTTTTTTCACAGTTTAACAGCGACGGTAAGGGAAACTATCCACCAATGGAACACCCAAACATTGATACCGGTATGGGACTTGAAAGACTTGCCTGTATAATGCAGGGTGTTGACAATTTATTCCTTGTTGATACTGTACAAAACATAATGAAACATGTCTGCCGTATAGCAAATGTAAAATACGGCGAGGACGATAAAAAAGATATTTCGCTTCGTGTTATTACTGACCATATCCGCAGTACCACGTTTATGATTGGTGATGGAGTTATGCCGTCCAATGAAGGCAGGGGATATGTCCTCCGCCGTTTACTCCGCCGTGCCGCACGCCACGGCCGTTTGCTCGGTATTAACAAAACATTTTTAGCAGAAGTTGCAAATACGGTAATTGACGAAAATAAAAGTGCTTATCCTGAGCTCGACGAAAAACGCGCTATGATAACAAAGCTTATCAGCGTTGAAGAAGAAAGCTTTGCAAAAACAATAGACCAGGGGCTTCAGCTTTTAAACACCTATATTGAAAAGTCAAATTACAAAGTATTCTCAGGAGCGGACGCATTCCGTCTCAACGACACTTACGGTTTCCCAATTGATTTAACTAAGGAAATCGTTGCCGAACACTCAATGACAGTCGATGAAGAAGAGTTCAAAAAGTTTATGCTTGAGCAGCGTAAACGCGCAAGGGCCGCACGAAAGAATGCAGGTGCCGACGCTTGGGAAGGAAAAGGTGACCTTCTTGAAGACACACCGGCAACTGAATTCTTAGGATATAAACAATTTGAAACATCCGCAAAAGTTCTTGCAATTATTAAAGACGGGGAACGTGTCGAAAGTGCCACAGCGGGTGATGAAATTGTTTTGGTACTTGATAAAACAACGTTTTATGCCGAAAGCGGTGGCCAAATAGGAGATACCGGAACAATCGAATCAAACGATGCTGTGATTGAAGTAACAGATACTATAAAAAATTATGCTAAAAACTTTATGCATAAAGCATGTGTTAATGCAGGAGAAATTCATGTAAATGAAGATGTTAAAGTATCAGTTAATAAAGAAAGACGTCTTGACATTATGAGGAATCATACTGCGGCACATCTTTTGCAGGCTTCGCTAAGAAAGGTACTCGGCGACCATGTTGAACAAGCAGGACAGCTTGTCAATGAAAAGCATGTGCGTTTTGACTTTACTCATTTTTCAGCTCTTACCAAAGAAGAACTTACTAAAGTTGAAAATCTTGTGAATAAGGTTATTTTAAGCGGTATAACTGTTGAAAGTCGTGAAATGCCGATTGAAGTAGCTAAAAAACTGGGAGCTATGGCATTATTCGGTGAAAAATACGGAAATATTGTTCGTGTTGTAACCGTTGCCGATTTTTCAAAAGAATTCTGCGGCGGCACTCATATAGACAATACTTCCAAAATCGGACTTTTCAAAATTGTTTCTGAAACTTCTGTTGCGGCAGGAGTGCGCCGTATTGAAGGCGTAACAGGCGCCGGTGTACTTGAACTTTTAAATAAAAATATTAGTGAAATAAATGAAGCTGCTTCGGTTCTAAAACTTAATAATACATCTGAACTTGTACAAAAAGCAGAACAGATAACAGCCGAACTTAAAGAAAAAGACAAGGTTATTGAAACACTTAATTCCAAGCTTGCCGGAATACAGGTCGAAAGCCTTATTCAAAACGCTAAAGAAATTAAAGGCGTAAAAGTTATTACCGGATTGTTCTCGGGAACAGAGCCGGCGGCACTTCGCGCAATGTGTGACAAGGCAAGAGATTTTTCCCCGAATATGGTTGCTGTTTTTGCGGGAACACATGAAGGAAAAGCAAATATTGCTGCGTGTGTTGGTAAGGACGCAGTTAAAGCAGGTGTAAACGCAGGTAAGATTGTTAAAAAAGCTGCGCAAATCGCCGGTGGAAACGGCGGCGGAAGACCTGACAGTGCTATGGCGGGAGCAAAAGACCTTACTAAACTTGATTCTGCACTTGCAGAAGTGGAAAATATTGTTGCCAATATGCTCTGATGATACTATAATATAAACGTTGTATTGAAAAAGGAGGTATAAAAGTGGACTGCGTATTTTGTAAAATAGCAAAAGGGGAAATACCCAGCAAAAAGGCTTATGAGGATGACAAAGTACTGGCTTTTTACGACCTTGAGCCGCAGGCGCCGGTGCATATATTAATAATTCCTAAGGAACATATCGAGTCAGCACAGGATATTACCCCGCAAAACAGTCAAATTGTTGCTCACATTTTTGAAGTTGCGGCAAAACTTGCAAAAGAAAACCATTTGGACAGCGGTTTTCGTATTGTGAATAATGCAGGCAAAGACGGCGGTCAAACCGTGCCGCATCTGCATTTCCATCTGCTTGGCGGACGTTCAATGAAGTGGCCTCCGGGCTGATACAGCGACTAATTACTTATTACTGAAAGGTCGATTTATTATGGGAGAATACTATAAGATAACAATTGCGGGCTGTGAACGTGAACTTCCGATATGCCCTATAAGCGATAAGCTCGATATTGCAGGATTTGTCATGCTTGGCGATGTTGAAATTACAGAAAAAGCTGCTGCGGCTCTTTTAAAGAAATGTCCGGAACATGACGTTGTTGTTACGGCTGAAACCAAAGGAATACCGCTTTGCTATGAAATGGCACGCCAAGGCTGCCGCCGTTATATTGTAGCTCGTAAAAGCGTAAAAGCTTATATGCGCAACCCAATACATGTAGAAGTAAAATCCATTACAACGGATCACATACAAAAGCTTTACCTTGCCGAAGACGATTATAAGGGCCTTAACGGTAAGCGTGTACTTATTGTTGATGATGTTATCAGCACAGGGGAATCTCTTGCCGCAATGGAGGGCCTTGTAAAACAGTTCGGGGGAAATATAGTCGGTCGTGCCTGCGTTCTTGCAGAAGGCGATGCTAAGGACAGAGACGACATAATTTATTTGGAGCCCCTGCCGTTATTCTTTAAATAACGATTTTATTTCGGAGGAATTATAATGAAGCGACCGCTGGTGTTAGTAGGATTTAGCTATCTGCTGACTTTGGTGGCCGCTGTTTATTTTGGAAGCGAAATTTCCATTATAGGCGCCGTATTAGGTCTTTTACTTTTTATTGTTGCTATGTTTGTACCTAAATTCAGAATAACTAAAATTTATCCGATTGTTTTTTTGACTGTTTCACTTGCTTTCGGAAGCTTTTTCGCTTTTTATGAGGAAAAAATTGAACCGGTTAAAATACTTGACGGTAAAGATGCAATTATTGAAGGAACAGTAGTTGAAGCACCGTTTGAACAATACGGAAACTTTTATTATGTACTTGAAGCAAAGTTACAAACTTCTGATAATTTGACGAAAAATATAAAAATCAGACTTTCTTCACAAAGTACTCTAAACGCAGAACCATATTCAAAAATTAAGGGAAAAGTGCATCTTTTTCTCCCTAAAGGTGGAAAGGGATACTCTTCAGGGTCATATTATGCATCCAAAGGGATTCAAATGCTGGCATATCTTTATAATTATGAAAATTACAGTGTATCACCGCCACAAGAGAAGCCTCTGTATTACTATGCGCTTAAACTGCGTTCTAAACTCCTCAAATCCGTAAGAATGATGTATGCTCCCGATGAGGCAAATTTAATAAATTCTGTAATTTTTGGGGAAACAACTTGTCTTTCCGATGAAGTTTATTTTGATTTCAAAAATATAGGAATTTCTCATATAATGTCTGTTTCCGGTCTGCATATGGCAACAATGTCACAACTTTTTATGATGATTTTTTTATTTTTAAAGTTTCCCAAAAAGCTTTCTTCATTTCTTTCAGCACTCGGTGTAATCTCTTTTATGGGAATTACATGCTTTGTCCCGTCTGTTACAAGAAGCGGTATTATGTGTTTGCTTTATTTATCAGGTATTATTTTATCGAGAAAATCGGATGCTTTAAACTCTTTAAGTGTTGCGATACTTATTATTTGCCTGATAAATCCTTATGCGGCGGCGGATATCGGTTTTTTGCTTTCGTGCTCAGCTACGCTGGGAATAATTTTGTATGCTGACAAAATTAATAATTATTTGAATGATAAGTATGATAAAATAAAGAAAATAAGCCCACTTGTACACGGTATAAACGGAATACTTTCAACGACTTTATCGGCTGTGCTTTTTACTCTGCCGATAACTATTTTGGCATTCGGAAGTGTTTCGCTTCTGGCACCAATTTCAAATCTTTTAATGCTTGTTGCATCAACACTGATGTTAAACTTTGGAGCTATTGCCGCCGTAATAAATTTAATATCTCCGCTTTCGTACTTTGCACTTCCTTTTGCGGTATCAGCGGGTATTCTTTCAAAATATATGCAGAACTGCGCTCATATCCTTGCACAAATTCCGCATTGCAGCATCCCTGAGTCTTCAGGATTTGTTATGCTTTGGCTTGCTTGTACAATTTTTCTTTTTAGTATAACTGTATTTATTATGAAAAATAAAAAAATATTGAAAATAACAGCACTTCTTTCAATAATAATGCTTCTTACCGGGGTTTTTTCAAGTCAGCTTTATTCAACAAATGTCACAAGACTTGCAGTTTTGGATATAGGCACAGATGAGTCAATTGTTATAACTCGAAACAAACATGCCGCTGTTATCGGATGCGGCGGATATTCCTCTGCATATATAGGAAATTACTTAAAAAGTCAGGGAATAAGGGATATCGACTATATTCAACCCCTTACGTCTGATAATATGGAATCTAAAAACACAGCGGATCTGATAAAATGGTTTAAAACAAACACACTTGCAATAAATGAAGATGTAATTGCTGATAGCTACATTATAAATATGTTACCGACTGTCAGCCGAGCCGAACGTTACAGTTCAAGTGCTGTTACTAATTTGTGGGATAATGTACAAATACATACATTGTTTAAAGATGGTAAAAATGCGGTACATATTGAAATTGATAATGTTTCTGTTTTAATTTGTCCTGAAAAAACAAAAATTTCTAAAATCCCAAGTCAGTGGCTTTATTCTGATTTTATTGTTGCAGATACGGTTTTGGAAAATCATGCCTCAATTGACTGTGTAAGTACTATATTTTCTATGGACGAAAAAGATTTACAAATAAATTCAAAGAAACTTAAAAAACTTAACCCTATTATGACAGGTGGGGTAGGTAATGTTGTATTAGAATTCAGCGGTGATAGGATGATAAAATTAAGGAGGGAATAAAATGCCCGAAATTACAGAGAAGGAACTGAAAAAGAAGATAGATAAATCAGAGTTTTCGAATCTTTATTTTTTATATGGCGAAGAAAAATATATGATTAATTACTACGAAAGAAAGATAGAGGTAAAAGCGGGTGCAGTAAATTTTCCCGATTTTAATTTTCAGAAGTTTAATGATAGTGCATCTATTGATGAAATAGCGGCGGCAGCAGAGGCTTTGCCATTTATGGCAGAAACAAAATGCGTAATTATTTCAGATCTTAATGTAGAAACTTTGAGAGCCAATGAAATGGCAAAACTTGAGGAACTTTTAGAAAATATACCGGAAACTACTATTTTAGTATTTTATCTTCCATTTACTGATATAAATTTGAAAAAAGATAAAAAATGGAAAAAGTTTATATCATTGGTCAATAAATTAGGTTTAACGGTGAATTTTAAAAAACGTTCCAATATAGAACTCGAAAAAGTACTTTGTTCAAAAGCTTTAAAACTCGGATGTGAACTTTCACGCAAGAATGCCGAGCTTATAGTTAAATATTGTGGAAATGATTTACAAACTCTCATGAACGAAGTTGAAAAGCTGTGTGCTTTTCTTGGTCAAGGTGAGATTACTTCCGATACCATAGATAATATTGTAGTAAAAAATCTTGAAACAAGAGTTTATGATTTATCCAAAGCAATTCTATTAAGTAATTATGATAAAGCCTATCGAGTCTTGGATTTACTTTTTTATCAAAACGAAGAACCTGTTTCTATTTTAGCGGTACTCTCATCTGCCTATATAGATATGTATAGAGTTCGAATATCGATACAAAGTGGATATAGTGTAATGGAACCGGTAAAGTATTTTAACTATGCACGCAAGGAATTTAGGCTTACTAACGCAGAAAGAGATTCTAAAAGATTTTCAGTACCGATGCTTCACCAAAGCCTTGAAGTGCTTTTAAAAGCTGATACAGCACTTAAAAGTTCACGTGGAGACAGACGAGTTATTATGGAGAAACTTATAGCACAGTTGTTATTAATTGCGGAAAAGGAGAAAATAGCTTGATTAAAGTAAAAGAAGCAGTAATTGTAGAGGGTAAATACGATAAAATTAAGTTGTCATCAATTATTGACGGATTAATTATAGAAACAAACGGTTTTCAAATTTTTAAAGACAAAAAACAAATGAATATGATTAGAAAGCTTGCGGATAAAAGGGGAATTCTTGTACTTACTGACAGCGATTCTGCGGGATTTATTATCAGAAATTATCTTTCAGGCTCAATAAGTGCCGACAAAGTGAAGCATGCATATATACCGGACATTTTCGGGAAAGAAAAGCGAAAGGAAAAGCCTTCAAAGGAAGGTAAATTAGGTGTCGAAGGTGTACCTGTATCAGAAATAGAAAAGGCGTTAAAAAGAGCAGGCGTGACTTGTGAGACAGAAGAGAAAAAGGCTGAACGTAAAATTAACAAAACAGATTTATATATAATGGGACTTTCAGGCGGGCCAAACAGTGCATTGAAAAGAAAAGAACTATTGAAAAAACTTTCACTTCCGGAACATTTAGCAGCCAATTCACTTGTTGAGGTTTTGAACAGTATGATGAGTTACAACGAATTTTGCAGTTTAATCGACAAAATCTGAAAAAATTCTTAAAATACTCTTGACATTTGTTGGCCGATAATGATATAATACTTCTTGCTGAGTTGCGCGAGTGCTGGAATTGGCAGACAGGCACGTTTGAGGGGCGTGTGTTGTATGACGTACGAGTTCAAGTCTCGTCTCGCGCACCAAAACATAAACCGCATGGATACTGAAAAGTCAGTGTTCATGCGGTTTTTCTTATGTTTAGCCTAAGACTGGGAAAGACGATAAAAGAGGTTTAAAGACACTTTTATGTGGACTAAATGAGAACTGAAAATAACTACGGCTTTATTACTAAGGCATCCAGTGCATTTTCTGCATCAGAAATCATTTTTGGTTTAAGTTATAAATAAACCTCATGAATCATTTTAACATTTGCATGTCCAACAAGCAGTATTGTAACTTCCTCGGGTAAGCCAGCTTCACAGAGCATACAAACATATTCATGGCGCAATTGGTGTGCGCACACATCAGCCGCCCACGTTGCGTAGAAAAGCACGTTCATGTCGCAGCTAATTGTGGAAGCTTTGGAACATGGATATAAGACGCTGGCATATTCCGGTGAGCTGACCGACTACCATTTCAAGCGCTTGCTGGATTTGCAGGCGGCAGGACCCAAGAATATCACGGCAAATATCAATCGGTTCGGCGAAGAAACATATTTTCTTACGAATTCGGTGGAAGAACAGATTAACAACTGGTATAGGAGCAAAGCATATATTTACGACAACAATTGTATCGATGACGGAGACGAATTCGAAAGTTTGACAGAAACGGTGGAACTGGCCGTCTGCCGATATGGCATCCGGTTTGTGTGCATCGACAACCTCATGACCGCTCTGAACGTCGACCTGAAAGACGACCTTTACCACGCACAGTCGAAGTTTATCAAAAAGCTCAAGCAAATCGCAGTGAAATACAACATTGTTGTCTTTATAGTTGCACATCCCAGAAAAACGGCATCACGTCTTGAAAACGATGATATCTCCGGTTCCTGCGATATTACGAACCGCGTGGACGTTGTGATGGCCTACTTCCGCAGCGCTGATGAGGACTGTGACAGCAAACTGGCCATTCTAAAAAACCGCCTGACCGGAAGACTTACGGTGAATGGTGAGGAAATCAAGCTGTTTAAACGTTCAAACTGAATCAGGATTAAGTTAGCTGGCTATTCAAAAGAGGTTGAATTTGGCACATGCGAAACATGCCAGAAGATTTTAAGAATCATTGATGGGAGAGCACCTTGATAGAAACGCCATAGTCCTTAGAGACTGGATCTAAAAACAGTGGAATGTGTGGCGGGTAAAAAGTGAATATTGTAAAGCACGCAACAAGCACCAAAACAATCATAATCGCCACAAGCTGAGGCTCTGTACCAACATCCGCCTTATTAATGATTCGCCGGCTATATGCATAAGCGACTGCAACACCCAGAATGAAGGTTAAAATATCTGCCCAGAGGTAATGCTGTCCCACAATTCCTGTATAAGTGTAAAACACAGTTACAATTACCAACATCCCAAGTACTATCCCTAATGTTTTAGCTACAATAAAATTTGGATAATCTTTTCCAACTGCAAAATACTCAACAACGCTATATAGCAGCATTGGCACAAAAAGTAACTTTAAGTGTTCCCAAGTGCTTTCATTTACCGGACTAAAAATTCCGACAATTCGATTTTGTCCGGTCCAATCATAGATGAAATGCAATATAGTTCCAATAATGATAACAAAAATTAATCCTGAGATTTCCCAACGAGCAAGTTCATTTTCCATAATTAACGCCCCTTTCTCTGAATTGTATGCAGCTAAATAAAAAAATAGGAGGCTAAAAATGAAATCTCATATTTGTGATAAGTCCCGAGTAAATCAAATGCTTCAAGCTGGAGAAATTCGCAGATGGATGAAACTGACGGCGCTTGCACTCGCACGACCACTTTCTCTTAAAGGTCACGGAATGGGTGCACGCCAGATTGCAAAAGTAATTATGGCCATTTCAGATATTTCAAAAGAACGTGATAAGGATGATTTATCCTGGTTTCATGCTGATAAAAAGCTAATTGATGAAATCGCACTTCATTTTGACAGGAAAAATTATAATTTGATGGAAGGACTCTGAAATGACCAGAAAAGAAAAAATAGAGTTTTTGAGCCGGTACAAGGAAATCGACGACGAAATCAACAGGTTCTGTGAAGAATCATCGGTTTGGCGAGCAAGAGTAACGAAAATCACACCTACATACAGTTGCTTGCCGAAGGGCAGCCGGCAGGACGACAAACTCCAATCGGAAATTGAAAAGATTATGGAGATGGAAGAAGAAATCAACGCTGAAATTGACCGGCTGCTGGATGCAAAGCAGGCAATTATAAAATCAATCCGCAAAAAGATGGCACTATTTGATTTAATTCCATACAATTATATCTGATAATTTCAATAGTTGAATTATGATAAGAAACAAGCCGCACCACCAATAATGGTAATGCAGCTTTGTTTTTTAATGTTAAAATCTTTAGTGTCCCTTAAAAGGTGCATTAAAAAAGTCTGGAAATTTATATGCTAATATGCAAAAGCATATACATATAAGCAGCAGTATGCCGTAAAATATCAATTTATTCCTATGATAATGATCATAACGCAGCTTTGGTATTGCTAAAACAAATACATTTATCATAAGTATTGCAAAAGATATCATTGTTAATATAAAAATAGGGGATTGCATTGGAGTAAATATTTTAAATTCTTTTATAGTGCGGAGGATAATTAATAATATACTTGATATTATTCCTTCAATAGCCGGTAAAATCAAATGCTCAGTTCGAAACTGATCATATCCCTTTATAATCGACCAAATTAATCCTATGATAAATATAATCAAAATCCCTATATAAATGGGATATGGAAAATTATTTATAAATGACATGATTTTCCTCCTTAATTACACCAATTATTTTTCCCGTAATCTACTGCTGTACCGATTAGGTAAGATGATACCCCGGTTAAAAAAGCTCCAAATGCCACTGCGGGTATTGTAGCACATCCTATGGATCCTATTGCTGCCCCCCGCAGCAGCGCTTGCACCAATACCTACAGCATATATACCCATAGCTAAACCGGGATTTTTCATTTGTGTGTCATAAATGAAAGATTTTACAGTGAGAACAGTAGAAATAGCTGCACAGCCTTTTGAGACACTTTTTACAACCTTTAGGGATTTGGTATCACGAAGTTTAACGGATTTTCGCCTATATTGATTTTTTGAACGTTTTCCATGTATTTTCACTCGACTGATTTCTTTTTTGTGATAATTTTGGATATTCGAATAACTCCCTGCATCTACTGATGCAGAATCAAATATACTGTTTAGCCAAGATGAAGTTGTAGTCCACGCTGAACTTGCCCAACTTGAAACCGTGTGTGCTATATTTTGAACTGTTGAAACAACAGCATTAGCAGCTTTATTGAAGAAATTTTTTATTTCTCCCCACAATAATCCACTTGGATCCAAACGATTGATTGGATTATTGCCGCAGTATGCAAAAAGGTTATAGCTCAACAAATCTTGGTTTAAACCCAACTGCTCGTCTGAATTCAAGAATCTTCCGGTCTGCGGGTCGTAGTATCCTGCTATTGAGGTAATACAGCCACGTCTCGGAATCATAGTAGTATCCGCGATAGAGGAATGGGTTCTTTTGACCGATATGAGCGTCGCCCGACGAATCGGTCATGTTGAGAAGCTTGCCCCATGCGTCGTAGGTATATTCTACAACAGTATTGCAGTTTTTGTCCACAATGCCTGTTATGTCGCCTTGAGCATTTTTGGTGTAGTAATACGCAGGTGAAGCCAACCCGTGTGCCGTCGCTATAGGAAACGATACAAAATCCCCGTTGGAATAAAGGAAGTGGGAATAATTCTCTTGGAATTAAAAGTCGGGGACTAATCTTATTTCTAATATCAGCAGTTTGGATTATAAGTAAGGAATCATAACAAGTAGTCGGTAGAAGCAAGGAGATTTTAACCCCATTATATGGGAATAATTGTTATATTACAATATTGTTGTATATATTGATAATTATGGTCTTTTGCTTTAATGTTGTTATAAAAGGAGGGGAAAACATGAAATTTCCCATGAAAAAATAGTAAGCTCTTTATTGGTTCTGTCAATTTCGATAGTTGTTTCAATTTCTGTGTTCGCCGATACTGGTCATTTAAACATACAATTAAAAGATTCAGGCGTAGAATCGGCTTCTATTTCTTCGATATCATATATTTCTCAAAGCGATGCGACACTTCTTGCCAATGAATGCATTGAAAATCAAATATCTATTGGCACACATTGCACTTGGGATTCAACAACTGCTGTTAAAGAAATCGTGAAACTTTTTGACTTCGATAATAATGTCAACGCATATTTATTCAGACTTTCAACCGGCGGAAAACAAACTGGTTATATAATAGTTAACGCTTCCGTTGAATCTCCGTCGGTCGATGCATTTGGATACGATTGCGACTATATGTTGGATTCAATCAGCTTGAATGGGTCTGGTAAGAAAGTAAGCACGAATGATCACGTTATTTGGATCAATGCTTTTACTTATCTGAAATATAATGAATCAGATCAGAAATACATAGATTTTAGTACAAATAAGCCGATAGATGCAACGAAACAACAATTGAAAAACTCATACCAGGAACAGATTGCCGAGGATATTGACACAAATGATAAAGCAAATTTGCAGTTATTAAAAAATAATACTGTAACTCCTAATCAAATTGTTTACACAGAGCATGCGCTATCTGGAATTTGGTCTTCAGGATATCCAATTTATGTTACTGGGGATTTCCATGGTTACCCTGATGATTGTGCACCCACGGCAGGAACAAATCTGGCATATTATTGGGCTCACTATGGCTCTCCTTTAAAATCCAATCTTTGGACCGGGGCGTATTCGTAGATTTATATAAGGATATGAAAACCGCTGCAGGTATTGGAACATGGAGTACAGATGTAATTCCTGGTCTGGAAAAATATGCAAGCTCAAGAAATGTATCAACTCCAATTTCAGATTACGAAGGAAGGAATGTGAATGAGCTAACTGACTATTTATATCACGATCGCCCAATTATTATTTTTGTTAATAAAGATCCAAAATACGGAGACCATGCAATATTAGCTGTTGGATTTCAAGATACAAGCGATGGTAAATACATAAGAGTTGCAGATGGCTGGTCAAAGACATTTTCCAATTTTTATAAAGATTCAGCCTATATTACCAATCAAATTACGGTTTGGTGGTGAATTATATGAGAGTTAATAAAAAATTACTTATCCTTATCTTCTGTATGTTGATTTCACTAGGAACAATGGTATCTTGTCAGAACGAAGGACAAGCAGATGATATGTTTCCGCAAAGTACTACATTGAATTCTTTACTTTCTTCCTATACCATTAATAAAATTTCAATAACAGATGGGAATACAGGAGAGGTCAGACAAACATCAGATTCAGCGGAAATCGAGCAGCTGCTTAAAATATTAGCGGATGAAAAGTTTATAAGAAATGACAATAATAAAAAAGGAACAAGAGCGGGGTATTCCTATTTTATTGATTTCTATTTTCAAAATATTCAAGGTTATTATCGATACACGCTTGCTTGCGGCTTTACAAAAAGCGATAATTTTTCCGGCTGTATTCCAACTGGTAACTGTAACGCTGAAAATGAAAATGCTGTGAAGGAGGCTGTTAAGGATTTTTACAATAGTTTGAAATCTTAAATCAGGAAAATTGAAGGGCGTTCAATTTTTGCTTGCGTTAGATATGGATTATCGAACAGAATTACACTGTGATAACAAGGAATGCTTTAATGAACTGGAAACAATTTTAAATTATTAATACCACCTACTAAAACGGTAAGGTGGTATTTTTATGTCTGTTTTTAATAGGGAAGAGGGTGGTGATATAATGCATTATTATATGACAGAGTACGGAATTCGGTTTGAACTCCATTTATATCGGGAAGCATCGGTCGAAACGTCGTTCTGATTATTGGCATGACCAAATTGACTTTTCAAACTATACTTACAGAGGCAAGATGATTGATGACGCTTTAAAAGGCTTGGTGATTCAGGACGACGACCGACGAAGAAATGAGAGTCGAAAATAAAAAAAATGCGCCTCTTTCGAAGCGCACTCAAAACCTGGTTTATATTATCTTCTGTTTGCAAAGCAATCGCTGCAATATACAGGACGATCATCACGAGGTTTAAAAGGAACTTTGCAAGTTTTGCCACAAGCTGCACAAGTGGCTTCGAACATTTCTCGGTCGCCGCTATTTCCTCTGGAATTTTTACGAGCATCACGGCAGGATTTGCATCTTTGTGGTTCATTTGTAAAACCTTTGGATGCATAAAATTCTTGTTCACTTGCAGTAAATTCGAATTCGGCCCCGCAGTCTCTGCAAATTAAAGTTTTGTCTTCATACATGTGAGTATTATACCTCAATTTCTAAATTATACTTAACTATGTAAGCATTATATTAAGTATAAACTATTTAATGCAAATTGTCAAATAAAATTATTTAAATGATTGAAAAAATGTAAATAAATCTTTATTCGGAAATGAATGAAAAATATCTGGGTTGCTTCGTTTATCAGAAGAGCCAAGCCAAATGTATGCAGCGGCGCTTATTGATTTCATGCAAGCAGAGATTGCCGTGCTGAAAAAATATTGAAACGGTATGAACGCTCCGCACAATGGCTTGACGATATTAATAATCAGCTTGAGCTGATTAAAGTATCAGCGGCGACGTCATGTGGTTCCTCTATGAAAACGACAGTACGTTGGTTGGTTCTACTTCTGGGGATAATTCCTATTACTATACGAAAAATCCTCAAGGAAATATTACCGGTATCGTGTTTATTGCAGAATTTTGGGGGTTATGCCTGCAAATACCGGCTTTTGATTTCCAACGCCGGCAAAATCAAAACTTCCAAAAAACGCATAACACCGCCATCTGTCAGCACTTACGGCATTGTGATAAAATCGGATTTTCGGTTTCAAGTCTCGTCTCGCACACCAAAACACAAACCGCATGGATACTGAAAAAATCAGTGTTCATGCGGTTTTTCTTATATTTAGTATAGAATAAAATGAGTTCTTTAACAATTTATAAACGGTGTTTGCTCATGAAATAATATGGAGGTGATTGATACGAAGAGTGCTTTTTAGGCAAGGGTGAAAAATTTTATTCCTTTTTTGATAAAATATTTCAGGCGATTGACAATGAACAATTGAAATATAACTGGCGGATAACCTACTGTGAGTGCTATCTTTCCATATAATAAAGGCGACATTCATACGGCCGAAGCTCTTTTGTATCCACATCCGCGTAATTACACAAAATGCATTTCCCATCCAGTAATTCTGCAGGAAGGCCGGCGGGTTCCGAAGAAACATTACATACAATCCTACAACATTCATTTCCCAGCGTACGGGTATACGCATAGATTTGTTTGTCTTCCGGTAACAGCAAATCATATTTACCGTCGATTAAAACAGGATTCTGTTTGCGTATCTTAATTAATTTTTGATAAAAATGCCATATGGAATCTGAATCCTGCATTTGCTGGAGAGCATTTATTTTTACAGAGTTATGATTGATATCCATCCACGGCTTTCCTGTGGTAAAACCGGCGTTTTCTGTTTCATCCCACTGCATGGGTGTACGGCAGTTATCACGCACGGTTTCGCTTAGGATTGTAAAAGAATCATGTTCTGGCATACCTGCCGCAATCCGCTTATGATAGCTGCACAGCGACGGCTCGTCCTGAAATTGCTCCACACAGGTATAATCTGCGTTTGTCATGCCAAGTTCCTGTCCCTGATATATAAAAGGCGTACCCTTTTGCAGCATATACATCATGGCAAGGCACTTGGCACTTTCTTTCCAGTATTTTTCCGAATTTCCGAAGTGACTTACGCAGCGGGTCAAATCATGATTTTCGAGTGCAAGAGCAACGTTCCCTTCTGCACAGGTTGCATCCTGCCAGCGTGTCAAAGCACGCTTAAAGTCAGGCAATGAAAAGTGTTTTATAGAATCCATGTTCCAAAGGTTGATGTGCTCAAACTGGAACATGGTGGAAAATATGCCCCGGTCTTTTCCGGTCCATTCACACGCTTGACTGCTCTTAACTCCGTTTGCCTCTGCAACGGTGAACAAATCGCCGCAGGAAAACGCTTCGGTCTTCATCTTCTGAAGAAGGTCAAGAATGCCGGGCTGATTCATATGTTTATCAAATGAAGAAACATAGCGTTTCCCTTCCGGATTAGGCATATCCGTCAAATCAGGCTTCTGTATATGACTTATGGCGTCTACCCGAAATCCGTCAATTCCTTTGCGAACCCACCATTGAATCATTTCAAAAATTGCTTCCCTTGCTTTTGCGTTCTGCCAATTCAAATCGGGCATTTTTCGGCTGAACAGATGAAGGTAATACTGTCCCGTCGGTTCATCAAACTCCCATGCGGAACCACCGAAGATACTTTCCCAGTTGTTTGGCTCCCGGCCATTTTTGCCATCCCGCCAGATGTACCAGTCTCGTTTGGGGTTGTCCTTGCTGCTGCGGGACTCAAGAAACCAGGGGTGTTCATCACTGGTGTGATTAACAACAAGATCCATAATAACTTTCAGCCCCATATTATGTGCTTTATTCAATAACGCATCGAAATCTTCCATCGTTCCGTATTCCGGCTGTATCTCTTGATAGTTGCTGATATCATATCCGTTGTCGTCGTTCGGGCTTTTATAAACTGGGCAAATCCAAATAAGATCGACGCCCAGTGCCTTGATATACGGCAGACGCTTACTGATACCATTCAAGTCGCCGATGCCGTCGCCGTTGCTGTCTTGAAAGCTGCGAGGGTAAATTTGATAAACAACGCTATTTTCCCACCAGTGATGTTTCTGCATATTTCTACCTCCGAAAATAACACAGACCGCCGTTGCCATTCAAAACGGCGGCCATATCATATTTTTTATTATAACTTTAATTGAATCTTTTCGCCGTGGAAAGGGACCTTTTGTGTACCATTCAGGGAATGAACACATAAAAATTTATATGGACGTTCATAACCGGAGTGAATGCACTCCACTGTAAGGAGGTCATCTTTAAGGGTACACAAATATTCATTATAAGCTCCGTCACGATAAGCGAAGCTTTCTCCATCGTCCTGATAATGGTGATAAACCCCACTGCCCGGGTAGACGTTCAGTTCTAACGTGTCGATTTCAATTTGTCCGACATGGTCCTGAACGGGCCAGACCGGCAGAATCGAACCTGCTTTTACATAGAGCGGGCAGGTATCAAGAGGTGCTTCACGAATAAACGCACTCCCACCTTCTATCGCTTCATGCGTCCAATAATCGAACCATGTGCCCTCGGGTAAATAAACCAATTTCCTTACCGCACCTTGTTCTGTTACAGGGGATACAAGGAGGGAATCCCCAACCAAAAATTCATCATTTAAGTTTTTTACGTTCTCATCATGCTGATAGTGCAGCACCAAAGGACGCAGAACCGGAAGTCCACTTTTTTCTCCTGAGAAAAACAAATCATAATAATACGGTATGAATCTGTAGCGCAGTTGTACATATTTGCGGTAGATATCCAAAACGGTTTGCCCGAAACACCACGGCTCCTGGCGAATGCAGTCCAATGTGCTGTGATTACGGAAAAGTGGGGAAAAGCAGCCCACCTGTAACCAGCGCGTCAGCAATTCGGGCGTGGTATCCGAACCGAATCCGCCGATATCCGTTCCCACAAAAGACATACCGGAAAGCGAAAGATTGCATAATTGAGGAATTGCCATCTGTAAATGCGCCCAAATACTTTGGTTATCGCCGGTCCATGCTGTTGTGTATTTCTGTGCGCCAGCATAACAGGCACGCGTAATAACAAAGGGGCGCAGAGCATCCTGCTTTTTTAATCCTTCATAGGTTGCTTTAGACATCAGCTGCCCGTATACGTTATGCATTCTGGCGTGATCCGTTACCTGATCTTCATCGGTAAAAACCACATCCTGCGGCAATTCCCCCCGAAAGCTGGCAGGCTCATTCATATCGTTCCAAACACCGCGAACACCCAAGTCCGTTAAGAATTTCTGCTGGTTTCCCCACCATGAGCGTACCTCCGGGTTTCCAAAATCCGGATAAACAGCGTCCCCGGGCCAGACCGCATTCACATAGGTTTTACCGTCAGGCGTTTTTGCAAAGTATTTCTTTTGGATACCCTCGTCATAGATAGGATAGCCTTTTTCTTGCTTAACACCCGGGTCGATAATTGTAACAATCTTAAAGCCATCTTTGGAAAGGTCATCGGTCATTTTTTTCGGGTCGTCAAACCGTTCGCGGTTCCATGTAAACACTTTAAAGTGGTCCATATAGTCGATATCCAAATGTATGGAATCACAAGGAATCTTCTCGGACCGTAATTTTTTGGCAAGGTCGCGTACTTCTTGTTCACTTTTGTAGCTCCAGCGCGACTGGTGGTAGCCGAGTGTCCATTCCTGCGGCAAAGGTGTGCAGCCGGTCAGGTATGTATAGCCCGATACCACGTCGGTCATGGAATCTCCGCCAATAAAATAGTAATCAAGGTTCCCATTATCGGCTGCAAAATAGAAATAATCCTCGCTTTCTTTTCCCATATTATAATAGCTTTTGTATGTGTTATCAAAAAAGAGTCCGTATACTGTATCTTTTTTCAGTGTAATAAAAAATGGGATGGATTTATACAGCGCTTTAAAGGAATCTACCTGCGGGTTGGGATTATCCGTATTCCACATTTCGTATTCATAATACCGTTTATTGAGGAAACCGGTTTTATCGCCCAAACCATAAAAGCATTCATCGCCGTCCATTGCCTTGACAACTTCAATTTTATGCGCTGAGGAAGCATTGGAAACAATATGTCCTTCCTGTGCCATAAATTCCTGTTCTTCGCCGCTGATAACAGACTTCGGCGTGCGTTTACCACGGTAATCACGGCACAGGGCATGGTTATTGCGGTCATAAAAATCAACCAAAAAATCAGCACCGATATGAACCGTTAATGTATCCGTCGAAAGGATTACCTTATTTTCCGTAAATGTAACCGTACAGGGTGTCTGCCGCATCTTGCATCCTTCAATTGCCTTTGAGTGCAGAGAACCGTCCCCAGAAAAAATACGGATAATGCGGTCGGTGATAACCTCAACCCGTCCTTTTCCATGCTCAAACTGCAGGGTGACTACTGACCCGTCCTGTTGATAACTGAGCAAATTTCCAAACATATGAACCTCCTAAATTGTTTTATTTTTATAATGAGTATCTAAATTTTAATGCATAAATGAAAGCTTTATATTATCTTACTCTTTTACTGCACCGACAACAATTCCGCTGATAAAATATTTTTGTAGAAATGGATAAATTGCAAGCAGAGGAATTGTTGAAACAATAATCTTAGCTGCATTCAGGTTTTTGTTCGAAATTGCGGCGACACTCGCCAATGTATCCGCACTTGCTCCACCTTTGACCAAATCGGCGATATTTACGTTCAGCGATTGGATATAAGTCATCAGCGGTAAATTCTGTACTTTGGTGATATAAATAAGTCCACTGAAAAAGTCGTTCCAGCTTCCGACTATGCTGAACAGCGCAACCGTTGCCAAAACCGGTACGGAACAGGGAAGGTATACTCTCATTAGAACTTGCAGCGGGTTCGCTCCGTCGATAATGGCGGCTTCTTCCAAAGATTTCGGCACGCCTGCAAAAAAGTTCATTACCAGAATAACATTAAAAATTGGTACTGCCCCCGGCAAAACCAAAGACCAAACGGTATTGAGCAGTCCGAGCCGTTTCACTACTAAGTATGTAGGAATCATGCCGCCGTTAAACAGCATGGCAAATATCATTAGCTTCATATAGACTCCGCGCGCACGAAATTCTCGCTTTGACTTGGAAAGCGGATATGCCATTAATACAATAAGCACCATATTGAGCGCTAACTGTAAAATAACACGTACAACCGAAATCATGAAAGAGCGCCAGAATTGCTCATCACCTAAAAGCTTTTGATAAGGTGCCAGAGTGAAATCCACCGGTACCAGGCCAACCTGATTCGCCGTAACGGCTGCGCTTCCGCTAAAAGACATCGCCAAAATATTAAGGAGCGGAAGCAGGCAAATCAGCCCCATAAGGATAATAAGCGTATAAACGACCACTTTTCCAACTCGTGCAGAAATACTTTTTGATTGAATCATCGTAAGAACTTCCTCTCCTTAAAAGATTCGGGCATCGGTAAACTTTTTGGACGCTTCATTGACGCCAATCATAAGAACCATACCGACTACCGATTTAAACAAACCAACCGCTGTTGAGAAGCTGTACTGATGGTTCAATAATCCCATTCGGTAAACATAAGTATCAATAATATCGCCGGTTTCATAAACCATTGGATTATAGAGATTGTAAACCTGATCAAATCCGGCGTTCAGCACATTCGCAATATTCATAACGGACATCAAAAGGATTACTGTCAGCATGCCAGGCAAAGTCACATGCCATGTACGCTGCCACCAGCTTGCACCGTCAATGGAAGCTGCCTCATACAGACCAGGGTCAATAGAAGTAATGGCGGCTAAATACACAATGGAAGCATATCCAAATTCTTTCCATACGTCGGTTAGAATCAATAATGGCTGAAACGTTGTATTGTTACCCAAAAAATTGCACTGCTCAAATCCTAACTTCCCCAGCGCCTGATTCACCGAGCCGTCTAAACTAAATAGATTGACCACGATGGAGGCCAGGATAACCCAGGAAAGGAAATGCGGCAGATAGACAACCGTCTGAACTGTACGCTTAAGGAAACGGACACGGATTTCATTGAGCAAAATGGCAAAGATAACCGCCATCAATGTGGTAATCAGCATCTTGCCAATGGCAATCGTCAGCGTATTGCGAATGATTTTCCAAATATCCGGCAGCGAAAACATATACTTAAAATGTTTAAGTCCTACAAAAGGGGAACCGAATATTCCTTTTCCAGCGGAAAAATCCTGGAATGCCATGACGATACCTACCATTGGGATGTAACTGAAAATTAGCAGAAACAGCATACCGGGCAGCATCATAAGGTTAAACATACTTTCCTGAGACTGCATTCGACCGGAAACCGTTGTTTCTTGCGAATGCTTATGTAAAAATTTCAATCAGAATTCCTCCTCCGTATAAAATGGGGACTGTGTTTTATCCACAGCCCCCGTTTATTTTCTACTTTTCGGCCTGCTTTTCAATTTCACTTGTAATCTGATCGCCGCCCTGAGCCTTCCAATCCTTTACAAAGGTATCGAAATAGCTGGGCTGTTCCGCTCCGGTAATAATTTTAATCGTAGCTTCATTTTCCAATTTATCAAGATTCGTCCACATGGATTCCATGGAATCTGTTGTTCCGGTAAAGGCTGGAATCTGCCAGTTAAACATATTTTTTTGGGTTAGGCTATGATAAAGGCCAAGGCCGAATACACGAGAATTGTAATGGCTCCACTCCTGAGTTGTAGCCGCCTTGGGGTCTTTGTTATAATTCGCAATTTCCTTAGCATATAGCTTATCTGCGGTAACGTCGATATCATCTATTTTCGATTTGTCTTTTGCACCGGCCATAATCTGCTCGTAACTGCGTAGGTAGAAATCGGCATCCAAAAGTTCAATATTGATTGGTCTTGTTGAGTCATCCATTTTCAAGGCTTCGTCAATATTCGGCATTACGGTGGAAGCATTTTTCCCCTTTAACTGGTCGTAAAAAAGATTCAGAATCTTAATCACCGCTTCAGGATGTTCATATCCTTTGCGTACGACCACGTACTTTTCGTGCGGCGCTACGTGCATAAAGTTGACTTTATTGTTTTTATCTGCAATTGCATAGCAATGGAATTCAGCTTTGGGATCCTTTTCCTTTACCTGATTGAGGCACCAGTCCGGCATATGCCACATACCGAATGCAATCCCCGTCTGACCGTTTACGAGCAACCCTTGGCAATCGTCCCATGTACGTGTTCCGGCCTGTGGGTCGATAATCCCTTCTTTAAACCAGCCGGCCATGGTTGTCAAAAATTCTTTTGTTTCATTGGTAGTCGTACCATATACAACTTTTCCGTTCGCATCTTTCTGCCAACGCTTTGGGAAAGCATTAAACGCATTGGCAATTCCTGTGAGGGTAAAAGAACCGCCGTCGTTATCCCCGTTGGTCGGATACGGCTGTACTGGGATACCTACCGGTTTTCCGGTTCCACCCGGGTCTTTTTCCACGAACTGTTTCGCGAGGCTTTTCAGCTCATCCAGTTTAAGGCATCCGTCGCCGTCCTCATCCAATTTAATGCCAAGTTTGTCTGCCCAATCCTGACGAACCCAAACAATATTGGAACCGGAATCTCCGGTTACATCCGGTAAACCCATGATTTTTCCGTCAAAAGTACATTTATCAAAAGCACCGCCGCTGAATACATCTTTATAGGAATCATATATTTCCTTGATTTTATCGCTTGCATAGCTGTTGTAGACATCGGTTAAATCCGCAATCTGATCATTTTCCACCATTTCTTTCAAATCATTTCTGCTGTCTACTACTAACATATCCGGAAGGCTGTTTCCGGTCATCGCCAGGGAAACCTGACGGTCATAATCCTCGCCGTTCGCTTCAAAAGCGTCCTTGATGACGATGTTCAGCTTATCTTTTAGTGTTCGTGTGTACGCGTTATTCTCAAATGTATCCCCTTTGGGAAGACGTGCATTGGTACCGGTTTGGCGTCCAACATTCATTGTAACCGGCTGGTCATACTTCGCCATCGGATCCGACACTTTGGAGACAGCTGGCTGCGAAGCATTTTCTGCATCGTTTTTTCCACCGCACGCAGTAAAAGAAACAGTCATCGCTGCCACTAAAGCCAGCGCAGTAATCCGTTTTCCATACCCATTCAATTTAGACATTTTTCTTCCTCCTATATACATGTTTTTGTCAATTATGTACGCTAAATTGCTCAACATTTTGTGTACACTTAAATTATATCCTTGAAAACACATTCCGTAAATGATAAAGAATCCTGCTTTATGTACTATTTTCCTGTTCTTTTTATTTTAGATTTGAAATCCTTCCGATTGAATATTATAATTAAAAATATGATGAATGAAAGATGTGAATAGGATGTACCGAATTCTGATTGTTGACGATGAAAAAGATGAACGAGATGTAGTTTGTTTTTTATTAAAGAAATACGGATTTCAACTGAATATTTTAGAAGCTGAAAATGGACGGGATGCGTTGAATTTGCTGAAGAAGCAGCAGACAGACATCCTTTTCACCGACGTGCGTATGCCCTTTTTGTACGGAACGGATTTGGCGGCCAAAGCGCGGGAACTGTATCCGAATATTCAAATACTGTTTTTCAGCGGTTACGATGATTTTGCTTATGCAAAAGAGGCGCTCACGCTGGGGGCAGTGGATTATATTTTAAAGCCTATTCATCCGGAAGAATTCAGAAAAACTATCCAAAACACTTTGCAAAAACTGGATGACCAAAAATGTATCCGCCAGAAACAGTCCATGACTGTTTCTTATATGCGTAATCATATTCTTTCCCGTCTGCTGAATGGCGTAAGCGTGGAAACTCTGCGTGAAGAATACGGCACGCCGGAACTGCTTTTTTTAGAGGAATACCAATGCTTGTTCCTGCTGCAGTTTGATAGTGACACTTTCGACCGAAACCCGCAGAGCTTTTTTGAGAAAGCCATTTCAGCAGCATTAGTAGAGCGGCCTTACCATTTTCTGAATTTAAACCCATGTCAAAGCCTTGTGCTCCTAAAAAAATCAGAAACGTCTTCGCTTTCTGTCCGAAAAAGCGCCCAATCCCTGCAGCAGCAGCTTTCAAATGTTTGCGGCAAACCTTGTTATATTTCCGTTGGCGACCCTTTGAGGGGAGCAAAATCAATTCCAACCGCATATGAGCAGGCGGAACAGGCGCTGGAAGACCGTTTCTTTTACACAGATATTTATCTCTATCCCATTCATGAGGAAAACAGTATTAGACAGGACGCGCATCAGCAGGACGACGCGCTGATGCAATCCGTTGAAAAAGCAATCCGTTATAACGACGCTTACATCTTAAAGAAAACTATCCATATTTTATTTCAAAAATACCAGAAAAAACAAAACCAGTCGCATATTTATGTTCGCTACATCTTTTCGGAGCTTGCTGAAATCTTGTACCGCGTTTTACCTTCGTGTCCGCAGCAGTCGCAGCAGAAAGTTGTGGAACAAATTTTCTTATGCCAACATTTTTCAGATATTCAGGCTATCATTTCCGATATTCTCAGCCAAGTGGTGAAAAAGCTGGAAGATGAACAGGATTCCCCTAAGCACGCGATTTATCTTGTACAGCAATACATACAAAATCATTATGAAAAAGATCTCAGTCTGGAGCGATTGGCAGAGCAGGTGTTTTTGTCCCAACGTTATCTGAGCGACCTGTTTATCCGCGAAACAGGATGCGGAATCAATAAATATATCAAGAATCTTCGAATGGAAAAAGCAAAGGAGCTTCTGCTTGGCACAAATCAGAGAATTCAGGATATTTGTAAAAAAGTAGGTTACTCGAATTTTTCCTATTTCTGCCGCAGTTTTCGTGAGAATTTTGGCGAAACACCGGATTCATTCCGGCAATCAGCACATTGAGGTGTACTTATGCTGCATAAATTATCCGTATGGTATAGTAACTTGAATTTTCGTCGGAAGATTTCCCTTGTTTGTCTTGTCTCAGGATTACTGCCGGTGCTGGTGCTGGGAGCGTTTTGCTATGGACAAATCCACACGTTACTTATAAATCGTGAAAAACAGGCATTGACGGAAACCGCCGGACAGGCGGCCGCTACCATGCAGGAAAGATTCGAAACCTGTCACAATGTGATTTCTCATATTGCATGGAACGAAAGCATAGGACAGGCAGTCAGTCAGAAATATTCGAATAACTATGAGATGTATATTGCATATAGGGACATGATTGACCCGCTTTTTGCAACTGTTTGTATGCTGAACCATGATATTATTTCAGGCACACTGTACACTTCTTCGAACCTTTATCGACATGGAAATACCGTAAAACCAATCGACGAAGTAAAACAATTCCCATGGTACAGCAAAGCAAAACGTGCAAAGCAGCCCAATTTTTATATCTCCGCAGAAAAGAAAATGATGACACTGTACAGCCCCGTCTTTTCCGGCCACACCAATTCCGAAAACTTTGTATGTATTCATGTCGATTACAAGAAGATTTTCTCACAGATGGATTCCTTATTCGATGAGGATTTCGGATTGATATTATTGGATGAGAACGGAGATATCATTTATTCCTACCAGGATTTTGAGGATAATCAATTGAAATTACCGATTGACAATGTGCTGGCTCAAATAAAGGATGGCAGTCTTTCGAAGACATTCCTCAGTGCACGCTATGAGATTCCTGCCGAAGGGTGGTCTTTATACCTGTACCGCCCGCTTCACACAATCAGCGTAAATACGAGGCAGATTACTTTTACCGTTCTGCTGGTTGCTGTTTGCTGCACGCTTCTGCTGTATTTACTCACTTATTTTTTATCCAAAGCGGTTGTTTGTCCTCTTGAGAACCTGACGAATAATATGCAGCAAATCGAACAGGGCGATTTATCTTTAAATTTACCGAAAATCCTGCCGCGAAACGATGAAATCGGTGTTCTGGTTAAACAGTTTCGTGCCATGGTGAAAAAATTGCAGTATTTGGTAAATGAAGTATATAAAAATAAAATTGTCCGTCAGGAATATGAAATGAAGGCGCTGCAGGCGCAAATAAAACCGCATTTCTTTTATAACAGCCTGTCATTGATTAACAGTAAGGCAATTTTGGCGGGGCAGGATGATATCAGCGACATGGCGCAGCTTCTTTCTACATTTTACCGCACAACGCTGAACCGTGGACATAGTCATATATCGGTTTCTGATGAATGGACGAACACGATTTCCTATGTAAAGATTCAGCTCATTATGCACAGCTATTCATTTGAAGTATTTGAAGAACTCAATCCAATCATTAAAGATTATAAAATGCCGAATTTACTTTTACAGCCTTTAGTAGAAAATGCGATTGTGCATGGGATTGACCACAAGGTTACGCCCGGTAAAGGACAGATAAGAATTTCCGGTACTCAAGAAGAAAATCAATTGATTTTTACAGTAGAAGACAACGGCTGCGGTATTTCACAGGAAGATTTGGAGCATTTGCTTGAGAAAGAGAGCAATGGCTACGGCGTACAGAATGTTCAGCGGCGTGTTCAGCTTTACTATGGAGAAAACTATGGGCTTACATATAATAGCGAAATAAACCGCGGTACAAAAGTTACTCTTAAAATTCCGACAAATAATATATCGCAAAAGACAGATTTGTAAGACGTATAAGTTTGTCAGTGTTGTGTTGACAGTTACATAGCATTATGTTAAAATTAGACGAAAAATAATATATACCGACAAGTGAAGTTCGTAGGAAAATGACTGCGGTCTGCCGAAGGAGCGAAACTCTCAGGTTACCCTATAGGGTAGCGACTATGAATGGATGTGGCTCTGAAGAATCCCGTCTTAAACGGGTGCCGAAGGTGCAAGGCGCAATTTTATTTGCGTTAATCTCTCAGGCAAAAGGACAGAGTTTTAAGCAGATAACGGCTTTTGAGCCTTTATTTGTCTGGAATTTAGAGCTAAATCATGGAAACATGGTTTAGCCTTTTTGTTGTCGGAAAAGAGAAGGGGATTATTTATAAATGGAAGAATTTTCGAAGTTAATTAATGAAATCAGTGGCTTTGTGTGGAATAATATTCTGCTCTTTTTACTTATTGGAACAGGTGTACTCTTTACAGTACGCACGAACTTTGTACAGATTCGCAAGTTTGGTGCAGGCTGTCGCAGACTATTCGGTACATTCAGTTTAAATGGTGAAAAGGCAGGCAAAGACGGAATGTCCTCTTTCCAAGCGCTGACAACTGCAATTGCGGCGCAAATCGGCACAGGCAATATTGCGGGCTGTGCGACTGCCTTATATTCCGGTGGACCCGGTGCTATATTTTGGATGTGGCTGTCTGCATTTTTTGGTATGTCGACAAACTACGGGGAGGCTGTACTTGCTCAAAAATATAAGCAGGTAAGTGAAGACGGTGAAGTTAGAGGCGGGCCTATTTATTACATTAGGGCTTGTTTTAAAGGTAAGTTTGGAAAATTTCTTGCAGGATTTTTTTCTGTGGCTATAATTTTTGCTTTGGGATTTGCCGGTAATATGGTGCAGTCTAACTCAATCGGTCAAGCTTTCTACACGGCTTTCGGGATAAATCCGTTATACATAGGCATAATTGTTGCAGGAATTGCGGCATTTACTTTTCTTGGCGGCATTAAGAGAATTGCATCATTGACTGAAAAGCTTGTACCTTTTATGGCAATATTTTATGTCGTTGGGTGTATTATAGTTTTGGTTATTAACCATGACACATTGATTCCTGCGCTTAAATCCATTTTTGTCGGTGCATTTAACCCTCGTGCTGTAATTGGCGGCACTGCCGGTATCGGTGTACGAGAAGCGATGCGCTACGGCGTTGCACGCGGTCTGTTTTCAAATGAAGCAGGTATGGGTTCTACACCGCACGCTCATGCAATCGCTAAAGTTGATAAGCCGCAGGATCAGGGTGAAGTAGCTATAATAAGCGTATTTATGGATACTTTTGTTGTTCTTACTATGACAGCTTTAGTTATCTTGACTTCCGGCCAGCTTCAACCGAATGTACCTGATTCACCGCAAGGAATTGCATTGGCACAAGCGTCATTTAGTCAAGCGTTTGGCTCTTTTGGAAATACTTTTGTTGCGATATGTTTAACATTTTTTGCATTTTCTACTATTATCGGCTGGTATTTCTTTGGAGAAAGTAACGTAAAAGCACTTTTCGGAAACAAAGCTGTAAAGTTTTATGCGGTAATTGTTGTTTTATGCATTATAATAGGTTCATTTCTTAAAGTTGAACTTGTATGGAATCTGTCAGACTTATTAAATGCACTTATGGTATTCCCGAACCTGCTTGCTTTACTTGCATTGTCCGGTATTGTCGCTAAAGCGGCGCACGGCGAAGATATCACTAAAAAATAGTTATTATTGTTATAAACCTATAGTATTAAATAACATAAATTAATAAACACAATCTTAAAAAACGAATAATGAACAAAGATACCCTCTGTTATAAAATATTAACAGAGGGTAAAATTTACGGCAAATACAAATATAGACATTAAGTTTAAGCAATTTGTAATTATAAGTATCAATATAACCGCTTGAACTTCTTTTAGTAATTTGCTATAATTTCATTAGTTGGTTATTATTTGAGGAATATAGTAGTAAGAAAAGTAAAATTTGGAGATAATATTGAAAAAGGTGAAAATATGAATAATGAATTTATTACATTTACAATTAGAAAACAAAAAACTATCGCTTTAATTGCACACGACGGCAAGAAACAGGAATTAATCAATTGGTGTGAAGAAAACCAGGATATTTTAAAAAATCACTTCTTATGCGGAACAGGTACAACGGCAAGATTGGTAGCTGAAAAAACAGGACTTCCCGTTAAGGGTTACAATAGCGGCCCTTTAGGCGGAGACCAACAAATTGGCGCTAAAATTGTTGAAGGCGTTGTGGATTTTGTAATATTTTTCTCTGACCCTTTAGAAGCACAGCCACATGACCCCGACGTAAAAGCCTTACTGAGAATTGCACAGGTTTATGATATTCCGATTGCCAATAACAAAGCAACTGCTGATTTTATGATTCATTCTACATTAATGAATCAAGAATATGAACATAAAGTAATTAATTTTAAGCAGAATATAATTAACCGTGTAAATGATAAAAAGTTAATTAAGTAAGGAAAGGCTTTGGTATATTTATGATTACTGTAAAAATACTTATTGACAGTGTTGAAAAAGTAAAAAAACTTACTTCTATTATTTCAAAAGAGAGTGCAGACTGCGAGATTGTTGAAGGAGTTCATATTATTGATGCTAAATCTATAATGGGAATTTTCAGCATTGACTTGACAAAACCTGTTCAACTGAATATTCATTCGGACAATAAAGATATATTGGATAAGTTAAAGGAATTTATTGTGTAAAACTTAATAAGCATAAAAAAGAGAACCGGTAATTTAGAATTTACCGGTTCTCTTTTTCGTGTTTCCCTTTTCGCATAAAATAACAGCTTGTTTTTTTCGCTAACTTATTATGCGGTAGGGGGATAGGGGAGAGAACCCCGACATTTCATACAAAACTAAAAAAAAGCACCCGCAAGAATAACTTGCGAGTGCCTTTATAAGTATAGAAATCAGATAGTCTGAAACACAAAAGTAATAATATAAGTAAATATTACTGTAAGAGTTTCAAAACGTTCTGAGGCTGTGTATTAGCCTGTGCGAGCATGGACTGTGCAGCCTGAGTAAGAATGTTGTTCTTGGTCATTTCCATCATTTCCTTAGCCATGTCAACGTCGCGGATACGGCTCTCAGCGGAAGTAAGGTTCTCACTTGTTACGCCGAGGTTGTTAACTGTGTGCTCAAGTCTGTTCTGGAGTGCACCAAGGTCAGCTCTTGTACCGGAAACTTGGTTAATTGCATTATCAATTGCTGCAATTGCATCGCTTGCAGTATCCTGCTTTCCGATATTAACTCCATCAATTCCTAAGCCCTCGGAACTCATATCGGCGACTGAAAGGTTAACTTTTTGGTCATCAGAGCCGTTTGCACCGATTTGTAAAGTTAAACCGCTTTTAGCGTCTGCGGCTGGAGCTGCTGTTGTAATAGTACCAATTTTAGCTGCAGCTACATCTGCATCAGCAGCTGTTGTTGTTCCTAAAGTGACTTCGTAATCGCCAACTACAACTTTTCCTGAAGCACCTGCGGCTACATCGACTGTTGTACCGCCGATATCAAGTACAAATTTATTATCATCTTTAACAAAAGAAGCTTTAACATCTACTGTACCATCAGCTAAAGTTGAAGCACCTTTGTATTCTAAGCTTGTTACTAAAACTCCGACACCAGCAACTGCAGGAGATTCTGCGGCATAAGTTGCAGTACCTACGGCGGACTTTAAATTACCATCTAAAAGATTAATTTTGTTAAAGTGAGTTGAACTGGCAATTCTGTCAACTTCTGACTTTAAAGATTCAACTTCTTTTTGAAGGTTATCACGGTCAACAGCATCTTGATAAGTACCGTTTGCAGACTGAACAGCAAGCTCTCTCATTCTTTGGAGAATTGAGTGTGTTTCGTTAAGTCCGCCCTCAGCTGTCTGTACTAAAGAAATACCGTCGTTTGCGTTTGCTTGTGCCTGGTCAAGACCGCGGATTTGGCCGCGCATTTTCTCGGAAATAGCAAGACCTGCAGCGTCGTCGCCTGCACGGTTGATTCTATAGCCTGAAGAAAGTTTTTCAAGGTTCTTAGCAACTAAATTGTTGTTTACACCAAGTTGTCTGTTTGCATTTAATGCGCTGATATTGTGTTGAATTCGCATTATAAATTCCTCCTGAATAATTTTAGTACGCACAGAGTGCGCCTTTTGCTAAAGAACATCCATGTTCTCTGCTTGTATCTTAATTCCTGCTTTGGCGGGCCCTGCCGCGGCAGAAACTAAAAACGAAATTAAAAAATAGATTTATGTTTTTTCCTTCATCTTTTATGTCGGTTCAATTTGGAAAAAGTTTAGGTATTTTGGGAAAAACCTCAAATGTTTTTAACAAATTGTTTCTAAAGATGTTATATTTTTGCTTTCATCTTTTATGTCGGTACAATCTGTAAAAAGTTTAGGTATTTTAGAAAGAACTTCAAATATTTTTGACAAATTATTTTAATAGTTTTTTCAAGTCCGCAATAGTTTGTTTTTGCGGAATAACACTTGCTTCTTTATTAAGTCTGCGTGTTTCCAAAAGTTCTTTTCGTACAATCGGAATTTCTTTAGGCGCATTAATGCAGATTTTTGCACGGTCGCCGCTGATTTCCGATAAAATTATTTCGACGTTGTCCCCGATAATTATTGATTCGGAAACTTTTCTGCTGATTACAAGCACCGGAAATTCCTCCTATTCTTTATTGTTAAATAGTTTATAACGAATGGGGTAGTCTTGGTCTTCTAAAATAATTTGTTTTGCTTTTCTGCTGTTAACGTCAATTACGATAGGAGCTTTAAGGTTGATTACCGACTCGCTTAAATTTTGCTTTATAACAGCTATAACCAAAACGCATAAGTTTTCAGTATTGGTTTCGCCGAAGTATTTTAGGTCGGAATTTGTAAACTGAGGATTATATCCGCTTACAATTGGGTAAGGGTCAATTACTATAAAAGATGGAATATCTGAATGAGCAGACTGCAAGTTCCAAATTATACCATCATCTTCCTCATGATAAAGAAGATATTCTTTAGTATCTTCAAATCCTAAAATACCTTCTTCAAATCGAATAATATTTTGGGCATTTTTTTCTTTAGTATGTAAATCGTGATTGTTTGTTGATTCCATAATTTACCCTCCTTTATTATGGTTAATTTTAGGTCTTATATTAAATGTTGTGGTTCTCACCCCATGCTCCCTCCCATTTAAGTATAGCTAATTATTTAAATGGGAGGGGTTAGGGGTAGGTATTAAATATTAATTTGCCAGAGCTTGTTAAAAAACTGATTTTTAGTTAGAAAAACAGCCCTTTAAAAGGGCTGCTGTCAATTTATTTATGCGGAAACATTAAGTTCGGGCGGTTTATAGTCCGGACTTGCCGACGGGGGAACGTACTGCGGTTTTCCTAAAAACTTAACCTCGAGATGTGCGTATTCTTTTACGAGAAACTCTACACTCGCAGGAGTAAATTTCACTTTAGGTTTATTTTCGGCAATCCAGTCATAACTCTGTCGGTCTATTTCGTACTGATTTTTTAATTGTTCCGAATTCATATTGAAATTAATAGGCAAAAGGGAAACACCTACTGCAGATTTTAATGAACTGTCAGCATGTTCAAAAGCAAAATCATGCAATGAATTGTAACTGTTCTGTGTGCTCATAACACCTTTTTCTTCCTTTGCAGTATTTGCAGTGGATTTTTTCAATATAGATTGATAGTTTGCATAATATTTGTTTAATTCCAAATTGCTGTATAAATTAGTGCCGCTTTTAAATTCATTTTTATCCAAATACAATTTAGGTGTATAAGGGGTTAAAAAACGGTTGTCAATAACATTACGGTGTAAAGCAAAATCTGAAGATTCTTCAAGCTTTGCTTTATGAATTTTCATTTCAAATGAAATTGGAACATATTTTATATCTAATAACTGCTCCATTTTTATACCTCACTCAAAAATATGATTCTATTTCATAAAGTCAATAAAGGACGGCTGTAATATATCGGCTCCGATTTTAACTGCTTTTTCATATGAAAACTTTTGCATTGTCCAATCCATAAAAGCTTCTACAAAGTCAACATATTCTGTATCTACCAATTTTTTATTAACCTTATCTCCGGTATCAATTAAATTAGATTTTGTAACCTCAAGAAAATTGGTTTTTGTACCACATTCTGTTAATTTTCCAAGAAGATTATTGCTTTGCTCATCTAACTTATTTAAATAAGGCTCCATTTTTTCCATTGTAAAATCATCTGATTCAAGTACATCGGAAATTTGCCCCATTAAATTATAGATGTTATTTGAAATACCGTCTTTTGTAGTGCCGTAACCTAAAAATGAAATTCCGGGAACGCCGCTGTCATAGACGCTTTGGTCATTAATAGTATTTGCATCTTTAAAAGACAAACCTAATCCCATATTTATAAATGACGGTTCGTTAGCAAGTTTTTCTAAGCCGTCCATTCCAATATTGCTTATAGCCTTATTTGTTTGTTTAGATATATCTACTGGGCAGTTTAAATCGCCGTTTAAATCCGCTTTTGTAAGGTCATAAGTAATTGCGCCGTCAGTAACAGTTGAATTTTGTTTTAATAATTCTTTAATATCGTTATTTGTTGCTCCTGTCGGAAGATTAAAAGTAAGTACCTTAGAAGATGAATCCACTGAAATTGCCGGAGTTGCATTGTCAGCTGTATTAATTTTTACAGAAAAGTCATCGAATTTCTTATCACCCAAAGTTATTTGCGCACCGTTATAATTTACTGTCGAACCGGCGGCAATCTCACCTGTATCCACATCAATTCCGCGGTAAAGTAATTTTCCGCCTTTACCAACTGAAAAAGGTGGCTGTCCTGCGCCCGAACCTGCAAAAATATAAGAGTTTCCAAACTGTGTGTTTGCAGGCCCTAAAATAGATTTTTGCATTTGCCGTATTTTATCTGCGTAAGTTTTGCGGTTAGATGCATTCATTGTACCCGTAACAGCACGGACACCGTCAGTACTGTTTGTGTCTTGCACAACTTTGTGAATGGACATCATAACGCTTTGAACAGTGTCCATTTGGTCATTAGCGTCTTCAACGGCTGTTTGGTAGCTTGCATTTTCAGCAAATTCACGTCTTAGGGCAAAACCTTTGGCCGCTGAAAACGGGTCTTCGGATGCTTTGTTAAACTTTCTCAGCGTATCAGCTCTGTTACTTGCTTCGCTAACATTATTCAGCGCATTATTTAAGTTGGTATTGTATTGACGCGCAATCATTCCCATAGTAATTCTCAAATTAAACACCTCCTATAATTATCTTCCGATAATTCCCATTTTATTAATAATAGTATCAAGTGCTTCGTCAAGAGTAGTCATAAATCTTGATGAAGCAGTTAAAGCCTTATTGAACATAATTAAGTTAATCCCTTCTTCGTCAATGTCAACGGAAGAAATGGAATTTCTCTGAGTATCAATTTCGTTCAGTGTTGCATTAAAAGTAGCATTCTGCCTGCTTATATCGTTAGTCTGTAAAGCAAGTACCGAAACAGATACATCGGAAATATAGGAACTCAAAGAAGTGGTAAAAAGAGTATTTCCTGTTTCATTTTTATCATCTGTTTTGTATGTGTTGCTTTGTTTAAGCTGACTTATCATATAAAATATGTTGTCGCCTTGTTTTGAAGTATCGACTCCGGATTCACCTGCATTTTTACTGCAAGTTATATATGAACTTGTCGATTTGTTCCAAGTGTCGGAAATTGAAATATTGCCGGCTGTTATTCCTGTTGTTTCACCGTCTGCAGTAGTGAAAAGAGGCTTATTGTTACCGTCTGCATTTGTACTGTTTGAGGTATTCATAACTTTTGCAAATTCACTTGCAAATTTGTCTAAAACATTTTGGTAGTATCCGATTCCGCGCTCCGTACCTTTGGTGGTATCATACTCACCTTTTTCATTAAGCATGGTAAGGTGACCGCTGAAAATACCTTGCGTTATGTCGGAATTTGTGAGTGTAGATTTACCATCATCAGCGGTGACAGATTTGCCATCGCTGTTTTTAAGTTCAAGATTTACGTCTTTATCTAAACTGAACTCGTTAAATTGATTATGGTCTATTAAGTTGAACTTCTTATCACCGCTGACAAGGTTAATGCTCATTTCAGAAACACGTCTGCCTGCGCCGATGTCAACATTTTTGGATGAAACCTCTATATTTACGTATTGTGAAAGCTCATCAATCATAACATTTCGCTGGTCAACCAATTCCAAGGCAGTATTTCCGGAAATATCAGAACTTTTTATTTCTTGATTCAAGTGAGCAATATTTTTTAATAGATTATTTACTTTTGGAATATCGCATCCTTTAAAAGTATCGGTTTGCTGTTTGCGGATATTTTCAAGTTGAACAGATGCGTTATTAAGTGCTTTTGTAAGTATCATCGAAGAAGTTTTTACAAGATTTTCATTATTATAGTCCCACGGCTTTGAAGCGAGATTATTTAGATGTGTCAATAAATCATTAAATTGAGCATTAATTCCGTCTTTAGTGCTTTCATCCAATATATTTGAAATGTCATTTAATGTATTCAGCATGGTATCGGCTTTGCCGTTTTTTGCGTGTTCCTCACGAAAGCGTACATCGAGAAAAGGATTTCTAATTTGGTCGATGCCTGCGAATTCTACACCTTCACCGACGCTTGGAACACCGTTTGCGTAACGCATATTAATTCCGCTTGCAGGTATAGCATTGGACTGAACTCTTTGGCGGGTATATCCTTGTGAATTTACATTTGTAATATTTTGACCGGTTACTCTTAAATTCGCACGAGCATTTTGAATACCGCTGCGCGCGACATATACACCAGTGAAAGTAGATGACATGGAATTTCCTCCTCAAATTTTCTTCGAAAAAAGGCCGTTAGTTGAAATATTTTTATTTTTAGCGGTAGAGTCATATAACTTATTAACTTTAGAATCAAACGTTTTTTTTAGCTCAGGGTTATTCTGAATTTTATCTATTTCTCTATTTGCTCTGTTAAGTTTTAATTCGGTTAAACAGTTGCAGCGTGTATTCATTTCTTTTAAATCCAGTAAAACCTGTGAGAGTTCTTCATATATTTTTTTGGCTTCTGTGCTATACGCAGGACTCAATATATCTATAAGCTGGCTAAAAGTGGCTTTAGGGTTTGCTGCTTCGGCCAACAATTTGTCTCTTTCCACTTCAAGTCCTTTTGCTTTAAGCATATATGCTTCTTCTTCTTTTACACTTTCATCAATCGTCTTCAAATTGCCGTTAGTTAGATTATTGAATTTAGAGGATTCAATTTTCAAAAAAGACTTGTAAAAATCAAGATATTTATTAAAAAAGGATATTATTCTATTGGATAATTCTTCATTTATCAAATTTTTCACCGCTCCTTATTATCAACATATATTAGTTAATAAAGTTGTTATAAAACAACAAACAATCTCGAAAAATTTCGTACTTAGCATTATAATAGAAGAATTTCGGCTAATTCATCTGCATCTATCAGATAATTATGAGATTTTAGTTCATCCTTTAATTTATCAATATATTGTACATCTTTATCTTCTTTAATTTCCGAGACGATATTTTCTCGGATTTCGGATAAACTTTTAGATTTATTAACGGGCTTTTGCGATATTTCTATTTTATCGACTTTATTAGAATTACTTGTAACTTTATTTAGCTCATTAGAAAATGAGGATTTTACGGTTTTCACAGAATCGTTTTTTATTAATTTGCTGTTCTTATATGGATTAGATATATAATTAACGTTTAAGTCAATATTCTTGATATTCATAAAGCTCACCTCGAAAATATTATCGGCATAACATAATAAAAGTTTAGGATGTATTTAATAATAATCATTTAGACAAAAATATTAATAAAAAAATTTGTAATTTTGTCGAAAACTACAAATTTTTTTTAAGATAAATTCCAATTGTGACAATTAACGGTTGACTTTTGTCACAATATGTATGTATAATTGGTTTTATAAAAGTTAATTTCTGCTAATTATGTCTATTTTATTACCTAATTAGTACTTATTTAATATATTATTTAATATATATATTTATATATTATTTGATAATACTATACATTTTCGATATATTGGCAGTCATATAAAAATCTTTTTTTATAAATTACATATAAAGACGTTTTTTTTGTGATTATTCTTTGTATGAAACTGGAGGTATTATATTGAACTGGCTTGACGGTGTTTCAGCGAATTTACTAAACAAGGACTTAGACGGACTTTGGACAAGACAAAAAGAAATATCGAACAATATTTCTAATTTAGAAACCCCCGAATATAAAAGCAGAAGGGTAAGTTTTGAAAGTGAACTAAAATCATTAATGGATAATGAAAAAGGTACGAGCAGTGAATTAACAAGAGAAATTAAAGATGTAAGGCCCCAAATAGATGTTTCAGATGATAAATCTCTTAGGTTGGACGGAAATAATGTAGATATAGAAAAAGAAAATATTGATTTGGCAAGAACGCAGATTAATTATTACTATTCTTTGCGGGAATTGTCGGATCATTTTTCACGTTTGAGATATGCAATAACAGAAGGAAAATAATAAAAACTGTAAATATAACAAGGAGGGTATATTGTGGCTTTTTTAGGTTCTTTAGATATAAGCGGGTCAGGATTAACTGCAAGCAGACTCAGAATGGATATTCTTTCTCAAAATATTGCAAATGCAGCAACAACAAGGACTGAAGACGGGGGGCCGTACAGAAGAAAAATGGTAGTGTACGAACCTGCAGAACAGTCCAGCTTTAAGCATATGCTTCAAAATAAAATTAACGAAACAAGTACTCCCAAAGGTGTAAAAGTTACAAAGATTGTTGATGACACAAGTGATTTTACTCCTGTATATGACCCAACACATCCTGATGCCAACGAAGACGGATATGTAATGATGCCAAACGTTAACCCAATTAAAGAAACTATTGATATGATGTCCGCTACAAGGGCATATGACGCGAATATTACAGTGTTTAATGCCGTTAAAGGCATGGCAGTAAAAGCTTTGGATATGGGGAGGTAAAGTTAATTGTTTATAGTTCCAATACATAATATTGACTCAATAAGTAATTTAAACAGCATTGAAAAAAAATCTTTGCAGCAATCAGAACGAAGCAATCCGTTTCAGGATATATATCAAAATGCAATTCAAAACGTAAAAACAACTGACGCAAATTTAAATGAAGAACTTTATAAGTTGTCTACCGGCCAGTCAGATGACTTACACAATATTGCAATAGCGTCAACCAAAGCTACTTTATCAGTACAAATGTTGGTGCAGCTTCGTAATAAAGCAATGGATGCATACAATGAAGTAATGAGGATGGGCTTATAACATTGATTTTTGATATTGTTTTCTTATTACATTCTATAAAATAAAGTGATTGCGGGTTGGATAATGAATATACAGATAAAAAAATATTTAGACCCAATAAAAAACTTTTGGGTAAATTTAACTAAAAAGAAAAAAACTATATTATTAAGCGTTTTAGGAGCGATAGTCTTAATTTCCGTTATAGCCGGCATTGTATTAAATACTCAACCGTTTGTTGTGCTTTATCCGGGGCTGGATCACGGAGAAGCGGTTGAAGTTATGAACGCACTCAAGGAACGTAATGTTGATTTTAAAGAGGACAACGGAACAATTTATGTACCAAAGGATAAGGAAAATTCCGTCAGAATGGATCTTTCCAACCAAGGACATCCAAAAACAGCTCCAAACTACGACTTTTTTACAGATAATATAGACATGATGTCAACTGATTTTGAAAAGAAAACAATAGAAAAATATCAGTTGAACCAACGGCTTCAAAGTGTTATAGAAACTTTAGATTGCATTCAGGATGCTAATGTAACTATCAGTATTCCTGACGGTAACGAATATGTTTGGGATGAAAATTCAGTTTCTCCTTCAGCTTCTGTAACGGTTAAAATAGCTGACGGAAAAAGCCTTGAACCGTCACAGGTAAATGGTATTAAACAATTGGTTGCAAAAAGCGTACCAAACTTAAAAAATGAAGATGTAGCTGTAATTGACACAGCTACGGGAAATGAATTGGATTCTGCTGAGAATAAAAATCAAATCAATATTTCTCAGTTTAAAATGGAAATAGAAAAAGACTATGAAAAAGATATTGAGAAGAAAGTATTAAAGGTTTTAACTCCGATATTTGGTAATGGAAATGTTAATGTTACTGCTAAAAGTATAATGGACGTTGACAAAAAAATACAAGAAATTATTACATATAGCCCTTCAACCAATGACAATAAAGGTGTTATCAGCGAATCTAATGTGAAAAACGAACAGGAAAAGAACGGAAAAGGTTCCGGCGGAGCAGCGGGAGCAGAAACCAATTCAGATGTTTCTGAATATCCCGGAATTACTGTAGACGGCGATACTATTTATTCTAAAGATGAACAGTCATACAAATACCTTGTAAGTCAAGTTAAAGAACAGGTTCAGGGTGACGCGGCAAATGTAAAAGATATGACTATTTCAGTTGTTATAAATAAAGAGGCAATGGGTGTTGAACAGAAAGACGAAATTGCTAAACTCACTGCAAATGCAGCTGCAATAAAACCGGATAAAGTTGCGATATACAGTGGTAAATTCCCGACGGAAGTTCAGCCTGCAAGTGCGGAACCTAAAGGACTGCCGCTCAATACTATTATTATTTTAAGTGCTGCAGCGCTGCTGACCTTGTTACTCGTTATAATTATTTCTGTGATATTGAGAAAGAAAAAGAAAAAGAAACTTGCAAAACTTATGGAAGAGGATGAACTTAATAATCCCGAAGCCGAGAACGAAACTGTTTCTGAAGAAGATAGAAAAATTCAGCTTCAGGCTATTGAGGATGCAAGAGCAGAAAAGGCATCAAAGGAAGATGCTTTAACACAGGAAATAAAAGAATTCACTTCACAAAATCCGGAAATAGCAGCACAATTGATTCGAACATGGCTGAGAGGTGATAACAACGATGGACAATAAAAATCATCTAACAGGACAACAAATGGCTGCTGCGGTTATTATTTCATTGGGTGCGGAAAATGCCTCTAAAGTGTATAAATATCTTAGAGAAGACGAAGTTGAACAGCTTACTTTTGAAATAGCGAGAATGTCCCATATGTCTGCTGAAGAATTGGGTGGGATTCTCGAAAGTTTTTACCAAGTTTGTTTAACCCAAAAGGTAATTACAGAAGGCGGAATAGAATATGCTAAAAATGTACTTGAAAAAGCATATGGAGCCCAAACAGCTGCATCTCTTCTTGAAAGAGTAACGAAGTCCTTAAGAACAAAAGCTTTTGAATTTATAAGAAAAGCGGATTATAAAAATTTAATGGCAATAATTCAAAACGAACATCCACAGACTATTGCACTTATACTATCGTACGCAAGAGCCGACCAGGCAGCCATGATTATAGCTGAACTTTCAAAAGAAAAAAGGCTCGACGTTGTTGAAAGGATAGCGTCTATGGACAGAACTTCTCCTGAAATAATTAAAATAGTTGAAAGTAATTTGGAGAAAAAATTCTCTTCACTCATGTCTTTGGATTTTACAGAATTTGGCGGCGTAAATTATATTGCGGATATTATGAACAATATGGATCGTGCAAACGAAAAGTATATATTCGACGAATTATCACGCAAGGACTCCGAGCTATGCGAAGAAATCAAAAAGAGAATGTTCGTGTTCGAAGATATTACTATTTTGGACGATATGTCCATTCAGCGCTTTCTGCGTGAAGTTGACTCTAAAGACTTGGTATTTGCACTTAAAGGAGCCAACCAAGAAGTTGCCGATGTTATCTTTAAAAACATGTCCAAGCGTACCTCTGAAACTATCAAATCGGATCTGGAATTTACTCACAATGTCCGGCTCAGAGATGTCGAAGAAGCACAACAGCGTATTGTTGGTATTATTCGAAGACTTGAAAGCGAAGGCGAGTTAGTAATCAGCAAGGGCGGGAAGGATGAGGTTATTGCGTAATATTATCAAAGCTTCCGAATATGTTACAATAAAAAACTCAACAGCGTTTCCGTCAAACAATAAAAATTTGCAAAATAATAATGAGAATAACAGCAACAAATCGGTCATTAACGAAGCCTTTGATAAAGCAAAACAGATTATGGATGCGGCTGAAGAATTCAGCATAAAAAAAGTTCAGGAATCCACAGAAAAGATGAATGAAGAGTCCGCCAAAATTCTCCGTCACAGTCGTGAAGACGGCTTTGCAAAAGGCTTTATAAAAGGAAAAGAAGAAGGAATAAAAGCCGGTTATAAAGACGGCTATGAAGACGGTTTTAACAAAGCACAAAAAAAGAATCAAGAGGTTTTAAATGAACTAACCGAAATGATAAAATCCGTTCAAGATATGAAATCTGAAGTTATTGGAAAATATGAAGCGGACATAAAAAAACTATCGCTCGAAATTGCAGAAAAAGTTATTAAAAGAGAACTGAGCATTGACGAGAAAGCGATGCAGTCTATTATTCTAAATTCAATGGATGCTTACAGCAATGAAGAGTGGATTAAAATAATTGTTTCCCCAAACACAAAATCCGCCCTCATAAATTCAGACATATCCATCGCAGAAGAACTTAAAGGTGTCTCTAATAACATCAGGATTGAAGCATCACCGGATATGAAAGACGGCGATTGTACTATCGATATGCCTGATAGAATGATTGATTCCGGGGTGGATACTCAATTATCTAATATTAAACGTGAACTTGAATTGTAATTAATCTAATTAAGTAATGGAGCGAAAAAAATTGAACTTTAATGAAGCACATAATATTTTGACAAAAATTGACCCGCTCTGTTATTTGGGTAAGGTTAAAAATATCGTAGGTATGATGATTGAAACAACGGGGCTGCGTTCCAATGTCGGAGATATTTGTATAATAAAAAATTCTAATGATGACAAAACAGTTATGGCTGAGGTTGTCGGATTTAAAGACAGCAATGTTTTACTTATGGCATATGGCGATATTAAAGGAATAGGCCCCGGCAGTTTGGTTCGTTCCACTAAAAAAAAGCTTCGCGTTCCTGTCGGTGACTTTTTAATTGGCAGGACAATTGATGCTGCAGGAAAGCCGATTGACGGTTTAGGGGATTTTGATGTAAAGCAGTACTATGACGTTGATTCACCGTATACTAACCCTTTGGAAAGGCCGAGAATAAGCCAAAAATTAGATTTCGGTATTAAGGCAATAGATGGCCTAATGACCATTGGCAAAGGTCAAAGAATGGGAATTTTCGCCGGAAGCGGAGTAGGCAAAAGTACACTTATGGGCATGATTGCAAAAAATGTTAAAGCAGATATTAACGTTATAGCGCTTGTAGGCGAAAGAGGCAGAGAAGTTACCGAATTTATCGAAAAAGATTTGGGAAAAGAAGGACTTGCCCGTTCGGTATTGGTCGTTGCTACGTCTGACCAACCTGCAATGTATAGAGTCAAATGTGCAACCGTAGCCACTGCAATTGCAGAATACTTTAAAGACCGGGGCAAGGATGTTCTGCTGATGATGGACTCATTAACAAGATTCGCAATGGCTCAACGAGAAATTGGGCTCGCTACAGGAGAACCTCCTATAGCAAGGGGATATACTCCGTCAATTTATGCTGAACTGCCTAAACTTCTTGAAAGAAGCGGTAATTTTAAAACCGGTTCTATTACCGGAATTTATACAGTATTGGTTGAGGGTGACGATACAAATGAACCTATTTCCGATACTGTGCGAGGAATAATTGACGGTCATATAGTATTAACCCGTACTTTAGCGCACAGAAATCATTATCCGGCAATTGATATTAATGCAAGTATTTCAAGACTTATGAACGATATTGTTTCGAACGAGCATAAAAACGCTGCTTCAAAAATTAGAAATCTTCTTTCTGTTTATTATCAAAACTACGATTTAATCTCAATTGGCGCTTATAAACAGGGAATGAACCACAAATTGGATGAAGCTGTTAATAAAATTGATTCTATAAATGATTTTTTGTGCCAAAAGACCGATGAAAGTTTTGCTTTTGATGACACCTTAAATATGATGAAAGAGTTGTAATTTTATGAAAAAGTTTGTATTTTCACTTCAAAAAGTTTTAAGTTATAAAGAGCAGATACTTAACGTAAAAAAGAATGAACTTGCAATACTTCAAATGCAACTTATGAATTTAAATAAGGAAATAAATGAACTGAACAATAAATTTACATATTGCAATAAAAAAATGATTGGCGAACTTGAAAACGGTTTAAACGCAAGCGATATTATTATGTATAAAACATATTTTAATACATTGAACCAACAAATTCGGAAATTAACCGATGACAGAATAAAACTCCAAAACATTTTGGAACAGAAAAAGCACAAAGTTATTGAAATTAACAGTGAAATTTCGGGATTAGAGAAATTGCGCGACAAACAGCTTGAAGAATATAATAAAACAGTTCAGAAAATAAATGAAAAAGCAATGGACGAATATGTTGGTAAAATGCACAGCACTGCAATTTGATTATAAGAAATTAATATAAAATTATTAAGCAAGAGGAGGTGATAAAGTTGATACAGCAAGTTAGTTTAAGTCAAAAGAAAATTCAAAATACCAATCAAAGTACAAAGAAAACTTCTAACGAATTTGATTCATTGCTTGAAACAACATTAGGCAGTAAAAAGCACGATATAAAAAAAGTTTCGAAAACAAATGATTTAAAAAATAAGAATTCAGATAAAGATAATATTACAGATAATAATGAAGATGAAGCATTAACTAAATACATAAATGCGAATGTTATTTCTCCAGTATCTGGACAAACAATCTTGCCTCAAGTACAGTCTGACAATGTGAGTTTTTCTGTAGAGCAGACGCAACAGCATATTTTGGAAAATGCAGTTCAAACGCTTACCGGAGTACAATCTGAGGATATTAAAAATATTGATAATTTACAAAATGTAAATCAATTAATATCAAAAGTAACCTCAGCTAAACCGCAAGTGAAAGAAAATACCGGAGCTTTTGATGATTTTGTTAAGCTAAATACACAACAAACTTCAAAAGGTGAAAACTCGGTAAACTTTTCCGAAAAAAGCAACACAATGTCTGTAGAATCGGAAACAACTGTGCGTGAGGCTGATTTTCTACCTCCGGCAAAAGAAAAAATCAACATTATGCAGAATAATCAATCTTCACACATTGACTCAATTAAAGAACCACATACAAAGCAAACCGTTAATAGCGATAATGTTGTTCCTCTTGAAGACCAACAAACAAAGACCGAAGCAAAGGAAAATGCCATAGGGAAAAAGTTTGCAGGCCTTAACAATACTTCTGAAAATGATATTGATAAATCCATATATTATAACAGTACTCCAAAAATAAATGATGTTTACAATAACGGAAATATCGTAATCAAGGTTTCAGATGATGCAATGAAAACTCAAAAGCCTGCGTTTAACCAAGTGGCAGAAAAAATCCTTGTGAATTATAAAATGGGAAAACCGCAATTTGAAATGGAACTGTTTCCTAAAAATCTTGGTAAGGTATCTGTTAAATTAACTAATCAAAACGGTGAAATAATCGTTGAAATTTTGGCTGATAATCCGAAAACTCAAGATTTGCTTCTTGCAAACAGCGGGGAAATAAAAACCATTATTCAATCTGCGGCAAAACAACCTGTTCATATTTTGCAGGAAACACAGGATAAACCATGGTATGAGGATATGCAAAATCAACAGAATCAGCAAAACAGGCAAAATCAACAAGAACAGCAGGAACAGCAAAACAGGAACAGAGTCTATTTTAAAACTAATAAAGACGATGTAAACACAGAGGATTTTCTTTCTGTAATGCAAAAGTTAAAACAGCAATCGGTTTTAATGTAAATTAAACAGAAAGGAGCATGCAGTTTGAATGTTAATCAAATAAATTCTTACGGTAAAGTACCTTTAACTCAAACAGCCGCAGAGGCGCAGGCACGAGCCCAAAAAGCTTCTACACTTGATATGAATGACTTTCTTCAGCTGCTTTCGGCACAGCTTGCAAACCAAGACGTAATGAACCCAACCGATAACACAGAATTTATTTCACAGATGGCACAATTTACATCTTTACAGGCTATGCAGACACTTTCACAGCTATCATTTGCACAATACGGTGCTTCTCTTGTCGGAAAAAATGTGTTAGTTGCAAAGTATGATAGAAATGGTGAATATGTAGAAAAACAGGGAGTTGTGGAAAAAATCAACTTTTCTTCAGGGCAAAATCTTATTACCGTTGACGGTGAACAGTATGACCTGTCCTCAGTAATGGAGGTTTTATCAGATAAAACATCTGACGAAACTCTTAAACCTGAAACCGATTCTACTGAAAAAATCTCTGATAAAACTCTTACACCTGCAGATGAAGTAAAAGAAACGGTTTAATAGTGCAGAGATAGGAGAAAAAGTCATGGATGACATTCAATTCAAAAAAAGTTATTCAGCATTAATAAATCCAAATTACGGCGTTAATCAGACAAAAACAAATAAGCAAAAACTTGTTTCTGATAGTAGTAATTCAAATTTTGCCGACGTTTTTCGACAAACTATACAAAAAAATGAGAAACTTTCTTTTTCAAAACACGCTTTACAGCGTATAAGTGACAGAAACATAGAAATATCGCAGAATTTAATCTCAAACATTAACTCAGCTGTTGAAAAGGCAAAATCAAAAGGAATTAAAGACGCCTTGGTTTTAAGCGATAAGACTGCTTTTATAGTGAATATTCCAAGCAGTACGGTGATTACTGCTATGAGCGGTTCGGAAATGACCGATAATATTTTCACAAATATTGACGGAGCCGTATTAATATAGCCGGACCTTTTAGGGGGCTTTTAAGCTTTGAATGACAGATAAGCTTATGCGGTTTCAAAAAGAAAGAGAGAGATTTGACTTATGATGAGAGCAATGTTTTCCGGTGTTGCAGGCCTTAAAGCACATCAGACCGGAATGGACGTAATTGGTAACAATATCGCAAACGTAAACACATATGGTTTTAAAAGTTCCAGAACTACTTACCGCGATGTTTATTATCAAACTTTAGCGGGTTCTTCTGACGGCGACCAAAATACTGATGCAACTAGCAGACTTTACGGAGGCAGAAACCCTTCGCAGATTGGTTACGGTTCGACTGCGGCTTCTGTAGATGTACTTAACACTCGTTCGGGTATGGTACCTACAGGGAAAAGCGGCGACTGCTATATAGACGGTGAAGGATATTTTGTTGTGAAAGACGGAGATGATTATCTTTATACCCGTGTTGGCTCAATGGGTTTTGATGCGGATGGCAACTTGACTGACGGAAACGGAAGACTTGTCTGCGGTATAAGCGGTGACACTGCTACGGCAGCAGATGGAAAAATAGCTACTCCTGCTGTAATTAATGTTGCTGATATTAACACCTATAAGAATATTACTATTGGAAGCGACGGGAAAATTACAGGAGAAAAAGGCGGAACTGTCACAACACTCGGTACTATCGCACTTGCAAATATTCCTAATACTTCCGGTCTTACCCAACAGGGACAGTCTTATTTTAAGGCTGTAAGCAATACAGGCGACCCGACATATTATGCAGCGGGCACCGGCACAACAGGCGGATTAAGAACAAGCGCATTGGAATCCTCCAATACTGATCTGGCTAACGAATTTTCACAGATGATTGTTACACAGAGAGGGTTCCAGGCTAATTCCAAGATTATTACGGTAAGCGACCAAATGCTTGAAGAACTTGTAAATCTGAAGAGATAGTTATTGCTCTAACTAACCGTTTCTGAAATCGGTTTGGTTTCGGAAACGGTAGGTTAATGAAAAAGGGGAAATTAAGATGATATACTTAACAAATCTTGACGGTACTCCTTTTGCTCTTAATCCCAATCTAATTGAAACAATAGAGAGCATTCCGGAAACAAAGATAAAGCTGACAACGGGCAAATATTTCCTTGTTACTGAAACGAGTCAAGAAATCATCGATAAAATAATATATTACAACAGACAAATATTTAAAAATACAATTAAGTTAAACGAATAACTTAAAATATTTTTTAATTATAATGCAAGGAAGTGTTTGTGTGGATTTAACCAGTATAATAGGACTGATAATAGGAATTGGACTGATTTTTTTTGGTATAGTGTTTGACCCGGCCCAAGGAATTGTTATGTCTGCTATTAGAAATTTTATTGACGTTCCGAGTATGGCGATTACTTTCGGTGGTGCAATAGCCGCTACTATAATTGCGTTCCCAATTAAATATTTCAAACAAATACCAAAACATTTAAAAATAGCAAACAGCAGAAATTTGTATAATCCCAAAGAATATATAGAAAAGATAGTGGATTATGCACAGGAGGCAAGAAGAAAAGGTCTTCTTTCGTTGGAAGATAAGGCAAATCAAGAAAGCGATGTTTTTTTAAGGGACAGCATAATGTTAATTGTAGATGCTATTGACCCTGCAAAAGTAAAAGAGATATTGGAAGATGAATTA
>ENA-UOOM01000355-UOOM01000355.1-fermentation-metagenome-genome-assembly--contig:-NODE-355-length-54662-cov-19.630340_pt1 | contig 54662 bp, 42 predicted proteins | sample MGYA00245781_ERZ724031 | MGnify/ENA primary metagenome ERZ724031 (study PRJEB28704, sample SAMN03018317) | fermentation metagenome | biome: anthropogenic terrestrial biome; feature: soil; material...
ATTAAAATAACTATTGCGAAGACACCTTCTGAAGTTCTACACCATAATGTCTACATTCCACATAGCAAAATTGGATGCCTTTATCATCAATATTATTTTGACACCCCTAACGACACCTCTATAACTCTTCAAGAAATGATGGTCAACAATGTAAAATACAATAAAGTACTTGTTTTAGATTGTGGTCCTGCTTTTCCCTATGATCTTTATGACGGTGGAAGTCTGCATAAAGTATATTATGATTTAGGCCAAGGAGTTATTGGTTTCGACGATACTGAAAACAATATTGAATTTAGAATTACAAACTAATCAAAGTAAATTCTCTTATTAAGCGTATTGCATATTGCGATGCGCTTTTTTTTGTTGTTGGGAAACAGTAGACCTCAAAACAATATTCAACAATAAAGTGTTTATTTAGTGATAGTTCACACACTCGGTATAAAACAGAATCGACACCCTTATGAACAGAGGATACATCTATCTGATTTTTTCGGTGCTTGTTGCCGTACTAAGTTATTTCACTCCTTTTATCTTACAGATAATTTTAATCTGGATATCGCTTTCATCACTCTACTACTCTATAGCTTATTTCGCTGATTTTGGCGAAATGCTCTTTAAAAGCAAAGGTGGACGACTGCCGTTTTACATTAAAATAGCGATTTTTCCTGTTTTATTGGGTGCAACTATTTTCAATTTGATTTATCGGTCGAAAGACAACATACCGCCGTTGCAGGAAATTCGTGACGGATTATGGCTAAGCCGCCGATTGGTCTTTACAGATTTAAAGGCGCTCAAAGAAAGTCCCGTAAATGCCGTTCTGGATGTAACCGCTGAATTTGATGCCATCGAAACACAATTTTTGGGGCGTGAGGTAAGTTACTTAAACGTTCCGGTAATGGATCACAATAGTCCACGAAAAAATCAACTCGAGATGGCTGTCCGATGGATAGACCAACAACGAAAAGAAGGAAAAGAGGTTTTAATTCACTGTGCCCTCGGGCAGGGACGCTCGGTAACGGTATTGCTGGCGTATCTCAAGTTTCTTGACCCATCGCGTACATATCAGGACTTGATTGACGAACTACGAAAAGTAAGACCAAACGTCAAACCGAATACAAGACAATTTGCCAGCCTGAACAGTTTCGGTATATCCATGGAAAAGAAATCCGATGAACTGCACATCATCTATAATGCGGCAGCCGGAACTGCAAAAGAAGAGAAATTGGCCAAAGTCAAAGAACTTTTGGAGAGTTTTTTCGAACTAACTTTCCACGAAACCACCGAACAAAACCCTGCTAAAAACATCGCCATGCAACTGGTAAAAAAAGGAAAGAAATTCCTAGTTGCAGCAGGCGGCGACGGAACAGTAACCCAGGTAGCGCAAGCCTTAGTGAATACCGAAGCGGTAATGGGAATTATTCCACTTGGAACAAGCAACGCCCTAGCGTCCATGCTATACGGCGAGAGCATGCGATTGAAACCGATTGAAACCGCGTGTTCAGTTATCACTTCGGGCAAAACACGAAAAATCGACATGGCAAAAATAAACGATTCTTATATGGTTTTACTCGCGGGCGCAGGATTGGAGCGTGGAATGACGGAAGAAGCCGAAGACGGGTTGAAAGATGAATGGGGGGCTTTCGGCTACATCCTAGGTGGATTGAAACACATAAAAAAGGAAGATATTTTTGAAGCTACATTAAAAATAGACAATCAAACCCATTCATTTCAGACCGGAAGCGTAACCATCGCGAATACTGCACCCAAAACTTCAATTTTTGCCCAGGGCGGCACAGAACCTCTACCCGATGACGGGTTACTGGACGTTACCGTAATCGTGAACGTGGAAAGCGAAGCTAACGCTGCCGAAACACTGGTGCAATTGCTCAAAAACAAACCAACTGAAGGCAATGAATTTGTAAGACATTTTCAGGGAAAACACGTGGAACTGAAGACAAATCCAGTACAGAAGCTCGTAATTGACGGTGAAATTACCGGAGCTACTCCTATAACTATCGATATTGTACCAGCTGCATTGAATGTGTGCAGCAGTAGTAACTAATTTTTCTCACCGACCATTTCCAAATAACAAATCCTAAATTTTATGTATCTTTGTGTCTTATAATAAGACGTAACAACGATGCAAAAACCTTCCATACCCAAAGGAACGCGCGATTTTTCGCCCGAAGAAATGGCGAAACGCAACTATATTTTCGACACCATAAAAGAAGTGTATCGCCTCTATGGCTTCCGTCAGATTGAAACACCCGCGATGGAAAACCTCTCCACGCTGATGGGGAAATATGGTGAAGAAGGAGATAAACTGCTGTTTAAGATATTGAATTCGGGAGATTTCCTTTCGAGTATGAATACCGATGATATTGTCGAAGGTAATTCGGCAAAAACCGCTAATAAAATTTCGGAAAAAGGTCTTCGATATGACCTAACCGTGCCGTTTGCCCGCTACGTGGTTATGCACCGCAACGAAATATCGTTTCCGTTCAAACGATTTCAGATTCAGCCGGTTTGGCGTGCCGACCGTCCGCAAAAGGGACGTTATCGTGAGTTTTTCCAGTGCGATGCCGATGTGGTGGGTTCCGATTCGTTGCTCAACGAAGTGGAATTGGTTCAGATTATCGATGAGGTTTTTCGCCGATTAAATATCCGTGTATCGATAAAACTCAATAACCGCAAGATACTTTCCGGAATTGCTGAAATCATCGGCGAAGCCGATAAAATTACGGATATTACGGTGGCTATTGATAAATTGGACAAAATCGGGTTGGGAAAGGTAAACGAAGAATTGATTTCCAAAAATATCCCACAGGAAGCTATCGACAAACTGCAGCCCATTATTTTGTTAGAAGGCACAAACGACAATAAACTTACAACGCTGAAAAACGTGCTGTCAGCTTCCAGAATCGGGTTAAAAGGTGTGGAGGAGCTAGAGTTTATTCTCAACAAAACCAACTTGTTGAACATTAGCTGCGATTTGGAACTCGACCTTACCCTTGCCCGCGGGCTTAACTACTATACCGGAGCCATTATCGAAGTAAAAGCATTGGACGCCGAAATTGGCAGCATCACGGGTGGCGGTCGTTACGACAACCTGACCGGTATTTTCGGACTTTCCGGCGTGTCTGGCGTGGGTATCTCCTTCGGTGCCGACCGCATCTACGATGTGCTCAACCAGCTCAACCTCTTTCCCGAAAACTCCACACACGCCACCGATATTTTGTTCGTGAACTTTGGAGATAAAGAAGAATCATACATTCTGCCGCTCCTCGCCCAATTGCGTAGCAAAGGAATTTGTGCCGAAATTTATCCCGAAGCGGCAAAAATGAAAAAACAGATGTCGTATGCCGACAGCAACAATATTCCTTTTGTCGCATTAGTTGGAGAAAATGAAATGAAAGAAGGCAAAATTACGTTGAAAGATATGAAATCGGGAGAACAAGTATCTTTGTCAGTCGATGAACTTATCCAAAAGTTGACTCATTAAAAATAATCAATGATTTCTATTGAAAATCTCACCGTTCAATTCGGCGGATTTACACTACTCGATAAAATTTCGTTTGTTCTGAATAAGAACGAACGAATTGCCCTTGCCGGGAAAAACGGTGCGGGAAAATCTACGTTGCTGAAGCTTATGGCTGGAATTCAACAACCAACAGAAGGTAATATTTCTTATCCGAAAGAGCTTACCATAGGTTATCTGCCGCAGCAAATGAAACTCAGTGATGAACGTACCGTAAAAGAGGAGGCTGCACTCGCGTTTGAACATCTGAAGCAACTGGAAAATGAGTTGGAAGAACTACATCAACAACTGGCTGAACGAACCGATTACGAATCGGACGAATACCACCATATCATTCAACGATCAACCGATGTACAGGAGTTATTATTGGTGTCGGGCATCAATGATTTTGAAGCCGAAATCGAGAAAACATTACTGGGTTTGGGTTTCAATCGTTCAGACTTTAATCGTCCGACAAGAGAGTTTAGTGGCGGCTGGCGAATGCGTATCGAGTTGGCGAAAATTCTGTTACAATCGCCCGATGTGCTTCTACTTGACGAACCCACGAACCATCTGGATATTGAATCCATCCAATGGCTGGAGAACTTTCTTGTCTCGCGAGCAAACGCCGTAATGTTGGTTTCACACGACAAGGCATTTCTGGATAACGTGACTAATCGCACCATTGAGATTGTGTTAAGTGATATCCACGATTACAAAGTAAATTATTCCAAATACCTGGAGCTTCGCAAGGAAAGGCGCGAACAACAGCTCCGTGCATACGAAAATCAACAAAAACAGATTCAGGATACTGAAGCCTTTATAGAACGGTTTCGATACAAGGCTACAAAATCCAATCAGGTGCAGTCGCGCATCAAGCAACTCGAGAAAATCGACCGCATTGAAGTGGATGAAGTGGATAACTCTCGTTTGAATTTGAAATTTCCACCTGCTCCACGCTCGGGTTCGTATCCCGTGATTATGGAAGATGTAGCCAAAAGCTATGGTGATCATTTAGTGTTTTCCAACGTTAACCTGACCATCAATCGGGGCGAAAAAGTGGCTTTCGTGGGGAAAAATGGCGAAGGAAAGTCTACCCTTGTGAAATGTATCATGAACGAGATTGATTTCGATGGAAAACTGGAGTTGGGGCACAACGTGAAAATCGGCTATTTTGCTCAAAACCAAGCGCAACTGTTGGACGAAAATCTCACGGTTTTCGAAACCATCGACTACGTCGCCGTAGGCGATATTCGCACAAAAATTCGGGATATTTTGGGCGCATTTATGTTTGGTGGCGAGGCGTCGGATAAGAAAGTGAGGGTGTTATCGGGAGGCGAACGCAGCCGATTGGCAATGATTCGATTACTTCTGGAACCGGTAAATCTGCTGATTTTGGATGAACCCACAAATCACTTGGATATTGCCTCGAAAGAGGTGCTGAAAAAAGCCATTCGAGAGTTTGACGGCACGGCGATTATCGTGTCTCACGACCGCGATTTTCTTAACGATCTTGTCGGAAAGATCTATGAATTCGGCAGTGGAAAAGTGCTGGAACATATTGAGGGAATCTACGATTTTCTAACGAAAAAGAAACTCGAGAACCTCCAGCAGTTGGAATTATCAAAATCTCCCACCCCATCAAAATCCGAAGAAAAGCAAGAAATTATATCGGAAAATAAACTTTCGTATCAGGAACAGAAAGAGCAAAACAGACTTATCAAGCGAAAGGAAAAGGAAGTTCAGGATACCGAAGAAAAAATTACAAAACTTGAAGAACGGTTATCGGAAATGGAAACACAATTATCTACACCCGAAGGAGCAGCCAATTTAGATTTATTGCAGAAGTACCTGGAAACCAAGAATAAATTAGACGCGGTGATGAACAATTGGGAACGCATAACGTTGGAATTAGAGAGTTTAAAATAGAACTATATATGATAGATATTTTGCTTCCGCTCGATATGACAATTTAACCCTATTTCTGCTTTTTTGCTCTGAAAAATTAAAAATAAAAACATCGAATTAAAATGAGAATAAGCAAATTCATATTAAACAAAATACTTGGCTGGAAAGTTATAAACACACAACCCAATATCCCTAAATGCATAATTGTAGTGGCACCACACACCAGCAATTGGGATTTTATTATCGGCAAACTCGCATACTCATCGCTGGGAAGAACCGCCAACTTCCTGATTAAAAAAGAGTGGTTTATTTTTCCTTTCAATTTGTTTTTCAAAAGCATAGGTGGAATTCCGGTGGAACGAAACAAAAACAACTCGATGACCGGTGTTTTAGCTGCTGAATTTGAGAAGCACGACAAACTGCACCTCGCTATTACTCCCGAAGGGACCAGAAAACCGGTGAAAGAATGGAAAAAGGGATTCTATTTTATTGCTGTGAAGGCGAAAGTACCCATTATGTTAATCGGGCTGGATTATGGAAAAAAGGAAGCAAGCATTCTCGATATTTTTCATCCTACAAACGATTACAGAACCGATATTGTAAAAATAAAATCGTACTACAAAGACATCAAAGGGAAAAATCCGGAAAATTTTATTCTTTAAACTCAAATGTCAACTGTATGGGTTGATTGGTCAGAATCATCTGATCGCTCTCTGCATTTTTCAGGGTTAATCCCATTAACCGGATTTTTCTATTTTCAATATCATCCACTTGCAACAGCAGCTCTTTCCCTAATTCGAATAACTGATCGAAAGTTCTTAAATAATAGTCCACCGTTTTACTTCGTGTGATAACGGTAAAGTCAGCATATTTTATTTTCAGCGTAAGCGTTTTGGCAAGAAAACTTCGTTTATCAGCTCTACGGTGAACTTCACGGGCTATCTCATCCAGGGCACGCAACAGGTCGACCATTTCGTAAATATCTTCTGCAAACGTTTCTTCTGCACCCAACGATTTTCGCACGTATTCCGATTCCACATCCCGCTCATCGATCCCGTGTGCAAACTGATAATACATAGACCCTACTTTTCCAAACTGATGGATAAGCTCCATTTCTGTATGCTGTTTTAAATCGGAACCGTTTTTTATGCCCAATTCGTGCATGCGTTGTGCAGTGACTTTACCCACCCCAAAAAACTTCTCGATGGCTAGTTTTTCAAGAAACTTTTCGGCTTTTTCGGGCGTAATGACATATAACCCGTTAGGCTTGTTAAAATCAGATGCAATTTTCGCCAGAAACTTATTGTACGAAACTCCGGCAGAGGCGGTTAACCGGGTTTGATGATGGATTTTTTGCTTGATCTCTTTGGCAATCTGGGTAGCAATCTCAATCTCTTTTTTATTTTCTGTTACATCCAGAAATGCTTCATCGAGGGACAAGGGTTCTACTTTATCGGTGTACTCACGAAAAATCTGCATGATTTGATTTGATACTGCTTTGTAAACTTCAAAACGGGGCATAACAAAAATTAAATACGGGCATTTTCTCAATGCTGTAACCGATGCCATCGCGGAGTGAATGCCGTATTGGCGTGCTTCGTAGCTAGCAGCAGCCACTACTCCACGCTTACCACCGTAGCCAACAGCAACTGGTTTCCCACGATATTCGGGATTATCGCGTTGTTCAATGGAAGCATAAAACGCATCCATATCGATATGGATTATTTTGCGGATCATGACAACAAATTTACGGTAAATAACTAAAAATCAAAATGCAAGTATCAGATTTAGATTATTTTGCAATAAATCTGATATCTTTTGCCATCTATCTGTAAACCACGTCAAAAAATATATACCAGCGAAACAGCTCCTTTAGTAGGTCCAATATAATGTTTACGTCCTTCGTTTATTTTGAACCCTTCTTTTCCTTTTGAGAAAACGTCATAGTTCAATCGACCATAACCTACTCCCGCTGTTGCTTCAATCAACAAGTTGTTTCCGATTATCCATGAATAGCCGTAACTTAAACCAACACCATTCATTTCACCCTGATAGCGACGATCTTTCAATGCTGCCAGTCTGTCGATCGGCAGATTTATTCCTCCGATATTGAATTCTGCAAAAACACCGTGTAAACCTAAGAAATGTCCGTAAAACGGCTCCCAGACCCAATAACGAACCTCGGGCCAAATTATCCAATGTTTCCAATGTTGCTCATTCCCAAATTCAAAAGGATTGTAACCTCCGGAAAGTTCAAACGACATATTATTCCAAAACGCAACTTCTACTCCAATGTTTGGTGTAACAGTTGCCCAATGCGGGATATTGGTCTTTACGCCGATAATTTTTTGTGCCTCAACGTTAGTGGAAAAAAAGATGCAAAATAGACTTATCAAAACTATTTCTCTCATTAAATTCATGATTCACTTCGTATTGTTTTTGCTTCTATATACAAAGATAGCCGGATTTGTAAAAACCCGGCTATTCTTTTTAAAAAAATATTTATTTCTGATCTTCCAAAAACAGACGTAATTGTTGAGCATTTGTTTTAGCCGTTGCATCACCTTTGACAGCAGCTCGATCGAAATACGACAATGCTTCCTCGTATCGTTGCTTTTGTACCAGAGCAATTCCTAAATTATTCCATGCTTCAGGCATTTCCTTAAATTTTTCCAAGCGGGCAAGAGCTGCATCCACGCTACCGCCCTCCAATTCTGCTGTAGCAGCATTGAGATTGGCTACCGGATCAGCGGGGAACATTCGTGCCGCCACATCAAAAACACTTTTAAAATCGGCACTTCCTTTCGGATAAGTTTGCGCAACATGGAACATTTCATTCAGACTCAGTAGTTGCGGACGGGTTTTTATAGCTGCTTTAGCTTCATTCACGTCAAATGGCCGTGCTACATAATCAATAGTATACTCATTGCGACGCAACGGCGGATAATAGGTTTCCAGCAGAGTCTTATAAGTCTGCCCTTTGGTAAGCTTTTTTAACTCGACATCACGAGCATCAACGTTCGCCACTATTTTGATGATATTCAATATTGCATCTTTATCAGCAATACTTGACGACTCGACTGCTTTCTGCAATCCTGTCCAATCTTCACCATACCAGTTCACTCGGAACTGATTTTTATTCATTCCGTACTTGGTTGACAGATAGTCAGAAAATGAGTTGGCACGGCGTTGCGACAAATCCATATTGGTTTTTTGACTTCCCTCTGGTGATGCATAACCCGATATGGTCAGGCTCCTAATGGTCAAGTCTTTGTCGTTACGTATTTCTCTGATAACATTATCTACTTTTGCTAGCTCGGAAGCATTATTACCGAAATCGGGTAACAACTCTGCACGACCTACTTTATAAGTGAAGCGTGCTGCATGGCTTTCACTGCGTTGCTTAACGGGCTCAGCTTTGGGTGTGACATAAGTTATCTGGTACGTTGGCACAAAATCTGCCGGCAATAAGCGATCTGTTAGATGCCTTACAGTTGAAATCGGCTTGCATCCAGAGCAACAGGCGGTAACATCTTCTCTTAAGGTCAATGTTGCCCGGCGCATCCAATCTTCCAAAGGAATAGTCAACGCATAAGGAACTACTTGTTTAATACCATTTCGCCGAACAAGAATAGTTTGAGGTTTTACAGAAAAAGGATTTTTATTTCCTACGTTCATTAATCTACTGAGTGCCTTGTTACGTATTTTTCCGTTGACAACAACTGGAGGGAGTTCTAGTTTTGTAATTCCATCTACAGAATTCAATATAGGAGTAAGTATCACCATATGCTGATTATCAATTCTAAGATTGCTTAAATCGAAATCCATATTCAGATTCAAGTTTCCCGATTGTTTATCGGCCGTTTGATTTTGTACGGTTATCTGACTTAAATAGCTTTGCTGGGCATTTACCATCAATACGGAAATGACCAATATCGATAAGATATATAATTTCTTTTTCATAACATTTCCTCCCATTAATTGATGATGTAAACAATAGACAATGCTCCTTTTGTCGGGCCAAAATAATTCTTTTTGTTTTCTCCTATTTTCTGGCCATTCTCACCTAACGAATATACTTCGTAGTTGAAACGGGCGAAGCCTCCGCCTACGGTGAATTCAAGTCCCCATCTGTCATTCAATATCCACTGATAGCCATAACTCAGCCCTAAACCCACTGCGTTTCCCTGATAACGACGGGTTTTAAGTCCGGCGAAACGATCAATCGGTATATCCCAACCGCCAATATTGTATTCACCACCTACACCGTGAAAACCGAAAAAATGACCGTTTGAAGTTTGACAAAGCCAATACCTTAGTTCAGGCCAAACAACCCAATGTTTAATCTGTTTAGTATCCCCGAATTTAAAGGGATTAAATCCACTGGACAACTCCAAACTGACTTTTTCTCCCAATGCAAATTCAAAGCTTAAATTCGGCGTAGCCGTAAACCAATATGGAATATTGGTTTTAATTGAAGTTTTTTGAGCCTGGGCACTGAAAAATAATCCTGTTGCCAGGAACAAGATTAACGATAATGCTTTTAATTTGTACATCATACTGTTTCTTTTTATATGAAATAATTTCTCTAACAATTAGGCAAAAGAAAGCTTTTTATTAATATATATTTGTTTCTCATTAAACTCCTATTTTGATTCTCTAAGTTCTTTTATCGATTTATCAAATTGTTTAATACAATATTCATTTAAATGAGCGTAAGACGAAAACCCTACTTTCTCTTGCGATCCTTTAAGATTATCGGTTCGCAACACTTCCAATTTGACCTGTTGTTTTTTTCTCGTAAGCAACCACTGCTTAGGAGTATCGTTAAAAGTTTCTTTAAATCTTCGAGTCAATGTCTTCGTGGTCATATTACAGGCAGCTGCCAGATCTTTCGTGGTTTTCACATTTTCAGCTTTTTCTCTGACCAACATTTTAAATGAATTTCTTGTTTCAATCACAGGAAAGAAAAACATAGCATTTTCCTCTTTTGTGTAAAATCCACGCATAATAAAGAAGAATTCGCTCTGCTTCAATCCTTGCAAATGTTTGCAAAGCATTTTTTTGTCGAGATATATTTGCATCGTATTTAGAAAGCCAAGCAAATAATCATTTATCGGTAATGAACGCACAAACATATCTTGTTTTGGCAAATACTTCTTTAAACTAAGTAGATTGAACTCATCACAAAGGATTTGAGGTCTATCAAAAGTAAGCAGGATCATTTGTGAATTTTCAAAAGGATAAACCAAAACGGACTGATCAAAACCGATAGAGTACATTCTCAAACTTCTCAACTCTATTTTTTGTCCATTCTCGTACGACAATTCAAGTTTACCTGAAAGCACAAAAACAAATAAGTACTGATTGAAAAAGCTAATATTTACAGGGACATCTTTTGTTAAAAGATACTTCGAAAATGTACATTTGTCATCTGAAGGATAATTTTTGCATTGCAAATGTTCATGAACATAAAGTAAATCACTCATATCAACTCCCAATTGTATACCACAAAAATAACACTTTTTTTAATTCAAATGAAAGCTTATGTTAATAAGAATACATAATCTGTATTATCCATCACACAAAACGTTAAAATTTCACAACATACCAATTCTCCAGCGATTGGTAGCCCAGTCTACAGCTAAAGCATCGCCAAGGCAGATTTATTATCCTAAACTCTATACTCGCCAATCAGAATGGATATCCAATTGCAAAGTGAAAAGCAAAATCTCGCCTGAACTCAGGTTTGAAGATGGTCCAACGGGCACCCACAGGCAAACCCGGATTATGTGCTTTCATACCCAAATCAACTCGCAACAACAGAAAGTTCAAATCGAGACGTACTCCCAGCCCATATGCAGCAGCGAGTTCTTTATAAAAACTGTTCCATTGAAAATATCCACCAGGCTGTGATTTGTAATTCTTTACCGTCCACACGTTCCCGACATCGATAAAACCAGCTAACTCGAAGAGCTTTGTCAATTTTCTTCGATACTCCAAACTCATATCGAGCTTTATATCACCGGTTTTATTGGCAAAGTCGTATCCTAAACTATCGTTATTATACGTACCCGGACCGAGTGTACGTGTACTCCATCCTCTTACGCTGTTGGCTCCACCGCCATAGTATCGTTTCTCAAAAGGCAACACAATTGAATTACCGTAGGGATAAGCCACGCCAATTGCAATATGTCCGGCCAAAATATTGTTTTCATCTAATCGATAGGTTGGTGCAAAATCAAAATCAGTTTTCACGTATTCGGCATAAGGTATTCCAAAAAGGACCTCCCTGCCCGACATGTTTTTTCGTGTTCCACCCATTGTCGTTACCAGTCTGGGAAGATATCCTGCAACTTCTACTCCGGCACGAACCCTAAATGGTAAGCGCGGTGGCATTTGACCGGAGGAAACGTTTGAATAGGTAAAATTATATGCTGACCGAACAATCATTTGTTCTTCGTAACTGGCCTTTAAAATAGGATTAATACTATCGTTCATGTATGCATTTTTGAACTTATCGCTCATCCAGGGCATCCTCACGTATGTAATATCCAAAGGCTCTACCACATTATTTATCCTCCAGTTACGACTAGACCATTGAAAGCGCGATGAAAGATTGAAAAACTGACGCAAGTATTCGCTCCGATTTTGAAAGTTAGCTCCGATAGAGAATTCGGTAGATGCAGAAGGCTGATCTTTTAATTGTTTCATTACCCAGGGCAGCAATAATTGAGGGATTGACAAAAAAGCTTCTATGCCATACTCATAATAACTTTTATCGATAAGACTGGCACTGTCTGAGGCTGTAATAAATTCATAAGCACCATTGAGTTTCACCCTAAAGGTTTCTCCGCCTTTCAATACATTCTTATGCTCATAAGTGACATCTGTTGCAATACCCAAATCCCCTGCCGAGTGCGTTCCGTCTATACCAAACTGCATGAAATGCATATTCCCGGGATAAATGGAAATATTGGCGTTTATATAGTTAGAATCATTTACCACAACCGGTGTTAAGTTTATTGCCGTCTGGCTTACAGATCCCAAACGATTCAAGGAAGAATAGGTTCTCTCAACTAATTGATCGGAATAAACCCTGTCCGGACGTATGAACGTATTGTAGAAAATAGCTTGTGGCAACATAAATTTATCCCGTTCCTGTACAATTTTAATATTTCTATACTGTACTGTATCCAACAAATAATGCATAGAACTGTCCTGTAGAATAGTAGAACTTACCCCGTTGTTCACGATCACCTCCCCGAATCTGTAATTGGTGTGCAACGTAGTATCGTTAGGATTATTCAACCCCAGTGTTAAATCCACCTGATGAGTGCCAACTGTAGTATCGGCCAGGTAATAGAAATTTTCTTTCGAAAAATTATAATATCCATTGTTTCTCAACTCACTGGTTATTTGGATCCGACCCGCTTCCAATACTTCTTTATCAAATATATCTCCTTCTTTTACAATATTGAGGCGTTTTTTCTCATCAAGGATTTTATAAATTATACTATCAACAGAATAAATAGAATCTTTAAAGGTTCGGATCAAATAAGGCTCGTTACCTTCAACCTCGTAAGTAACATTGGCTTTCTTGTCTTTCTTTTCCACAACGGTATCTACTCTTGCGTTTAAATACCCTTTGTTATCAAGCTGAAGCCTTATTTGTTCCATAGAGAGTCCCGTCAGGCGATCGCTAAACAATACCGGTGGCTCACCCCATTTCAGAAGTTGTCTGTTGAGCCATGTTGAATCATTATTGGGAATGTTATAAGCATGCAATTTTACTCTTCCCAAAACAAACATGGATGAATTGGTTTTTTGCCGTAGATAAGGTTCCAAATCCGATTCACCAACTCCTTTCGTATCCGTATTTATCTTCACTTTGTTCAACAGGTAACTTCCGCTCGGCACCTTTTTTGCGGCATCGCACGATATTATCAATAAAACAAGTAATATGTAGGGAATATATTTCATTTTTCAACTGCTGTGTAAAAGACGGGCACTTCGGAAATTACGTTTACCGGGCACAGTTTCTGCGTCTATTCTTCTTTTTTTCTAAAACTAAATTTAAACAGATCTTTAAACGTTCGTGAATTCCGCGTTACCACAACCCCTGTACCTTGAGTGGTTGGCGCACGCTTTGAGTAACGCTGGTTTGCCCGGTTATAGACACGTATCATGAGCCAATTGTTGATATCGTACTCCAATTCAAATTCTCCCATAAACGGCTGTTGGCTTGCAAGTGTTGAGTTATCACCATAACTGAGGTTTGTTGTCACACGAAGCCTGTCATCTAATAATCGGGTGGAAAGATCTACACCCATTCTAACATTTTCAAAACTTCCATCCTGGCTTTGCAAATTGGTACTTATTGTCCAGTTATCATTCAAAGCCCCTGCAAGAAGCATATCTAAACCTTTTGTAAGCTGTCCGGCAGCAAACGTGGCAGCCATGGTGTTCCCCATACCCACCCCCAATGATCCTTCGGCGGGGAAGAACCCTCCGGTTAATATAAGACCGGCAAACTGACGGTTCTTCTGCTCATCAGTACTAATTAAACTGTTCAATCGCTGTCTGACATCACTGGAAACATCAGGAAGCTCTATTCCATACTTCAGGTTCATCTGTTCCAGATTTCCCTGTATTTCCAATAATGCGTTAACCGAAGTTCGGGTATTTGACAGTTGAGTAGTAAACTCTTCACTAAGCGTTGCTAAATCAGCGTTTACCTGATTGTAAGCTGCTATATTAAATTGAGTACTCAGCGGGTCTCCAACAAGAGTAACAGTACTTCCTTCCCGAATATTAAAATCTATGGTTTTAAGGTTTTGAAAATTATATTTGAATTTTCCTTCGTCGGCAATATAATCGCCATACAGGCGAATAAAAGGGACAGCTTTTGAATCGTAGTTAACTCTAATTTGGCCTGTTCCGTTAATTTCAAGTGCATCACCCGTTGTGGGATTAATAACTACGCCAGCTTCAAGCAGCGGATTCAGGTTTAGAATAGCCTGTATATTAATGGGGATACCTGTACTCACACGTGTATTTATTCGCGTATTAATGTTATCATCTCTTTTTCTGAGAAATGCCAGTGAATCTGTATCCTGTGGAGTGTTTATGTAAATTATTCCACTGTATTCTGCCGCCTGAGCTGTTTGCGGCAACTCGATTCTAATATTCGATCGACTTTCGTTTCTTAAATTTGCATTTCCATATATCCCTGACATAGATCCATTTATGCTAACATCCCCACTCAATTTAAGTGTTCCGTATGCAATTTCATCTGTTCGCAGTTCGTTATTCATCAATAGAAAATCGTCCATGTATAAACTGGCATTATACGACATTCCATCAAAATTATTATGGCTAAGCGAGAGATTCAACCGTGCTTCGTGATTATTATTATCCTTGATTACCAAATTATTAAGGCCTATAGTTCGTGGCGAGATATTGATTGTATCAGAGATTTTGTAGGTTACATTCGTAAAAGCAACCGTCATTATACCGTCGTTGATGCCGAGCCAACCTTCGGTTATGGGAGCATTTGTTTTACCCGATAAATTGATGCTGGAATTTATCGTTCCCGATAACTGACTAAATGTGGAAATGGCAAAAGGCTGCACCCACGCCAATGGTAATTCTTTTATTTCAATATCCACATCCATCGGATTTTCGTCACCAGTGGGCACAAATCCGGCAATACTCAAATAGTTACTGCCATTGTTTTTTATACGAGCATCAAGAGAAAGACCTTTTTTAACCACATCCCAATCTCCTGCAATGGCTAGCGTTCCGATTGTATCTGTCTGAGTTCGTATATTTTCGATTCGGAAATTGTCGGTTCTGATGAGTGGATCGGCCAACGCCTGATTAACAATCACACCTCCGTTGATGGAGCCTTGGAATGTGGATATATTGAATGCCGCCAGAATAGTTTCGACCTCTGTATTGTTAAAAAATGCCCGAATGGCATCCTCTCTATCTTTCGATGCAATTCCGTCGATCCCCAGTAACAGCATTTCATTTTCCCGTATTTCAAAATTGCTGACGGTAATTTTATCCTTTTCGTAAATAATGGTTGACGGAACTACACTGATTGTTTTTCCGTTAAACAGGATGCTAGTCGGATTTATGGAAATATTCGACACAAGATTATCATCGATATCTCGCAGAAAACCCATAGAAACATTCAAACTGCCATCGGCTTTGGCAACCTTATTGTTCACATTAAAGAACAATGTATTAGCAACAGAATCGTTTATTGCAATTGTGTTCAGTCGGGCGTTTATGTGTCCGTTTTCCTGCACAAGGTAGGTGTTAGCATTCACTCTTGCTCCTCCTAATGCATCCAGATTGATATCTATCTTACTCTCCCGGATATCATTCTGTCCAAACATTAATCTCGGAATATAACCGTTTAACTGCACAGATTTTGCCTCTACCATATTTACTGAGCCGGAAATAGTTGCAGGTTCAACGTTTATGAACGGAAGTGACAAAGCATACGAAATATCTTCAGTATTCTTCAGCAGAAAGTTGAACCGGAACAGGTTTACACCTGTTTCTGATACTTTTCTTCCGGGTTCTTTTATTAACGTAGGCAAATGTGGATGCAATGAATTCATTAATTCTGCCCCGATTGTGGCAAAACTGTAATTACCTGACACTTCTCCTTCGACAATAGAAGACAAAAACTGTATTTTCTTTTCACCCGTATCATCTGCCGAGAGAGCTTGCAGATAAATGGGGCCAGGATTGTAAATAAAATTTGCATCGTATAGCGATGTGCTGTCAATGACCACATTTCCCACCAGATCATCTATATTTTTCCCTTGAAGCTGTCCATTAATACGGGCTGTCAGGTATGGGTTTTCCCAACTCTCGACTTTGATAATCGGAGAGAGAAAAAGTTTGTCAATTGTTCCCTTCACATCAAACTTCATTTGATCTCCAAAACCGATATTGGCAAGCAAATCGAGTTTATTGTCTTCGGTATCGGTAAATACCCTGCCGGTGACATTGCTGCTATTTCCATCGTACACGCCGTTTACGGCTAAATCCCGATACTGATAGCCTTTGTAAAATACTGACCCGATATTACCATCTACCGAAACCATTGGCAGTTCCCCTTTCTTGAGATTCACTTCGGCAAATGAGTTGAGCGACAGATTGTCCACACCGATTTCCTCACCAATGATCCGAGCAATTTGTAAATTTTCGGTAATCAACCTACCGTCAAATTTCATATTCTCGAATTTGCTGTCGGCACTTCCTGTTCCGTCGAACGTAAATGTTCCCGGTACAGTGTTTATGCGGGTTGTAAAATTGAAGTTACTGAGTTTACCTTTAGCTCTTAAGGTTAAATCGATATTTTCCAACGCTTCAATTTGCGGGATAGGTTCAAAGTCGGGTACACCTATGCGAATAAAGTCGTGCAAATCATCTTCCGACATTTTAAATCCGGTGACAGCAATATCAATATCAGCTTGTCCGTATTCAGAAAAATCAGAGATCAGACCATTAATTGTAAATGCTGTTTGGTCACCATATTTAGCGGTTATTCTTTTAATTTCGGCACTTGGAATTTTACCTGCTAAGTCGGCATCAAACGAAAACGGCTTTTTCAGATGCGTCAACCCATCGTAGAAAATAGCGGCATCTTTCGGATCAATCATATCACTTTTGGCCGTCAGGCTGAATTCTTTGCTATCGAGATCGTAAACTGCCTTGCTCACATCAAGATGTGAATTGTTGAGTGTAAGAGAAACCCGGTCGCTCCATAGCCGTGTACCATCTGAGCGAACCATTCCTTGCAGATCATCTACTTTTATTCCCGCTTTTTGTTCATCAAAACTCAATGTATTAATGTCTGCAATAAGATGTTTAATGTCAAGCGATGAAATATCGGCATCGAGATTGAAATTCTTAACAAAAAAGTGATCAGGATTGAACTTTCCCGGAGTTTCCGGCTTCGACAAGATATCGTAGTGCATTGTTCCTCTGGAAAGTTTAATATCGTTTATGGCAATCTTCAGGGGATTCTTTGAGGGTTCCTTCTTAACTGTATCGGTAGGTGCAAAAGCATCAATGATGAATTGGAAATTAAATGTAGTATCAGGGGTTGCTCTGTAAACCTTTGCGGTAAAATTATCTAAATGGACAGATTCTATCGATAACTGATTGTCCAACAGATTCCAGATATTAATGCGTGCTGCCAATTTATCGGCGTACAGCAGTGTGTCATTTCCCTGGTCTTCGACATATAAACCGCCTATTTCTACCGTGTTAAAAAGTTTGATCCGAATCTTGTCGATAGACATTTCGGTGTTTAATTTCGGTTTTAATTTATCGAGTGCAAAATCGGCAGCAAATTTTTGAACAGACGGAATACTGAAAGTGAGATAAAGTATAATATTCAATAGTATTACACAAACGATAATGATGGCAAATATCCGAATAATTTTCTTTGCTACTTTCATCTGATTTCCCCGATAGTGTCGGTTAAACGTGCAATATTACTAAAAAAATAAGTTTCAGTGATGTGAAACGGGCATTTTAACTTAGATTAAGGTGGGATTTCAGGATGCCTCGATAGGTTTTAATTTATAATTCAGCAGGACGGTATTTTTTAGGTATTCAAATTCAAGTTCAAAGCATTCGGAGAAAATATTGGAGTTTCTGTTATCCTCGATCTGTTTTTCAGTCCACAGTTTGCCCTCCCGTAATCTCAGCTTATTGAATTTTTCTTCATCGTCAATTACAGACACATACAAAAATATTAATCTCTTGGTGTTGCTGTTCTCGAAAATGTACTTAAGTAAAAAACGCATAGGGATCTCTTCAATACCAATTTCCTTTCGGACAGCATTATGAACAGCTTCATCAATATCGTGATTGTACTGCATATATTTTTCAAACGGATAGTCAAGAGTACCGGGATTTAATAACCGGGAAGCATCTCGTTTCTTCAGATAAATCTTACCATTACTTATCAGCGCAACTCGTACAACGGGATGCATAAATTTATTTTTCATCTCTTTAGTAACGGATTTTGCTACTTTCCCTGTAACTTCACCTGACTCAGTAACAACTGGAAGCCACTCTTCTTTTCTCAGTTTTTTATCTAAATACAGAAACCTCACAACTTCCAGAACAATTACGGTTGCGATGATGAGTTGTGCAATAATTACAATTTGCAACGTACTTATCCATGGAACTTTAATAGTTGAAACATTAAAATAAACCAATATAAGCAATAAGTGAAAGAACAATGAATATTGGATTTGAAAAGCAACACGAAATGATTCAGATAAATAATTCCTCACATTGGGATTTGCATTTTTTGTGAGAAACACAATTACTTTTGTACGAATTAAGCGAGAAATAATTAACACCACTACAAAAATTATTTCTACAATCACAAACTTTCCAAATGTATCAAGTGGATTGTAAAACAAAAGCATTAGAAGAGCAATCGAAAATGTAATAGCAGAGATGTCATACAACATCCGGCTGTGCTTTCTTACAATGAAAACACCAACCAACGATAACCCCAAACCAATACCCATCGCTATTCCTGCATTCATAAATTCTATAAGAATTGCAAATACAAGCAGCGGAATGAGTCCGTAGGCCGGATTTCTAAGTTGTTTTATGATTACACTACCTTCTCCCATAATAAAATTTTGGTTAGCGTAAAAAAGATAATAAACAGTCTGGTGGAAGTAAATCCTTAATTATAGCTTGATACAAAACTGCTGTAAATCATTTTTTTTAACTCTTCAATAATAACACACATTTATGTTTTTTGTTTTTGAGAAACTGGAAAATACTATTATCCGACAAAATAAAAACCAACAGAGCTATTATTATCTGCTCCGTTGGTATAAAAATGAGATAAAGCTTATTTACTGTATACTGATAGTCGGGTAGCGATCTTTTATAGATTTTTCTTATAAAAATCTATGACCTTTTCGTATAGATATAACCGTGAATTTCCACCTGAAATAAAATGATTTTTATCGGGAAAGTAAAACATATCGAAATGCTTTCCGTTTGCAATTAACGCACGGGAATACTCGATTGCGTTCTGGAAATGCACGTTATCGTCTGTTGTTCCGTGAACGAGTAACAGTTTCCCTTGCAGTTGAGATGCAAGAGCAATGGCTGATCCGGCTGTGTAACCCGTTGCGTTTTGTTGCGGTGTGCGCATAAAACGTTCGGCATAAATTGTGTCGTAAAATCGCCAATCGGTTACGGGAGCGATAGCCACACCGGCTTTAAACACGCCATTGCCGCGGCTCATACTCATCAACACATTATATCCGCCGTAGCTCCATCCCCAAATACCGATGCGATTACCATCAACGTAAGGCAGTGTACCCAAATACCTGGCGGCAGCAGCCTGATCATCAGACTCCATAACACCCAGATTCATATACGTTTGCTTGCGAAACTCTTCTCCTCGTGCGCCGGTTCCACGCCCATCTACCGATGCTACCACAAAACCTTCGTTCGCCAGCGCATAATACCAGTCGGTTTCGTATTTGTCGAGCACTTCCTGCGAATTAGGACCGCTATACTGCACCATCACCACAGGATATTTCTTAGAAGCATCAAAGCGATTTGGTTTTACTATCCATCCGTTCAGTTGCGTAATTCCATCAGCAGCAGGAACTGTAATAAATTCTCTTTTAGGCAATTGCGCCGATGTGGCTTGAGACGCGGCCTGTTGGTTGTCTTCCAGCACACGCAGTTCTTTTCCGTTTGCATCATGCATGGTGATCACCGTTGGTGTGTTGGAATCCGAAAATTCATTTACGTAAAACTTTCCGTTCTTACTGAATGTGGCCTTGTAACTTCCTGGTTTTGTGGAAAGTTTTTGCGGTTGCCCTTTATCGATATTTATTTTGTAAATATTCCGGCGAAGCGGACTTTCATCGGCTGCTTCATAGAAAATCGTGCTTGTTTGCGGGTCAACTGCCAGAAGGTTAGTTACGTCGTATTGTCCCGTCGTCAACTGTTTTTGCAATGTCCCAGTGTATCCGTATATATAAATGTGGTTGAAACCGTCTTTCTCCGACATATACGTAAAACGATTGGGTAGAAAATGAATCTCTTTCAGCAGTTCAGAGTCGACAAAGTATTTGTTTTCTTCTCTCAGAATGAGTTTGGCTACAGTTGTACGAGGATTCACGAAATACATATCGAACCGGTTCTGATTGCGGTTGAGCGTCATGGCCACCAGTTCTTCAGTATTTCCGGTAAACGTGATTCGGGGGATATAGCCGTCGGCATCCAGAGGAACATCCATTTTTCGGGTAGTGCGGGCATCGATATCAAAAACGCGCAATTCCACCGATGAGTTTTTCTCACCTGGTTTAGGGTATTTATAGGTGTAAAAACCCGGGTAAAGCTCTTGATCAAAAGTTTGAAACTGATATTGCTTAACTTGCGTTTCGTCGGAACGAACAAAAGCCAGCAACTTGTTATCGGGCGAAAACTCCATCAGGCGCGTAGTCGCAAATTCTTCTTCATACACCCAATCGGTAGCACCGTTGATAATTTTATTGAACTCCCCGTCTTTTGTAACCTGCGATTCGGTATCAAAATCGAATTTGGCAAGCCAAATATTATTATCGCTCACGTAAGCAAGCATTTTCCCGTCGGGAGAAAAGGTGGGGATCATTTGCTTTGATGGATTCTGAGTAAGTTTTCGCACCAGGTTGCGACGTACATCGTGGTAGTAATATGTCGCTTTGAACGAATGGCGGTAAATCTGCTCCCGATCTCGGTAAACGATCACACGATTTTCATCGGGGCTTACCAAAAAACCCTGAAATGTGTCAAACGTACATTCCCGCGCTTTGCGCGTGCTGAAAAGCGTATCCACAGCATTGCCGGTTGCGTATGCAAATTTTATAACTGCCGTATTCTCGGGATTCATCTGGTAATAGTGCATCCCGTCGGCCGAAGATTCCATAGACTTGACACCTCGTGCAGTAAAACGGCCTTCTACCAAATCCTTTAACGTATAGTTTTGAGCTTGTAGAAGTAAAGTACAGCTTGTGAGATAAAGAAACAATAGTGTTTTTTTCATATTGTGTGTTTAAATTTACAATTTTAATTATGCGACGCTATATATTAAAAAAAATTATTAGGCATTCATCCATCTGCTATTCTTTAAGGCGCAAAAATAAGAATTATATCCGATATATTTCAGAAAATAAAAAATTGTTATCCAATAAAAACATATCTATTTTCCCTCGAAACCATCTATCTGAGACGCTTAAGGATGATTGTGCGAAGTAATGCTTTAAAAAGTCAAAACTTCTCTAAATAAAATAATCGTTTCTATTTATTCCCTATTCACAAAAATTATAATTACTTTTGCACCATCATTCTGAAAAGAATTTCAGAAAGTCATTTATGATTGAACATACAGGAATCATAGCGAGTATTGCGGATAATAAATTATCCGTAAAAATTTTACAGGAATCTGCGTGCAGTAGTTGTCATGCCAAAGGTTCTTGCATGGCTGCCGACTCGAAAGAGAAAATGGTAGATGTAATCGACTTTTCTGGAAAATACAAAATAAACGACGTTGTAACCATCGAAGGAAAAGAGTCCATGGGGTACAAAGCGGTTTTATGGGCTTTTGTGATTCCCATTTTCATTCTTCTTATGATCCTGATACTTGCCACTTCGGTCTGGAAGTTGGGAGAAATGGAAGCGGCAATCGCTTCAATCGTTGCTTTGGCGCCATATTACCTGATACTTTATCTGTTGCGTAATAAAATGGCGAATTCTTTTAAATTTACTATCAAAAATAACAATTGATATTCAAAATATGAGTGTATTACTTTCTGCTGTAGCCACATTGGGAGCAATCGGCGCCGGAAGCGCTGCCATTCTCTATTTTGTGGGACGCAAATTTCACGTGGAGGAGGATCCCCGGATCGAAGAGGTTCAGGAGGCACTTCCAGCCGCCAATTGTGGAGGATGTGGTTTTCCCGGATGCGCTTCGTTTGCCAACGCTTGCGTAAAAGCCGAAACACTGGATGACTTATACTGCCCTGTCGGCGGACAAGAAACAATGGACAGGGTTGCCGAAATATTAGGAAAAATTGCTGCCGCTTCGACAAAAAAAATAGCTGTAGTCAGATGTAGCGGTTCGTGCGATGAACGTCCACGATTGAATTTATACGACGGAGCTTCTAATTGCACCATTGCAGCGGCACTTTACGGCGGCGATACCGGCTGCTCGTTTGGCTGTTACGGTTTGGGCGATTGCGAAGCTTCGTGTACGTTCGATGCCATCCATATCAATCCGACAACCATGCTTCCCGAAGTGGTAGAAGACAAATGTACCGCCTGCGGAGCCTGCGTAAAAGCTTGTCCGAAAGACATTATCGAGTTGCGCAAGCAAGGTCCCAAATCACGTCGCATTTACGTTAGCTGCGTGAACAAGGACAAAGGCGCTGTAGCCAAAAAAGCGTGCAACGTAGCTTGCATAGGATGCACCAAATGTCAGCAGGTTTGTCCGTTCGAAGCCATTACCATCGAAAATAACCTGGCGTTCATTATCGATGACAAGTGTCGTTTATGCCGCAAATGCGTTCCGGTTTGTCCCACTAACTCCATCTTGGAACTCAACTTCCCGCCAAGGAAAGAAACACCGCCGGCAGTAAAGGAAGAAGCAACAGTAAACGCTTAATTCAAATAAAAACTCACAATAAAGAAACTCCCGACTAAATAAGGGAATTTAAGAGTTCTATGTTAAAAACATTTCGAATCGGGGGAATTCACCCCAAAGAAAACAAATTTTCTGCCGGAAAAGCGATACAACCCATTGCCATACCCGCACAAGTTATTATCCCGCTAACTCAGCACATTGGCGCTCCCTGTCAGCCGGTTGTCAAAAAAGGCGACAAGGTGAAAGTGGGAACTCTTATCGGGAAAACGGTAGGATTTGTATCGGCAAATATTCACTCGTCCGTTTCAGGAACGGTACTCAAAATCGATAAAGCACTCGATGCCAGCGGATACAAACGCGATGCTGTTTTTATCAATGTTGAGGGCGACGAGTGGGAAGAAAAAATTGATCGCTCCGAAACACTGGCTAAAGAATGTTCTCTTTCTTCAAGAGAAATTATCGATAAAATTTCTGCTGCAGGTATTGTGGGAATGGGCGGAGCCACTTTTCCCACCCACGTAAAATTGATCCCACCTCCAGGAACGAAAGCCGAAACGCTTATCATCAATGCTGTGGAATGCGAACCTTATCTCACATCAGATCATCAGTTGATGATGGAGAAGACCGAAGAAATTCTGATCGGGACAACTCTTCTGATGGAAGCTATCAATGTGAATAAGGCTGTTATCGGTATCGAAAACAACAAGAAAGATGCTATTGATAAATTCACTGTGGCTGCAAAATCATATCCAGGAATTACTGTACAATCACTCAAAGTGCAATACCCGCAAGGTGGGGAAAAGCAACTTATCGATGCCATAGTTCGCCGTCAAGTGCCAAGCGGCGCACTTCCTATTTCGGTAGGTGCAGTAGTTCAGAACGTTGGAACGGCATTTGCTGTTTACGAAGCTGTTCAGAAAAACAAACCGCTCGTAGAGCGAGTAGTTACCGTTACCGGAAAAGATGTTAAGAATCCTTGCAACATGCTTTCACGATTAGGAATTCCGTTGAATCACCTTATCGATTTCGCGGGAGGATTACCCGAAACAACGGGAAAAGTGGTGAGTGGCGGGCCTATGATGGGAAAAGCCATCGCAAGCGTGGAAATTCCCGTTACAAAAGGGACATCGGGAATACTGATTATCCCCACACTGGAATCGAAACGCGAAAGAATGAAAGACTGCATACGCTGCACAAAATGCGTAAACGTTTGTCCAATGGGATTAAATCCAACTCTTCTGATGAATCTCACCGAATACAGTGAATGGGAAAGAGCTGAGAAAAATCGAATAACTGATTGTATCGAATGCGGTTCCTGCAGCTACACCTGTCCATCCGACCGTCCCCTACTCGACTACATTCGTTTGGGGAAAGGGAAGGTAATGGGAATAATTCGTGCAAGAAAAAACTGATAACCTATAAATCCCCTAAAGGGGACTTTAGAGGCAGATATATTTTCAACTAACAAGAAAATTCACATATAAAATAGAAATTCCCCTTTAGGGGACTGGGGTTTAATGGAAAACAAACTAATCGTCTCCCCATCGCCACATGTGCACAGCGGAGACAGTATCGAAAAAAACATGTACGGCGTGCTGATTGCGCTTATTCCGGCGTTTCTGGTTGCTGTATATGTATTCCGGTTGGATGCTTTGATAATCACTGCTCTATCGGTTTTATTCTGCATGGGATTCGAATATCTCATCGCCAGGTACATCATGAAAAAAGAGCCAACGATTTTCGACGGCTCTGCCATTATCACTGGTGTATTGCTGGCGTTTAACGTACCGTCTAATCTTCCGATTTGGATTCTGGCGCTTGGTGCACTTTTCGCCATTGGTGTGGTAAAAATGTCGTTCGGCGGATTAGGAAACAACATTTTTAATCCGGCAATAGCGGGGCGTATCTTTCTGCTAATCTCGTTTCCGGCACAAATGACCACTTGGCCTACTCCCGATGTGGGTGCCACAACCGATGCCATTACATCGGCAACGGTTCTGTCGAATCTGAAATTCACTCCCGACGCATTGCCGACGATAAAAGACATGTTCTTTGGATTCGAAGGTGGCTCCATCGGCGAAATGAGCGCGTTGGCGCTTTTGTTAGGATTGATTTACATGTTGTGGAAAAAAATTATCACGTGGCATATTCCTATCTCGATTATTTTATCGGTAGCCGTTTTCACCGGAATTTTGTACCTTTTCAACCCCACTCCGATGTACAATCCGCTTATTCACTTGTTTTCGGGTGGGTTGATGCTGGGAGCTGTTTTCATGGCAACTGACTACGTAACATCTCCGATGACAAAATCGGGTATGCTCATTTATGGCGTAAGTATCGGTCTTATAACCGTTGCTATCCGTTTGTGGGGAGCTTATCCCGAAGGTGTTTCGTTTGCAATCCTGCTGATGAATGCCTTCACTCCGTTAATCAATAATTACACAACACCAAAAAGATTCGGGGAGGTAGTAAAAAATGGCTAAGTTAAAATCTACATTTAAAAATATGTTCCTTTCGCTGTTCATTATCAGTCTGGTAGTGGCAGTTTTATTGGCGCAGGTGAACAAAATGACTGCCAAACCCATAGCTGCAGCCAAGGCATTGAAATTAGAAAATGCGATAAAAGAAGTGGTTCCCGAATTTGATAATAATCCTGTTGAGGAAGCTTACAAAATGCCAACTGCGAATGGAGACTCACTGCTGGTTTATCCTGCAAAAAAAGGCGATGAAGTAGTCGGATTTGCCGTAAACACCAATTCCAACAACGGATTCAGCGGAAATATTCAGATAATGGTAGGTTTCGATATGGAGGATAAAGTAGTGAACTATTCTGTTCTCTCCCATGCCGAAACACCCGGGTTAGGATCGAAAATGAATGATTGGTTTCGTGATACTACTAAGCCTAATCAGGTTGTGATCGGTAGAAATCTGTCGGAAGGCAACCTAAGTGTTTCGAAAGACGGAGGCCAAATCGATGCTATCACTGCATCAACAATAACATCTCGTGCTTTTCTGGAAGCAATAAATAAAGCGTATGCCGTTTATAAGGCAAGCGATGCCGATTCAAGCGCGACAAAACAAAATAATACTGACGAAAAGCAGGAAGAGGAAGGAGGAGAAAACAATGAATAACAACTTAAAAGTTATTGTAAACGGGCTAATCAAAGAGAATCCCACATTTGTCCTTTTGCTGGGAATGTGTCCCACGCTGGCAACAACAAGTTCAGCTATCAATGGCATGAGTATGGGGCTGGCAACAATGTTTGTGTTGATTTGCTCCAACGCGGCAATTTCAGCCCTCAAAAATCTGATTCCCGATATGGTACGTATTCCAGCCTTCATTGTAGTGATAGCCGCATTTGTAACCATCGTAGAAATGGTGATGAACGCTTATGTCCCGGCTTTAGCCGCAAGTTTGGGGATTTTCATCCCGCTTATTGTGGTGAACTGCATTGTATTGGGACGTGCTGAAGCATTCGCATCTAAAAATAATATTTTGGCATCTTCTCTCGACGGACTGGGAATTGGTTTGGGATTTACACTGGCGCTCACACTGTTGGGAGCAGTTCGTGAATTGTTGGGAACAGGAAAAATATTTTCTATATCCGTTTATCCCGAAAACTTTGGTTCGCTCATTTTCGTGCTTGCACCGGGAGCGTTTATCGTGTTGGGATATATGATTGCTACGTTTAATAAATTGCAGAAAAAGTAAATTGAATTATGGAATACATTGGAATTATTATAGTAGCCATTTTTGTAAACAACATTGTTTACTCTCAATTTCTGGGAATTTGTCCTTTCCTGGGAGTTTCTAAAAAAATAGATACAGCTATTGGGATGGGGCTTGCTGTAACTTTTGTGCTCACCATTTCCACCATCGTTACCTTTTTGTTGCAAAAAGGAGTTCTAGATCCGGCAGGCTTAGGTTATTTGCAGACCATATCTTTCATCTTGGTAATTGCTGCTCTAGTGCAGATGGTAGAAATTATTTTGAAAAAAGTCTCACCTTCACTGTATCAGGCATTGGGGGTTTTTCTTCCATTGATTACAACTAACTGTGCCATTCTTGGTGTTGCTATTTTGGTTATTCAAAAAGATTACAACCTGTTGGAATCGGTAGTTTTTGCCATTGCCACATCCATCGGTTTTGCTTTAGCGCTAATAATTTTCTCCGGTATCCGAGAACAGCTATCTCTGACCAAAGTTCCCAAAGCGATGCAGGGAATCCCTATCGCTCTCGTCACAGCCGGAATTATTGCCATGGCTTTTATGGGATTCTCGGGAATAGATCAGGTATTTAAATAAGAACTTACGAATAACAATATATAAAGCGCAAATGCTAATAAATAATAGCCTTGCGCTTTTTTAGTGCACTCACTTTATGAAAGTCCATAAGTTGCCTTATTTTTCGTACATTTGTTGATAATTGACGTTTGCACCAATTTTACCAATTTTAAAAGATGCACTACCTGTTTTTAATAGCGGCATTCAACGCCATATTTTTTGCTCTGTTGCTTTTTCAGAAAAAGATGGCAAAACACGACAAAATTCTTTTTTGGTGGCTTATTTATCTGGGGTTTTACACAGGTGTATATGGACTTTTTTCGCATAAATTATTTACCGATCATCATTTATTATCGGCATCATTCGTTTCGCTGCTGATGCTACACGGCCCATTTTTGTATCTGTACATTTATTCACTTATCCAGCAAAATTTCAGATTGACAACTAAAAAGTTGTTGCATTTTTTGCCTTTTCTGTTGTTTAACCTGTACATTTTTATTGCATCACTTTTCCCCGAAGTTTCGGCAGGGATCCGGTTAGATCATGTGGAGCACTCCTACAAACCGCCCTTTCTCTTCAATCTCTTCTTAACTTTGACGGTTTTATCGGGTCCAGTTTATTTTGTTTCGTCTATCCGGCTTTTCAAGAAACTCGATATTAATATTTTTGACAACTTTTCTTCCGATGTAAATGTCAATCTCAGTTGGCTTCGAAAACTTGTATATTCTTTCGGGATCATTTGGACGATCTTGATGATCATAGCAACCATCCACCACATTTTTCATCTGTTTTCCCTGACATTCTGTACCGATGGAATTTCGCTCTCATTGTCGGTTTTTGTTATTCTTATCGGATACTTCGGATTGAAGCAAAAGGAAATTTTTTCACAAGAAGTGATTGAAGAGAAGACCGCTTACGTAACTGTCGATAAAAAGAAAGAGAAATATGCAGGTATTGTTATGAGTGAAGAAGAATGGGTTGATTGTGCAGAAAAAATAAAAAATCACGTGGAAACAGAAAAAGCATATCTAAACCCAGATTTGTCACTCCCCCAATTGGCTGAAACACTTGATATACCTACTCATCACCTATCCCGGGTAATAAATGATCAGTTTGGTGTAAACTTTTTCAATTTTGTAAATAAATATCGGGTAGAAGAAGTGAAAACAAAAATAAACGATCCCAAATTCCAAAACTTATCCATACTGGGAATTGCTTATGAGAGCGGATTCAACTCTAAATCTGCTTTTAACAGGGTTTTCAAACAGATCGAAGGCATGACGCCATCGGAATATAAAAACCGGACTCCTCACCGTCAATCATAAAATAAAACGCGATCGCATTTATTTAGAATAGTTTTTCACCGGTCTTTGCAGAATAACAGAGTTTAAATAATCTGAGTCAATATTATATTTTCAGGATTCAAATCTCAAAATTCATCACTCGAATTCAAATTTTAAATTTTTATTTTGAAAGTTAAACATTTAACTGATTTTCTTCCGTTAAACCATCTGCTGGAACGTCGGTCTTAAAGGTAAACAAAACGATGTTTCACTCATTAAATACTTACAGATATGAAAACGTTAATAAACACCATCCTGATCGCCTTTGTAGCAACACTGCTTACATCTTGTATGGCTCTTCAAGGCGGGGCTTATTCTCAAAACGGTTATGACAGAGATTACGGTTATTACGACAACGATGACTATTACGATGATGATGACTACTATTACGGTGATAACGACAACTATTATAACCGCGGCGGAGTAAACATTCAGGTTTTTTACAATGCCTTACGTCCTCACGGCAGATGGATGAGACACGGTAGTTATGGTGATATCTGGATACCGAGAGTGGGACGCAATTTCCATCCCTACGCAACAAACGGATATTGGGTGATGACCGACTACGGAAATACCTGGGTATCTGATTTTTCCTGGGGTTGGGGACCTTTCCACTACGGACGCTGGTTCTACGACGACTACTACGGATGGGCCTGGATTCCCGGCTACGAATGGGCACCTGCCTGGGTAACCTGGAGAACGGGCGGTGGATATTACGGATGGGCTCCGATGGGACCCAGAATGGGTATCAGCATCCACATCAACCTGCCATTAAACTACTGGGTTTTCTTACCGAACAGATATATGTATCATAGAAATATGTACAGATACTATCCAGGAAGAAATTACTACAATGGTATCTACAACAATACAACAATTATAAACAACACCTACGTTTACAACGACAACCGCTACTACAGTGGTCCTACTGCCAACGAATACCGCAGCACGAGTGGAAGAAGCGTAAATGTGCGCTCACTCGACACAAACGGACGTATGGGCAGAACAGCAGTCAGCGACAGATCGGTAAGCGTTTACACACCCGAGAACTCGAGAAGTAGCCGCAGTGGAAGTGTTTCGAGATCGGGTAACGTAAACTCTGCATCGAGAAGTTCTTCTGCAACAAGGGGCACGGTTAACTCCGGCACTCGCAGCGGCGAAGTGAACAGAAGTGCAACAACAAGAAGTGCAGGTACTGCAAATCGCGAAGCGATAAACAGCAGAGCAAACACTCAAAGCCCGACTCGAAGCAGTACGACTCGTGAGATTAACAGTTCACGCTCATCGAACAGTGGTTCTTCAAGAAGCGTAGCTCCACAACAATCGACCAGAAGTCGCGAGATGAACTCTGCACCGGTAAACAGGCAATCGACACGCTCAACTGCGCCAAGCCAGGTAAACCGTCAGACGCAAAGCACCACACGCTCTTCAGCGCCGAGTCAGGTTAGCAGAAATCAGAGTTCTTCCCGCTCGAGTGTAAACTCGGCTCCCGCACAAACCCGAAGCAGCAATGCTAATGTGAGCAGAAGCAGCCAATCTTCTTCCAGAAGCAGTGGAGCAGCAGTTAGATCACAAAGCTCATCCAGTTCAAGAAGTAGCGCAGCGGTAAGATCGCAGAGTTCTTCCTCAAGTTCAAGAAGCAACGGATCTTCCGCATCGACAAGAAGTAGTGAAAATAGTTCTGCAAGATCCTCTTCAGGACGCAGATAATAATAATTTCAATGTGTGTTAATAAACCGAGGGAGCGACTTTTGGTCGCTCCCTCAGTATTTTTGTTTACGAAGTAACTTATTTCGCGTAACTTACCGCTCTAGTTTCGCGGATCACAGTAATTTTCACTTGACCCGGATAAGTCATATCGGTTTGAATTTTCCGTGCAATTTCTGCCGATAGCTTTTCAGTATCGTTATCATCAAGTTTGTCTGCACCAACAATAACGCGTAATTCCCGACCTGCTTGAATAGCATATGTTTTAACCACACCCGGATACGAAAGCGCCAGATTTTCCAGATCGTTCAGGCGTTTCATATACGCTTCCACGATTTCATGGCGTGCGCCTGGACGAGCACCAGAAATAGCATCGCAGACCTGAACGATGGGTGCCAGTAAAGTGCTCATTTCCACTTCATCGTGGTGAGAACCGATTGCATTGCATATATCCGGTTTTTCCTTATATTTCTCAGCCAGTTTCATGCCGAGCATGGCGTGAGGAAGTTCGGGTTCGTCATCGGGTACTTTGCCGATATCGTGCAACAATCCGGCACGACGTGCTTTTTTAGGATTCAACCCAAGCTCTGCAGCCATGATAGCGCAAAGATTAGCCGTTTCACGAGAGTGTTGCAACAGGTTTTGACCGTACGACGAGCGGTATTTCATTTTCCCGATCAAACGGATCAATTCGGGATGCATTCCGTGGATTCCCAAGTCGATAACCGTACGTTTTCCGGTTTCAACGATTTCTTCCTCGATCTGTTTCTTTACTTTCGAAACCACTTCTTCAATCCTTGCCGGATGAATACGACCATCGGCAACCAGTTGATGAAGTGACAATCGGGCAATTTCACGACGCACGGGATCAAAACCCGACAAAACGATCGCTTCAGGCGTATCGTCAACAACGATCTCAACTCCGGTTGCAGCTTCCAAAGCGCGGATATTTCTTCCTTCACGGCCAATTATACGTCCTTTCACCTCATCGGAATCGATATGAAAAACCGTAACGGCATTTTCAATGGCAGTTTCCGTGGCTACACGCTGAATGCTCTGAACCACGATGCGTTTTGCCTCCTTATTTGCTGTCATCTTAGCCTCTTCCATGATCTCGTTGATGTACGACTGAGCATTAGTTTTGGCCTCCTCCTTTATGGATTCAACCAAACGATCCTTTGCCTCATCCGCAGAAAGTCCCGAGATAGCCTCCAACTGCTCAACAGACTGACGATGAATTTTCTCTAGTTCCGCACTTTTTTTATCCAGTAGTTCTTGCTGATTATCCAGATTTATCCGGATATTGTCAATTTCATTACCCTTTTTACCCAACTCTTCGTGACGTTGATTCAATGACATTTCACGCTGTTTCAAGCGGTTTTCGGTAATTTGTATTTTCGATGTTCGTGCATTTGCCTGTTTTTCTGCCTCGGCCCTCATCGAAATGATCTCCTCTTTTGCTTCCAGTAACTTATTTTTCTTGATTACCTCAGCATCTTTTTCCGCATCGCTCAAAATATTTTGAGCACGCGAATTAGCCGCTTTACCGGTCAAATACCAGGCAACAACTGCTCCGATAAGTAAACCGATAACTCCTATTACTATTTCCATATTTCTGATTATTAATAATTTATAAAACTCTTGCATTCAAAAAAGTCGATCAAATGCAAGAAAAGATTCTGAATTTATTCTTATATTAGTTTTTGTCCTTTAAAAAATAAAAATCGCACAATTTTCAGCTTGATTAAAAAATCAACTGTAAAAAAGTGCGATACAAGTTGTACCTGAAGAGCAGTAATTCACACTACTTCTTCAAGAAAATATCCAGTTCTTTTACTAACGAACTGATCGTATCTTCATAGGGTTTCGTATTATTCTTACTCCCAACTAAAAAATTTTCCACCAATGCCTGTATGGCAGTCATAGCCATAAAATCCTGAGCGGTTAAATCGGGATTTGATCCAAATTTAACCCTGTATTGGTTTAATTTATCGTTTATTGTTTTGGCGGCTTTTCTAAAGGCTTCCTCTTCGGATTGTTTGATTTTCAGCGGATACCTTCGTCCGTCAACTTCCAATGTTAATAAAAACTTTTCGTCGCCCATAGCATAAATTTTTTCGGTTTAACTATTCAATAAATTTATGCATTTATCAACCTCTCGCACTAATTTCGACAGTTTGTTCTTGGCAATTTTTACATCAACCGATGCTGCAGTTATGGTTCTTGCCATTTTTAAACTATCATATTTTGTTTTCAACTGATTAAGCAGCTCCGTTTTTTCGGCAACCTGCTGTTGGACAGCCTGAAAGTCGGATTTTAATCTAATATTTTCCTCTTTCAGAGTATCGCACATGTACATCACTTGTTTCACACGAAACTCCAGGTCAGTCAACAACTTTTTTTTCTCGTCAGTCATAGAAAACAAAAACTCACGCAAATATAGTCAATGCTCGTGTTTCTCACAACTTTTCATAAGTTATTTTTCATAAATTCATTCCGTTGCGACAAATCTTGAAAAGTTTAGTTGAGATTTTGTAAATTTGTATTTCTGAGCTGCTAAAAACGACATTTCTGAACCAAATTGATAAAAATGAACGATATAAAAATAACTGTTAGTGATAGTATTTATGACGCTTGTCCCAAATTTCAATTTTCAGCAATATTTTGCAAGGTAAAAAACACACCGCACAACGAAGAATTATGGAAAGAGATTGATAAATTTTCGGCAGATTTCAGATCAACGCATAAAATGGAAGATATTACTAAGAGGAAAACCATTTCTGCTACACGACAAGCATATAAAAACCTTGGCAAAGATCCGAGCCGATACCGGCCTTCGGCAGATGCGCTGTGCAGACGTATAATAAAGGATGTAAATCTGTATCAGATTTACACGCTGGTAGATTTAATAAATTTGGTTTCGCTGAAAACCGGATATTCCATTGGAGGATTCGATGCCGACAAAATTCAGGGAAATCTTGTTCTGGGAGTAGGCAAAGCTGACGAAAAATTCGAAGCCATCGGACGTGGTCTGCTGAATATCGAAGGATTGCCGGTTTATCGGGATGAAATTGGAGGAATCGGCACACCCACCAGCGACGAAGAACGCACGAAAATAACTGCAGAAACTATTCATCTGTTAATGATCATAAACGGATATTCCGGAAAAGACGGTTTGCAGGAAGCAACCGATTATTCGGTGGAGTTGTTGAAAAACTTTGCGGAAGCAAGCGAAATTAACCTTTTCTCAACAATATTCTAAACGTAGTTCCTTTCCTTATTTCAGACTGTTTCACGAAAATCTTTCCGTTGTGATAATCCTCAACAATTCGCTTCGCGAGCGATAAGCCCAGTCCCCACCCTCGCTCCTTTGTGGTAAACCCGGGTGAAAATATGCTTTTGAATTTCGATTTTGGAATGCCTTTTCCGGTATCGGTCATGTCAAGAAAATAATACTTCCCTTTTTCACCTATCGAATAAGTGATTGTACCTTGTCCGCTCATCGCATCAACAGCGTTTTTGGTCAGATTCTCGATCACCCAACTGAACAACGACTCGTTAAGCAGAACAATCACAGGCGATTCGGGAAAATCAAAATTCAACTGCACTTTATCTGAAATCCGCTTTTCTAGATAAGCGACCGATTTCCTCACTGCCTCTTGCCAGTCCACAGACTTGCTATCAGATACAGAACCAATCTTTGAAAACCGATCGGCGATAACTTCCAACCGATGCACATCCTTTCCCATTTCGTTCATCAAAATAGGGTCAATCTCTTTCAGTTTCAAATATTCCGTCCAGGCGATTAATGAGGAAATAGGTGTTCCCAGCTGATGCGCCGTTTCTTTAGATAACCCCACCCACACTTTGTTTTGCTCCGCTTTCTGCGAACTTCGGAGAGCAAAAAATGCTAACGCGATAAACAGAGAAATCACCAACAATTGCACATACGGATAAATCTGTAATCGCTTAAGCGTATATGAGTCACCGTAATAAACATACTGATTAAGTTCTTCAAGCAGAATAGGATCGTGTTTTTCAGCAAACTCATCTATTTTTTCCAGCAAAAAACCATTAGGGTCTTTTTCGGGAAGTTTTATGTTATTAGCAGTAGCTACTCCGTTGGTTTTGTCGTATAAAATAACCGGAATAGTCTTATTGCTTTGCAAAATTTGTAATACAAGATTCATATCCGCATTTTCATCGCCTTTTTTAGCAAGCAATTCGGTTGCAGAAGCCCAAATCTCAATTTTGCTCCGTTCTTCCTTAGCCAATTCTTTCACAAGCCTGTTAGAAAAAATAAGAGACACCACTGCAATGGCAATCGCGATGACCAGGAATGCATATTTCACGAGTTGGCGGGAACCTAAATAGAGTTTCATTCGTCCGTGTGCATTGGATATCAAGAAGCTATTTCTTAAAAATTCAAACAGTTTCTTGCAAAGTAACGAAAAAAGGTTTGATTTATTGAATATGCAATTTTTTTTGTAACAAAATCCTCTTTTTATTCTTGTATTACGATAAAATTTGTATTTTTGTGCACGAACACAGTAATAATATTCACATGAAAAAATTAATCGTTTTTCCTTTTTTGTTTTTGTTTTGCTTAACAATATCGGCACAACAAAACAATCCCGAAAATCAAAAAGAATTTACCATCGATGAATGTGTAAACGCATTTTCAGCTGAAAAAGCAAAAAAAACAAAGGTTGGCTATCAGTATTACTTCGCAGACGCCGATTTTGTGGACGGCCGTACCTTGAAACTGAGTGTTGTTGGTCCACATTTGTCTACACACGCACCACACCGCCATGCCATGGATGAATTCTATTTTATTCTGGAAGGTACTGCTGAAGTTTATCTCGATGGTGAAACACGTGTTATTAAGCCTAATACCAGTTTTTATTGCCCGCCGGAAAGTGAACACGGCATCCGCAATGTGGGCGATACAGAATTGAAATATTTGGTAATTAAGAAAGAGAAGTAAAGAAGTTAGAATTACAAATGGTCTGAAACTTGATGTTTCTATAAAAACAAATCTATAAACAAAATAAAAATCTGATGAAAAAATTATCTCTGTTACTTACGGGAATACTATTTTCCGTTCTAATGATGGCGCAAGATCGCCCCGATCCACAACCCGCTCCTGATACATTCGAAAAATTCAAGGTAGGAATGGCAGGGTATACGTTTGTTAAGTTCGATCTCGATAAAACGCTTGAAATTATGCAAAAGTGCGATGTCCGCTACCTTTGTATAAAAGATTTTCATTTGCCGTTGAACAGCACAGATGAACAAATCGCTGCTTTTCACGCCAAACTGAAAGCTAAAAACGTTACCGGATACGCTGTTGGACCTATTTATATGCGTTCTCAGGAGGAAATTGATAAAGCATTTGAGTATGCTAAGCGCGTGGGAGTGAAAATGATTGTTGGCGTTCCCAACTATGATTTATTGCCTTATGTAGACAAAAAAGTGAAGGAATACGATTTCAAATATGCCATTCACCTGCATGGACCGGACATGCCGTTATATCCTGATGCAGAAGATGTTTGGAAAAACGTAAAAGACCTTGATCCGCGTATCGGAATGTGTCTTGATATCGGTCATGATCGACGTAACGGAAAAGATCCGGTGAAAGATTTGAAAAAATACAAATCACGCGTTTTCGATGTGCACATCAAAGACGTTACCGGAGCCTCAAAGCAAGGATATTCCGTTGAAGTTGGTCGTGGGATTTTAGATATTCCGGGATTTGTAAAAATGCTCAGAAAAGTGGGTTACGATGGCGTTTGCAGTCTTGAGCACGAACGAAATATGAACGATCCATTCCTGGGAATTGCTGAATCCATCGGGTATTTCCGTGGAGTAATAGCCGCAACAAAAAAATAGGAAAATCTCGATATATACATTCAGAAAAAGGGTTGAACCATAAAATTCAATCCTTTTTCTTTATCTTTACACTCAAAAAATATGATCACTTTTATTATAATCGGGATAACAGCCGTTATTTCCATTGCCGCTTTCAGTAACTACACGATGATGGACAAACTTATTTTCCGTCCCACCGAAGTCAAACGCGGGCAATGGTATCGTTTTTTCACCTACGGTGTGCTGCACGCCGATTACACACATCTTATCTTTAATATGTTCACGCTCTACTTTTTTGGAGGCGATATCGAACAGGCTTTTAAAACCACTTTCGGACAGCAAACCGGAACTATATACTTTCTGCTTCTGTATATAACCGCGTTGCCGGTTTCCATACTTCCGACATATTTTAAACAGAAAGACAACGCTAACTACCGGAGTTTAGGAGCGTCCGGAGCGGTATCCGCGATAATCTTCGCCTACATTCTCGTCAACCCGATGAATTATATGGGAGTTTTATTTATTCCCATCTGGTTGCCGGCTTTCCTTTTCGGGATCATCTTTTTGCTGATATCCGTTTCTCTCGATAAAAAACAAGCTAAAGGGATCAACCACTCGGCGCACATAACCGGTGGTCTATACGGGATAGTTTTTATGGTAGTGGTTTTCATTGCATTTGCCAATATCAATCTGGTAAGTGAATTTGCCGATAAAATAAAAGTCGATTCCATTGGCGATCTTATCCGTTTCGGTTATTGATTCGATAAAACAAGAAATGTACGGACATTTTTGCCTAATTTTGCAAGAAAATTTTTATCGATGAAGTTAAAAAGCGACGACGAATCCCTGCACTGGAAAGTATTGGATAGCGAATATTTGCATCGGGAACCTTGGTTAACGGTCAGAAAAGAACGATTGCAACTGCCAAACGGGAATATCGCTCCCGAATATTACGTTTTGGAATACAACAACTGGGTAAACATTATCGCTATAACCCGTGAAAAAAAGTTTGTGATGGTAAAACAGTATCGTCACGGATTAGGTCAGGTTTGTTACGAATTGTGCGCCGGAGTTTGCGAAAACAGCGATTCATCGCCGCTCGAATCAGCAAAACGGGAGTTGATGGAAGAAACCGGTTATGGAAACGGAAAATGGAGCGAGTTAATATGCGTTTCTCCCAACGCAAGTGCAAATACCAACCTTTCATACTGCTTCGTTGCCGAAGGTGTGGAGAAAATTGGCGGACAAGCGCTTGATGAGTCTGAAGACCTTACGGTTCACCTCTTTTCGCTCGATAAACTAAAAGAACTGCTGATAGACGGAGAAATCATTCAGGCCACTATGGCTGCTCCGTTGTGGAAATATCTGGCTGTAAATCACTTGTTATGAAAAACGTTGCTTTATATTTAATTCCGACTACGCTGGGTGACACACCGATTGACCGGGTTTTGCCGGCATATAACACCCAAATTATTTCCAATTTACACCATTTCATCGTGGAAAACGTACGTTCAGCACGACGTTTTTTGAAACAATGCAACAAAGATATCGATATAGATTCGCTCACGTTTTATGAACTAAACCAACATACCGACAGGCAACATATTTCGGAATACTTAAAACCTATTCGTAAAGGAGAGAGCGTGGGCGTAATCTCCGAGGCCGGTTGTCCTGCCGTTGCCGACCCAGGTGCCGATGTGGTGGCAATTGCGCAAAGCGAAGGGATGAAAGTGGTGCCATTGGTTGGTCCATCGTCTATGTTGATGGCGGTAATGGCATCGGGATTCAACGGGCAGAGCTTTGCTTTTCACGGCTATTTGCCGATAGATGCAAACGAACGGATAAAAAAATTGAAACAACTCGAAAACCGCGCCTACAACGAAGACCAAACCCAACTTTTTATAGAAACTCCTTATCGTAATCAAAAATTGGCCGAAGATATTTTGCAGCATTGCCGTCCGCAAACCCGACTGTGCATTGCCATGAATATTTCGTGCGACGATGAATATATCGTTACCAAAACCGTGAAAGCGTGGAACGTAAAGACGCACGGCCGTGCGTCTTTACCAGATATGCACAAAAAACCGTGTGTGTTTTTGATATATCGTCCATCGTAAAGACACACGGCCGTGTGTCTTTACAATTCACAACCCGAAACAAAAAAATGAACATCCAACACAACATACAACTTCAACCCTACAATTCTTTCCGAACGAAAGCGTTGGCTAAACTTTTTGCACAACCCAAAACGGTAGAAGAATTGCAAGAAATACTCGCAACCTATAAAACTGAAAAAAAACTCGTTATCGGACACGGATGCAACCTGTTTTTCACCCAAAATTTCAACGGATTAATCATTAAACCTGAAATCTACGGTATCAAAATCTTGCAAGAAAATAACGATTGGATTGAAATTGAAGCCGGTGCAACGGAAGATTGGGACGCGTTTGTAGATTTTTGTGTTTCTCGTGGTTATTCAGGAATCGAAAACCTATCCTTAATTCCCGGAACGGTGGGCGCCGCGCCTATACAAAACATCGGAGCATACGGAGCTGAAATAAAAGACGTTATTTCGCTGGTGAGGACCGTTGAAATTGAAACCGGAAGTATTAAAACTTTCTCCAATGCAGAATGTGATTTCACCTATCGAAACAGCATTTTCAAGCAAACACGGAAATACGTGATAACTTCAGTGATCTTCAGACTACAAAAATTGTTTTCGTACGTTGAAAAATACGTCGATTTGAGTCGCGAGCTGAAAGGCAATCCCAATCCGTCTTTGTGGCAAGTAAGGGAAGCGGTTATCAATGTGCGGAATCGAAAGCTACCCGACCCGGAAGTGCTGCCCAACGCCGGAAGTTTTTTTAAAAATCCTATTTTATCGAAATCCGAAAAAGAAAAACTGCTCACTCTCCTACCCGATGCGCCCGTTTACAACGCCGGAACTGACGGTTTTAAAACTTCAGCGGCTTATCTTATCGAAAAAGCGGGTTACAAAGGAAGACGAAAAGGCGATGTGGGTACTTACGAAAATCACGCGCTTATTGTCGTGAATTACGGAACCAACAGCGGGCAGGAAATACTGAATTTCATTCAGGAAGTCCAACGTGAAGTGAAAAATAAATATAACATCGGATTGGAACCCGAAGTCTGGATTTTTTAGCGAAAAGCACAGCGTGTTGAACAAAGAGTTTTATGCAATTTATAAAGTCGAGTTATAGATTTGCATAAAAAATGAGCTAATTCTATGCAAAATATAAAACCCAATTCGTCATTTCATAATAAATTCCCTAAATTTGTACAAATCGTAAATCCAAAATCATAATTTCCAAAATCCAAAATACAATTATGTCCTCATTTATCATCGAAGGTGGGCACCAGTTAAAAGGTGAAATCACCCCGCAAGGAGCCAAAAACGAAGCGTTGCAAGTAATCTGCGCCACGCTGCTGACCGAAGAAGAAGTAATTATCGAAAACATCCCCGATATTTTAGATGTAAACAACCTCATCGACCTGCTCAAAGATATGGGGGTGAAAGTACGCAAGCTTAACCCCGACACTTACTCATTCCAAGCATCAAATATCGATTTGGAGTTTACCAATACCGAAGATTATATGCGAAAAGTTGCCGCTTTGCGTGGTTCCATTATGATTGTTGGCCCGCTGCTGGCACGGTTTGGAAGCGCAACAGTTCCTAAACCGGGCGGCGATAAAATCGGACGGCGACGGCTGGATACCCACTTTAACGGCATCATGAAATTGGGTGCCGAACTGATTTTCGACGATAAAAAACAACTCTTTTCGCTCACCGCCCAAACACTTCGCGGGCAATACATCCTGCTGGAAGAAGCCTCCGTAACCGGAACCGCCAACCTGCTCATGGCAGCCGTGTTTGCCCAAGGCGAAACCATTATCTACAACGCCGCGTGCGAACCATACGTGGAGCAACTGAGCCGCATGTTGGTGCAAATGGGCGCGAAAATAGAAGGAATAGGTTCCAACCGGCTTGTAGTAAAAGGCGTAACCAAACTGGGCGGATGCCGCCACCGCCTCTTGCCCGATATGATTGAGGTGGGCAGTTTCATCGGCATGGCAGCCATGACCGCGTCGGAAATTACCATCAAAAACGCGTCGATAAAAAACCTGGGCATCATCCCCGAAAGCTTCCGCCGATTGGGAATTACGGTGCAGCAGCACGGCGACGATTTGTACATCCCGGCGCAAGAACATTACACCATCGAATCGTTTATCGACGGCTCCATCCTAACCATTGCCGACGCGCCGTGGCCCGGACTCACACCCGATTTGCTGAGCGTGATGCTCGTTGTAGCCACCAAAGCCGAAGGTTGCGTACTTATTCACCAAAAGATGTTCGAGAGCCGCCTCTTTTTCGTGGATAAACTCATCGATATGGGTGCGCAAATTATTTTGTGCGATCCGCACCGTGCCACCGTCATCGGGTTGGGCAATCGTTTCCGCCTGCGCGGAATGACGATGACTTCGCCCGATATTCGTGCCGGAATTTCGCTCCTTATCGCAGCCATGAGCGCCAAAGGCATCAGCACCATCCACAATATCGACCAAATCGACCGTGGATATCAGGATATTGATGTGCGATTGAATAAATTGGGAGCGAGAATTGAGAGAAAGTGAGTTTGCGACGTGGCGCAAGACGACTTGGAGAGAAGGAGACTAAGAACATCAAAACTACAAATTTTAAACGTATCGTTTATGCTAAAAAAAGGAGAACACATTGAAGGAGTACCGGCTGAACTTCAGCAATTACTCGACAACGACAGGCAAGCTCGTGATTTTTTTGAAACCTTAAGTGCTTCTTACAAATGTGGATACTGCGATTGGGTTGGATCGGCAAAACAGGAACAAACCCGACAATCACGTGCCGAAAAAGCGATTTTAATGCTGAAAAATAAGCAAAAAACGTTGAAGACGGTGTGAGTTTTTTCTCTTGACACGATTCAGAAGTCGGCGTCGGTGTGAAAACCAAAGCTCAATCGAATAAAACCAAATGAAAAATATCAAACAAATCTTCCACACCCTCACTTATCTGTAATATCCTTTGTTGGTTATCGGGTTATTTTTAATCGTAAAAGAGAATATTATCAAAGAATTTTCGTTCGGTTCCATTGTATTGGAAATCGCCATTTTGGGTTATTTAAAATTACAAGTGGATTTTTTGAGAACCACAAGGAAGATAAAAGAAGATGGAGCATCACTGCTTTATCGACTCAGATGATCACCTGATCAGAAATCACTAATTCATCTTACATTTCACATAGGACACAGACGTTAATCGGGCAACCACACCAATGCAGATACAATGAGATTGGCCTATAGTGTACGCTTATAACTTTTTAATATTTAACGGCGCCGCTTTTGTTAAAAAACAAATAAATTCGGCTACTTTAATTAAAATTTATTTGTAAAAACTGCTATAAATGACTATTTTTGTATAATGAATACAAAAAATATTTATCTAATTGTAAAAAATGCAAATATTCTAATCTTTATTTAAAATTATTTCATAGTTGAACTATTAGCTTTATAACCATTAATTTGTATTACTCAAACAAACATGAAAGTATGAAACAAAAATTGTTAAGTTTACTAAAAGTAGTGATGTTTGTAACCGTATGGATTTTTTCCGTGCAGGCGTTTGCGCAAAACATCAATGTGAGGGGTACTGTAAAAGGGACTGACGGGGAACCACTGATCGGCGTTACAGTACAGGTGCAAGGAACTACATCCGGAACGGTCACTGATATGGACGGAATTTTCGCAATTCAGGGAGTTGCTCCCGGAGCAAGTCTGGAGATATCATATGTGGGTATGCAGACACAGGTGATTCCAATCGAAGGGCGAACTGTCATTGATGTTGTATTAAGGGACGACACTGAGCTATTGGATGAATTAGTAGTAGTTGGCTATGGTCAACAACGTCGTCGCGAAATCACCGGATCAGTTACAAATGTATCTCCCGAAAGTTTTAATAAAGGGGTTACACGCGATGCTGCCGACTTGCTGCAAGGGAAGGTAGCCGGATTGAACATTACGACACCATCGGGTGATGTAACCGTGGGCTCGCGTATTCGATTAAGAGGGGTATCTACGTTACAAAACGACCAGGGCCCTTTCATCGTGATCGATGGTGTGCCCGGCGGTGATTTACAAACAGTAGCACCTCAGGATATTGAATCGATCTCTGTATTGAAAGATGCCTCCTCAGCTGCTATTTACGGCTCACGTTCTGCCGGAGGTGTGATCCTGATTACTACAAAAAGAGGTTCAGGAGTGAGAACATCTGTTTCTTACGACGGCTATGCGGCAGTTTCGCAACTCGCAAACAAGCCCGATTTGTTAACTGCCGATCAATGGCGTGCCTATGCAAAGGAGGCCGGAAGAGATGCTTCAGTTTATGACAAATACGGTGCCAATACCGATTGGTTTGACGAGATCACCCGCACAGGTGTAGCTCAAAATCACAGTGTTTCTTTGTCAGGTGGCGGTTCAACCAATAATTATCGCGCCTCTTTTAATTATTTAAACAGAGAAGGAGTTGTTCGCGACAATGATTTAGAAAGATACAATTTCCGTTTTCAGTTACAACAAAGAGCTATTAACGATCGCCTGCGTATCGGATTAACAGGTTCGGCCACCATGGGTGACTGGCATGAAGCAAACAGATATAATTTTGTACTTGCGTACAACATGTTGCCGGTTTACCCGATTAAATTGTCCGACGGAGAATGGTTCGATACACGCGAATACGATCAGGGAAACCCTGTAAGGAATCAGGAGTATAACCAGGATCTAAGAAAAAATGTGAACTATTATGGATCAGGCGATCTGGTTTTCACCATTGTGGAAGGGCTCGATCTGAAGACAATGTTATACAAGGGCCGTCATACGGAAGAAAGAAGCCGGTACAATAACTCCCTGACACAGGCAGGACGAAACGACGGAGGTTACGCACAACGCGAAAACAGAATATGGGATAAGCACTTGATGGAATGGTTACTGGACTACAGCACGTCTTTCGGAGAAGAAGGCAAGCACAGATTGAATGCCCTTGGCGGATACTCGTGGGAAGAAAATGAATATTCCTATATGATGGCAGCCAATCGCAATTTCACAACCGATTTGCTGGGTGCAAACAACCTGGGATCCGGACAGGGACTGCGTCCCACCGACGTAGGCTCGGCACGGAATATGAGCCGTTTGATCTCGTTTTTCGCACGTGCGCACTATAGTTACGCCGAGCGATATATGATTACAGCCACCGTACGTCGCGATGGTTCTTCCAAGTTCGGAGCAAACCACAAGTGGGGTACTTTTCCCTCCGTGTCGGCTGCCTGGGCTATTTCTGAAGAGTCTTTCATGGACAACGCAAACTGGATCAACGATTTGAAACTTCGCGCAGGTTATGGTATCACCGGTAACCAATCGGGACTCGACCCCTATAGAACGCTTCAACTTTATGGCACGAGCGGCACCTATTACGACAACGGAGCCTGGCTCACCGCCTATCAAATCAGCCAAAATGCAAATCCGAACCTCAAATGGGAAGAAACGGCAATGTTCAACGTAGGGTTAGATTTTACACTTTTCAATAATCGGGTGAACGGTACAGTTGAATGGTACGACAAACGTACAAAAGACATGCTTTACACCTATCGAGTACCTACGCCGCCATATCTGTATCAAGACATGATGGCCAATGTGGGTGATATGCGCAATACGGGAGTAGAATTGGCGTTGAATATCGATGCTGTCCGTACCCGAGATTTTAACTGGAATACCTCCCTTACACTGGCACATAATAAAAATGAGATCACCCGGTTATCGAACGAAGAGTATACTACAAACCGTGTGATGGTGGGTGACGCATGGGTACGCGGAGGATCCGGTCGTACAACCCACGTAGTGGAAGAAGGTTATCCCGTGGGACAGTTCTACGGACCGGAATTTGTAAGAATTGATGAAAACGGAAAATACGTCTTTAAAAACAAAGACGGAGAAGAGGTGAATGGTGTTACGGCTGAAGATTACACCTATATTGGTTCTGCTCAACCCGATTTGACTTTCGGATGGAACAACCAATTCAATTACAAAGCATGGGATATGTCATTCTTCTTCCGCGGCACATTGGGCAACAAAGTGTTGAATATGGGACGAATGACTTACGGACACCCGGGATATCTTATTGGAGCAAATGCTTTAGACGATCCATTAATCTATGAATTAAAAGTAGTACCTGAATATTCTTCTCTCTATGTTGAAGATGCTTCGCACATACGCCTCGACAACCTTTCGCTGGGCTACACCTTCAAGACCAGTGGTATTAATTGGCTTAACAGCGCCAGAGTGTATGCGACCGGACAGAATCTCTTTGTGCTTACCAATTACAAAGGATTAGATCCCGAAGTGGATGAAAACAGAAACAACGGTTTGGCACCGGGTGTGGAAGATCGTGAATATTATCCGAAAGCAAGAACTTATTCTGTAGGTATCAGTCTCACATTTTAAAATTACGCAATATGAAAAAAATAAATAAATTATCGTTGTTATGGGTCACATTCGCCCTACTTTTAGGGGTTATTTCCTGTACCAATTTGGATGAAAAGGTGTACGACAGAATTCCCGCAGATCAGTTTGGGAAAAAGCCGGCTGAAATAAACTCGATTATCGCACCGATGTATAAAACACTGAAAAGTGTGTGGCCAGGTGATGTATTTCTTCTCTCCGACGAAAGTGGCGATATGGCCATTACACCTACACGCGTCGGTGGAGACTGGTGGGACGGCGGCGTTCACATGGAAATGAAACTGCATACATGGCAGGCACGAAATGGAATGATCAGAAATTCATGGAATGCATGTATGTCGGGTATCACTACGTGTAACCGTATTTATGCAACCATTGAAACTGCTGAAATGGATGCAGAACTCAAAACCCGTACGTTAGCTGAAATCCGCGGTATCCGTGCTTTCTGGTATTACATGCTGATCGACTATTTCGGAAATGCACCTTTGGTCGCCGACTACAAGAGCACCGAATTACCGGGAATGTCTACCCGCCAGCAACTATACGATTTTACAATCAAAGAACTGAATGAGATCAAGGACGTGTTGCGTACGGATGTAACCGGCGCTAGCTATGGAAAATTTACACAGGGCGCTGCTTACACTCTGCTGGCCAAGATGTATCTGAATGCCGGAGTCTGGACAGGAACTCCTAACTGGCAAGGGGTTATTGATGCTGCCAACAAAGTGATGACACTCGATTACATCATCGAACCCAACTGGAAAACAAGCTTCGAAGTAAATAATCAGGTTTCCAAGGAAATTATTCTTCCCATTACTTTCGGCAAAGCCGATGGCGGAAACCACATGCATTACCGCACACTGCACTACCTGGACCCGATCGCATTAGGAATGAATATCGGAACATGGAACGGTGTGAGCGCACAGCCCGATTATGTAAAACAGTTCGAAGACACTGATAAACGCAAGATCGGCTCATTCCTGATCGGTCCGATGATCAACCCCGCAACAGGGCAAGTACTGATGACGGGGCACGGTCGTCCTCTCATTCACACGATAGACTTCAACATTATTCCGAAAACGGAAAGACAGGGAATGTGGGGCGAAGTGCATCAGGAAGAAGGTGCACGCGTTAACAAATGGGTATTCGAGAAAGGACTTTCCAGTTCAGACCAGGAAAACGATTACGCGATTTTCCGTCTGGCCGATGTGTATCTGATGAAAGCTGAAGCATTGCTTCGTCTAGGTAAAGACAATGCAGAAGCCACCCGTTTAATCAACGTGATCCGTGAACGCGGATTTGGCAATACAACTCATAATTATACAACCGCCACACTCGACAACTTATATTTGGAACGCCGTTTGGAACTTGCATGGGAATGCTTCAACCGACAGGATATGATTCGCTTCGGTAAATTTCTCAATCCGGGCTATCTTCGTCCTCAGGCATCTCCGGCTCACCTCCTGCTGTTCCCCATACCCGAGTCAGCATGGGAGACCAATAACAATCTGATACAAAATCCGGGATATCCTGCTTTCTCCGGTAAGTAAATAATTAAAAAACATCTGATATGAGGCAAGTTTTCGTTTAAAATCGGGAACTTGCCTTTGTTTTATCTTTATACTCTCCTATTGCTTGATACTTTATCTAAAACCAGGACATCATAGTGCCTTTCAAACAGACATATTGACTCCAAAGCCCAATAACCTTCAAACATCAACAACTAACTCTCAAGAATTCGGGTCGTTAATTTATAGAACACAAAATTTGCTTTTTCCCCAACTCTTTTGTTACTTTGTATTCTTTATTATAATAAATGAAATTAACCTTTCAGAAGTTGAAAGAATTGATTTTCAAACACGATTGAAAAAACACACAAACAACTTAAAGATTTACAGATCAAGATTTTTTATTATGACGAATGAAACTGTTATTACAGATTTGAAGCAGGTAACTATACGGTTTTCCGGCGACTCGGGTGACGGGATGCAGTTAACCGGAACGTTATTTTCTACATTGTCTGCCATATTTGGAAATGAAATAGCCACTTTTCCTGATTATCCGGCAGAAATTCGTGCGCCACAAGGCACATTGAACGGAGTTTCGGGATTTCAGGTCCGCGTGGGATCGAAAGATATTTATAATGCGGGAGATAAAGCAGATGTGCTCATCGCGATGAATCCCGCTGCTCTGAAAGTCAATCGCCAGCATTTACAAAAGGGATCGATCGTTATTTTCGACACCGATTCGTTCACGAAAAGAGATTTGGATAAAGCACTCTTCAAGACCGATGATCCTTTTGCCGAACTCAATGTTGAGTATGTACAACCCATTCCTGTTGCCATTACATCCATGACAAAAGACTCTTTGGCAGACAGCGGACTGGAAAATAAGGACATTTTGCGTAGTAAGAATATGTTCTCGCTGGGTATTGTTTGCTGGCTGTTTAACCGGCCGATTGAAATTGCAGAACAATTACTGAAAGATAAGTTTAAAAAAAGGCCTAAATTGGTCGAAACCAATATAAAAGCGCTCACAGACGGGTATAATTACGGGAACAACATTCATCTGACGGCAACGACATATCGGATTGACACTATACAAGCCGGCAAAGGTTTTTATACTGATGTAAACGGTAATACAGCTACCGCTTACGGGTTGATCGCCGCCGCCGAAAAAGCAGGTGTAAAACTGTTCCTCGGCTCATACCCCATCACACCGGCAACCGATATCCTGCAGGAACTCACAGCCAGGAAAGACTTGGGTGTAAAGGCTTTACAGATGGAAGACGAAATTGCGGGTATCTGTACCGCGATCGGCGCCAGTTTTGCCGGAAGCTTAGGAGCGACGTCTACATCGGGACCGGGTTTATCGCTCAAAAGCGAAGCACTGGGACTAGCCGTAATGACCGAACTCCCGCTGGTAGTGGTTGACGTTCAGCGTGGTGGTCCCTCTACCGGAATGCCCACCAAGAGCGAACAAGCCGATTTATTTCAGGCACTATACGGAAGAAACGGTGAAAGCCCTCTGCCGGTGCTTGCAGCCACTACGCCAGTCGATTGTTTCGACAGTGCATACTGGGCATCGAAAATTGCGCTGGAGCACATGACTCCGGTTATTTTACTTACCGACGGTTATATTGCTAACGGTGCATCGGCGTGGAAAATCCCAAATCTCGATGAATATCCGGAGATTAAACCGCCATACGTTCAGGAAACATTTAATGGTGATGCTGAAAGCTGGAAACCTTATCTTCGTAACGAAGACAAGCTGGTAAGATATTGGGGTGTGCCCGGAACTGCCGGATACATGCACCAGATAGGTGGATTGGAAAAGGATTATTCAACCGGTGTAATCTCATCTAATCCCAACAATCACCAGTTGATGGTGAACACCCGTAAGGCTAAAATAGAAAAAATAGCTGATTTTATACCCGAACAACAAGTAATAGGCAATCACGACGCCGACACACTTATAGTTGGCTGGGGTGGAACTTACGGTCATTTACTGGAAGTGATGATGCGCATTCAGGATAGAAACAAGAAAGTAGCTCTCTCGCATTTCAGATTTATCAATCCGTTGCCACGCAACACACACGATATTTTGAAAAAATATAAAACTATTATCGTTGCTGAACAGAATACAGGCCATTTTGCTTCGTATTTACTTGGTAAGTTCAATGATATTAAAATTCACCAATTCAATCGTGTGGAAGGACAACCTTTCAGCGTGAGCGAACTGGTGGATGAGTTTATTAAAATTATGGAAGGAAAATAACGATGGAAACTGCAACAATAGAAAAAGCGCAAGTAAAATATACACAGAAAGATTATAAAAGCGATGTGAATGTACGCTGGTGTCCCGGTTGTGGAGACTATGCTATTTTAAGCTGCGTACATAAAGCAATGGCAGAGTTGAATATCCATCCGCACGAAACTGCAGTAATTTCAGGGATTGGTTGCTCTTCGCGTTTACCCTATTACATGAACACTTATGGATTTCATGGAATTCACGGTCGTGCACTAGCTATCGCTACCGGAGTAAAAGTATCAAATCCTAGGCTGAATGTTTGGGTGGCTACAGGCGATGGCGACTCGCTGGCAATCGGAGGAAATCATTTTATTCACACCATCCGCAGAAACGTTGACATCAATGTTATTCTGTTCAACAATAAGATTTACGGACTTACCAAAGGACAATATTCCCCCACCTCCGATCGCGGATTTGTTTCTAAGTCATCACCATACGGAACAGTGGAAGATCCTTTCCGCCCGTCGGAACTTTGTTTTGGAGCGCGGGGAACATTCTTTGCCAGAGCTATCGACGTGGATATGAAAAACACCACCGAGATAATGGTAGATGCCGCCAAACACAAAGGAACTTCGGTGATAGAAGTACTGCAGAACTGCATCATTTTCAACGATGGCATTCATAATAAAATTGCTGATCGCACATGGAAAGCCGAAAAAACAATCATGCTTAAACATGGCGAAAAAATGATTTTCGGACTTGAAAATAATCGGGGATTGGTATTGGACGGATGGAACCTGAAAGCCGTAACCATTGGCGAAGACGGATACACGATGGACGATATTCTGATTCACGATGCTTCTACAATGGATAACTCATTGCACATCAAGCTTAGTTTGATGGGACACGACAACGATCTCCCCGTAGCATTGGGTGTTATTCGCTCCGTGAATTCTCCTTCTTACGAAGCAGATTACGAAAAGCAGATTGCCGAAGTACAGGAAAAAGCCGGTAAAAAATCGTTTACCGATTTTCTAATGAGCTCTTCCAATATCTGGGAAATGAAATAAACTTTGTTTAACAACAGAAGTAAGATGACAGATGTAGAGACGTGGCATGCCGCGTCTCTCTTTTTTTGAAAACACCATTTAATCCACTGATAAACAACTAATTAAAAATTACACATATATTCCATTCTTATTGAAATTGATCTACTCCAAAAAGACAAATTTCCACATTCCTCATGAAGGAGATTTTTATAGACAATCGACTCTCAAACTTTTATCTTCATGGAAAAAAGAATAAAAAGGTTTAAAAATCTGCTCATATACATTTCGGAATATATTCAAATATAATTTTACCAATAAAATAGTTGCAAAGCGTGAACAATTTTATCATCTTTACAGTTTGAATAACCTAACTACAACAATAGACCAATGGATACCCGCAAAGAGTTAAGTTTTATGGATATAGGAGCCATAGAAGAATTGTATAATCAATACAAGGAAAATCCGGAGAATGTGGACGAAAGTTTCCGTTTTTTCTTTCAGGGCTTTGATTTAGCTGCCAAACATTTCCCTGTTAAACCACATGAGGTCAAGTTAGATGCCGGAGTTTCACATAAGGAAATTGCCGTAATGAATCTTATTAATGGTTACAGGCGCAGGGGGCACTTATTCACTAAAACCAATCCTGTGCGCTCGCGTCGCCAATACTCTCCTACGCTTGACATTGTAAATTTCAATCTTTCCGAAAGTGATCTGGATATCGAGTTCGAAGCGGGTAAAGAGATAGGGATTGGCAGAGCCACATTGAGAGAAATTATCGAACATTTGAGTGAAACATACTGTAAATCCGTTGGGGTCGAGTATCGTTATATGACGAAACCGGAGATCGTGCAATGGTTACAGGAAAAAATGGAGAGCAGTAGGAATCAGGAATCCCTTTCAAAAGAAGGAAAACTGCATATTCTTGACAGATTGATCGAAGCATCCGGCTTTGAAGACTATATGCACAGAAAATACGTGGGACAAAAGCGATTCTCACTGGAAGGATCGGAAGCCATCATGCCGGCACTGGACGCCATGGTCTCACACGGTGGAGCATATGACGTAAATGACATTGTGATTGGAATGGCTCATCGCGGAAGACTTAATGTGCTGACAAACATCATGAAAAAGCCCTATTCAGAGATATTTCGCGGATTTACTGCTGAAAATTACAATGAAGAAATTAAGTATGGCGATGTAAAATATCATTTGGGATACAACAACACCATCGATTACAATGGGCGTAAAATTTCTGTCAGCCTGGCTCCCAACCCATCACATCTGGAAGCAGTTGGACCGGTGGTTGAAGGGATCTCAAGAGCCAAGCTGGAAAACGACCACGATTTTCAATACAATCAGGTATTGCCTGTTTTGATACATGGCGATGCTGCCATTGCCGGTCAGGGAGTTGTGTACGAAACCATTCAGTTTTCTAAATTAGACGGATATAAAACAGGTGGAACTATCCACATCGTGATAAACAACCAGGTAGGATTTACCACCAACTATCTTCAGGGGCGTTCAAGTACTTATTGCACCGATGTTGCCAAAGTAACACAGTCACCGGTTTTCCACGTAAACGGAGACGACGTTGAAGCCATGGTGTTTGTTGCAAAACTGGCACTTGAGTTTCGTCAGAAATTCAATATCGATGTGTTTATAGACTTGCTTTCGTACCGGAAATACGGACACAACGAAGGCGATGAACCTCGTTTTACTCAACCCAAGCTTTACGATATAATTGCCAAGCATAAAAATCCGCGCGATATTTATGCTGAAAGATTGATCAATGAGGGAGTGCTCACTCAAAAAGAATACGAAACTCGCGTAGATGCCTTTCATAAAATACTGGATCAGGCATACGATACGGCCAACGAAAGCACACAACTAAGTATTCAGCCTTTTCTCGGAGAAGATTACAAAGGTATCAGGCTTCCCAATGCTGAAGATTTCGAAACCGTTGCTGATACTAAAATATCGAAAGAGAGGTTCCTGGAACTGGCGCAAAACATTACATCACTACCCAAAGACAGGGATTTCTACAACAAGACCGTCCGTTTGTTTAGTCAAAGAGCTGCCATGATCAAAGACGATTCTTACGATTGGGCAATGGGTGAATTAATGGCTTATGTGTCATTAGCAAAAGAAAATTATCCCGTTCGTTTAAGCGGACAGGATTCTGAAAGGGGAACATTTTCGCATCGTCATGCTGAAATTGTAACCGAAGACGATAACGAGGAAAAGTATTTCCCGTTGAAAAATCTAGGCGGCGAACACGCCATGGTACGTGTTTACAATTCGCCGTTGAACGAATATGGTGTTTTGGGCTTCGAATACGGTTATTCATTAGCTAATCCTTTCGGGCTAACTATTTGGGAAGCTCAGTTCGGAGATTTTTTCAACGTGGGTCAGGTAATAGTGGATCAGTACATTTCATCTGCAAAAGAGAAATGGGGAGTAAAATCGGGATTGGTGATGTTTCTTCCTCACGGTTATGAGGGGCAAGGTGCTGAACATTCGAGTGGAAGAATAGAACGCTTCCTGAATCTGTGCGCCAACTACAACATGCAGGTGGTTAATCCGACAACCCCGGCCAATCATTTTCATGCCATTCGCCGTCAATTACACCGTGACATCCGCGTTCCGCTGATATCGTTTACACCAAAAAGCTTGTTGCGTCATCCCGATTGTACTTCAACTATAGCCGATTTCACCGAAGGACATTTTCAAGAAATTATCGCCGACAGAGATGCAGAATTACCAAAAGTGACCAAACTGTTATTGTGTTCGGGAAAAATATATTATGAACTGGCAACTGCACGCAAAGAAGCAAAGGCAGAACACATCTCAATTATTCGTATGGAACAACTTTATCCATTCCCGGAAAAACAACTCCGTGAACTTTTGAAAGAATACAACAAAAAAGTAGAACTTGTCTGGGTACAGGAAGAACCGTTGAATATGGGCGCAGGATTGTTTATGAAGCATCAGATTGGAGACTGCAATCTACGTATCATCTCCCGCCCGGCGAGTGGTGTAACTGCCGAGGGCTTAACAGCGTTGCATAAGATAAACCAGGCAACAATTATTGAAGAAGCGATGAAATAGAGATCCGGCTTCGCCGTAATTCGCCTTTGGCGTAATTTACTCACTACGTTCGCGTTATTAGTCGCGTCGTTGAATAATTTATCTAAACAACCGAATATCAACTGAATTACAATTGAATAACTATTGAATTACAAGCGAAAAGATTATGGCAATAATAGAAATAAAAGTTCCCAGCCCGGGAGAATCGATAACGCACGTTGAGCTTTACAAATGGCTTGTGGCAGACGGTGCAGTAGTTAAGAAAGACACTGAAATAGCCGAACTGGAATCGGAAAAAGCAACATTGACCTTAGTTGCCGATGAAGCCGGGAAAATATCGCAGAAAGCATCCGAAGGTGATAGCCTGGAAGTAGGCGCCGTGGCCTGCACTATCGACACATCAGTGCAACCCGAAGCATCTGACGAGCCCAAAGAAGAAAGAAAGGCAGCCACTCCTTCAGTTGAAGAAAAGAAAGAACCCGAAAAGAAAGAAGTAAAGCCCGAACCTGTCAAAACGGAAGCACCCAAAGCAGAAACTAAACCCACACCAGAAGAATACGATAACGTGAAAGTTACACCGCTAGCCAAACGAGTGATGGAAGAGAACGATTTATCGCTGGAGGATGTAATGAACGGCTTACGCCGTCTGAAACGTTCCGACGTGGAAGCGGTGCTGGCTGCAAGCGGCGTAAGCGCTGTAAGTGGATTAAAAAGACCTGCAAGCCGTGAATCCAAAACAGACCGAATGAGCTCGTTACGCAGAAAATTGAGTGAACGTCTGGTATCTGTAAAAAATGAAACTGCCATGCTCACGACCTTCAACGAGGTGAACATGAAACCGATAATGGACTTACGAAAAAAACATCAAGACAAGTTTGTCGAAAAACACGGAATAAAACTGGGTATGATGTCGTTTTTCCTGAAAGCGTGCGCTATTGCATTGCAGGAATTTCCGAGCGTAAATTCAATGATGGAAGGTGAAAACACCACCACATACGACTACGCCGATATTTCTGTAGCGGTAAGCACACCCAAGGGATTGATGGTGCCTGTCATCCGTAATGTGGAAAGTATGGGATTAGCCGAAATCGAAAAAGCCATTGCAGAAGTGGCCGACAAGGCCCGTAAGGGCAAATTATCCATTCCTGAAATGACAGGAGGAACATTCACAATTACCAACGGAGGCATTTTCGGATCAATGATGTCCACGCCGATTATTAATCCACCGCAATCCGCTATTCTAGGGATGCATAATATCTTAGATCGCGCGGTAGTGATCGACGGACAAATTGTTGTCCGCCCAATGATGTACGTAGCATTGTCATATGACCATCGTGTGATTGACGGTCGTGAATCGGTAGGTTTTCTGGTACGCGTCAAACAATTGCTCGAAAACCCAACCGATATGCTTTTCAGAAAAAGCAGCGGTGACAAAGAGTTACTTGAACTTTAAAGCAAATAAAAAACAGCGATAAATCGCTGTTTTTTATTATTTTATACGAAGCCAAAGGCAACGTCTTCCTCTTCGCCAGATCTCCAAATCACTTAGTAGCTTTCCTTCTCCTGATCTCTTTTTCTATCAACTTCAACTCACGGCTGGACTGTCCTTTTACCGATGTATTTTCTTCCGCACGGCGGAAAAGATACGGCATCATGGTTTTTACTTCACCGTACGGCACATATTTTACCACGTTGTAACCATTTTCAGCTAAGTTAAAGGTGATATGATCGCTCATTCCGTAAAGCTGCGAGAAATAAATATTCGGGTGGTTGTGCGGCAAACCGCGCTCATCAATTAATTGCGCCAGCAACTGTGAGCTGTGTTCGTTATGCGTAGCTACCATAAAGTTAATAGTATCAATATTATCCACAAAGTA